>WBZM01000790.1_pt1 | contig 38126 bp, 28 predicted proteins | sample 5204271 | NCBI WGS metagenome assembly WBZM01 (sample SAMN12344346, study PRJNA552823) | activated sludge metagenome | biome: Activated sludge suspended growth; feature: Nitrification reactor; material: Wastewater; isolation source: activated sludge from nitrification reactor of wastewater... | reverse complement strand
GGGAAGCCCGCCGCGTCGACCAGCAACCCGATGGTGATCTGTGGCTCCAGGCGCCTAAGTGGCGGCCATACCTCCATCAAATCGCACACGTGTTCTAAAAGCAAGAGGATTGCTTGGTGCCTTGAGCCATCAGTGCCGGCGCCGGGGGCGGGCGGGGGGCGGCACGGCATACCGGCTGTTGGGCCATCGAAGCCCTCGGCGGGACGGGAGGCGGCACGGCATACCGGCGTGGTTGGGCGCGGCCGGAAACCGAGCCTTGAGCCGCCTCAGAAGAACTTGAGTGCGGCGAGGATGCGGATCACACCAGGACCGATGATGACGACGAAGATCGCCGGGAAGATGCACAGGATCAGCGGGAAGATGATCTTGACGGTGACCTTCTGAGCCTTCTCTTCGGCCTTCTGCCGTCGAGCCACACGCATGGCCGAGGTCTGCTCCCGCAACACCTGGGCAATGGGCAAACCGAACCGGTCGGCCTGGGCGATGGCCGTGACAAAGTTCTTCAGCTCCGGCACGGCCAGCCGGTTGCCCACGTCGTGCAGGGCGTCCGACCGCGAGCGCCCGAGTTGGATCTCGCTCAGCACCCGCGCGAACTCTCCGGCGACCGGGCCGGTGATCGTCCGAGCGACGTGACCGATCGCCGCATCGAAGGCCTGCCCGGCCTCGACGCTGATGGTGAGCATGTCCAGGGCCTCGGCCAGGCTCTTGGAGGCGGTCTCGCGTCGGCGCAACGCGAGGTTGTAGAGCGCGAGGTCAGGCGCGAAGAACAGCACCGCCCCAAGGACGAGCGCCAACAACACACCGCTCAGAGACAACCCCAACAGGGCCAGTCCGAGGACCAGCCCGAGCACCAAACCGGCTCCCTTGGCCCCGAGGATCCGGTCGGGCGTCCACGACTGGGGGTTTCCGGCGCGGTCGAGGCGCCGGGCGAGGCTCTCCGACGTGCCGCGAGGGGACAGCCCGGCCCCGAGCCGCTGGGTGCGCCGCAGCAGCGGGGCGATGAAACGCTCGCTGGCCGGCAACTCGTGCCGGGGGACAGTAGAGGGATCGATGCGGTGTTCCAGCAGCTGCAAAGACCGAGCGACCCCGGTCGGCTCACGGGGGATGGCGACGACGAGCAGCAACCCGAGCAGCCCCAGCCCCAAGGTCCCGACGGCGGCGATGAGCAGACCCATGTCAGACCTCGATCCGCACGATGGAGCGCATCCAGACGATGCCGATGGCCATCATGACGAGCGTCATCACGCTCATCGCCAACCCCAGGGGTGTGGTCCACAACAGGCGGACGTACGCGTAGTTGACCAGCAGCTGGTAGGCCAACATGATCACCGGCAGGGCGATGAGGATGCCCGCCGACAATCGTCCTTCGGCCGACAGCGTGCGCACCTGACGTTGCAGCACCTCGCGTTCGCGGAGGGTGGCAGAGGTGGTCCGGAGCGTGTCGGCCAGGGTGCCGCCGACCTCCCGTTGGATCCGGATCGCCATGACCGCCCATTCCAGCGAGGTGCTGCCCATTCGCTGACCCAGGCGTTCCAGCGCGTCGGCAATATCGATGCCAATCCGCGTCTCCGCGAGGGCCCGGGAGAACTCACTGCGGGTCGGCTCGGTCGACTCACGAACAATCCCGTCCAGAGCCTGCTGGAGCGCAAAGCCGGACGACAGGCTGGTTGCCACGAGGCTGAGCAGGTCGGGCAGTTGCTGATCGAACTGGGCTGCGCGGCGATCCGCCGCGAAACTGAGCACCGCCTGCGGAATGAGCAGTCCGACGACCACGCCGGCGAACAAGCCGAACAGCGGGTTGGCCGCCAGGAAAAGGTACCCGAGCATCCCTCCCACCAGCCCAGCGAGGATCACCAGCACCAGCCACTCGCCGGGCCGCAATGCCCACCCGGCCCGCTCCAGCCGACGCATCAACCGGGGAGTCTGCGCCCGACCCGCAAGGGCCCGGTCCCCCCAGGCGCTCAACCCTTCCGAGATCGGAGCCAGCGCGGAACTGTTCGCGCCACTCGCGTATGCCGGGTCGGCCACCAACTGCCGAATCGCCTCGACCCGTGACTCGCGACGGGTCTGCAGGGTCGGTGTGAGGACGACATAGGCCAGCACGCTGAGCGCGAGCGCCGCGAGGACGGCCGCTGCCCACGCGAGCGGACTGAGCCCGCTCGCGGCAAGGCGCGTCAAGCCCACGCCGGCCGCGCCCGCGCCACTCGCGCCGGGAGAGCCCGCAGCTCCTACGCCTGACGACGGGCTGGGCGACGGGGTGACGACGACGACGGCAGCCCCTTCCACGCCGGCCTGGGTCGTGAACGGCTTGCCGTTCACCGTCCCGGCGAGCGCGACCTGATGCGGACCCGCTGTCAACGCGCTCGCGAGCGGGATTGCCACCGCGCTCTGGGTCTCCAGTTCGTGCGCGGCCGCCGCGAAGGCAGCGCTCACCTGGGCACTGTCGTCGGCCGTGACGACGACCCCGCCCGGGGTGGCGGCCAGGGCGGTCAGCGCGCTCGTCGCCGCCGGGTCGGTGCTGCGGAACTGCACGACAGTCATCCGTATGCCGTGTCCGCTCAGTCCCGAGATGGTCGCCGCCTGCGCGCGGGCCTTGTCGGGGGACACCGTGTCGGCGCCGTCGCTGAGCAGCACGATCGTTGCGTCCCCGGCCGAGGCCAACGAGCGCGCGGCGAGGTCGAGGGCGGCATACAGGCTGGTGTCGCCCCGGGAGGTGAGGCTGTCGGCGACTCGCTGGACCGCGGCCCGGTCGAGGGTGGGTTCGAGTTCGACGCCGGCCGTCGACGCGAAGGACACGACGCCCACGGCGACGTCGGCGGGCACGATGTCCAGGTAGCGCTTGGTCGCGGCCCGCACCGTCGCCATGCCGGACGTGCCCATCGACCCGCTGGTGTCGATGACGAGCATGGCCCGACGCTGGGCTACCGGCGCCTGGTCCAGAGTCACCGATTGGGGACTCCCGTCGACGGTCGCGGTGACGGCTCGGCGCTCGGCGTCGGTCATGGGGATGCCGCGCACGGTGAGCGTGCCGGTGATCTGCGACCCGACGACCCGCAGGCTGCCGAGGGTCACGCCCGGGTCCGGCGCGGCGTGGGCGATCCCGACTGACAGGACCGACATGACCAGCCAGGCCAGGCAGAGTCCGAGCGCCGCTAAGGCGCGTGTCCCGCGGCGGCGACCAGACGGCATACCGGACGGCATACCGGCTTTGCGGGGAAGGTGAGTCATCCCATCACCCGGGCGAAGAGCGCGCTGGGCAGGTCGACCCCCACGTCCGCGAGGTCGTTGCTGAACCGCGGCCGTATCCCGGTCGGCTTGAGCCAGCCGCGGAACTTGCCGTCCGCGTCGCGCCCGGCTGCGTAGTCGAAGGTGTAGAGGTCCTGCAGCGAGATGACGTCGGATTCCATCCCGACCACCTCGGTGATCTGGACGATCCGGCGGGTGCCGTCCTTGAGCCGGGTCTGCTGGATGATGAGGTCGATCGCGCTCGCGACCTGCTCGCGGACGGCGCGGACCGGCAGGTCGACCCCCGCCATGAGCACCATGGTCTCCAGACGCGAGAGGCTGTCGCGGGGGCTGTTGGCGTGCACCGTCGTGAGCGAACCGTCGTGACCGGTGTTCATCGCCTGGAGCATGTCGAGGGCGGCGCCGTCGCGGACCTCGCCGACGATGATCCGGTCGGGGCGCATCCGCAAGGCGTTGCGGACCAGGTCGCGGATGGTGATCTCGCCGCGGCCTTCGATGTTGGGTGGGCGGGACTCCAGGCGCAACACGTGTTGCTGGTGTAGCTGCAACTCGGCGGAGTCCTCGATGGTGATGATCCGCTCGTCATCGGGCAGGAACGAGCTGAGCACGTTGAGGCTGGTCGTCTTGCCCGACCCGGTGCCGCCGGAGATGACGATATTGCGCCGGCCTCGCACACAGGCCTGCAGGAAATCCCGGGTGGCGGGGGTCATCGTCCCGAAGGCAATGAGGTCGGCGTCGGTGAACGGGTCGACGGCGAACTTGCGGATGGTCAGCAGTGATCCATCGAGGGCGACTGGCGGCAGCACGGCGTTGACCCGCGAGCCGTCAGGCAGTCGGGCGTCGACCATGGGGCTGGACTCGTCGACGCGGCGGCCGACCCGGGAGACGATCTTGGCAATGGTCCGGCGCAGGTGGGACTCATCGGTGAACCGCACCCGCGTGGGCTGGATCTTGCCGCCGCGCTCGATGAACACTTCGTCGCAGCCGTTGACCATGATCTCGGTGACCTCGGGGTCGCGCAGCAGCGGCTCCAGCGGGCCGTGTCCGAGGATGTCGTCGGCGACCTCCTGGGCGATCCGGGTGCGGTCGGCTTGCGACATGGGGGTCTGCTCGGAGTCGATGACCAGTTGCAGGCTCTGGCGCACCTGGCTGGCGAGTTCGGACTCGGACAGGTGCGGGTCGTAGAGCTTGGGCCCCAGAGATTCGACGAGGGCGGTGTGCACCCGGTCGGTGATCGTGCGGAAGGCGTCCTCCGCGGTGCGCGTGCTGTCGACGATGCCCGCCCCGGCGCCACTGGCCACTGGTCGTCGAGCGCGGTCGAGGCGTTCGGACAGATTGGTCATTTGCGCCCCCATCCCAGGCCACGGCGCTTGGGCGCGGCCGCTAGCGTTTCGCCGAACCGCTCCCGGATTTCATGGTCGGCAATCTCACGAATCGCCTGTGACACAGGCGAATTGGGTTCCTCAGTGACGACCGCGACGCCTCGGTTGATCGACGTCGGGACGCTGAGACTGTTGGGGATGGTCGCCGAAATCGATTGGTGCAGAGCGTGTTCCACGTCGCCCTTGTCCAATCCGACCTTGGCATCAGCCCGGTTGAGCACGACGACCCGGTTGGTGGGGTCGCCGCCCAGCGCGTCGAGGGTGCTGATGGCGATCCGCAGGTTCTTGACGGCCGGGATGTCGAGGGTCGCGATGAGCACGGACAGGTCCGACACGTCGAAGGCCGCGAGCACGTGCTCGGTGAACGACGGTGGGGTGTCGACGACCACGTAGTCGTACATCGTCCGGGTCAGCCGCAGCAGCTCAAGCACCGCGGCGGCGGGGATCCGCTCGGCATCGCCCGGGTCGGACGGCGCGGCGATGATGTCCAACCCCGAGGTATGCCGGGTGGTCACCGACGTGACGCCCTGCGGGTCGAGGTGCCCGGACATCGTCGTGAGGTTGGCGATGGAGTGGGTCGGTGCCAATTGCAGGCTGATCGCCACGTCGCCGAACATGAGGTCGAGATCGACCAGCAACGTGCGCGCGCCGACGCTCGCGAGGTAGACCGCGAGGTTGGTCGAGAGGGTGGTTTTGCCGACCCCGCCCTTGGCCGAGAAGACCGTGACGATGCGACCCTCTCTCGTCGCACCCCCAACGCCACCGCCGTGGCCGCGGATCTGGCCGGTCAACAGTCGACTGCGGCGCACCGCCTCGGCCAGCGCGGTCTGGTCCTCGGCTGGCACGACCTCGCGGATGCCGGACTTGAGCGCCTCGGTCAGGGTGGGGACGTCGAGGCGGTGGCGCAGCAGGACGACGCCCACGTCCGGGTGCTCGACCCGCTCGTGGTCGGCGAGTTCGCAGGCGGAGGCCAGGTCGATGTCCGGTCCGATGACGACCAGCCCGATCGACCGGTCGGCCCCCAGGGTGCGCCCGACCTGGGCCGCGCTCGCGGCGCGCACCGGCGCCTGGCCCAGCGCGAAGGAGTAACGGGATTCGGCGTCAGGGTCGACGTCCCACAACACGGTCACGGCAGCACCAGATTGAACAGCGTCAGGTCGTTGGCGAACGACTTCGGGTCGAGCGTCACGTCAGAGCCGCGCAACGCGGCATACAACTTCCCGGTTTGTATGCCGTGCACGAGCCGCACCGATTGCTCGGGCGTCACGGCGACCGTCACGAGGAAGCTCGGCGCCTGCTGAGCGTTGGAGCGGGCGACGGCGTCGCCGGTGGGCTGGACTGCGGGCGCCGAGAGGGCGACGTCGCCGACGCCGATGACCTGCACGTCATCCAGCAACACGCTGGTCTGCTTGACGTCGTTGTCGTTGATGAGCTTGGCCTTGGGGTCCTCGCTCAGGGCCTTGATCTTGAACGAGTCGAAGATCGCGATCCTGCTCCCGGGTCGCACGAAGGTGCCCACCCGGGCCGGGTCGGTGAGCTCGACTGCGATGGCGACCATTCCCGAGGGCACCTCGATGGCTTTCACCCCGACCGGCGTAGTGCCGAAGCGCGCGCTGAGCAGGAACTCGCCTGGCTGCACGTCGGACAAGGCCAGCAGCGAGTTGTTGTCGGCGTCGATCATCGACAGAGCGCCCGCCGGCACGCCCATGGCCGCCGCTTGGGTTTCGACGATCAGCCCGCCGCGCTGGGCCTCTTTGAGAGTCGTTCCCGCCGGGATGACCTTCTGGGCGATGTAGACCTTGGTCGGCTGCTGCTGGGCGATGGCCCGGTTGTCGGCCGAGCGCGCGTAGAGCAGCACGAGGAAGGCCCCGGTCACGGCGAGCACGACTGCAGCGAGGATGGCGATGATTCTGCGATTCACGGGGGAGCCTTCTGGATCGGATCAGCCTGAGGTCAGCGGGGTGGCGGGGGGCAGGACGGGGCGCGGGTCAGCCGGCGGGCTTCACGGCGATGGCACCGTAGGGAGGGGCAGTCCCGCCACCGAGGTCGATGTCGGCGTCGGTCACGACAGCCTGGGTGAACCAGCCGAACAGGCAGCGGTCGGGGTTGCCGCACTTGTAGCCGTTGGGCGGCCGGATGCTGGCCTGGTTGTTGGGGTTGAGCCACCAGCCGCTGAGGTAGAACGGCGCGTATCCCGAGATGTGGTAGAAGGTGTTGTTCCCATTGCCGCTGTTGCAGTCGGTCGTCGGGGTGACCGTCACCGGAGCCGACGTGAGGCAGTCGAAGACCGGCACGAGCACGACCTTGCCGTAGAACGCACTGAGGTCGGCGTAGGAGCACTCGGCGCTGTTGCCCGTGCTGCCGTGGGCCCACCCATTGGTCACTTGGGCCAGGCAGTTGGTCCGCGGGATGGTGTCCAGCCACGCGAATCCACCCGGAGCGGTGCCGCCCGGGCTGCTCGTCTGGCAGGTGGTGGGGTTGCCCTTGGAGTAGATCGCGCGCTCGGCGGCGGGCCAGGGCCGGGACCCGCTGTCATAGCCCGGCCACGCGCCGGACGGCGCCGGCGGGAAGGTCGCTGTGCCGCCCTCCGTCCATCCGGTTTGCGACTTCCAGTCGCACTCCGAGATGACCAGCGGCATGACCTTGGAGCTCGTCGGGCCGGCTGGCCCCCAGGCGGCGCGGGCGCACGCGGAGACTGACGTGGTGTCGGCGCCGGTGATCGTCTCGGCGAAGAAGCTCGGCAAGATGGTGTTGTTGGCGGCCGTCGAGCGGGTGCGGGTATAGGTCTCGACGTAGTTGACGGTCAGTCCGTTGCCTGACCGCATCCACGTGGGGATCGGCGGACACTGCTCCAGGGCAGCCACATTGGCGTCGGTCGTCGCGGAGTCGCAGCGCGGCATCCCGAAGGCGTTGGGGAACCGCGAGCACTGCCCGTTGACCGTGCCCGAGTGCGCGCTGAACTGCTGCGTCCCGTCGGCGGCGTTGGCGTTGGCAAGCGGTGCGAGTTGCCCGACGGTCGTCGTGGGGTTGCACTTGGTGGCGTCGTTGGCGCAGATATTGGCCAAGGCGAGCGAGGTGGCGTCAGCGCCGTTCTGCAATTGCCGGCGCTCCCACATGATGTTGCCGACGTCGACGCTCAGGGTGAGCATGCCGAGCACGACGCCGCCTGCCATGAGGATCGCGACAAGCGGAGCGACTGCCCCTCGGTCGCCGTGAGAAGTCAGCCGCCGCATTTCATGACCGCCGTTTCTTGCAGGGTGGTGGGCAGCAGGTCGGTTGAGCCGAAGATCGCGACGGCCGGCTGGAGGAGGAACCACTCGAACGCCACGGAGGTGGTGACCGTGGCGTTGGTGACCCCCGCAGTGCACAGGGTCGCCGTCGTCGTCATCCCGGTGACCGTGGGCGCCGAGGCTGCGGCCCGGGCTTGGACCTGGCCAAGGGTGAGCGTGGAGACCACGGCGGCGCGGGCGCCTTCGCGCGCCGCATTGGCCAGCTGGATCTCGGTGAAGAAGGCGCGCCCGAAGTCGACGATGCCCGCGACGATGAGCAGCAGGAGCGGGAAGACGATCGCGAATTCCACTGCGGCAGCGCCGAGTTCACGACGGCGCGATCGAGATCCGCCGCTCCCGGAGCGTGAGCGCACGCTAGATCGGTGGTGGTTTGGCACGAGGGATCCCGTCTGGGACGGCACGGCAGAGCCGAGCGAGATTCGCTGGGCAAGGGGACCGGGTTCCGGGGCCCCAAGTGGCGGTGACGCCAACCTGAGACCCCGGAGCCGCGATTACAGTTCGCCGTCGACGAGGTTGAAGGCCGCGAGGATCTTCTGGCCGATCGCGAAGACGACGACGACGATGACCGCGATGATGGCGGCGACCATGACGCCGTATTCCACGGCGGTGGCACCCTTGTCGCGGTTGTGACGGAGAACGAAGAACTTGGCAGCGAGACGTGCTGACATTGGTGGGACTCCTTGTGTGTACTCCCCCGAGTACCTGGATACTGAGCAAGCTAACACCGACACTCCGGACATCGCTGGCGTTTCAGACAATTAGCCTATTCGTGACCTTTGGCCCGAACTGACACGTCCCCCGAAGAAGGGACATCGCATCGTGCTCACCCGCTGGCTGGCCAGGGCCAGCTATCGCCTCCCCGATGAGGCCGACCTGCCGCGCCGGCGCCTGGGCTGGTTTCTCCCCACCGTGATCCTGGCCGTCACCGCGGTGGCCGCCAGCTTGCTCGCCCTCACCTCGAGCATCATCGCCGCCACCGGGTATGCCGTCGCGACGGCAGTGCTGCTCGTGCTGGCAGCGATCGACCTCGACGTGCATCGGTTGCCGGACGGCATACAGCTGCCTGCCTATCCCGCCTTCGCCCTGTTGCTGGCGCTCGCGTCGTGGCACACCGGACGCTGGGATTCGTTGCTAAGAGCCGGGATTGCCGCTGTCCTCGCCTTCGGGGTCTTCCTCGGCATGGCGATGATCGGCTCCGGAATGGGCTACGGCGACGTCAAACTGGCCGGCCTGCTCGGGCTGCTGCTCGGCTGGGTCGCGTGGCCGCTCGCGCTCTGGGGTCTGGCGGCCGGGATCGTCATTGGCGGCCTGGTCGCCACCGGTCTCATGCTGACCCGAAAGGCCGAGCGCACCGCGGAATTCGCCTACGGGCCCCCGCTCATCACCGGCGCCCTGCTCACCCTGGCCGTGGCTCCCATCCTGCGTTGAAGCACCCTGTCCGAATCGGCGGTTAGGCTGTCTCCCGGACAAGGCAGGTCGTCACGGGGGTCACAGGGGGCAGGATGAGCGTCGCTCAGGAGCAGGTCGACTGGTTCAAGCAGACCTTCGACTCACTCGTCGGCAACATCGAAAAGGCCATCCTCGGCAAGGAACACGTCACCCGACTCGTGCTCACCTGCCTGCTCTCCGAGGGGCACATGCTCCTGGAGGACGTGCCCGGCACCGGCAAGACCCAGCTGGCCCGGGCGCTGGCCGCGAGCGTCCAGGGTACCCATGGGCGCATTCAGTTCACCCCCGACCTGCTGCCCTCCGACGTCACCGGCGTGACGATCTTCGATCCGGAGAGCCGGCGCTTCGAGTTCCACCCTGGGCCCATCTTCGCGACCATCGTCCTGGCCGACGAGATCAACCGGGCTAGCCCCAAGACCCAGGCCGCGCTGCTGGAGGTCATGGAAGAAGGCCGGGTCACGGTCGACGGCATACCGCACTCCACCGGCAAGCCGTTCATGGTCATCGCGACCCAGAACCCCATCGAGCAGGCCGGCACTTACCGCTTGCCCGAGGCACAGCTAGACCGGTTCCTCATGAAGACCAGCCTCGGCTACCCCGATTTCGCTGCGGCCGTGCGGGTCATCGCCGACGCCGCCACCCGCGACCGCTCCGCTGCCGTCGAGCCCGTCGTCACCGCCCAGGTCGTCACCGGTATGGCCGAGCTGGCCGACCAGATCCACGTCGACGAGGCACTGCTCGGCTACGTCATCCACCTGGCCGAAGCCACCCGTGCGCACCCCGCCTTGCGTCTGGGCCTGTCCATGCGTGGGGCGCTGGCCTATGTGCGCTGCGCCAAGACCTGGGCAGCCTCGCAGGGACGGCTCGCGGTCGTGCCCGATGACATCAAGACCCTCGCCCACCCAGTGCTCTGCCACCGGCTGCTGCTAGAAGCCGAGGCTCAGTTCTCCGGCACGACGATCGACGGGGTCATCGACGAGATCCTCGCTGCGGTCGCCCCGCCCGAGCTGCGCCGCTCGGCCTGAGGCACGGGGCACGCGGGGCGATGAGCACGACAGGGGAGCAGGGTGGCGGGCGACAGGGTCGCCTGCGCTCCCGTATGCCGTCTCGCCGCGCCGAGGCCGGTCGCACGTCTCGCCGCGCCGACTCTCGCCGCGAGTCGACCCCGCTGACCCGACTGACCGGCATACCGAAGCGGGTGTCCGACCGCGCCCGGGAAGTCTTCGTGCGCACCGAACCGCGCTGGGGCCCGATCTGGCGGCCAATCCACCGGGCCCTGAGCTGGGTCTCGCCGCTGGGCTGGGGAGTCGCCGCGCTCGGCGTCGTCGCCTGGTGGCTCGGGTCGCGCTATGGCTGGATCGAGCTGCTCATGCTCGGCGCCGCCACCCTCGTGCTGCTCGCTGCGTGCGTGCTGCTGGCGATCGGCCGCACCCGAGTGAGCATCGACGCCGAGGTCGACCCCACTCGGGTCACCGTCGGTGATCCCGCGACCGGACGGGTCATCGTCGGCAACACCGGCGCGGTGCCGATCCTCCCGCTGCTGGTCGAGCTGCCGATCGGCGTGAGCGCGGCGCGGTTCGTGCTGCCGCCGCTGGGCTCGGGCAAGGAACACGAGGAACTCTTCGTCGTCCCCACCCATCGCCGCGGCGTCATCCCGGTCGGGCCGGCGCGCACCGTGCAGGGCGATCCGTTCGGGTTGGTGCGGCGCACCGTGTTGTGGACCGAGGTCACCGAGCTGTTCGTCCACCCGCGCACGGTCGCCATCGAGAGCCTCGGTGCGGGCCTGCTGCGCGACCTCGAAGGATCGGTCACCGAGGACCAGTCGATGTCCGACCTGGCCTTCCACGCGCTGCGCGAATACCAACCCGGCGACGACCGGCGCTATATCCACTGGCGCAGCTCGGCCAAGGCCGGGCGACTTTTGGTGCGGCAATTCCTCGACACCCGCCGCTCGCACATCACCGTGCTCGTCGACAACGACCCCGCGTCCTACCGTGACGGCAGCGAAGCCGCCCGCGAGATCCGCGAGATCACTGCCGGCCGCACCCTGCCGGTGCCCGGTGGCGCGCTTCCGGAGGTGCGCGACCTGGAGACCGCGATCTCGGTCGCCGCGTCGATCGGCATGCGCTGCCACCGTGACGACCAGGACGTGACGATCGTCGCCGGCTCGTATGCCGTGTCGAAGGCCCACCCGCAGCGCACTCTCGACACCCTGGCCCGGGTCGAAGCCGGCCCCGCCGACTTGCTGCACATGTCGACCACCGCCACCGCGCTCGCGCCCGACACCTCGGTGTGCCTCGTGGTCACCGGGCCGCACCGCGAGTTCGGGATGCTGCAGCGGGTCGGCTCGCAGTTCCCGCCCGAGGTGCGCACGGTCGCGATCGTCGTCGACCCGCTGGCCGAGCGTTCGGTCCGCCGCGCGGGAGCGGTCACTGTGCTCACCGTCGATGCCCTACGCAACCTGCGCTCGGTCCTGTCGGCCGGATTGGCGGGCGCATGACGACGGCCACCCTCTCCCCACGGACCACGCCGCGAACGGCCGAGCTGCTCTCGCGGTTGCGTCCCACCCGTCATCAGGTCATCGACCTGGTCGGCACCGGCCTGCTGGTCGCCCTCGCCGCGGTCGGCTTCCAGACCACCTACTTCGGTCTGAGCTGGATCATCGCGGCGTTCGTCGGATTGCTGTGCGGCCTCGCGGCGGCCCACGTGACGGCCACCTTCAAGCTCCCCGGCGTCGTGACCGCGGCGCTGCTGGCCATCGCCTACTTCACCATCGGGGGTTTGGCCACCCTGCGCGAAGGCCTGTCCGGCCGCAGCCTGGCCACGCTCGCCCGCACCGCGGTGGCTGGCTGGAAAGACCTGCTCACCACCCTCCCGCCGGTCGACCCACAAGGCCCGCTGGTCGCCCTGCCGCTGCTGTTCACCCTGGTCGGCGGCGCGACGGCATACGGGGTCGCGCGCCGCTGGGTCGGAGCCGTGCGCGCCCTCGTCGTGCCCCTCGCGCTGCTGGTTCTGTCGATCCTGCTCGGCACCCTGGCGCCCGCGGCGGTGCTGTTGCAAGGGGCGGCGTTCGCGCTCGTCGCGGTCGGGTATGCCGCCGCCCGCGCCGCGCGCAGCCGACCCGCCCTGCAGAACGGTTCCGGCGCTCGCACCCGGGCCATCACCGGGGCGCTGCTGTTGGCGCTCGCGGCCGGCGCCGCCCTGGTGCTCGGCCCGCGGCTGCCCGGTGCCGACGCCTCGGCGCGCACCATCTGGCGCACCCAGCTCGAACCGCCCTTCGACGTCTCGCAATACCCCAGCCCGCTGGCCGGCTACCGCCGCTACACCGAGCCCAACGCCGCCGAGCTCTACGACCGCCCGCTGTATGCCGTGACCGGCCTGCCCGCCGGCACTCCGATGCGGATCGCCGTGCTCGACACCTACGACGGGTCGGTCTGGGGCGCGGGCAACGCTGCACCCGCTTCTGCTGCCGGCACTGTCGGCACTGCAGCAGCCGCGGGCACGGCGGGATCATCGACAGCCTCCTTCCGACGCGTCGGCGGCCGCATCGGGGTCACCCCGCCCGCGGGGATCGACCCCACCTCGTATGCCGTGACCATCCCCGACGGCGGCTGGCAGGACGTGTGGCTGCCGGTCGCGGGCACCCTGTCCGCCGTCGACTTCACCGGCCCCCGGGCCGGCGGGCTCGCTGTCGATCTGCGCTACAACACGACGACCGGCACCGGCGTGGTGCCCGCGCGGCTGCTGCCCGGCGACGGGTTTGAGCTCACGGCATACCTCGATCCGGTGGCGACCGAGCTGCCGACCGACCTGGCGCTGGCCGGCAGCAATGCGAGTACCGTCGCGACCACGTCGGCCGTCGCCAACAGTCAGTCGCTGGCCTTCCTCGACGCGCGGATCGACCAGTGGAGCGGCCGCGAGAGCGACACCTGGCGCAAGCTGCTCGCGGTCGCGTCGGTGTTGCGTGGCACGGGGGCCTACACCGACGGCGGATCGGCCGAGGACCACCAGAACACCTTCCTGGCCGGCCACTCGCTGGCGCGGATCACCCGCTTCGTCAAGTCAGCGCAATTGGCCGGCAACGACGAGCAATACGCCGCCACCCTCGCCCTGGTCGCCACCCGGCTGGGCGTGCCCGCCCGGGTCGTCGTCGGCGCGATTCCTGATGGCACCGGCACGGTCAAAGGCCGCGATGTGCACGCCTGGGTCGAGGTCGAAAAGGCCGACGGGACCTGGCAGGAGATCCTGCCGCAGTTCCTCGTGCCTGACCGCAACAAGAAGCCGAACCAGCAGGACAACCGCACCGAGGAGAAGAAGACCGGTGCGGTCGTGCCACCGCCGGCCGCAAACAACCCGCCGAGCGTCCTGCAGGGCCCCGACCAGGCCCAGAACGCCACCGCCAACAAGGCCACCAACAACCGCAAGTCGATCCTCGACCCGTCCACCTGGCCCGGATGGCTGCAGTGGACGCTCACCCGGGTGGGTCCCCCGGCTGCCGTGCTCGCCCTCTGGTATGCCGTGCTGCTGCTGGCCAAGCGCCGGCGTCGGTCCCGGCGCCGCAAGGCCCCGACCGGGGCGGACCAGGTGGCCGGAGCGTGGTCCGAGCTCGTCGACAACGCCCGCGATCTCGGGATTCCGTTGCCACCCAATGGAACTCGCCCAGAGCAGGCGCGCGCCATCGACCCCAAGCTAGTGCCGCTGGCCCAGGCAACCGACGCCCAGGTCTTCGGCCCGGTGCAGCCGGATCGTTCGGTGGCGCGTGAGCACTGGACTCAATCCGACTCTGCCGCAAAGACATTGCGGCAGAAGACGCGGCGGCGCACCCGGATCAGGGCCGCTTGGTCGACCCGATCGTTGCGCGAACAGGCCCGGCCGGTGCTCGCCACTCGCAAGGCCGACCTGGCTCGGCTGGCCGCCCAGGCCCGGCGGGTCGCCCGGATCACCCGAGCCCGAACCGCCCAGCTGACCGCTCGGGGGGAGCAGTCATGACGACATCTTCAGGCCCGGGCCTGCAATCACGCGCTCAGTCGCGCCTGCCGAACCAGTCGCGCACGCGGCGCACCGGCACAGTGTCGACCGCCGTGCTGCTGGTCCTCGCGATCGTTTTCACCTGGTTCGCGACGCGAGCCGAGGGCGAGACGGTCAGCCGCACCGAACTCAACGACGGCGGTGTCTGGGTGACCACCTCGGCCCAGTCGAGGTTCGGCCGGATCAACAAGCCGGCCGGCCAGCTCGACGCCGCGGTGGCCGCCACCGCCGCCGAGAACACCGGCCTAGACATCCTGCAGGACGGCGCCGCGGTCCTCGGCGTCACCAAGGCGACCAACCAGGCCACGCCGATCAACGTCCGCACCGGGCAGCTCGTCGACTCTTCGGTGCTCACCCTGCCCAGCCCGGCCGCCGCCAAGCCCGCGGGTGACGCCGGCAACACCGCAAACCCCGCCAACTCGACAAACACGGTCGCCCCTGGCCCCGCCGTCGTCGACCTGCGCGGCGGCACCCTCGCGGTCGTCGACCCGGCCACCGGCAAGGTGCGGGCCCAGCGGGTCGACCCCGCGATGGGGATCACCACCCTCGACAAGGTCGCCGGCACCGGCCCGCCGCTGGCCACCATCGGGGCCGGCGCGACGGTGGCGGTCTCGGTCGACGGCACGGTGTATGCCGTCTCCGCCTCCTCCGGCCAGCTGGCGGTCATCAGCCCGCTCGCCGGTGGTGGCTTCGCCGATGCCAAGGTCAAGGAACTGGGCTTCTCGGCCTCCAGCGTCCAGCTCACCGTCGTCGGGGACCGCTGGGTCATCTTCGACCCGACGACCGGACTGATCCGCGCCGACGGTCTGGGTGCGCCCATCGACCTGGCCCAGAAACTCGGCGCGGCCGCGACCGGCACCGGCGGGGCGAAGGCGGCCACGGCATACGGGGCTCTGCAGGCGCCCGGACCGGACAGTGACGCGGTCGCGATCGCGACCCCGCGCGGGGTGAGCCTGCTGCCCTTCGGCACCGATCCCTCGCAGACCGGCGAGATCCTGCTTCCCGGGGCGGCGACCGGCGCCAAGCTCTGGGTGGCCCCGCCGGTGCGGATCGGGCGCTGTGTGCATGGCGCGTGGGCGAGTGCCGACAAGCTGTTCTACGGGCGCTCGTGCACCGAGCACCCGGCTGAGGCGGTCGTCATCGAGGCGCCGGCCCCGGGGGTGCGGGTGGACGGGGTGCGGCTGCGCACCAACCGCGGCCTGGTCGCGCTCAACGACCTCGACACCGGCGCGGTCTGGGATGTCGACTCCGACGCCCCGATCAAGATCGACGATTGGCCCTCGGTCATCCCGCCGCCCAAGAGCGGCAACGACAACACCAAGCCCGACCCCAACCAGCTCGACAACGAGGTCGTGCGCCGGCCGCCGGAGGCCAAGCCCGACGACGTCAAGGTCCGACCCGGGCGCACCTCGACCCTGCACGTCCTGGACAACGACAGCGACAGCCTGGGTGCGGTGCTCGCGATCGGGCCTGGCGATGTGTCGACCCCCGACGTGCCCGGCATCCTCGTCAGCCCGTCGATCGACGGTCAGAACATCTCGATCTCGGTGCCGGACAAGCCGATTGCCAACGTCGTCCACTTCAGCTACACCGTCAACAACGGCCAGCCCGGCGCCGAGGGCCGCTCCACTGCCCTCGTGACGGCCACCATCGTCGACGAGAGCGTCAACACGGCGCCCTACGTCCGCACCAACCAGGCCACCATCGCGACCGCCAAGACCCCCGTCATCCGCGGCGGTCACGTGTCGGTCGGGGTCAAGGCCGACTGGCGTGATGCCGAAAACGACCCGGTCGTCATCGAGTCTCTCGATCAGTCCGCATCGGTCGACGGCGGTGGCGCCCTGGCGATCACAGCGCCCAACCAGCCCGGCCCCGTCGACGTGAAGTACAAGGTCGAGGACGGACGCGGCGGCAGCACCGAGGCCAAGGCATCGGTCATCGTGCTCGGCGACGCCGACCGCCCGGTGCCCCCGGTCGCCCAGGCCGATGTCATCCGCGCTGTCGTCGGCAAACCGGTGCAGTTGCAGCCGCTCGGCAACGACCTGCCCGGAGCTGACCCCACCGACCCCACCGCGCGACTGCGCCTGGCTGCCGAAGTCCGCGGCCCGGCCGGGCTGATGATCGACACCAACGTCGAGACCGGCGTGGTCACCATCACCGGCTCGGCTCCCGGCAGCCACCTGCTCACGTATGCCGCGCAAGTCGGCTCCGCGGTCGGGGCCGGCCGGTTCCGGGTCGACATCCTCCCGGCGCCGACCGACGACGCCCCGCCGGTGGCCGCACCCGACGCCGCGACCGTGCGCGACCAGTCGCCGGCCATCACCGACGTGCTGGCCAACGACTACAGCCCGCGCTCGGACGTCCTGGTCATCCAGTCGGTCGCGACGACCGAGCCCTGGGTGCGCGCCTGGGTGGTCCAGGGTCGCTGGCTGCGCGTCCAGGCGCTGGCCCCACTGCAGGTCGGCCAGACCGAGCGCCGCGGTGTCGTCAATTACACGATCAACGACGGCACCCGATCGGCCACCGGCGAGCTCTCGGTGGTGCAGAAGCCCGCGCCCCCGGCCGCCCTCATGCCGACCATCGTCGACGACCAGGCCACCGTGCGCTGGGGTGACGTCGTCACCATTCCGGCGTTGGACAACGACTCGATGGCCGACGGCGTCCCGCTGAAGTTCACCGCCGGCACGATCAAGGTCGTCGTCGGCAAGGGCCAGGTCTATGCCAGCGGCCAGGTGCTGCGCTATCTGCCCGACCCCGACCCGATCACGGTCGAGAAAGTCGTCACCTTGGAGTACGCGGCATACCCCGAAGGGATGCCCGAGCGCTCGGTGACCGGCCGGGTCACGGTGACAGTCAAGCCGCCCCCGACCCCCCAGACCCCCGACCAGCCGCCGACCGCGCGCAACTTCTCGGCGTCGGTGACCGCCGGCGAGGCGATCACCCTGACCGTGCCGACCAGCGGGATCGACCCCGACGGCGACCTCGCGTTCGTCTCCGGGATCGTCGGCGAAGCCGGCGGACCGGTCAACCTCAAGCTCGGGCGGGTCACGGCATACGGGGCCTCGACGATCCGCTACGAGTCCTACCCCGGGTCGGCGGGCACGGAGGTGCTCCGGTATGCCGTGGCCGACCGCTACGGGAAGTCCGGCGAGGGGCTGATCCGGATCGGTGTCGTCCAGCCGGGGTCGCCGCAGCCGCCGGTGGCCATGCCCGACGACGTCACCGCCGCCCCCGGACGCCAGGTGACCGTCGACGTGCTCGCCAACGACCTCATCCCGCGCAATGCCGATGTCGTCGTCGAAGACCCGGCAACGACCAACTCGCCCGAGGTGCTCGCGCAGTTCACCCGCGAAGGCGAGCAGTCCTTCAAGGTGGCCGCGCCCGAGGAGGGCCCGTCCAAGGTCCTCGTTTACGGCATCAACGGCGGGCTCTTCGACCCGTCCCGCACCACCCTGACCGTGCGTGGCCGAAAGGGCTACAACAACCCGCCGGTCGCTGCCGATGACGTCGCCCGCGTGGCACCGGCACCGGCTGCGGCCGGGGCGCCCGGCGCGGGCGGGGCTGGTGGCGCCGGTGGCGCGCCCACGGTCGGTCCGGCCCCCGCCGCGACGGCGTCCAACAGTGCACTCGTCGACGTCCTGGAGAACGACCGCGATATCGACGGCGATCACAACGCGCTCAAGGTCGTCGAGGTCGGTGAGGGCGCGAGCATCGAGAAGGATGGCGTGCGGGTGAGCTTCGCGGACTATCCGCGGGCGGTGCCCTACATCGTCGAAGACGCCGACGGCGGCCGGGCGATGGCCCTCATTTATGTGCCGGCCAGCGGCAGTGACGTGCCCTATGTCATCGCCAGCAAGCCGATCACCATGGACAAGGACGCGACGATCACCGTCCCCTTGGCCGACCACATCACCGACCCACGCGGTCGGGCGGTGCGCCTGACCACCCCCGACACGCTGTCGGCCTCGCCCGCCGACCGCCTCGCCGTCAAGGCCGTGTCGGCCACCGAACTCCAGCTGACGGCCTCCGGTGGTTACGTCGGCCCGGCCGCCATCATGCTCGAGGTGACCGACTCGACCGGACCCGACGATCAGGCGCCGCGCACGGCATACCTCGTCGTGCCCGTGCAGGTCGGGCCGTTGCAGCCGCTGCTGCGTTGCCCGCAGTGGGAGATCAACGTCGTCGCCGACGCCCCGGGGCGCACCATCGACATCCCGCGGCTGTGCTCGGCGTGGTTCCCCGAGGGGCTGGACCCCGCGTCGGTGGAGTACTCCGCCACATGGGACGCCGCGATCGACAACGTCACGATGCGCCAGCAGGGGCAAGGCGGGCGGCAGGTGCTCGTGACCGCCGCCGCCGACGCGCTGCACGGAGCGAAGGGGTCGTTCTTCGTCTCGGTCGCCGGCGCCGCCGAGAAGTTCGCGCTGCGCGTGCGGGTCACCAGCCTGCGGGCCGATCCGGCTGCGGCGGCCGCGGCGGCTGCCGGCGTGGAAGTGCCGCCTCCGCCACCCTTGGCGGTGCTGCGACCGGCGCGGGTCGAGGGCCTGTATGCCGGGCAGAGCCAGGTGGTCAACCTCGCGCAGTACCTCGACAGCCCGTTCGGGACGCTGCACTGCGACATCGTCGCGGTGCGGGTCGTCACCGACGGCGGTGTGACCGCCAGCCAGCAGGGCTGCATCCTCACCGTCACCGCGTCGCGGAACGCGACCGGGGTGACCCAGTTCGCCGTCGACGTCAGCGATGCCCCCGACCGGATCTCGACGGGCACCGTGACGGTGTCGGTGCGGGCCCGGCCCACACCGCCGCAGTCAGTTGACGCCGTCGCCGACCGGATCCAGGGCGGCAGCGCGCGGGTGTCGTGGCTGCCACCGGCTTTCGACGGCGGCTTGCCGATCCTTGGCTACGAGGTGGGCTGGTCCGGAGGCAGTGCCTCGTGCGAGGCGTCGCCGTGCACGATCACCGGGCTGACCAATGGCGTCGACTACTTCTTCACCGTGCGCGCGCGCAATGCGGTCGACTGGTCCGACTCGGGTGGGCCCTCTCGGGCGGCCCGTCCCGACACCGCGCCCGAGGCCGTGTCGGTCGGCGCAGTGACCCCCAGCGACCGCACGCTCGCGATCTCGTGGACCGCCCCGGTCAACGCCGGGAGCGCGGTCGACAGCTACAACGTCCAGCTGCTGCCAATCGACGGCGGGTCTTCCGGAGGGCTTTACCCGGTGACGGGCGGCGGCACGTCGACCTCGGTGAGCGGGCTCAACAACAACAGCGAATACCTCATCCGGGTCCAGGCTCACAACGAGGCCGGCTGGGGACCCTATGGCCCCTCGCGCACGGCCCAGCCGGTCGGCACCCCGTCGCGGGTCGTCGTCAACGACCTCGTGCTCTCGACGCCGAGCCCGTCGGATGACACCGCCACGGTCCAGATCTCGTGGCAGCCCGCCGACCCCAACGGTCCGCCGATGTCCTCGTATGCCGTGTTCCGCGCGGTGGGGGACGGCGCCATGACGCGCATCGCCACGGTCTCGCCGGGCGGGTCACTGATCACCTCCGATGTCGTGCCCTATGACGGGCTGGTGCGTCGGTATGCCGTGACCGCCACCAACGGCGGTGGCGTGGAGTCGCCGATGAGTGACGCTCGGTCGTTCGAGGCGGTCGGTGTGCCGGAGACCCCGCGGGCGCCATCGGTCTCGACCCCGGCCGCTGACCTGCAGATGGCGGTGTCGTTCGCGTTGGGTGCACCGCATGCCCTGAGGTGGACCTATGTCGAGTGGACCTCGACCGCGGGCGGCAGTGGCCAGATCCCGTGTTCCTCCTCGGACTGCTCCTACTCCGGGAGCATCGGCAACAGCGACATCTCCGAGCAGCGGTTGTCGATCCGCGGGTGCGTGCTCAACGGTCCCTGCTCAGCCTGGTCGGCGCAGAGCGCGGTCTTCCAGCCCTACGGACCCACCAAGCCGGTCGTCGCCTTGGAACCATCGATGAGCGGACCCCGCGGGAAATACGACGTGACGTTCTCGTGGAAGCTCGTCACCAACGGGCGACCAGTGACGGTGGCGGTGTCCGGGGCCGCGGCAGCCAACTGCAAGCTCTCAGCCGACAACGCGTCGTGCACCGTGCGCAATGTCGGCTATGACACCACGGTGGCCATAGCGGTCACCGCCCAGTCGATCGCCGGCGATGCGGCGGCGGTGCCGATGTCGTTCAAGACGCCGGCGAAGGCCGATCCAGTGATCCGGCTGTCGGCGTCTGGGAGCTGCATCGGGTTGCTCTGTGGCGTCCAGGATCCGCCGTGCGCGATCGACAACACCTGTCGCTACATCACGGTGACCTCAAGCCTGTGGGATGCCTCGTCAGTGACGTGCACGTTCACCTCGCCCTCGGGCACCATCGGTGACCCGGTGACGATCGACACGAATGCCACAGTGCGGACCGACGTCTTCTACGGGGACCAGACGACGGTCACCGGCAAGTGCGAGAACACCACGACCAACGAGACGGCGACGACGACATTCACCTGGCCATAGGCAGAAGCGGGACCGACGCCGTTCGCGTCGGTCCCGCTCCTGGTGATCCGTTTGAAGTAGAAATTCAGCGTTCTTCGGTCCCCGCGATGAACGCCTCAAGACGAACCCGGCCCTCGGTGTCTTCGCGCTGCACCGGCGGGGACTTCATCAGGTAGGACGAGGCCGAGATGAGCGGGCCACCAATGCCGCGGTCCTTGGCGATCTTCGCCGCGCGAATGGCGTCGATGATGATGCCGGCCGAGTTGGGGGAGTCCCAGACCTCGAGCTTGTACTCCAGGTTCAGCGGCACGTCACCGAACGCGCGACCCTCCAGGCGGACGTAGGCCCACTTGCGGTCATCGAGCCACGCGACATAGTCCGACGGGCCGATGTGCACGTTGCGGTCGGCGATCTTGCCGCCGAGCGGACCGGTGAGGTTGGAGGTCACCGACTGGGTCTTGGAGATCTTCTTGGACTCCAGGCGCTCGCGCTCAAGCATGTTCTTGAAGTCCATGTTGCCGCCGACGTTGAGCTGGTAGGTGCGGTCGAGCACGACGCCGCGGTCCTCGAACAGCTTGGCCATGACCCGGTGGGTGATCGTCGCGCCGACCTGGCTCTTGATGTCGTCACCGATGACCGGGACGCCGGCCTTCTCGAACTTCGCCGCCCACTCCGGGTCGGAGGCGATGAACACCGGCAGCGCGTTGACGAAGGCCACGCCAGCGTCGATCGCACACTGCGCGTAGAACTTGTCGGCCTCTTCCGACCCCACCGGCAGGTAGGACACCAGCACGTCGGCCTTGGACTCCTTGAGCGCCGCGACGATGTCGACCGGCTCGGCCGCCGACTCGTCGATGGTCAAGCGGTAGTACTTGCCCATGCCGTCGAGGGTGTGCCCGCGCTGCACCTCGATCCCGAGGGTGGGCACGTCGCAGATCTTGATGGTGTTGTTCTCGGAGGCGTTGATCGCCTCGGACAGGTCCTTGCCGACCTTCTTGTCATCGACGTCGAAGGCTGCGACGAACTGCACGTCGCGCACGTGATACGGCCCGAACTGCACGTGCATGAGGCCGGGCACGGTCGATCCCGCGTCGGCATTGCGGTAGTACTCCACGCCCTGCACCAGCGAGCTGGCACAGTTGCCGACGCCGACGATGGCGACGCGCACAGATCCCATCAGGGTTCTCCTTGTGTATTCGGATATCTCGGCCGCGGCTCGGTGCCGCGCGCCTGCTGGTGGTGAGACGGCATACCCCTGGTTTGGTGCTGGTGGGCTGTCAAACCCGCCGGTATGCCGGGTGTGCAAGGTGGTGCGAAAGTGCGGTATCGCGCGGGGCGGGGTCACCCGCCGGGCGGTCCTGCGGAGGTGCGGCGCTCGATGGAGATGAGCTCCTCAAGCCAGCGGACCTCGCGTTCGGCGGACTCTTCGCCGTGCCGCTGCAGGGCCGCGGTATAGCTGTCCATGCGCTCGCGGTTGCGCACCGAGGCCTCGCGGATGTTGGCCAGGCGCTCCTCAAGCCGGGATCGCCGGCCTTCGAGGATGCGCAGCCGCACGTCGGCCGGGGTGCGCGCAAAGAACGCGAAGTGGACGTCGAACTCCTCGTCGCCCCACGATGCCGGCCCCGCCTTGTCCGCCATCGTCTGGAAACGTTCCTTGCCGTCGGCCGTCAGCTCGTAGACGATCCGCGCGCGGGCGCTGCCGCGGGTGGACTCGCTGCCGTCTTGCGACTCGCGGATCCAGCCCTTGGTCATGAGGTCACGCAGGCACGGATAGAGCGAGCCGTAGGACAGCGCCCGGAAGGCACCCAGCGCGGTGTTGAGCCGCTTGCGCAGTTCGTAGCCGTGCATGGGCGTCTCGTGCAGCAGGCCCAGCACCGCGAAGTCGAGCAACTCGGCTCGTCGTGACATGGCTGGCACCTCCTGCGCGCGTCAGGTCCCCGGGCGGGACGACCTCGCGAAGCGTAGCACTAGATATATCGCTGCGATACATCTAACGGATACAGCGCGCCGATGCGTCGCTCAGCGTTCCTCGCGCGGTCCCGCCTCACGCGATTCGGCAGGCACAGGAGGGGCACCGCATACTGGATTGCCGTCCTGCTCGCCCGGCTGGGACCGGACTGACGGCGACGACGGAAGCGGACGGCATACGAAAGCGGGACCCACGTGAGCACCTCGAGCGGGCAGCAGCCCGAATCACGCGCTGCGAGGCGAGCGACCCCATCGGCCCCAAACCGCCGCTCTCCCAACGGAACTCGCAACGGCACCCGCAACGGCACGCGCAACGGCGCCGGCAACGGAAACCGGCCGACCACGCGGCAGCGGCGCAGCTTCGGGGAGTGGCTGCGCGCCCCCTGGAAGGTGTGGCTCAAGCGGCTGGGGATCACCGCAGCGACCGCCTTCACCCTGGCCCTCATCGGCGCGGTCTTCGCCTTCCTCGCGGTCGACATCCCGGACGCCAACGCCCTCGCCGAGGCACAGACGACGATCGTCTACTACGACGACGGCAAGACCGAGCTGGCCCGTATCGCCGAACTCAACCGCGAGTCGATCCCGCTCGCGTCCGTGCCCAAGCCGGTGCAGCAGGCGGTCATCGCCGCTGAGGACCGCGACTTCTACAGCAACAGCGGCGTCTCGCCCAGCGGCATCGGACGCTCGATCTGGCAGGCGCTCAAGGGCAGTGACGTGCAGGGCGGTGGGTCGACGATCACCCAGCAGTACGTCAAGAACTACTTCCTCACCCAGGACCGCACCATCGACCGCAAGCTGCGCGAGATGATCATCGCCATCAAGATCGACCGCGACCTCAGCAAGGACCAGATCCTCGAGGGCTACCTCAACACCATCTACTACGGCCGCGGGGCGTATGGCATCCAGGCGGCGGCGAAGGCCTACTTCAACAAGGATGCGAGCGCGCTCAACGTCAGCGAGGGAGCGGTCCTTGCGAGCGTCATGAACGCTCCATCTCTGTTCGACCCGGCCCTCGGCGAGAAGCAAAAGACCAACCTCGCCAACCGCTGGACCTATGTCATGGACGGCATGGTGTCGATGGGTGCGCTCTCCGCGGCCGACCGCGCTGCCGCCAAGCTTCCCGAGATCCAGGCCAAGGCGCCCTCCCGCGCGCTCTCCGGGCCGACGGGCTACCTCGCCGCGGCCGTGCGCCAGGAGCTCGCGACCAAGCTCAAGCTCAGCTCCGAGGACATCGATCGGGGCGGGCTGCGGATCACGACGACGATCAACAAGAAGGCCCAGGACGCGGCGGTCGCGTCGGTGGATAAGAACTTCCCCAAGGCCAATGCGACGGACGTGTATGCCGGTCTGGTCGCCGTCCGCCCGGGCGACGGTGCCGTCGTGGCGATGTATGGCGGCGCGGACTATCAGAAGCGCCAGTTCTCGGCCGCCACCGACGCCAAGATCCCGGCCGGCTCGACCTTCAAGCCGTTCGCGCTGATCGCCGCCCTGCAGCAGGGCATCTCGACCAAGTCGACGATCGACGGCAGCAGCCCGCTGCGTGACAAGGCCTTGGGCATCGACCGGATCGAGAACGAGGGCGGCCGGTCCTATGGCACGGTCGATCTCCGCCGTGCGACCGCATCCTCGATCAACACCGCATTCGTGCGATTGAACGCCAAGATCGGCGCCCAGGCGACGCGCGACGCGGCGGTGGCGGCCGGCATACCGGATTCCACGCTGGGTCTGGGCACCGAGATCACCAACGTGCTCGGCAATGCCTCCCCGCGGGTCTATGACGTGGCGAACGCCTACGCGACGATCGCCGCGGAAGGCCGCCGCGCGACCCCTTACCTGGTCAAGCGGGTGACCTCGCCGGCCATCGACGTGGACTTCACCGCACAGCCGAATGTCGTCGACGCCTTCGGCAAGGATGTCGCCGCCGACGTCATCGACGCCATGCAGGCGGTCACCGCGAACGGCGGCACGGGAGCCCGGGCCCAGCAGATCGGGCGGCCCTCGGCCGGCAAGACCGGCACCTCGGAAGAGCGCAAGTCGGTGTGGTTCAGCGGCTACACGCCGCAACTCGCGACCTCGGTGGCGATGTACAAGGACGTCAACGGCACGCCGGCGCCCCTGACCGGGATTGGTGGCCTGGACGAGCTCTCCGGCAACTCGTTCCCGCTGTCGATCTGGATCGACTTCATGAAGGGCGCGTTGGACGGCGAGCAGAAGGTCGACTTCCCCAAGCGCGCTGGCATCGGTGACGACAAGGTCCGCACCGTCGCTCCTCCCGCGCCCGCGACGAGTGCCCCCGCCGTGACGACCGACCCGACCCAAGCGCCGCCAGCTCCGACGGTCGAGCCGACCGTGCCGGCGCCCACGCAGACGCCGACCAAGACGGTTGGACCGACGACGCAGCCCACGGCGACCAAGCCCGGCGGCAAGCCGACGACTCCGCCCGGCCAGTCCACAGCGACCGCACCCGCCCCGGCCCCCTAGCGACCGGGCGGCCCGTCGCCTCCTGAACCCAGCTGCCCGGCATACCCTGTCGCTCGTGATGTCACCCGACCGCCCCGTCGTGCCCTCCCGAGAGGACCCCGTCGCGCGCTCGGCATCCCGGGTGATCGGGGGACCGCTCGGCCGGTATGCCGTGCCGCTGGCCCGCGGGTGGCGGCACGCGGCGGCGTTGCTCATCGCGGTGTCGACCGTGCCGATGGCGCTGAGCGTCTGGTTGCGCGGGTACTGCATCGACGGGGGCTGGCGCTCGCCGGATCAGTTCTTCCACATGTGCTTCTCGGACCTGCCGGCGACCTTCGGCAACTCCAATCTCGGGGCGGGGCTCGGAGCCTTCCTCGCCGGGGGGCCTGATGCGCCCACGCCCGAGCAGCCGCCGCTGTTGGCGATATTGTCCGCGCTGACCGGAGGGGTCATCCCCGACGGAACCCCGGAGACCCGCGAGCGGCAGTTCTTCGGGTTATGGGCCCTGTTGCTCGCGCTGTGTCTTGCGCTCACGGTGTGGTGGACGGCTGCGGCGCTTGACCGTATGCCGTTGCGCGCCAGTCATCTTGCGCTGTCGCCGGTGGTGGCGCTCGCCGCCCTGGTGGCACCGGATCTGGTGGGGGTGGCCTTCACCGCAGCGGCGCTGTGCGGGTGGTCGAAGGGCCGATTGCGCTGGGCAGGGGTGTGGCTCGGGCTGGCGATCTCGACGGTGCACTATCCCGTGCTCGTGCTGATCGCCATCTGTTTCGTGGCGGTGCGGGCCGGGCGTTGGGCAGATGCTCGGGTGGTGGTCGGCTCGGCGCTGGTGACTTTCGGGTTGGTCTTTGGCCTCGTGGCGTGGCGGAATCCGACCGGTGCGGTGCAGTCCTATGTCGGGTGGTTCCAGGCGTCGGCGGGTTTCGGATCCCCTTGGGTGGCGCCGCAATTGGCCGGCTCGCCACTGCCGACCGTGGCGGTGACCGCGTTGGCCGCGTTTGGCTGGGTGGTGGCCATCGCGGCGGGGGCCTTTCTGGCGCTGGGTGCTCCTCGTCGCCCCGGGGTGGCCGAGATTTCCCTCGTCATGCTCGCCATCGTGCTGGTGACGGGCAAGGCGTTCCCGGTGCAGGCGTCACTCTGGCTCGTGCCATTCGTCGCGCTCGTTGGTCTGCGCTGGCGGGACCACCTGTGGTGGGCCGGAGCTGAGGCGCTGCACTTCGGTGCGGTGTGGCTCTACCTCGCCGGAGTGTCGATGCCGGAACGTGGCCTGCCCTCGGGGTGGTACCTCGTGACCCTGTTGGCCCGAGTGGCTGCCGTCATCTGGCTGGCCGTGGCCGTGTGGCGGATGGCCTGGCGGCGCCGGTCAGCGGACCCGGAGGACCCGGCGCCCGAGGAAACCGACCTGCTGGCCGGTCCCGTATCGGCAGCCCCCGATGCCCTCCTGGTGAAGTTGGTGTAGAGGGACTTCAAGAACATCCCCTAGGGCCAGGCAACGGTGCATTGCGGCGTGGGGCAATCGTCGATTCGCACCAGCACGAGATCCTCTTCGACTTTGACCCATCCAGACTCTGGGTAGCGCGGCATATGGCTCAGAAGCTCAACTGCTCGATCATATTGCTGGGGCGTAGGCGCTTTGACGGCGAGACCCTGAAGTTTGAGGTATGACGCTGAGAACCAGGGGGTTGAGCTGAACGCGGACAATCCAAGGAGTTCCCGGGCAGGGAACGCATCGTTCTGTCGCCAACCTTCGGATCCCATCACAATGACAGCACGGGGAATCGAGCCACGATCCGGCGTGGTGAGCTTGATCTGCTCGTCGATTTGAAAAGCAACATGACGGTCACGGGATGCACTTAGGTCGCTGCTCTCGAGAGCAACCGACGTGAGCGCCGCCAGTCCGAATGTTAAGAGGCCACACAATGCGGCGATGGCGCGGAATTGATTGGCTAGCGTCAGGCCGATAGAAAACGGGAACGCACGGTAGGCAATGACAGCCAGGCAAGTGCAAACGACGGGCAGGTAGACCATGGCGCGACGCGGTAGGTCTGTAGCAGCGAGTTCACCGATAAGGGGGCCAGTGACCACCAAGGTCAGCCCTAGGAGCCACAGCGCACGACTACCCGATCGACCTGATAGAAGGCCTGCACGTAACACCGCAACGGCCACCACAAGAGCAAGGAGAGGCAGCCACGGCAGACTTCTCCCGAATACCGAACCTGTGAGGCCGGTAGACTGAATCACATGACCGAGGGCGCCAACCAATGTGTCGAAAGGTTCGGAGATGAACCTCCGCCAACCCTGAACTGCGTCGTTCACATATGGATTCGCTGGGACCCGAAAAACAATCCTTAGAATTGCCGTTATGGCCACGGATGCCGTGATCCCGCCAGCGAGGGTGAGTCCGGCTCGGGTAGCCATTCTGGTCGTTGGATTAAGGACGATGCACAAGCCCAGGACGGCCAAAGCCCCAAGGCCGAATGCTTCGTAGGATCCAAAAGCGACTGCAACGGCGAATGCCGCACCAGCTGTACTCCAATGCGACATTTCCTGTAGTAGATGGCCGTAAGCTGCAAGAGAGACGAAGGCCACCCCAAAAGCCTTGGCGTTGAGCCCAAACGCAAGGTTCAAAGCCGTCCAGGGCAGGCACACGGACACTGCAAGAGTAGCAAACGCAGCTCTCAGGCTCATACCCCCGATACGTCTAGTCATCCACCAAAGACCCAGAGTCATTCCCGAGAGGCCGACGGCCAAGTCCAGGGCCGGGGCAACAACGACGGGGCTGGATAGAACCGTTAGTGCAAGGACCCACCTTCCCCCTGCGACAGCCTCGCGAAAGAGTGTGTCTCTTGAAAGGGTTGCCCAATAGGCTTCGTCAGCATTCAGGCTGACATTAAAGAGTTCGAAACCGTATGTGATCATGAGCAAGGCAAACAGACTCAAGATCAGGACTGAATCCCCGAGGGCAACACGGTCTCCGGCGCGGCACGAGGGATGACCGCGATCGACGTTTGGTCGGACTTCCACATTAGCTCCTTGTGAGACCCGGGTGCTTCTTCACCAGATCTAGTATTGACGTGGGTTTCGACGTAGCCGTCCCAAAGAGGCTTTGACGGCTCTCTTCGCTAGGTCGGCATAACGGTAAGCGTGTTGATATGCGGCAAGCTGCGCCCTAAGCCTGGTCAAGTCCTCGATGACTTCATCTGGATAGGCCAGCACGAGGTCAGAGTTCTCGCGGCTCACAATGTTCCAAGCCTCAGCCCGGTCGCGCGGATCGATATGGCTTCGAGTTGTCTGGCCGGGGTGAAGCCTTCGCAGGAGGAACGTGGCCTCTGACACCGCCACCTCACCGCCGTCTTTGAGCAGTCGCATCCAGAGCACCCAGTCCTCGCCGACCGACAAGCCCTCGGGGTAGCCACCACACGCCCGAAAGGACGCGAGCCGGAACATCGACGGATTGGCGATGACCGAACCTCTGCGCATGCTGATTCGACTGGGGTTCGGGGGTGGGATGGGGTCTGAGTAGACGCCATCATGCGTGAATTCGATCCCCGATCCGGTGACCAATTCCACCTCAGCTCGGGCGTCGAGGATGTCGGCCGCGATCCGGGGGGCGTCTGGGGTGATGATGTCGTCGCTATCCAGTCCGCAGGCATACGGCACGTCCATCACAGCGAGCCCCGCGTTGCGTGCGGCCCCGACACCCCGGTGGCGCAACCTGACGACACGGAATCCACCGCGTTCGAGGGCGATGAGAATTTGTTTGGTTCGTTTGTCGGTCGATCCATCGTCGACAATCACCACGTTGCGATGCGACCCGAGGCTCTGCAATGCACTATCAGCTGCCTCAGCGAGCGGGTCTCCGGTGTTATACACCGGAATGACGATTCCGACACGGTTCTCCACCTGAGGCTCCTCCGCTGCGGAATGTTGGGTACTCGCCCGACCCCGCGGACGATCTGTGCTCGACTGTCTGTCCTAGTATGTCCTGGTCACGCCAGCCTGGGAGCCGCCATGCTCATCAATGTCGCTCATGCCGTGCCGCCGACTTCGTCGGCCTATGGCAAGGCTGACGACGGCTTCACCGCAGCGATGGAGATTGTCGCCCAACGTCATGACGTGCGGTGGCTCAACGTGCACCCCTACGCGGAAGGCTGGAAGGAGCGCGAGGCGCAGATCCCCGACGCCGATTTCGTTCTGGTACGCAGCGATTGGTTATGGCTGCCGGCTCAGTCTGGGGATCGGGCTCTCCGTGGCCACGCCACCCCTGTGGGGCTGCTCATCGCCGGGTCAACCCCGCCGCCACCCCGCAAACGCATGCTGCGCTTCGACGTCCTCTTCTACGAAACACCGTGGTACGCCCAGTTCGTCACCGAGCACCCGTATGCCGTGCAGGCCTTCGGCGTGGACACCAGGGTGATGCACGATCGCGGCCGACCAATGGTCGAACGCACCTTTGACTGGGTCTTCGTCGGTCGACTCGCTCCCTTCAAGCGACCGGAACGACTCATCGGCAGAGCTGGGCGGCGCTTGGCGATCGGCGACCTCGGGGTGCATCGCCCGGAGATCGAGCAGGCGCTGCGCGACGACGGGGTCGAGGTGCTCGACCAGCGCACCCACGAGGAACTCGCGGCGATCTACAACGACGCCCGGGGTGTCTTCGTCCCCTGTGAACTGCAAGGTGGCGGCGAACGAGCGGTCCTTGAGGGCCGCGCGTGTGGCTGCGAGATCGAGATCGCCGACGACAATCCCAAGCTTGCATCTCTGCTCGACTGCCCGATCTGGAGCCACGAGGAGTATGCCGCGCGGCTGCTGGAAGCCATCGAGGCGGTCGTGGACGGGCGCCGTATCCCGGATGCCGACAAGCTGGCAGCTCAGCGCGCTCAACGCCGCGCGGTGATGGCCGACAAGGCGCGCCGGGCGCCCAACACGATCCGCATTCGGATGCGCGACAAGGCCACCGCGATGCTGAAGCGATGAGCTCGGCAGGAGCGGTCAGCGTCGTCATCCCCACTCTGCAGCTGTCGCCGCGATTGGTTCCGCTGCTGGAGACCTTCGGCCGGGACCCCCTGGGCGGTGTCATAGCGTCCAAGCAACGCCCTGGTGAAGGGGCTTGGTCTGGGGAGGTTGCTGGTGGCTGGGACTCGGCGGAGGTTGACCGCGGCGGATCGGGTGGAGATCGCGCTCGGGCTGAAGGCTGGGTGGGCGTTGAGGCGTATCGCGGCGGGGATCGATCGGGACGTGTCGGTCATCTCGCGTGAGGTGGCCCGGAACTCCACCAAGACTCGCGGGTATCGGATGGTCACCGCGGATGTCGCAGCCCAGCGTCGGCGTTCCCGTCCGCAGCCGCGGAAGGTCGCCGTGGTCCCGGCGTTGAGGGCTCGGGTGTTGGCCGATCTGAAGCACTCTCGTACTCCGCGTCAGATCGCGGGGCGGTTGCATCTGGAGGCCCGCGAGGCCACCGTGGGGCTCATGAAGGGCTCCCCACCGGCCGAGGGCCACACCGCTTCTCACGAGGCGATCTACCAGTTCATTTACGCCATGCCCCGCGGTGACCTCGCCCGGCACGGGATCTTCTTACGCCGCAAACAGACCCGCCGCCGGCCCCGGAAAGGGGCTGGTCAACGAGGCGCCCCGATCGTCGGCATGATCTCCATTGACGAGCGCGACCCGGCCGTGGCCGACCGGCGAGTCCCCGGGCACTGGGAAGGCGACCTGATCATCGGCAAGCAGGGCGCGAGCGCAGCAATCACCCTGGTGGAGCGCACCAGCAGGTTCACCACGATCCTGGCGTTACCCGAGGGTAAAGACTCGACCGGCGTGGCCGACACCCTCATCGAGCACTGCCGCGAACTCCCCGCGATGATGCGCAAAACGTTGACCTGGGACCAAGGCAGCGAGATGGCCCAACACGCCGCGCTCACCCTGGCCACCGACCTGAAGGTCTACTTCGCCGACCCCCACTCCCCATGGCAGCGACCCAGCAACGAGAACACCAACGGGCTGATCCGCGAGTACATCCCCAAAGGCGAACCCATCCCGGCACACCAGCCCTACCTGACCGCCATCGCCGAAGAACTCAACGAACGACCCCGCCAAGCCCTCGGCTTCCTCACCCCCCGCGAGTCCTTCCAACGCCTACTCCAAGGACTACCACCCGTTGCTTCCACGGCTTGACACCGCCCGGGTCACCATGGCGCAACGCTCCTTTGCGTTGAGTTCCTTCGCAGTTCAGTCGCGCGAAAGTATGCCGTTCCCATCCCGTCTTGTGCGGGGACGTAGGTCACCTCTGGGCAACGGTTCGGTGAACGACTGAGCCGACCGGTGATTCAAGGCGCCGAGCGTCACTCTGTCCCACCGAAGCACCACCGAACCGGCTGAGAGCCGCGACCGGGGTGCCTAAGCTGTCCAGGTGCGCCTTGTCATTGCCCGCTGTAGCGTCGACTACGAGGGTCGGCTGCAAGCCCATCTCCCGCTGGCCACCCGGCTGCTGCTGCTCAAGGCCGATGGATCGCTGCTGGTCCACAGCGACGGTGGGTCCTACAAGCCGCTGAACTGGATGTCGCCGCCCTGCGCCCTGGCCGAGCTCTCGCCCGATCCCGAGGAGGCCGCCGACGGAGTGGTGCAGGTCTGGGTGGTCCGGCACGCCAAGAGCGGCGACGCGCTGCGGGTGCGGTTGCACGAGATCCTGCACGACTCCGCCCATGAGCTCGGCGTCGACCCGGGGCTGGTCAAGGAGGGCGTCGAGGCGCACCTGCAGGCCCTGCTCGCCGAACACATCCACACCCTCGGCGAGGGCTGGACCCTCGTGCGCCGCGAGCACATGACCGCCATCGGGCCGGTCGATATCCTCGCCCGCGACGCCGACCGAGGGCATGTCGCCATCGAGATCAAGCGACGCGGCGAGATCGACGGAGTCGAGCAATTGACTCGCTACCTGGAGCTGATGAACCGCGACCCAGCGTTGCGGCCGGTGCAGGGCGTCTTCGCCGCCCAGGAGATCAAGCCGCAAGCCCGCACGCTCGCGCAGGATCGCGGAATCCGTTGTGTGACACTGGATTACGACGCACTCCGGGGTATCGACGACGCCGAGTCACGGCTCTTCTGACAGCACCCGCCAGCCATCGGAGTCGACGTCGATGCGCGCCAGTGCGCTTGTGGACGACGCCCCGGTCAGCCCCTGCCTCCAACCCAAGACCACGAGCACGGCCTCCCCGCGATGGCCATCGGCCAGCGCCTCCAGTGCCTCGCGCAACCCGTCCGTCCCGGCACTGCGATCCGACCCGGGAAGGGGACGCACCGGCATACCGAGGTGGGATGCCAGTCGGCCGGCACCGGAGGCTGCGGCAGCGTCAGCCGCCGCGTAGACGGCCGCGATCCGCTCTTCGCGCAGCGCGCCGAGCAACTCCGCCAGATCCGCATGTTCCGCGAGACCGCCCTGGACGACGAGGAACCGCGCCGGACATTGCAGGTCGCTCATCACCCGAGTATGCCGTGCAACAGCCAGCGGGCAACGGTCAGCGCAGCGGCTCCAAGCCCCGTGAGGCGCGGATGATCGTCACGAAGCGCCCCATGATGTCGTTGAGCCCGAAGTCCTTCGGGGTGAAGACCGCGGCCACTCCGGCAGCCCGCAACGCCGCACCATCTGCCTCGGGGATGATGCCGCCGACGACGACGGGCACGTCGCCGGCGCCGTTGTCGCGCAACCCTCGCAGCACGTCGGGCACGAGCTCCATATGCGAACCGGAGAGGATCGACAGACCGACCAGGTGGACGTCCTCGGCGATAGCAGCCGCGACGATCTGCTCGGGGGTCAGCCGGATGCCTTGGTAGACCACCTCGAAGCCCGCGTCGCGCGCGCGCACCGCGATCTGCTCGGCGCCATTGCTGTGGCCGTCCAGGCCGGGCTTGCCGACCAGGACCCGTAGCTTTTCGCCGAGTTCCTCGCCGGTGGCCGCCACCTGGGCCCGCACGGCAGCCAGATCGCCGGACGGCGTGGCACCGGATCCCACTCCCACCGAACCGGAAACGCCTGTGGGAGCGCGATATTCGCCGAACTCGGCCCGCAATGCCTGGGCCCACTCCCCCGTCGTCACCTTGGCCCGGGCGCACTCCAGGGTGGCAGCCATGAGGTTGGCGCCGCTCTTGGCGTCCTCGCGCAGCCGCGCCAGAGCCTGTTCGGCGCGGTCACGGCCGTGCCCATCGGAGTCACGGGCTGCGCGCCAAGCCTGGACGGCCCGAATCGCCGCGGCCTCGACCGCCGGGTCGACCGTCTGGATCGCCGTGCCGAGGTCGGCGGTGAGCGGGTTGGTCTCGGTCGAGGTGAACTGGTTGAGCCCGACGACGACATCCTCACCGGCCTCAATGCGCTGCCGACGCTGCGCGTGCGAGGCGACCAGGGCCGACTTCATGTAGCCCGACTCGACGGCGGCGACCGCCCCGCCCATGTCCTGGACCCGGTCGATCTCGGCCTTGGCGCCGGCGACGAGCTCGGCGACCTTGGCCTCGATGACCGTCGACCCGGTGAAGATGTCGTCGTACTCCAACAGGTCGGACTCGAAGGCCAAGACCTGCTGGATGCGCAGCGACCACTGCTGGTCCCACGGCCGCGGCAGGCCAAGGGCTTCGTTCCACGCCGGCAGCTGTACGGCACGCGCCCGGGCATCCTTGCTCAGGGTCACCGCGAGCATCTCCAGGACGATGCGCTGGACATTGTTCTCCGGTTGGGCCTCGGTGAGGCCGAGCGAGTTGACCTGGACGCCGTAGCGGAAGCGGCGTGCCACCGGGTCGGTGACCCCGTAGCGCTCCTGGGTCAGCTCGTCCCAGATCTGGACAAACGCCCGCATCTTGCACATCTCCTCGACGAACCGGACGCCGGCGTTGACGAAGAACGAGATCCGGGCCACGACATCGGGGAACTTCTCCGGCGGCACCTGGCCGGAGTCACGCACCGCATCGAGCACAGCGATCGCGGTGCACATGGCATAGGCGATCTCCTGGACCGGCGTCGCGCCGGCCTCTTGGAGGTGATAGCTGCAGATGTTCGTAGGGTTCCACTTGGGGATCTCGTTGACCGTGTAGCTGATCATGTCGGTGATGAGCCGCAGCGACGGACCCGGCGGGAAGGCATAGGTGCCCCGCGACAGGTACTCCTTGATGATGTCGTTTTGCGTCGTCCCGGCCAGCCGGTGCACCCACGCGGCCGGGTCCTCCCCCGCGGCCTTGGCCTGTTCCTCGGCAGTCACCTGATACATCGCCAGCAGCCACATCGCGGTGGCATTGATCGTCATCGAAGTGTTCATGTCCGACAGCGGGATGCCGTCGAAGAGTGCGGCCATGTCGCCGATGTGGCTGATCGGCACCCCCACCTTGCCGACCTCGCCCCGGGACAGCACATGGTCGGGGTCATAGCCGGTCTGAGTGGGCAGATCGAAGGCGACCGACAGCCCGGTCTGCCCCTTGGCGAGGTTGCGCCGGTAGAGCGCATTGCTCGCCGCGGCGCTGGAGTGACCGGCATACGTGCGCATCACCCAGGGGCGATCGCGAGTCGGGCGCGGAGTGTCGGAGCGCGCGGAAGCTGTGGCATCGGTCATGATCCGACGCTACCGGCCAGTTCACCCCGCCGGGCCCCGGATCGGCGCGTGAGTGCGACCACAGTAGGCGCCAGGTCAGCGGGGCATGCGAGAGTGGGGCCATGGTCAACCTCACGCGGATCTATACCCGGACCGGCGATCAGGGCACGACGGCCCTCGGCGACTTCAGCCGCACCCACAAGACCGACCCGCGGCTGGCCGCCTACGCCGATGCCAACGAGGCCAACGCGGCGATCGGGGTCGCCATTGCATGTGGTCAGCTGTCCGACGAAATCGCGGCCACCTTAGGGCGCATCCAGAACGAGCTCTTCGACGTCGGGGCAGACCTTTGTATGCCGCTCGCGCAGCACTACGACTACCCCCCGCTGCGGGTGGCCCAGCCCTGGATCGACGATCTGGAGACCGACTGCGACCACTACCTCGAGCAGCTCGAACCGTTGCGGTCGTTCATCCTGCCGGGTGGGTCGGCCGGGGCGGCATACCTGCATGTGGCGACGACGGTCGTGCGGCGGGCCGAACGCTCGGTCTGGGCGGCTCTGGGTGTCTACGGCGACCAGCCCGGCCCCGGCAAGGGCGAGGGCGGGGTCAACCCGCTGACGGCCACCTATCTCAACCGGCTCTCCGACCTGCTCTTCGTGCTGGCCAGGGTGGCCAATCTGCCGACCGGTGACGTCCTCTGGCAGCCCGGCGGAGGCCGCGTCGCAGCCCCAGCCAAGAAGGCCGGCGCTCAGGCCGGTGCTCAAGCCGGGGAGGACACCCCCGAGTAGGACTCAGGTGACGGCGGAGGCTGCGCCTGGTGGCGCGGACTCGACCCAGGACCGCAGCGCGGTATAGGCGGGCTCTGCCAGCGCCAGGTCGAAGCTCTCCCCGTCGTGCGTGCAGGCCACCCGCACCGCGTTGTGGATGGCATCGAGGCCCTCACCGGGGTTCATCGCGATCGGCGCCCCGATGTCGAGGCGACGTCGTTGCCAGGTATGCCGTGGCCGCACCGACACGCCCCCCAGGGCGTACCACTCGATGACGTCCTCACCGAAGCGCACGAATCCGCTGCGCCACGAACTGCCGATCTGCGAACGCAGTCCACACATGGTGAGGACCTTGCCCCGCGCGATCGCGCGCCGCCGCCCCAGCATGGCCAGGATGAAACCGCCCACGAGGGCGATGAGGAGCCCTACCGCGACTTCAGCTGTGAAGACGAGGTCGGTCATGGGGCAGCTGGGTCAGTTAATGGAACTGGTGACGTTGACGTGCTCGGCCACGATGGTGACCCGGTCGTGCTCGACCGACAGGAAGCCATCGTCGACCGTGGCGACCTCGTTGCCGGCCGCGGTGTGGATCACGACATCGCCCGCCACGAGCACGCCCAGCAGGGGGGTGTGGCCGGGCATGATGCCCAACTCGCCGGATGCGGTGCGGCAGCGCACCATGCTCGACTCGCCGACCCAGACTCGCCGGTCTGCGGCCACCAACTCGACCTTGAGTGCACTCACCATGTCCTCCGGAGAATTCGACGAGCTCTGGCCGCGAGTCTATCGGTCTCCGGCCGCGTCCTCCGACGTGGCACCGACCACAACGCCCCCGTATGCCGTGACGATCCTCTCGGCCACGAACCGGGCGTTGTCGGCGGCGACGTTCTGCGGCAGCCGAGGGAGGTTCTCCTCCCAGTCCACCAGCGTCGAGCCACGGAACTGTCCGACGCGAGCCGGTCGGCCGAAGAAGAACAGGTGCACGTGCGCTCCCCCGTCGCCGTAGCGAGCCACCTGGCATCTGCCGACCGAGGGCAGCGCTTCGACGGACGCGGCGATCGCGACGAGCAGCTGGCCGAGCTCGGCAGCCAGGTCGCGCGGCAGGTCGGCGAGGTCGTGGTGGGCATCCGGCACGAGCAGGGCGGTGATCGGTATGCCGGTATCCAGGGCGAGCAGGGTCCAGCGGCCGTCGGTCCAGATGGCGTTGTCCCGTGGCCGACCGCTGGCGCACCGGCAGGCTGCCGGATCCTCGCCCGAGCGCGCCGGCTCGGCATCCATGAGTGGCTGCAATGGCTTGAGCCGCAGTCCCGCGGTCTCGTACGGGAAAATGTCCCACCCCGGCATCTCGGTGAACGCGACGGGAAGCCGGCCGTCCTCATCGGTGGCTGCCAGCAACCGGTCGTAGTACTCCTGCGCTGACTCGGGCATCTCGGTCCCTTCGGGAGCTTCGGGTCTTCGGTCGCGTCGCGGGTCCGGACGCCAATGGCTCGGGCCGGCCACCCGCGAGGGGTGACCGGCCCGGCATACCTGCTCTGAGGTGTGTGCCTGAGGGTCAGAGGTTCTTCTGGATCTCCGCCCACTGGCGCTCGACGTCGTCGAGGCCACCGCACATGAAGAACGCCTGCTCACCGACGTGGTCGTACTCGCCGTCGCAGATCTTGGTGAACGCTTCGATGGTGTCGGCCAGCGGCACCGTCGAACCCTCGATCCCGGTGAACTGCTTGGCAACGTAGGTGTTCTGGGACAGGAAGCGCTGGATGCGACGAGCGCGGTTGACGAGGATCTTGTCCTCTTCGGAGAGCTCGTCGATACCGAGGATGGCGATGATGTCCTGGAGTTCCTTGTTGCGCTGCAGGATCTGCTTGACCCGGACCGCCGTGTCGTAGTGCGCCTCGGAGATGTAGCGACGGTCGAGGATCCGGCTGGTCGAGGTCAGCGGGTCCACGGCCGGGTAGATACCGAGCGAGGCGATCTCACGGGAGAGCTCGGTCGTGGCGTCCAGGTGGGCGAACGTCGTGGCCGGCGCCGGGTCGGTGTAGTCGTCGGCGGGCACGTAGATGGCCTGCATCGAGGTGATCGAGTGACCACGCGTGGAGGTGATGCGCTCCTGGAGCACACCCATCTCGTCGGCGAGGGTCGGCTGGTAACCCACGGCGGACGGCATCCGGCCCAGCAGCGTCGAGACCTCGGAGCCGGCCTGGGTGAAGCGGAAGATGTTGTCGATGAACAACAGCACGTCCTGCTTCTGCACGTCGCGGAAGTACTCGGCCATGGTGAGTGCCGACAGGGCGACGCGAAGACGGGTGCCCGGGGGCTCGTCCATCTGGCCGAAGACCAGGGCGGTCTGGCCGAGAACGCCGGCCTCTTCCATCTCAACGATGAGGTCGTTGCCCTCACGGGTGCGCTCACCGACACCGGCGAACACCGACACACCACCGTGGTCGCGGGCGACTCGGGCGATCATCTC
>WBZM01000488.1_pt1 | contig 38144 bp, 29 predicted proteins | sample 5204271 | NCBI WGS metagenome assembly WBZM01 (sample SAMN12344346, study PRJNA552823) | activated sludge metagenome | biome: Activated sludge suspended growth; feature: Nitrification reactor; material: Wastewater; isolation source: activated sludge from nitrification reactor of wastewater... | reverse complement strand
CGAAGGATAGGGGGGCAACGGCAAAATCATACAAACTCACATTTTCCTTTTTTTGCACGCGATGAGCTATTTTCATTAATAAAGGATTAAAATCAAGAGCAAATGTTTTGTCCCATTTTTGTTGGTGATGCAAATCCGTAGCTAGCCTTCCAGCACCAGAACCCAGCACCGTTACTTTTTTTATTTCTGAAACACCCTTTAGGGTTTCACTGACCAGATTCAAAGATATTTCGTTTTCTTGTGTCTGCCACGCCCAATCTCGAAAAATATTCTTATGATAAAGAGTTAACGACTGATGAGAAGGAACCACATACTCCCTTCTTCCTGCACTTTGATTCAATTCAGGAAGCCATTTCAAAAGCATTTCTAAATTATGACGATGGGCTTGAATTAAATTTTGCAAACGTTTCTGAGTCGAAGGAACGAGCTTTCCTTCGTTTAACTGGTGCTTTAAACTTTCCTTCTTCATCCTATGAAACTCAATTAATTCTCGAAATTTTTGCCGCCAATAGGACTCAAAATTTCCAAGATTTGGAAAAAGCCAAGGCAGCCCGTCAATAAGAGGAAATACCTGTTTACCATCTGCAGCTGAAACTGAAGCTAACGATGCAGATGCAGATGCAGATCGAGAGGAAGATTGAAAGCCTTCCCCGTTCCACTCAAGTTCTCCACCATCCACTGGGGAAACTAAAAAGGGCAATAAATCACTCCAAATTTTAGACGTCGATGCCGACGTCGATGATGATGACAAATTAGACATAAAATGATTATTTATGAGATTAAAAATATTTACTAGAAATATTTTCTAAGAGTGCACTTTAACCACGATTACCTGAGGGCTCCATTTTGGATCCACAGCCTTATTGCTGCCAGTTCTTCCGCACTTAACCTTCCTCCACCTCGAGGCATAAAATCATTACCTGTCCTTTCGACGGAAAGAACAAGGCGCGAGCCTGCTGGGTTTCCTGCAATGATACGGTTACTGGCAATTAAAGTGTCGTAGCTGTCTAGGTTGGTTCCCCCTGCTATGTTCCCAGCCGTGTGGCAACTGATACATTTTGTATTAAAAATGCGAACCTTGATGCTGTTAAAAGTAGGTTCTAATGTTGCTGATCCTCCCGGAACCGCCACATTACCTGAAGAATCAATCAAACCTTCCATAATCCATTTATTCAATGCGCTTAATTCATCAGTTGATAATTTCTTTGATCCTGGAGGCATGGTTCCCTCTTTGATCACTCGGATAATATCAGAGATTTCTGGCTGACCAGGAATTACTAAACGGTAATACAATAAATAACCCAAATCATTGATATCTGAAATTCCCCCTTCAGGTTTATCAGGGTTATGACAACTTAAGCACTTTGTATTTAAGATATCAATGGCTTGTTTTCCTAATACTTCCTGCTCACTTAAACCTAAGGTAGAATTCTGACTTTCGTTAGGTGCTCTCACTGCCGAGCAGTTTTGAAACATCAAAACCATAACCAAACAACTGAGGCAAGCCAATAGACTACGCTTAATCTTTTGCATTCGACCATTTGTGATCGGCCTTAAACCATTTTCATTATTATCATTATTTTCACTGTTCATACCATTTCCCCTTAATTGTTCTTAGCTCCACTAAGTAGCCAGGCTTCTAGATTCACGAAATCATCCGCTGAAAATTGATCTTCCCTCGGCATCAACAACGACTCAGTGGTAAATTCTGACAAGGTTCTTCGATACATCAGACTTACGGGAACAATTACTTTTTTACCTTTATCCGTGTAGGAAATAGAATCCGCCCCTGGAACCAAAATGCGCTTATCACTTGAAATCATCAATTCGTAATCCTGAATATCATAACCGCCATCACGGCGAACGGAATTATGACACCGGGTGCAAGTGTTAAGCAAGGCTCCACCAGTTCCCATCAACTTGCTAAAGGTGACCTCAGTAGAAGGGGGCTCTCGATTAATTCTTTTATTAAAGACTATTCTTGCAAAGGCCGTGGCCTGTGGAATTTGCACGGCGCCTAGCCCAGCTTCTAAACGCAATGTCAAAACCCGATTCGATTCAAATCTTTCATCCCTAGATGTTTTAAGGGTGATCGTTTTTAAAGTTTCACCCGGAGCAAAACTTAAAGACGTGGTCCCCAATTTATAATCCCAATCAAAACGATTAAAGCTGGTTCCTACAACAGACCGTGCGACTTCAAAGTTTGGAGCCAAGAGGTGACCACAACTATTACCAGGACAAACTAAACTGTACACATCTGGTAAACAGTTTGTTGAATTTGTTACTCCCCCATTACACAAAGCCGTGGTATCAGGTGTGTAGGTAAAGGTAATGACCTCGGTGGTGGGCTTATCTAAACTGATATTAAAACTCACTTCGCCAGTGCTATTAGCTAACACCGTCGTGGTGCCCGTGAAGGACAAATTAACAGGAGGCGGTGGTAGTGGAATCTCCGTTGTTTCTAGGATCTCAAAATCAAAACTTATCTTATCTTCAGGGAAGATGGCGCCTGCAACAACAATGGCTCCGGTAGATAATAATGAGCTTGATGTGGTAGCTTGTGCCGTTTTAGGGATCTTTGCATCTAAATATCTAAAGTTTGTACTGTAGTTAATATAACGGCCGTTAATCAAAGTAAACAGCCCTTTGACATGGATATCATCGCTGCTTCCGTAAATACGTGGTGAATGTACGGAATAATATCTTTCCGTGCCACGAAGAACTTTATGTACAGCGATAGAAAACTTAGCGCCTTTCAAAATCGGAAGGTTCTTGTCTTTTAATTGAGAAAGATCTTTCGTCAAATCATACTCAATAATTCTTTCCTCTCCGTCGTTCATCATTGGAATAGGCTTACCGATCAAGCCAAAATAAGATCGGTCTTTGATACTTAAATTCTGCTGTACCTCTCCGGTGCCGCCCAGGCACATATCATATTCAGATAGAGCTTTGAGCCAAGTTATCTTGAGTTCATTGACTGCCACAGTATGTTTCGATCCAGTGTAGGGTAGGTTATGACCCTCACTGATAGCATTGCTAGAAACTTTAGAGTAACCAATCTGCATAAAATCTTTGTAAGCTATTGAAGTATCTGGATTGGCAAATTGCCCCTTACCAGGCCCTGTGGAGTGACAAGACTTACAATTCTGAACTAAGAATGGTTGATAACTTCGAGAATAAAAATTCATCAACTGATCCTCGCAAGGTTCCGCGCTAAGCTGCTGGTTTGAAGCTGAACTCGACGACGAAGATGACTCTCCATCATCCTTTGGCTTGCTGCAATTATTAAAGGCCACCGTGGTGATGACCCCAACTAATAACAACACCGATAGATTTTTTACCATTCGTAAATTCATTACGTCCCCCCAACAATCCTCAGATTAATTCTTAAAACTTCTCTTCTCTAAAAGCTCAGCTAGGATACGGTTATACTATCCTGCGGACTTACCATGGATCTTTACAATTTTATCTAGAGCTAGGGTATCAAATGTCCGATTTGTTTCAGGAATTCCTGACCATAACCCAAGCTTTCCATTAAACGACAAGTAATTGGCAAACACCGCAGCAGTGGCAATCTCAGCATTTCCTCCAACTAAAAATCGATCATCAGCCGCTTCGGCATCTGGATCATTTTTCATATGACCTAGCTGAGAATCTACAGATTCAACAGTTTCAGTGGGATCGTAGGCCATCATAAACATAGCTCCCGCATCCCCACGATCTGCTGTGGGATCGACTCCGGGCGTATCTGACTTCGGTGCTCCAACACCTCCATCACTCACTAAATGAATAAATCCAGGAGAATTCATCACATGTAGTGACTGAATGATTCTTCCAATCACTGTTCCCGCATCGGTGTCCATACGATTTGTAGTCGGTAGATCAGAACCATGATAATCATAGCCACCAAGCTCAATACTGATAGTTCCGGCATTCCCGTTAATTGCATTATAGAGAAGAGCCGCATTAACATAGGAAGCGTCGTTTCTAGCTGTATTGTTGTTTAGCCCCCAAACTGCAGCAAACGCAGGATTTGACATAGGATCTAAATCTAAACCAGACGGGTTTTCGATTAAATTCACATTTTCTTTATTTGATGTTCCTAATAGTCGATCCAGTAAACTTCCACCTGTCATGCTAGCTAATTTCCTAGACTGCACTTCGGAAAGTTTAGCGGAAGCTTTAAAGAAACTTGTTTTCTGTGCAGTACTTAAACTAGCTAAACGATCGCCAACCCCCAAAGCGTTGACTATATTATCGACGTTATTCACAATCAATGGAGCTGGTGGCATGACAAAGGCAGTGGCATTGCTGACCCCCACCCCATTATCAAAACGACCCATGTTAGGTAAAATCTTTCCTTTCATGCCCGCTTTAGCAACTAATCCAGAGCTATCAAATTTATTTGTATCTGAATCATTTTGAGATTGAAGTGGCAACCCTATAAAATGAGTTTTAGCTAACGCCGAGGTGGCTAAATTTGGAACCAAGCTTGTTTGAACACCAGCTAAAAATCCAGATCCAGAATAAAAATTAGGCTTATTCTTAAAATGTCCATCTTTTACAATTTGGCTGACTAAATTAGCCGCAGTTCCCAAACCTTGAAGCCCGTAGTGCGGCAATAACTCTCGTCCTTCTGTTAAAGCAATCCAGTTCCGGGTGGCTCCCCAACCTCCACTTAAATTCACAGTGATAAAGGGTGCCAGTTTGGTGGTAGCAGTAGTTTTACACAGTTCTTGGGCCTGGGCCAATCCGGACCTGGCAAACAGGGTCATCAGAGAAGGCATGGTCATCGAAGCCATAAAAGGGATAGCCCCTGAAGCTAAGAACTCCCTCCGAGTGACAGGCCTTCTTCCGTGGTACAGTTTAGGTTTGTTGTTGTTACCATTGTTACCGTTGTTGTTTTCCATTTTTAAATCTCCAATTTTATAATTTAAATTTTTAAAATAACTTACTAAATTTCTTCCTTTTTACAGGTCAATTTAATAGAGCATTCAAGCTCGATAACATTGAAGTACACAGCATCACGGCTGCTTTTCTGGATGCCTCAGTTTCGCTAGCACCGACAACACTCGTGATGGAATCAATGACGATATCTCTTTCTTCGTTAGTGAGTTCATAATCTCGCCAGCAGGACAAAGCCATATTTGAGGCCGCAACACTCAAGGCCGAGGTGCTAGGTAAAACATTGGCGCTCAAATCCCAGCCAGCAAAAATCCTTGACCCCTTTTCAATTTCTTGATCGACAAGGTCGTTGCAAACTTCACCAGCAATGCTATGTACTGCCATCATCATGGGTGGAGTGAGCGAGTTGACAGCGCCATAGGTGGATACTGACCCCACTTTGGCGTCGTACACTCCTTTAGTTAATCCGGTAATACTTTCCAAACCCGTGCATGCAGCCAAGTGCTGCACAACATTTGTTGATCCCACCAAGGCTGCGGTCTTGGCTCCAGGAATAACCTCGATGGCATTTGGGTCAACACAAGAACCCCCGAGTGTCGAACTAAGATCTTGGTTGTTTTCAGCGTTGGGATAAAACCCCCCCTCAGAACAGCCATTTCCAAAAATGACAACGGCAGCGACCAAGACCAAAGCCGTTTGAAATACACGTACGAGTCTTTTTGCTTTTACTTGTTTATTGTCGTTCATGCTATTTTCCCCCTAAACATAAATCGTTTGTTACAATTTTTTGAAATAAATACTTCAGGTTGTAGTTACGTTCAGGTGTCGAAAATTCTTCAGCCACGCTCCTAATAAATCCATCTTCTTTAGCCCCAGCCTCACGTTTGCAAACCGTAAAGAACACACGTTTTGCCATACATCGAGGAAATGCCTTGGTCTCAGCTATGGCTTTACCGAATTCATTTGTACCCTTTCCTGAAACCCTTGCGCTCCAGCCGATGGCGACTTTGTTTGTTCCACTATTAGCATTGTTCACCCACTCATCAGATCTCAGAATTCGGCCATCCCTAAAGGTTTCTTCATTATGATTCATCTTTCGAGATACCGAGGGAGCATCTGGATGAACTCTCATCACGATAGAATTATCCTCGTTGGCATTTGCAGCTGTTGAGTTCGGCACCAAAGCAGAGTGTTTTAAAAAATCTCCCGAGAAAGTCATAAAAGCAAATGCTGGCCGGAATCCATCTAAAACTGTATGACAGGCCCGACAAGAAGTCGTAAATTTGGCCCTACTGCCTCCAGGGTTACGATCAATATCTCTACCAATCACATCCTCCGGCCCTGTAGCATCAGCAATATTTTCAATGGGCATGCATAGGAATTCTCTAAAGGTAAACTCAGCAGCTCTTCGATTTGTACCGGCCACCATATGAGACATCGCCCATTGGCGAGTCGTTAACAAACCTGCAGCCCAAGAATTATCTACCACATCAAAAGTTATATTATTAATGTTGTTGTTATTTGTGCTATTGTTGGCCGTTGACGAACTGGCTCTTAACAGAATTTGTTTCCGCTTCATCAAAACGGCTTTCAAATCAAAGTTTCCAGCTTCCAAAGCCTGATAGTGTTTGTTGGATCTTAAAATATCATCCACATCATCACTTGGAACCGCTGATTTAGTTGGATCTCCTTGATAGAAAAAATCACCAGACAGTAATGCTTTAGCACTGATATCATCCCTCACCGCCCCAATCACTGTAGCTGTGAAATCATTTAGCGGGTAATTAATGGTCTCGTCCCTGTTTGACATTTTGGCTGCAAAGTTTTTCACGACAATATTATAGAACAAGGGATTCTCGGTAACCAAAGCTGCCGCTCCAACGCCATCATTCACATTTAGTTTCTCTACCATTTGTGATAATATGGGATTGTAAATGGGGGTCTTGGTACCAGTCAGACGCTCATATATCTCGGAAGCTTTCAACAAATTTGCAGTCCTTGGTACATTCACGATGGGAAACGAATCATTCTTAACAATTTGATAAGAATTTCCAAGAATTTCTGACTTACTTAATGCTTCACAGTAAATGGCTAATCTATAGATCTTCCCCTTCCAAAAACGGTTAGGATTATCTGCTCTTGGGTCACTCGCTGGAAAATCTTGAAACGTTTCTGGCTGGCTCAAAATAGATGGAGAGGACAAATAATCATTTCCAACATTTAAATAAGCATCACTTATCCATCTACTAAAATAGGTTTCCGAAGTTCCTCCATTAAAACCATTTCGAGTTTCAACAGCAGGATAAAGATTTCCCTTCCTGTCCGTCAGATAAAGACTCGCAAAACCAGTTTGCTTATTTACGGTAAATATCACTTTTTGTTTATAACTAACTGGCGCCCGCCCTAGCCCTTGAATCAAGACTGAAGTATTTGATGACATCACTGGTTGAGCAAATAAATTTCCGGAGACGGGATTCGTTACCGCTCCAAGAAATCGATCTCCCATATCGTAAACTTGCCCTAAAGTAAAATTGACGTTCACATTGTTACCTCTGTTAGTGAAATCTTTTGACATGCTCACAATTCGAAGAGGCTGAAGGAACCTGGGATTGTTACTCTCAGGAAATACACCCGTTCTTAATTCGACAGTTTCATTATTTTCAATCTCTGCCTCGATCGTCAGCCCTGACGAAGTTGGCTTCTGGCACTCTGTAGTAATTTTAGTAGCAAAATTGATTGATCGAATAATGGTGCTCCCACGAATCCGAAGATAACCATCATTACTGCCATCCCGTCCAAATTCAATCTTGGTCCTGTCTGTTGCGTACCATTTTAAGTTTAACTTTTCCCCTATCGATGATTTATCAAGAAACACGACTCCTGAATCTGACAAAGAAGAAAAATCATCCTCAAAATCGTAGTGTACCACCGCTTTGCTATTTCTGATAACAGGAGTGATATCTGCAATTGAGATCATACCCGCAAAAAACACGGTCAAAAACACCCAATTTTGCGTTCTTATCTTCATTCTCATTTTTTCCCCCTCAACTAAAAATTTCTCATCACTCACCACCCACTCACGTTCAACGTATTATTCCCAATGACGAACCCTGTTAGATCTTTTACTTACTGAATCTCATAAATATAAACAGCCCCAGCCTTGGATCTAATATCTGTCGCATTTACAATGTGCGACTTTGTTTGAGCTCCCACGATAATTGTCGGCACCGAAGCTCCTTCGGACACGGATAAGGAGTAGCTAAATGCCTCTCCATTTTCTTGGTCATGACTCACTTGTAAGAAACTTCTCGAATTATTTCCTGAATCTAAGTTGGCTTTTGTATATCTTGAAATTGATCCTCCAGAATTAGAACTCCCTCGAGTTCCCACATAAACTGAATCTCCAACTATGGCCAAAGATACTCCAAATCGATCTAGATCTTGCTGCCCGTGAATAATGAAGGGACTAGAAAAATTAGTATAGTTTGTGTAATAAACTAAAGCTCCACGAGCTTGACCTCCTGAGGGGTTGTTTTCTGAAGCTCCTACCGCTAAGGAGGTGCCATCAAAGGCAACCGAAAAGCCAAAATTACCTTGGTCTGAAATACTGCTTGGAGCATTGAAACTAGCCTCACGCACAAAGGCTCCTCCAGTCACATTAAACATATGAACAGATCCCTTGTACGAATTGATCCCACTGTAGGCAGACACGATCGCTCGGCCACCTTGAAACACAAGATTAGCGCCTAATCCTTGGAGGTTGTTGAAGCCAGCAATTCCAGCCAAAGATGTCCCAAGCAGAGTGTCCGAGGGCGCTCTATCATCTGTGCTCCCTTCTCCGAACTTCCCCCCATTGCTCGCGTAGAGATAGACTGCTCCCTTATCATTCGCTGATGAATCCCCAACTATCACTGAATTTCCGGTTAAGGCGAGACTGGATCCAAATTTGGAGCAAGGGTTTGTAGGATAAGAGCAACTCACCGGATTTGTTATTGTTTGTATTAGCGAAGGCTTATCAGTCTTCAGATCATATAAATACACACGCCCTGGATGTCCAAATTGACCTCTCGAACTAATGGCAAGTAAGTCTCCCTTCAACGCCACCCGCGTCAAGCTGCTTCCATCTGGATTTCCTGCAAGTGCCTTTTCTTCAAAAACCCATTTGCCTCCAGATTTCTTAAAAAAGTAGAAAAATCCCGTATTTTCTTCATTCTCATTTTTTTCATCCTCACTCAAAGCAGCGGCAAAGTCTCCGTCCATTGCCACATCTGTCCCAAACTTGGCATTGGTTACTGGCAATTTAGTTGAATCGGAGGAGGCGATAGCAGAGGAGGCGATAGCATTGTTCAGCTTTTGCTCTTTCCAACAACCGTTCGCAATATTTGTTCGCACATAGACCGAAGCTGAGTCTAAACTCACGTTAGCCATATTTGTCGAGGCGTCATAGCCCACCCTCGCTACATTTAGATTTGTAGTTGAAACTCGGATAGAGAGTTTATAATAAGCAACGCCATCAGCACAGCGAATGGGTCTGACTCCCATATTAGCCTGCTGATTGCGAAAGCTTAGTGAAATACTGTTATTTGCGTACGTGGCTCCGCCATTGTTTAAATTATTATTATTAGCTCGGGGTTGCACTGCCGCTGCCAATCTATCTGTGACTCTTTGACCGTTGACATCGGCTATTTCCAATGCCGCTCCCCTCGGATCAATTCCGCTGTTAAATACGGAAACTTTCCCAGGGTCCATACTGAGTGAGACTTGTAAGCGAGTTTCAAAGGTACATCCATCTGCAGCATTTACTGAAGGATTGACCCCTTTATCATCGTCTACAATAACGTTTATTGAAGATGCATCCTCAACATCTCCAGATCCAGCGGCTAGTCCCGATCTTAAATTGTACACCTTAGCTTTTACCTCATCGGCATTCACCATGATTGGAGATTTGATCGCTGCTTTACATCGGTTCTTACGATTTATTTCAGCTTGAATCTGAGCTGCCGAGGGACCCACAGGAACTGTGGGAGCCGTAGGCTCTTTCGGCGCTACTGGAGAAACAGTTCCAGGCGGGCTACCAGCAGGTGGTGGTGTTCCAACCGTATCGACGGTATTAGATGGCTGGCTGACGCCGTTCATAGAAACAGATGAAGAATCTGTTTCTTCTATTTTAAAAGTACCTTGAGAACAGTTTTGAAAAGGAATGAACAATAATACTGAAAGCGCAATAAATGAAACCCTTCTCGAATACTTTCCTCGACGCTGAATCAAATACTTTATGAAGTTTACCACTCCCGTTTTTGTATTCAAAATGATTGTACCCAAAATCCCTCCCCAGTTTTTCAACACCTTCATCTTGACGTTTATGATGATGGTGTAAACTTTTATCCATGTGTTACGGATTCATTCAACTGTTCCAGTATATTCGGAACGAAATTCCTTTTTCAATCCCCCCTCCTCTTAATCTTTATTAATTATTTTATGATTCATCTCTATCTCGTTTGATTAACCTGATATTTTCAGAATGAGACTTTTGATGATTTCTTTTTTACTGTCTCAGTTGGATATTTATTTTCTTAAGAAAATGAACAAAGCGATCACACCCAGCGAAAGAACTACTTAAACTGAATCATTTCGGGATAAGCCTTATCTTTTCCTTAGAATATAAAAGCGCTAACAGCTAAAATAGAATTTAAAGAGATCACGTGGGGGGAATTAAATGAATCATCCAATAAACAGAAATCAATTTAAACCTTTGCTCATTTTTATTTTAGTAAGCACAGCCCTTTCCTTGTTTTTCACAAACTGCGCTGATCCCAGTCAACAATTTCAATCCGACTCTGAAGGTGGCTCAAGTAGTTCCAGCTCTACAACGGACATGCAAACCACAAATAATCCCGTCGTTGGAAATGAATTTAGTGGAAAGGTCACGGGAGTGATCGATTCCATTTCTATCTCTGGGCAAGTATGGGGTTATGCTTTTGATCCCGCAAATAAAAGTAAAACGTTAAAGGTTTTATTTTATTTAGACGGGCCCGTAGGAATGGGGATACTGATCGGCGAAGCTCTTGCCAATATCCAATCTCTCGGTATTAATGCCGGTCATTATTACAAATTTGATCTCCCACCAGCCTATGCCGATGGCAAAAATCATAAGATATTTGCATATGGGCATTCTGCGACTCCCTCTTTGGCCTTAACCCCTGGTGAAATGAGCTATGCTGCTTTCACTCCTAAAGCCGAACCTGTTTACAATTCGTTTTTAAATACGTATGTCTCCAACTGTTCAGGATGTCATAGTTGGAACTTCAAAAGTTTATTTTATGGTGCTCTAGTAAACCCAACCCCCCTTAAGGGAGGAACCGCTACCAACAATAGACTCATTAATAAGCTACTCGATGGACATAATGGGAACACATGCGATGGGAACTTAAATTCATCCCCCTGTTCCAATATTCAAGCCTGGTGGAATGCTGAATTCAAATGATCTAATAAAATGATCAAATCTTAAATGATCAATACTTAGTTATTCAACGTCACAGTAAGAGGTTCCGTTTTTACTTGGGCTTTAATTTTTTTGGTATTTACCTTTCCTACTAACCAAATGGAATATTTTCCATTTTTCAATTGACCTGTTTTCCAACCCAGCCTCATTTCATCTACCACAAAATCAGTTGCTCGAACGGTTTCATTTCCTGATTCATCTTTAAAATGAAATTCCAAAGTGTTCATAGGCACACTGTTGCTTTCTGTAAATACCTGAAATTCAATACGTCCTTTGATGTCTTTACTTAAATCAACATGATAACCTTTAAAAGAAATTTTAAGCTCTGGATTATGATTGACGACGTAAAAATACTTTGGTTTTGAAGTCACGATCAACTGATTCATTATATTATAGGCCCTTGATATCACGTCATACTTTCCATCTGGAAGAGTCGAAGAATCAATACTGACGGCCAAGGACTTTTCAGTGGTTTTTAACTGATTTACTATTTTTCCTGACTTGTCGGAAAGACTATAAACAACATTCTGAATATCATTTTGATTTGATAAAGAACTAAACTCTACTGAATCGGAAACAAAATCATTATTTCTTGGGTACTCAATCGAAATCATTTTCATTCCATTATCAACTTCATAGGACCATGTCGCATTTCCTATTCCTGAAGAATCATCGTAGTCTATGTAAGCAAATCCCTTTTCCCCCCAAGACTCACCCCAACTATTCCTAATAATAAAAGCCCCTTTGGCATCATCGTATCCGATTAAAGAGACCGCATGACCTCCTAAGGCACCTCCACTGGCATGTTTATAGATACCCTGACTATAAACCAAAAAATCTTCATACACTTTCATTGTGGTCACTAAGGGCCCGCTCAATAAGGCCTTTTTAACACTACTAGGACTCTTAAAAAACTGGGTGGGACGGTGATAATCTGTAATCCTCAAAACACGTTTTGGTGAATCAGAACAGGAAGACTGACAGCTGACGTCCTCACCTGTAACCCCAGAGGAATATGGCATGCAGGATTCATCCACAACTCCTTTTTTTTTCAAAAATTTTGCAGCTGATTCGGGCATCCAACCAAAGCTGCAAGCTCCACCACCACAGGAAAACAAATGTTGAGGAGATAATTGTAAATTGAGATTGGATAAAAATGAAGAAATATTTATCTGCGTTTCCAAAGTGCCAATAGAAGCGAAAGCAACACAGGAACCACAACTTCCTTGGTTCATTATCGGAGAAACCCAATTCTTTCCATCCTTGTTTCTCCAATCAATGGATACGGGCAAGGCCATTGCTAACTCCTTGCTTGAATGAATAAATTCAACGTCGGTATTTGGAGCTTCGGCACCTAACATTTTTTTTAATTCCTCCTTGGATAAGTCATTTAGCCAATTATCTTTAGCTTTCCATTGAGGTTTTTCTTTGATTGAATTTAAATGAGTTGAATCTAAAAAAGATTTGTTGAGATCATTGACATCTAAAATTTTTGAATCACTCTGAAAATGAAATAGAAAAACGATTGTTATAATTAATAAATTCTTCATGGTCCCCTCCACAATTAATAGGGCAACCCAATCAAACATATTTGTCTAACAAAAACCCAAGACTCTACGTAAGAATAGAACTATGGTCTATATCCTTAGTTCCCGTAATGCTTAAAACACAGATTACCTTTGCCCGATGAAGCAGAGGCAATAGTCTCAATCAGGGGTGCTCGAATCAATGAAGAATCTGTCGATTTTTTCTTTTTAAAGATTTGATTCCAAGCGACTACAAATAAATCCTTAGCCGTCACTTCTTTTAATTTTAAAACCTTCAGGGCCTGAATGGGGTGTCTAGATATCACTTTGATAGAATTAGAAAGGAAAGCATTTTTAGTCTCCACTTCCGATAACTGACTTGAAAGCTCCACTGAACCCCTTAAAAATTCTTGGATATTAAGATTCAACTCCAAGCCAACTTGAGAAAAAAAACTTAAAATCGATTCAATAAAATGAGGATCACTAGTTATTTCTTGATCAGATTTGGCTCCATACCTTTCTTCTATTTTCCGATATAACTCCGTCCTGGAAATCGAGTTTTGACGAATATCTGACATTCTCCACGCCATTTCAGTGAGTGATTGAATATTCTTTGTAGCTATGGCCACTGCAAATCCCATTAAATCAAGACGGTCTTCTTTAGAAAGTCTACCAACCATCCCAAAATCGAGCAGTATTTTTAATTCTCTATCCGCACCCTTAAATTTTTCCCTGAGCTTAACCATTAAGTTTCCCTGATGAGGGTCTGCATGAAAAAAACCCGTGCCAAAGAGAGCCTCTTCAAACCAGTACTGAGTTAGGGCATTGAGCGCATTCTTCCTTACTTGGATTGTATGCTTTGATAACTTTTCGCCTTCCGCCCTTTCTTGAACCATAAAAAGAGGCTCTGCTTCTAATGAAAGCCAAAGTTTTGGAACAAAGACATCCGAACGCGAATAAACTTCGATCCCCTCCAATTGGTTTTTAGCACTCACTCTTAAATTCATATCATCCAATATCATGGAATAGGCATTGCTGGCCAGCTTTGAAAACTTAGGATAATTCTTACTTTTAAAATCAGGATTTTTATCAACAGCTTCACAGGCATTGTTAATTACTCGTGTCTCTGCCAAAGCCACTGCTTGAATTCCTGGTTTTATAAATCTAAAAACGACCTCCTTGATTTTTCCATCGGGAAATCTAACTTTTCCTCCATGAACCTGGGCCATGGTACCAACACCCAAAGGCTCTTTCTCAAATTCAAGAATTTCGAAAGGAAATGTCGATCCTGCCAAAAGTTTTTGCACTTGCCAATCAGGGACAGGTCTTCCGTTAGATTCAAACTTTTTAAACAACTCTTTCCACTCAGGACTGATACTCTTATTTCGCGCTAGCAGCTGAATAATTTTTTGAAATTGAGGGCCACTATTGGTAAAAAAAGTAGAGATCAAATCTTCCTTAGACAACGGAAATCTTAGATCGAGTAAAGCTGAAACCATATTCACTTTCATTTCGGAGGAAGAATTTTTATAATACTCAGAGAGTAAAATGGGCAAAACATCTCTCATTAACTGATCCCCATCACTTGAAAACATACCTCTAAAAAGTTCAATCATTTGATTTTCAAGTTGTCCTTGCAGATGTGGACCATAGATACTTTCAGACTGGCTTAATTTAATTAAAGAAGTGATTGTTGCAAATCCCATTTTGTTTAAGAACTGTACTTGATTTTGCTCATTCTTCTCCCAAACTTGATTGGCGATTTCATTTTTAAAATGGGGTTCCGTCAAAGTAAGACCTACTTCTTCAATTCTTTCTATATCGGTTTTTAAATCTCCTGACTGCGGCCATTCTGTTTTTTCAAAATCGATATAATCCTCCATTGATGAAAAATCTTTTTTAACAATGGTAATTTTTTGTTTGAACACTATATATTTTTCTTTGATCTTTTGAATATCCAACAATTGATTATCCAATGAAGCGTTCTTGAGAGCTTCCGACATCATGAATTTAAACCATAACTTTTCTTCACCAAAAATCTGAAAGGGCTCTGCATTTTGAAACTGACTTATTTGACCTATTAGCGCTGGCCCTAGGCTCAAAGAATCTACTGGTTGGGACAAGGACATGTCGGAGAAACCTAAAAAAATCAAGGACAACCAAAACAAACTTCGACTAAATTTAAAATATTTCATCTCAAAAATATAATCGAAAAACTTAAGTAAAACCACTGAAGAGAATTAAACACTTTTAACAAAAAGAAGACAAAAATCGTCACTTCAAAAGAACTTTACCTCACTTCAAAGGGAGTCCAAGTTCCGTTACAAACATTCGAAGCTGCCGTTGCTAAAGGGTGGGATCCCCACCATCTGTCTATAGCATAATACTTACCTCTCTTAATGAAGACGGTTGCACTTCCATAGCCCACAAGGCGACCGGTCACCGATGGATTACATCCAACGCCTGAATAATAGGCGGAGGTTGGCGGACCAGGGTCAGAGTACCCTTTAGTTACGCAGGCTGCAGAATCGGATTCAACTATATGACATGCAGTCGTCCCTGGATCTACATTGTTTCCACCTAAGGTGACTTGAAGGACACCATCTGCCTCTGCTTGGTAGGCGGTGGGAACAATTGTCCATAGGTTCGTATGCGTTCTGCGAGCGCCATCAGATCGACTAACTGGTGTACCAAAGAAGGATGTGAGGGAGGAAGTATAGGCAAGGCAAACGTCAACCGTTCTTGTGCTTTCCGGCGAAGTAGGATCAATGCGAAACCTTTGATTTGGCAAAACCAGCTGCTTCGGGGTTCTTTGATCTTCATCTTTCCATGTCACAACCCATTCACCGATCCACTCATTAACTACGCTTGTGGGAACTAGGTTTGCCAATTCTATTATTCTAGGTTCCAAACCAGATATAGTCCTCCGCCCTTCTTCAAGCAGAACTGGTGCTGAAGTGGCACAACCAAAAGATAGCTTTTTTACCCGAATTGATTGACTACCGTCTGTAATGCTGGAATTGAACTTAAGATTGACATCATTAGAATCGTTTAATGTTAAGTTAGGATTTAATTGACAGGAACAAAGAGAAGCATCTTTAAATAATCCGGAAATTGAGTTTTTGATGTCTAACATCTCACTTCTTTGTTCCAAAAGTCGAATGTTTTTTGATTGAATAATAAACATCGTTGCTATAGCAAAACTCAGAATAGACAATAACCCAAATCCAACGATAATTTCAACAAGAGTCATCCCTTTTCTATTAGCAAGTAAGCTACCCGGGCACCACGGCAAGGCCATTGACCACTCCTCTAGTAAAAAATAATGCAAGGCTAAACTAACTCATACTATTCTATTCCTCTGCTTGATTCAATGACAAATCTAATCTCTGTTCATTTCGAAACGGATATATGGAAATAAGAAATACTTCAGTCGTTCGCCTTAAAATGAGAAATCTAATAAAAAAGTATAGGTTGCTTATTTCTTTAGGCCTTTTCCATAGTTCATATCAATTCCCATAATATGTCCTGAAAGCCACAACTTCAGAAAATCAAAAAAATCTTCTTTTAACACTCCACTTTTTTCAAAAGCATTTACGTGATCTGTAAACTTATTTATCAATTGAGTATGCAAAGATTTATGTGCATCTTTATATATGTAGTTTGGAATTTTCATAAAATAATCTTCTTCATGTTTAAAATGCATTACAACAAAGTCTCCTAGTTGTTTTATTATCTTCATTAACTCCGATTTACCTTCCTTATTTATGTATTTGCGATAAAGGTTGTTCATTATTGAAATAAGTCTTTCGTGCTCTGAATCCATTACCGCCACACCTATACTAAATTTTTCTGGTTGCCACTTAAAAAAATTGTCGTCCAAAATATTCTCCTTTTTAGCAAACTATGACCTATGCTATCTTTGGATTTATTAGGATGAAAACAAAAAAACATCGCCTATGACTTTGGTCCGCTGAAAATCTATTCTTCTATTTATTTGCTTCTCAATCACAATTTAATGAATATACCTTGCTTTTACAATCTCCGATTGTTCATCCGATGAAAGCACATTGAGCACGGATCTATTTGTTGGTGTTAAAAGAATCAACTCACCAAAGTTTTGTCCTTTGGAGAAAGAAAATACTTTATTTTGGTGACCATCAACTTGAATAGATAATTGATCAAAGATGAAGCTCTGCCCCTTAGGGGAAAGATCCATTTTTCTCCATTGAGTTTCATCATTACCTAAATAGTCATCACCTTCGACCGCGTACTCCTCCAAACTTGAGGTTGCCAGCTTCACAAATACTTCTCCAGTTGAATCTCTTTTGATTTTGTTCATATCGACAATCATCATGGCAATACTTGAGTGATCGTAATAGATCATCTCCTGGACATCATTGACCGCCTTTAAATAATTGGGTCGCTTGGGACTTTCAGATTCTTTAGGTTTTTCGTTTTGTTTTTCAAAAGCAGCTCTTAGGTTTCTGATCATCGTAGCATCTAAATTTAAGGTTACAAATTTACCCGAAGCCGGCAAACCTTCTAACCGACTCATGGGCACACCTACAATTTCTTGGTCGGGGATACCATCCCTGTCGGAATCAATTTGCATATTCAGCTCACAAAGATTCCAGGAGGTAACTTGCTGATACAATTTAAAGCCGATATAGAGCCTATCTCCAACAATTTTATATCCAACACTTTGTAAGTCACAGGCTTTAGATTTAAACCCATCTTGGGTTGGATCCCTTTTTCTTTCATCATTCAAAATCAAATTCATCGGATAAGTGATCCCTTTTTGTCCTGAAAAATTTGACAAATTAAGCTCAACCAAAGCCCCATCGCTATCTACTTGAGATGTCGATTGAATCAACAAAGAGTTAGCTACAATTCCCGAAATTTTACGAACCACAGCCAAAAGCGGCAACCTAAATACTTCAGTTTTATCTATATCTTTATATATATCTTTATAAAATTTCACATAACCATCGATCTCACTTGTTGAATTTCCATCAGCTGATTTTTTTATAAGCGTTGCTAATAATGTAAACTTCAAGCTCACGGCAACTTCAGCTCGTGGATCAAAAGAAATCTCCTGTGGCTCCATAGTTAAAGCTTGGTTCCCTTCAAATACGGCAGTGACTTTGATAGGTTCAGGCTTCAGGTTCTTCAATGACAATTTTTTTAGCAGCATTTTCTGACTGTCTATCCGCACATCCCCCAAACTCAAGGCGGAAGTCGCCGAAGCTAGTGTCGCAGAGAGCGCTCTATCAACTTGAACCCTGCCCGCTCCCACTCGAGAAATGGAATAAGGTTTTCTTTCTGAATCCACCATGGACTTAGCGGTACCCATGACCACTGATTTAAGTTCAGCAACACTCAGCTCGGGATAGTACTGTTTCATCAGGGCCATGACTCCGGCAATGTGAGGGCCCGACATGGAGGTCCCAGAAAACTTAACAGTTTCTTTCCCCTTTCCCATAGCCGCTGAAATAATATTGGCTCCTGGAGCCGCAATTTCTGGTTTTATAAGAGCATCTTCAGATCTAGGTCCACGGGAAGAAAAATCAGTTATGGTGTCAATCAAATTAGTTTTTTCTAACAATTTATCGAGTTTAAAATTAATTGAAACGGGCCCCAACTTCAAAGCCTCTTTAATTCTTAGACCTAATTTTTTAGAAACCATAATAGCAGGAATATCAAATTTTCCAGTTCCACCCATAGAAAAAGGTTCGCCATCTTGATTGTTAACAACTACCACACCGATGGCCCCAGCCTGTTCTGCGCGGTGAATCTTCTCTGAAAAAGGAGACTCTCCTCTATCAACCAAAGCCACCTTCTCTTTAAGTAGCGCCTTTTCCTCTTCCGTCAAATCCTTATTTAGAGTACCCACATACATGAAATATCCTTGGGTTGGTTCAAGATTAGCCAAGGGCTTTGACATGGAGGATTCCACTGCCTCAACAACTGTTTCTGACTTATCATTAAACTGGATGGAAATCGCTTTAAACTTCCAATTATGTTCCATGGAATCCACACTGGCAGCCACACTGATGGCTTCATCACTCACGCTAGGAGCCCCAACGATATAACTCGTGTCCCCTGAATTTCCGGCAGAACAAACCACCACCGTTCCACCTAAGGTCAAATTTCTAATGGCTTCATTATAAAATATTTTAGGTCCTCCATAGTTTGAACCAAGGGACAAATTGACGACATCTAATCGATCATCCAAAACTTCATCTCCATCAGGATCTGCAGCGTATTCCAAAGAGGCAATCACGACTTCATCTGAGGTTGAACCTTCCGCGCCAAAGACTTTCAGCGCGTACAACAGAGCTGATGGAGCCACCCCATTATAGGAATTCAAACCATCACCGATTCCTGCCACGGTTCCAGCGACATGGGAACCATGCCCCCCTTCATCCATGGGATTACTATCCATTTTAGGGATTCTCTGTGAAAAAATATCACTGGCAGCATTGAACTGAGTCCCAACAAAATCCACACCACCCACTACTTTCCGATTTGGAAATTTAGATGACTCTATATCTGGAGAGACTTTAATGTAATCATCAACGTCCCCAGACCCACCCAACATGGCATGGGTGTAATCAATCCCAGTATCGATAATTCCTACTCTGATATTTTGACCTTTAATGTTTTTGTCGTAGGCGATCTTCGATCCTAAAAAAAGAGATGAGTTGTTCAAATTTAAATTAATAACTGACGAAGCTGCCTCCACTGCAGTTGGAGTGTCTGTTGTGGTCGGCGTAAATATTGCGGCCGGCATAAATACTTTGGCACGTTCGTAAGATTGGGATCTTTGAACCAAGTTCACTCCCGTTACCCCCTGGATTTTTTCGAGATCTTTTTCAGGAGCCACAATGGTCAAGGCATTGAGAACCATTTTATACCGATAGAGGACTAAAATTTCTGGATTGATTTTTTTTAATCTAGTGATCACATCGGCCTGTTCTGCTTGAATCGCCAGAGACAATTCCTTATCGACAACGTTTTTTAATTTATCAATTTTTAGAGATGACAAAAGCGCCGGTTGTGACAATTTCAATAATAAAACAGCATCACCCTTTTGTTGAGGACGATCACTAAAAATCTGACTTGCCCTCTTTAAGTCTGGGCCAAACAAATTTAAGTTTGGCTTTTGTTGCGTGCATGATACGGTTAAAAGATTCGTTAGTACTAAGAAACAAAGAGAAGACCACATCCGTTGTGAAAAATCCATTTTTTCCCCCAGAATGACATTTGATACTTAATTCAAAGGTCCTGTCACTAAAACAAATTAAGTAAGAAGCAGAAAAAAATGCGTCATAAGGGAATATTATTATAGCAATTGTTTCCTCTTATTTGCGAATCAAGAAAGGAATCTTTGACGAAGTCGCTTTAATAAAAATCAAATCTGGATCACATTTGATTTCTGGAAGAAGGAACTGTAATTTCTGCTCCACATTGATATCACAAGAAACCACTTCTTTACTTGCTAACAACCATCCATAAAGAAATGTCCTTCGTGAAGATTCATCAAAGGCACATTCCTCCCATTGAATAAAATAATCGGGGGACTGACACCCCCCCATATAAGCAACAGTCAAATTCAAAATTTTTTCTTTCGGCAAGTAGTTTCCTTCTAAAACCCTGGCCGCAAAAAGACTTTCAGATGAGAATAAAAAAACCAAAATAGAAAGAAGTGAAAAAAAGCCAATTTTTAAATTCCTATTTTTCATAAAAACTCCTTCATGGCACGATCTCCTGCCTTTAAGTTCGTGTTTGAAAATTCGATTCTAAAAGCTTTTCATATCGATTAATTGAGGATGGTACTCTTTTTTTCCCATAAACTCCTCTTCATCATAATCATCAACCAAAATCACATCATACCTGATGGCATCAGATTCTTTAATTAATTTAAGTTCTTCTTCGCTGATGACATTTTTTGCACGTGCTTCTTCTAGAATTTCGTATATTTTTTTCCTTGGTAGAATTTTATCTTTGACTGCCTTTTTAATTTTCTTTTCTGCATTTTCAGCTTTTATGGAAACCCTAAAAGCATTTTCAAGACGAGCCAATTGTTGAGTCATATCACTTGGCACATGAATTCCACCCGTTATACGTTGCCTAAATTCACCATCCTGCATGATATCGGTTGAAATATGATGTGACCACCCATCACTCGCTTGACTTCCCACGGAATTAATCCGCGACCACGCTCCTACCCATCCTTTTAAAAACCATCGCAATCCTGGTATTTTCAAATTATCGAAAATTCCATCAAAAGCTTCTTGAATTTTAGCTAACCCATATTTCAAATTATAATGAACAACGGCCAAATCTTCTTTTTTTCGTCCTTCAGCTTCAAATCGACGCAAGATACATGTCATGATATACATATGCGCCAACACGTCTGCGAATCGACCTGTTAACTTCTCGCGCAGCTTTAGGGCTCCCCCAAGCGATCCCATAGCCACATCCGACAGGATCGCAAAGCTTGCCGAAACCCATTGAAGTCTTCTAAAATATACACGCAGTTGAGGATGGCAATCAGGCGCATTAGCAAGATAACCACGAGTCATCGACAGTAGGACGCTTCGACAAAGGTTTCTTACCACATGTCCCACATGACCCCAAAAAGCCGTATCAAAGCCATTTAAATCATTAGCCTCTAAGGTTTTCACTTCATTATATGCAAATGGATGAGCTCTCAAAGCCCCTTGGCCAAAAATTATTAAGGTTCTTGTTAATATATTAGCTCCTTCCACCGTAATCCCAATGGGAGTCGCCACATAAATTTCACCAATTAGATTTCGTGGGCCCAAGGAAATTCCAGATCCACCCATCACATCCATGCCATCATTCACCACAGACCTTCCCAATTCCGTTGAGTAATATTTTTGGATAGCAGTGATCACTGGCGGTTTTATTCCTTTATCAAGGGCTCCAACGGTAAACTTCCTCATTGCCTCTAGAGCGTAGGTTTTCGCCGTGATCCTGGCTAAAGGTTCTTCAATACCTTCAAATTTTCCTATGCTCACACCAAATTGCCTACGCACAACAGAATGTGCTGAAACCACTCTGGCAATCAGTTTTGAACCTCCCGTTGCTTGAGCTGGCAAACTGATGCCCCTTCCTGCCGCGAGACACTCCATCAGCATTTTCCATCCTTCGCCACAGCCAGCAGCTCCACCCACAACCGCATCGACATCGACGATCACATCATGCCCTTGGGTAGGACAATTATGAAAGGGAATGGACAAAGGATCATGCCTTCGGCCAATAACAACTCCCGGAGTATTTGAAGGAATTAAGGCACAAGTAATTCCCAAATCTTCCCCTTTGCCCAAAATATTTCCAGGATCCCTGAGCTTAAACGCCAGACCAATCACTGTTGAAATCGAGGCCAAGGTGATCCATCTTTTATTCCAATTTAACTTGATCTTTATTTTTCCCTGTTCGTCTTTAAAAATCACTCCACTTGAAGTGATACTCCCAGCATCGGACCCCGCCAATGGTTCCGTTAAACCGAAGCATGGCATGTCTGTTCCGACAGCTAACCGCGGTAGATAGTAATTTTTTTGCTGATCCGTTCCGTAATGAACAAGTAGCTCCGCAGGCCCCAGGGAATTAGGAACCATCACAGAGATCGTTGCAGGCAGAGACCTTGAAGACAATTTCATAATCACTTCCGAGTGGCAGAGCGCCGAAAACCCCAGTCCACCATACTCTTTTGGGATAATCATCCCCAGAAATTTTTCATGCTTAATAAAATCCCAGACCTCCTTAGGCATTTCGCGATCACGCCAAATTTTCCAAGGTTGGAGCATTTTACAAAGCTGCTCAACAGGTCCGTCAATAAATGCTTTTTCTTCACTCGTAAGATTTGGATAAGACTCCTTCATCAGGTTTTCAAAATTTGGCTTTCCCGAAAACAAATCTTTTTCAACCCAAACAACCCCTGCATCCAAAGCGATTCTCTCTGTTTCAGAAATTTTAGGGATAAAATCAAATTTTTTAAATAACTTCACCACCAAAGCAGTTACTGTATGTGTACGAACAGGTTTTAAAACAAATACTAACAAAAGAACCACAGCCACAGCCAAAGACCACAAAGGCAAACCCAGACCCACCATGTAAATCAAAATAGCTAGGGACCACAAAATCATTGGCGCTCCCACGTATCCCAACATCAGCGCTGCTAAAAGCCCCACCAACAAACTCCAGCCCATAAAGGCCTGCAAAAATCCAAATGCCTCCATAAAGAATCCTTTCTTTTGAATTCACAAATAAAATTCACAAATTTATATAACTACGAGTTTATTAAAACGCTTAAACTCTTCTGAAGCAAGTCCGATTTAGTAATTATTAGGTCTCTTTATTTAGATTCAGGAGCTTGCTGTGGTTCAGGTGACTTGACTTCAGGTGCTGTTGGTTCTGTAGGCAAAGTGCTATCAACAGGCTGAGCCATTTGCTCTTGCGAAGGTTGTTGTTCCACGGGGGCTGACCCTGCAGGCGCCTGCTCTGAAGTCGCAGCGGGTACTTCCTCGTTTTTGATTTCTTCTGGTTTGTTTTTAGAACATGTGAATCCTGTTGCAAACGAAAGCGCGATCAATGAGGCCATAACTAGCAATTTCATACTTTTCCTTTATTTAAATTAAATATTGATTTTCCTTGTCTCAATACAATTGAGTATCAAATCAAAACCTTTGTTAATTATCAATCAAATTTTATTTTTAATACACATCACATTAATAGTCACATTCACACAAAATGGAATGCCAACATAAATAACGCCCACAAAAGAGAAAGAGCCAAGTAATCTTGCTTGGCTCTTTCTCTTTCTATCTTTAATTTTTGTTTTTACTCTTTATTTTTTTTCAATTTCAAATTGAAATCACTTCATTTTTCTAACTTAAGCGGCTAACTTAAGCGCCTAGCTTAAGCTGCTGAACGCTTTCCTTTTGCTCTATCAGGAAGGTTTGCTACTCTGTTACCTTGAGTCGCACCTGGAGCTCCTCCTCTACTTGCATTTTTTCTTTGTTGATGATTTCCCTTATTGTTTTCAAAATTATCGGCTCTTTTTCCTTGCACGACGTAAACTAAATCTTCCACGATTCCCTTTAGAACAACCGCCTCAGATGAGAGTTGCTGCGCCGATGTTGAAGCCTCTTGACTGGTCGTTGTATTTTGCTGATTTACGGTATCTAGCTGTCCCATGGCCTTATTGATTTCTGTTACCCCTTGGGCTTGCTCTTTGCTGGCCTGGGAGATTTCTTGAGACAGCGTGGAAACCTTAGAAACATTATGTACAATCTCATTTAGGACATCAGAACATTGACGAGCCACTCTGACTCCAGACTCCACTTTTCCTTTTCCTTGAGCTACAAGAAGTTCCACTTTTGACTTGGTTTCATTCACAATAAAATCCACTTTGGAAATGCTTCCGTCCAACATGTCGGAGATTTCTTTGGCTGCATTACCACTCATCTGTGCCAAGTTACCTACTTCTTCAGCAACAACCGCAAATCCCTTACCGTGTTCTCCTGCCCGCGCCGCTTCCACTGAGGCATTAAAGGATAATAGTTTAGTCTGAAACACAATTTCATTGATCACTTTTGTCTTGTTGCCAATTTCTTGAATCACTCTGACAATCTCGCCCATCTTTTGATTGCTTTCATTGATTTGTGCCATAATAGATTCATTACTTTGACTGATTTCATCCATCGAAGTAAGCATCTGATCAACGGCGATACGACCCTCTTCAGCCTTTTGCTGAGATTCTGTGGAACTAATGGCTGTTGAATTTGCACTCTCTGCGGCTTTAGAAATCATTGCGCTAATTTCTTCTAGGGAGGCCGCCGTTTCTTCTAAAGATGAAGATTGCTCTGTGGCAGCTTCGGAAACGCTCATAGATGATTGAGAAACATGTGTCGCCACTTCGGCTACTTTTTCAGAAGTACTTTGCAAAGAAGCAATCGAGGTATTAATGGGGTTCACAATTTTAGAAATTAAAAACGTGAATACTAAAATCGATAACAATCCCACAACTCCTGAAACGGCGATTGTTGTCCAAAATAGAGTTCTCATGCTCTGAATCCCTTCAAGAGATTGATCTTTATTTCCTTTCTCAATTTTATCTAAAAGAGCATTCAAGGGCTCCAATGCCCCGCGATCAATTCCCTTTACAGCCTCATCTGCAGAAGCCGCATCAAACTTGCTGGGATTGATAAACTCCGTTCTTGCGGCTTTATACTTTGACTCCAACTCCTTAATTTTTGAGTTAAAATTATCTAACTGAGACAAAAGTTCCTTATCTGTTTTTCCTCTAAGGGCATTTATTTTTTCATAAATGTTCACCAGGGCCTTATCAAAGGCATTTGCATGTTTGTCGTAGGATTCTTTCTTACTTCCACGCAACAATGTGTTTTTCCATTCCTGTATCATATGACTAAAATCCCTTTGAATGGAAGCAACGGAGTCTGAGTATTCTAACCCCTCTTGCGTGTCTTTTGCTGACTCCAAAGCCTGATGATAGGACTTATACAATCCAAAAACACCCACAGCTATTGATAAAACAATCGCCACTATTAAACTAAACAAGATTTTTGCTTTAAACGACCTGACCATGAGAATCCCCTATTGTTGATTTTAATTTGTTTCAAACTTAGCAAAATGAGGATCGACATATTATTTTTTTTCTTAAGACCTATTTTAATTTACTTCTTTCCACCAACTTCTGTTATCAATCGTAATAACAATTCTTGTTTTATCTTTGCCAAAATTTGTCTTAATTTTTGACAGGCTGATGAAAATTTCAATTTTATAAAGGCTCCAGCTACTTTAAATTGACCTTACTGACTCACTGGACTTGGCCCAAGGCTTGCTGACTTCTATGGCGCTAACTGTTTTCTCAACCCTAACTTGTTTTTTAAAGAGGTACGTATGGGATTTTTTTCCAATATATTTCAAGCTTTTTCCCATGGTGGATTTGTCATGTGGATTATTTTTTTCGGTCAAATCTTTTCTATTGCGATTATTATAGAAAGAATTTATGTCCTTTTTCTCTCTCGAACTCTGAATAACAGAAATATGGCTCTCCAATTTGAGGAAGACATCAAAAAAGGAAACCTTGATACCGTTCTTGCAAGAGCCAAATCCCTTTCTAAAAAGGACTATGCCCTTGGAAAAGCCATTGTTGCCGGAACCCAAGCCGCAGTTCACAGAGGCGGCAGCCAAGAGATTCAATCCAAAATGGATGAGGTCTTACTTTCAGAGTCTTCTCAAGTTGAAAAGCGTACTGGTTTTTTGGCGGCCATTGGCAACATCGCCACCCTGGCAGGTCTCTTAGGAACGATTATGGGTCTTATTGACTCTTTTTCTGCTGTAGCCAATAGTAATCCAATAGAAAAAGCAGCGCTCTTATCTAACGGTATTTCTATGGCCATGTACGCGACGGCCTATGGATTATTGGTTGCCATTCCTGCCCTAGTTATGTTTGCCGTCTTACAAAACAGAGCTCAATCCCTGACGGAAGATTTAAACCAAACGGCCTTAATGGTCTATAATTGGTTAACATATAGTTACGAACCTGTTTCTAAGAAAGTCCCTCGTACTTTTGATTACCGCCAAGCTGATTTTCATGAATAAAAGAAATAAGGATAGGAGGTTTTTATGGGAATGTCTGGTCAGTCTTACTCTAAGAAAGATTTGAATTTTGAACTTAATTTACTTCCTGTATTCGACATCCTTTCTGTATGTATCTGTTTTTTACTAATGACCGTAGTGTGGGTTGAAGTTAGGTCCCTTGAAACAAAACAAGTGATTGGAAGCCAAGGCGTAGCAGAGACGGAAACCAAAGAAAGTCTCTGGATTAGCTTGGATCAGGAAAACAACCTCACTTTAAGCCTGCAATCAGCAAACAAATTACAAAACGATTCTTCATCCTCGTCGGCCACTGCCTTTAAAAAAACTTATTCACTGACGGCTGCACAAGGTCAAATTGACTGGAACAAGGTGAGTTTATATTTAAAATCGATTGCCAAAAGCAAAATCGAAATCGCGCAACTGCTTCCTACGAAAAAAACCAAGTACGATGAAATCATCAAACTTATGGATCTTCTAAAACAAAATGGCTTTAAGGATATTGGTTTATCGCCTATATAGTTTCAACTTAATGAAGGAAATGAACTTACATGAAAGCAAGTGTTTTAAAAAACCAAATTATCAATAGCCCACTTCAACTGCAAAAACGAATTCAAGCATCTGGGGCTTTACCCAAAAGTAAAAGTCTCTCCTTTGCTATGAACTTAACAACACTCATTGATGCTTTTTGTATTCTGGTCATTTTTTTACTTTCCAACATGAACGGACAGTTACAGAATTTTCAATTAGGAAAAAATTTAATTTTACCCTCAGCGATGAAAACTGAAATCTTAAATCCCGGCGTTCAAATCAAGATTGAAAAAGAGTCGCTTTTTGTAGATGAGAAAGCCACTTCCTTTGAGAACTTAACAAAAAAACTTATCGCTCTCAAAGCTGAAAACAAAAACCTCTTAGTGATTCAAGCGGACCGCAATTCTGACTTTGAAAAAATAAGCTTGCTTCTTAGGGCTGGCGGCCAGGCTGGTTTTGATAAGTATTCTTTTGCCGTTCTCCCAGGATTTAAATGAAAAGTTTTATGTTACGCCTTCTTTTTGCTGTTCTTGGTTTAAGTTCACTTACTGGTGGACTTGCGCTTGCTGAAAAGATGAGCCTAACCGCCCATGATTCTCTGATTGAAAAACTAGAATCTGTTCTCAACCCTCCTCTTAAAGACAGCATGTTAGAACAATCTCAATTATATTTGCGACTCGCTGATCTCTATGCAGAAAGGGCCAGATTATTAGGTCTGCAAAAGGAAGGACAAGGTGCTCTTTTAAACAAGACAAAAATCGATCTCGATAGAACCAAATCCTTGGGAATTTATTCCCGACTGCTTCACAATAGAACCTCATTTACTGTTGAAAAATGGGGCCATATTCACTTACAAATTGCCCATCTATATTTGATCCAAAATCAGGAAGCCAAAGCCATCAGTACTTACTTTCGTATTTTAAACCATAAACAAAATTTTGATGTCCAAACTATTTCCACTGCTAATGTCCAGCTTGGTGATCTTTCTTTTTATAAGGGCGATTATAAAAAAGCTAAAATTTATTTTACAAATTCACTTAAAGAATCACAAGGATTGTTATTAAGTTCAAATCAGGTGAGTTTAGCTCAAACAACCTCAGCCCGAAGGACTTATGCAACTTACCGAGCCGCATGGTGCGATTTTAATTTAGGACAAGCTCAAATGGCTAAACAGAGCCTCATTCAACTTCTTAAAAATATTTCTACGACATCAACTAAGAGCCTAAGCTTTCACGAAGATGTCTCTAGAGATTTAGCTACTTTTATGGCCACAACGGATGTTATCGAATCAGAGATTGAACTGCTTGAGAACCTAAGTCCTCAGCCGGCAAAACAGAAAAATCTGATTTATTTGGCGAACGAGTTGGAGCGAATCGGAAAGAAAAAAAGTGCTCTTCTTGTCTGGAAAAAAGTGGAAAAGAAAAACCCTCTGATTGAAGATAGAATTGCAGGGCAATTACGAGTGACTCGAATCGAGTATGATCTGGGTCGCAAAGACAAATTAATCCTTGAATTGGATAAAACCATCCACCTTCTTCAAGAACCAAAATCAAAAGAATTACCAGAAAGTTCTGAAAATCAAAAGAAATTAAAATCCCTTCTAGCTGAATGGGCTAAGGCAGAAACTCAAAATCCCTCCTTAGAGCTGATCAAAGCCAATCAGCTTTATGTAAAAGCTTTTCCAGATTATGATATCAGCTTTTGGATCGGACAAACATCATTAAAAAGAAAAAACTATCTAGAAGCTATTCAGGCTTTTAAAGATTCAGCCACTTTACTTTCCTCTGTTCCAAAAAACCCAAGGCTTTCTCGTCTATTTGAGGATGCACTCTTAGGAAACATCGAGGCCTCTGAAAAATTAAAATCACATGATCTCAAATTGGAGGCTTACTCCTTTTATCTAGAACTAAATCCTCACGGAGAAAAACTCCATTCCGTAAAATATCAAATGGCCCATGAGTATTATGATTCCAATCAGTTACAAAAATCTCTTATTTTATTTAAAGAAATTTCCTTAGACAAAAAAGCTCCCTATTCCCTGAGGGATACTTCTGCTGAATTAAGTATCGACAGCGCGGTTCTTCTTAAAGATGAAGTTCAAATTGAAAAAGATGCTCTTTTGTTTTCGCAAGTTTTTACCAAAAAATCAGACTATTATCTTACCATCTGGCGCAAATCCATACTCAACCAAAGCGCTAAATTATTGAACGATACCTCCACGTCATCAAGCACCTTGGAAAGCCTCTCTCTTAAACTAAATGCTTTAGATCTCCATTCCTGGCCCACAGCAGATCTAAAGAAAACCCTACAGCATCAAATCTCCCTAGGCGTGAAATTAAACGATCTTGATCTCATCTTAAGCTCAGCACAAAAATTAGTAAAGGTCCCTCAACTATCGCTGGAAGAGATAAACTCTGCGTTCACCCAAATAGCCTGGGTCTACGAACTGAAAATGGACTTTCCCATGGCCATTTTTTATTCGCGAAAAATGACGCCGACGACAAGGAACAAAGCTGACCATTTCTATAAACTCGCACTCTTATCTGAATTAGCTGGAGTTGATCCCACCAAAGACTACCTTCAATTTATAGGTAGTTCCAAAGATCTTTCTAAGAAACAATTTGCAATTTACAAAATCATTTTAATTTCTAAAGACCCCAAAAAGGTCTTTTCAAAATATCGAAATATTTTAAGAACCAATTTTAGCATTTACGCCGCTGCAGGAACTTTTGTTTTTGAAAAAACCAAAGATGATTTATTTGCAAGAAATTTACTTAATTTTTCCAAAGTAAAACACACTTTTGAAGGGCAATTATTAACCCATCATTTAGAACTCCAGAAGATGCTTCAAAGGCAAGCTCATCTCCGCAAAATTCCCATTTCTGGTTCTTCGGGAAGTACTTTAAAAAGAAATATTTTAGCTAAAGTTTCAGGGTTAAGTAAAATGGAAACTCAGATCCAAAAACTAAACCCCAGCAAGGATTTTATCTTGCAACTTTTTGGTTTGGTCTATTTGGCTCAAGAAAATTCAAAACTAGCCACAGATATTCTTTCACTGCCATTTCCTAAACAATTAAAGCCTTCACAGAAAAAAGAATTTCTTGCACAAGTTCAACAGCAAGTTCACCCCTACCAATTGAAGTCGATTTCAATTACGGAAAAAACCCAAAATCTCTTTCAAGATGCCATCTCTAAAAATTTATTTAAGGACCTTTTTGATTTGAGTCAGGAGGAAGGAAAACCAGGTTCTCTGCTTGCTAAAAATCTAGTTCTTCATCTCCAAACTTCCGCTTTGGCTATTGGACTCAAACAGGATCCTTTTATAAGTTTTTCACTTGAACGACAAAAAATAGTCAATGAAGCCAATGTAAGTAAAAAATTCCTTCTTAAAGATCCATTTAATATCAATGAGTTAGAAAAGTTCCGCAACTTACAAAAGGCACTTGGAGATGGCCCCTTAGTTGCTTATCTAGATTCACGACTTGCCATCACTACCCCTCAAGGAGCGAAATAATGGCGAAAAAAGAAATAAAACCTTTGCGAAAACAAAAAGTGATATTAATTTTTACATTTTTTATTCTCGTATTTTTCTCTTTAACTCTTTTAGCAAAAACAAAGAATAAAAACTCAACTCCTTCTTTATCCACATCTATTAATTTTAATGACCAAATGGTTGGCGGTAAGTACCAATCTCCCTTTGAAGCCTTAACCATCGTTGAAGATGAAAAATCTATTGATGATCTTATTGGGGTCCGCAAGAACTTTCAAGATCGTCAACGTCGTTCCAAGGTGATGAGGTAATTCATGAGTTCTCAAAATTCCCGTCATATTTACTATCTTGAAAACAATCAGGGACAGGCCGTCCGAGCCATTGAATGGGAACAAGAGAAACTTCATTTTATCTTTCGTCATGACACCCAAAGAGTGGAAGCTATTTATGATTTGGGCCCGTTAGTCGAAGAAAACATTTCTTTTACTTTGCTTGAAACCTTGGACAAACAAAAGTTTTCATTAAATAAACGTTATCCTTTGAGCTTCATGAATAATCATATCAGTTTGGTTGCTGAATCCAAGGACGTCTTACCAAACATCGATTTACCAAAAGATGATCCAGATCATTTTATAGAGATTTTTAAAAAAACAAGCGGGATCATGGTTTTTTTAGTCGCCTTTTTACTTATTGGAAGCATTTTAATCCCCAACCTCAATGATCACAAAAAAAATGCAGACCCATTGCCATTACAAACAGTCACTGTCTTTGACCGAAAATTGGTAACACCTGAAACCGTTAAACCTCTTGCCATTAAACCTTCCTCTTTGGTTCAACAGGCTCCTAAAAAAACCGTCGTACCCAAAAACTTTTCTCGATCTCGTTTTCCAAAAAAGAAAATTAAACCCATCGCGATAACCCAATTAGGTGCTTTGGGAGCCTTAGGGCAATTAAGGAAATCACCTCAGCGTGGTGGCCTTTCCTTGAACCATTTTAAAACTTCAAAAGGAATCGGCCGTGGTGATGGCCTTGAAGGCAGCGGAGGGGTTCAAACTTCTCACTATGCTAAGGGACTGTTTTCAGCCCCACTTGGAGCTGGAAAAAATATTTATGGCGGCGGAGGCTATGGAAGCAAAGGTAAGGGTGGCGGGGCCAGCGGCTATGGCAAAATGGCCATTGTGGGATCCTCTTCTTCTTCAACAGCCTTTATTGAATCCATCGATAGCGAAGCCTGGAGCCAAGGTGGACTTGATAAAAATGCCATCGCCGCCGTCATTCAAAGACATCTAAGTGAAGTGCGATTTTGTTATGAAAATAGTTTACAAAAAAATCCAAATCTTTCGGGACGTGTTTCAATTAATTTTACAATTGGTCAACAAGGTCTTGTGACCTTGGCGCAAGTGAATAACTCAAGCATGGGTCATCCACCCGTAGAAAATTGTATCAGAGACCATCTGCGAAGTTGGAAGTTTCCGAAACCGCAAGGCGGAGTTAACGTCAAGGTTAACTACCCTTTCGTTCTTCGCAGGGTCAGTGACACTTGAAGTGGAACCAACTAAGTGACACTTGAAGTAAAACCAGTTTTGCGTTTACTAGTGATTTGTGAAATTAGATTTTTTGGGGATAAAAAAAATGGGGAGAATAAAAATGAAAACTTTCTTAAATCAAAAATCAGCGTCCGCGATCTGTAGGACTTTTAGCTGTTTGGCTTTGAGTTTACTTTTAACATCTTGTATAGGGTCTTCTTCCAATCCTTTAGCAGCTTATTCTGAGTTAAAATCGGCTCAACCAACTGGTAAAACTTCAGAGTCACAAATGATCGTTCCGGAGGTCTTCACTCCACTCACGGTTTTGGAAGACACAGAGGTTCGCTCTTTGAATTTGCAGGGAACTCAAGGGGAAAGGAACTCTTATCAGGGAAGCAATAATGCTCGATTTTTAGAGGAACAAGAAAAAACTTTCTTCTTCAAAGTGCTACCAAAAAGTCAAAAAATTACGAAGTACTCTACGCAAATTTCAGATATCTTTTTAGGAACACAGTCACTTCCCTTCAGACCCGAAATTAGAGAAACAACTGTTCCCAATGTTTTTTCTCTTACATGGAAAGCTCCCTTTGGAACAATTCCTAACGGCGAGCTTTTTATTTTATTAGACACCAAAATTCAAGTCACCGTTTTAGAAGCCACCAGTCCGCATCTTGTCGGTCTTACTAAGTTAGATTCACTACCACTTCTCCTCACTCGGGATAATTCAGTACCCCTTCTTTATGTTGAACGCTCCCGTTTAGAAGCTGGCATCGATGAAGGAAAAATCCTCGATTTCGAAGTAGATCTAGAAGATCCTGGGTCTCTACTGAGTCCCAAAATTCCCTTACTGCAAGTTACAGCCCATCCTTATACAAATACAGAGGCATTCCGTGCGGACGGCTCTCCTTTTGTGAGTTTAAAGTGTTCTCAAAAAACTGGCTCCAGTTGTGATCCTAATTTTATCAATCCAAAAAGATTTACCGACAATCCTAAAAAATGGAAATTTTATTTACAAATAAATGCAGATAAACTCCCACTCGATAAAGACCGTCTGGGGAAAGACAACCCTTTATCTCCTGAAGTCGATGTCTGTTTCAATCTTCGAGCGATCAGTGTTTTAAACACCTACTCTCCTGATCAGCAAGTCTGTTTAAAAGCCCGCTATGCAGCTCAAACTCCGATTTTAAAATGGGAAGATGAAAATCAAATTAAACTTACCGCTGGAGAATTGAATGTGATTAAATTTAAAATTTCTTCTGCGAATGACTTGGGAAAGGTGGATATTTCTAATCCAACTAAGCAATTATCACTTATAAGTGGAAGCAAAAAATTAGAGTGCCGACCAGAAACTCCAGAAAAGCTTACTTCGCAAGTTTGTGAACTAAGTTGGACACCCAGTTGCGTTCAAAAGGATACTCTTAAGAAAATTTCTCTCAAGGTAGATAACCTCACCGGCATCAAAACTAAATCTGCGACTTTTAGTAAAGACTTTACACTTGTTCCCAGTCAGACAGCTTGTTTAAAAAAGGGTGGTACTCATGAAAAAAGATAAAATTTCATTTCCTCATTCTACTTTGTTCATCCTTATCCTCTTTCTTCAGTTTTTTGGTTTTTCTGTTTATGCAGAAAAAACTAAAGATTTAAAGGATGATTTTAAAACCCTTGGAAATAGCCCAGAGGTATCCGAGCGTATTAAAAATTTAAACCATGATCAAAAAATCAGAGTGGTACAAAACCGCTTGGTTGATAGGAATAACCGCCTTGAGCTGGCTTTAAACTATGCCTTTAATGGCGGAAGTGATAGCTATGTTAAAACTCAATCCCTCGGTGGATTCTTAGAATTTCATTTGAATCCTCGTTGGTCCCTTGGTTTCGAATACCAAAAGTCATACAACCAACTCTCTCCTGAGGGAAAAAATCAATTTGATAAGGCCTTGGCAGCTCAAAAAATCGATCCTGCTAGCCCTGAAAGATTCCCAGCTATTGACTACCCTTTAGATTCTAATTTGCTTAAACTTAATTTTTTTCCAATTTATGGAAAGCTCAATTTCTTTGATATGGGGATTGCCCAGTTTGATATCTACATGCAACTTGGGTACGGAAGCATCTCTCTTTATTCTGGAAAAAGTAATCTCTATTCTGTTGGCTTAGGGAGTGGCGTTTGGTTCAATAAATGGATCACAGGCCGTTTGGAAGTTCGCTATCTAAAATACAATGACCTTCTCAATAGTGAAGTCCGCAACCAATCCAATCTTCAAGCCCTTGCCAGCATGGGAGTTCTTCTATGGTAAAAACTCTCTTTTATTTATTTTTATTCTCTTTTTTGTGGATTAACCCACTTAATGCCTCAAGCACTTCAAAAAGAACATCTCCACAGGTTCGGTCTAAACTGCAAGCTCAAACTCCTGCTCAAGTTCAGGCTCAGACTCGATCTCATACTCAAGCTCGTCGCCATCTTGAAACTCAGCCCCAAGATAAAGTGATTTTAAACACGGCCAGATCTTTGTATGCTAATGCTCGGTATTCTGAAGCTATCCAAAATTATTCCTTGATTCCACCCAGCTCTGATTTTTGGCTGGAATCCCTTGAAGAGAAGGCATGGGCTTTCACTAGCTTGAAAGACTATGAAAAAGCTTTAGCAGAATTGCATTCGATCACGACCCCGATATGGTCACCCCAAGTGGGTCCTGAAACCTATATGCTTTCCGCCTTTGTATCGCTTAAAATATGTGCTTATAAAGACGTTTTAAAAAAAATTGATCACTTTAAAAAAGTGATGCTTCCTCGCGTGGATGTATTGCAAGCTCTTATCAATAACCCGCCATCCGAAGACTTATGGAATCTGGTTTATCAAATCAAAGAACCAAGTATTAATTTAGTAAGGCTTGGGAAACAAGCTGAAAAATTACCTCGTTATTTTTTTCGTGATAAAGCTCTTATTTCATTTATCCAGCTAAATAAAAAACCTGAATCTTTAAAACGCCTGCGCCAGCTAGCCCAAAATGATTTAGATGAAATCGAATTGAACTTAAAAAAAATGAAAATCATTGATATCCAAGTAATGCAAAAAATTTTAACTCAAGACAATAATACTTTGATAACCTCTCAGAATTCTGAAACTCAGAAACTCCAATTTTCGAAAGTTGATAAAAACAACACCGTGACCTTTCCTGTTTCTGGTGACAACGATGAGGTCTGGCTTGATGAAGTCGGTAGGTTTCAAGTTAGAACGAATCTCTGCCCTTTCTCGGGACAAGAAAAACCAAAGAAGAATAACCAGTCAAACAGTAAAATTCAGGGGACAGTTTTATGAAAAATGTAACTTTAATAATGAATCCCATCCTAATATCACTTCTTTTAACTGCTTGTGGGAACATTTCACCTGATCGCCAAGCTCCTCCTGAATTCTTTACTTCGGTATCTGAGGAGTTAACCCAAACTGATACTCTTTCAGATCCTAAAGTAAATATCTTATTTGTTGTCGACAACTCTCAATCAATGAATCCCTATCAAAAAATTTTAGCTGATAATATCGAACTCTTTGCCAATACTTTTTTTGATAATACCCGTATTGATTACCGTATAGGCGTCGTTCCTGTTTATGATTCGAAATATTTAAATGATCAGACTGTTTATAAACCTTCAGGAAAAAGAAAAATGAACGCCTTGGGGAAACTGGTTCCCTTGAAAGGCCTCAACGATGAGATCTCGCCAACTCCTCTTTATATCACGAGGGAAACACCTCTGCCGAAGCAAGTGCTAAAAGAAACGGTCCTTATTGGAACTCAATGGGGGCCAGAGGCAGAAGAGTCTTTTTCCCCCGTATTGGCAGTTATGAATGATCAAATTAATTCGACAGACAACCAAGGATTCTTCGAACAGGATTCCTATTTTGCCGTCATCTTTTTAACAGATGCTGACGATGCGAGTCCAGGTTTATCAGCGGAAGATTTTTATCAAAAACTGGTAAAATCCAAAAATGGCGACCGCTCAAAAATTCTGATTGCTGCAGCTCTACCTAAAACCACAACCAGCACCTGTGGTCACTCTACAGAAAAACCCCCAACCCAAGCCTTCCCTTCGCTTTTAGCCGCTTCATCTGGGGTCTTTGCCGACCTCTGCTCTGAAACATTTGGCAGCAGCCTGGCAGAGTTTGGAAATCAACTCCGCCGAAGAGTATCCACTCAAAAAAAACAACTCTCCTTCACTCCAGACATTGAAACTTTAAAAATTTCAGTGAGTAACAGACCGGTTACTACCTCCCCAAACCCCAATGCCCTTCTTTCAGATCAAGATACAAAAACCCAAAACATTGAACAGCAGTTAGAACGACCAAGAGACTACACTTTTAACCCTGAAACTAACGAAATCATTCTAAACCCATTTCTAGAGATCAAGAGAGAAAAAAATAAAGAAACAACGATCACTATTATGGCAAAGCCAGCAAGTCTAGATAATTACAAAACAAAAAGGCTCCGATCTTTATGAAATTTGGCAAAAAAAATTATTGCTTTAACTTATTAAATTGATTATAAATTTCTATCTTTCAATTATGGTGGCCGTAGCTCAGCTGGTAGAGCATCGGATTGTGATTCCGAGTGTCGCGGGTTCAACCCCCGTCGGTCACCCCAATTTCTTATCCCGTTGTTGGGGGAAAAAGAATTTTTGAAGTGAAACCAACTACGTAGTTGCGGGCATTTAGCTCGGTCCCACCAGCACGAACATCACCCGACATAACAGCACATCACAGTGGGTTGGATGAGCTGGGGATGGGTTTTGGATGACCGAAAGTTCGCGACCGACACCATTTGAAATTGCTCGCGAACTTCTTGAAAGCCGCTACCGTGGTGCCGAAGTCTTATTCGTGGCGGGAAGTATTCGCCGAAACGAAGCCACCGCCACATCCGATATTGATCTCGTCGTCGTATTCCCAAAACTAGAGCAAGCCTATCGCGAATCTTTCTTGCACAAAGGCTGGCCGGTCGAAGCGTTCGTACATGACCCAGAAACACTGAACTATTTTTTCTGGGAAGTCGATGCGAAGGAAGGCACACCCTCACTGCCATATATGGTGGTTGAAGGGCATCCGGTTCCTGAATCAAATCCGTTAGTCAATAAACTCAAGTCTCTTGCCGATCATGTGTTGGATGTCGGTCCGTCAAAATACTCCGAGGATCAACTCAAGAATTCACGCTACGGAATCGGAGATCTATTGGATGATCTGCGTAGTCCGCGCAATAGTTTTGAAGCAAAAACTATAGTCGCAAAACTCCATGAACAGCTGGGAAATTTCTGGTTTCGTGTCCAAGGCAAATGGTCTGCTTCGGGAAAGCACATACCTCGTCGAATGCATAAGCTTGATCCCGCATTTGCCGAGAAGTGGGTGCGGTCGTTTGACATGGCTTTTGGCGGTGATACGGTTGCACTGATTAAACTCACCGAAACCGTCCTGGATAAGTTTGGCGGCTATATTTTTGATGGCTATCGAAGAGATGCGCCAAAGGATTGGAAGAAGGCCTTACCTCAAGCTAAAAACATTGCTTCAGATTTCAAACTGTCGCCCGTTAGCAGCGGCCTGTTACCCGATGAAACCGTTCTTGAACACGGTAAACTCGGCAAAATTGACGTACGCCTCGCTCAACTAAGCGATGTACCGAACTTACGTAAACTTCTGAATGCTGCTTACAAACGCCTCGCAGATTTGGGGCTCAACTATAATGCGACTTTTCAAGATGACGAACTCACTGCTGAAGGCATTACAGACGGCCGCACATTTGTTTTAGATTTGAAGGGCCAGCTGGTCGGCACTATGAAGTTGCGCAAGCACAATTACATTGATGAACGCCCCTGTCTTTACGTGAGCCGCTTTGCTGTTCAGCCTGATCTTCAAGGTCAGGGAATCGGACTGCACGATGGCGTCCCGTTTCTGGTAGAAACTTTTTAGAAATGCTCCAGAATGATTTTTTATTTTTATTTCCTAAGCTGCATACAAGTCAAGTTCTAGTTGTTGA
>WBZM01000789.1_pt1 | contig 38192 bp, 27 predicted proteins | sample 5204271 | NCBI WGS metagenome assembly WBZM01 (sample SAMN12344346, study PRJNA552823) | activated sludge metagenome | biome: Activated sludge suspended growth; feature: Nitrification reactor; material: Wastewater; isolation source: activated sludge from nitrification reactor of wastewater... | reverse complement strand
AGGACGTCGTCGAGCGCTCGAAGGAAGTTCCCGTCATCGTCGATTTCTGGGCCGAGTGGTGTGGCCCCTGTCGCACCCTCGGCCCGGCGATCGAAGCCGCGGTAAACGCCCGCGGCGGCAAGGTCGAGCTGGCCAAGGTCGACGTCGATTCGAACCAGCAACTGGCCGGCGCCTTCCGGGTGCAGGGCATCCCGGCGGTCAAGGCCTTCGTGAACGGCGAGATGGTCGACGAGTTCACCGGCGCCCTCCCGCCGGCCGAGATCGAGGCCTTCCTCGACCGGATCATCCCGGCCCCGGAGAAGTCCGAGGAAGAACTGGCCGAGGAACGCGAGCAGGAACTGAACTCGAACGAGTTCGTGATCGCCGGCCGTGAAGCCCGGGAAGAGCTCGAAGCTTCAGGAAACCCGCCGGCCGAAGCCTTCAAGGCCTGGGAGCAAGGCGACCACGAATTCGCCTTCGACCTGCTCCAGAAGGAAGTCGAACTCGCCGCCGCAGACCCTGACCGCCGCGACCTCCTCCGCAAGGTGATGGTCGGTTACTTCACCGAACTCGGCCCCGCCTCCGAGCTCGCCGCCTCCCACCGCCGCCGCCTCGCCGCGGCCCTCAGCTAATCCGGTTCATCCTGATCCAGCCGGCGTCGACCAGCGGAGTCCCGGGTACCTGGCGAACCCCTTGTCCCAGGTGATCCACTCGGATCCCGATTCAATCGCCAGGGCCGCAAGCCAGGCATCGGACACCGAATTCCCGACCGCGCCCGTTTCGCGGACCAGATTCAGGAAGATCTCCCACTGGAGCTGACCCGGGTTCACCCTGACGCAGTTGTCCTGGCCGAGAAGCATCTCGGCGAAATCCAGCGCGCTCGGCACAGGTTCAGGACGTTCGAAGCCACCCGGATGGGTCACGATCCGAACGAATCCCTCGATGACGCGGTCGGCCATCGCGAAAGGGGCCGGGCTGTCGATCTGGTCCTGGAGCCAGGTCGCCGAGACCTCGTGAGCTTGAAGGTCGGGCCGAAACGCCCTGAGCAGAACGTTAACGTCCGGCAAAACCATCGAACTCGTCCAGCGCGTCCGCCAGTTTGGAGTTGTCACTCAGGATCTCCGGGTCCAGGCCCTCACGCAATCCTCCCGACATCCTGGATACCGGGAAACTTCGACGCTCGCGCGATTCCCGATTTCGAGACCTGGCGAGTCTTTCGCGAAGAGAATCCTCGATCAAAGCTGTGAAGGTCTTGCCTTCCTCGGCGGCGAGCGCCTTGGCATCCCGCATCAGTTGCTCGTCCAGTCTCACCGTGGTCCTCATGCCTTTCAGATTAGCATTTTGACATAAATATGTCAAGGCTCCAATTGCTTGGTCCCTGGGTCATTCAGTGTCGGGAACTCGAACCTCTCCCCGCCACGGCGCCGACAAATAGAGTCCGGGCAGCTTGACCGTCACCGAGGCACCGACCGAACCGCAGGAACCCGCAGGCACCGGGGATGCCGGGCTGACCTCGGCCGAGGCCGCCCGGCGGCTCGAGGAGCGCGGGCCGCTGCCGAAGCCGGAATCGAGCCGGTCCTACCGGTCGATAATCGTCGGCAACATCTTCACGGTCTTCAACGCGATCCTGCTCGCGTTCGGCCTGCTCACCATCTTCTTCGGCAACCCCCGGGACGCGCTCTTCATGGGGATCCTGATCGCCAACGCGACGATCGGGATCGGCCAGGAGGTCCGGGCCAAGCTCGCCCTCGACAAGCTCGCCGCCCTGATCGCGGTCAAGGCCGAGGTGCTGCGGGACGGCCAGAAGGTCGAGATCCCGGTCGATGACGTGGTGGTCGGTGACCTCGTCCTGATCGGCCCCGGTGACCAGGTGATCGCCGACGGCGAAATCCTTTCCGCAGACGGACTTCAGATCGACGAGTCGAACCTGACCGGGGAGTCCGAGCCGGTCCGCCGCGAGGCCGGCGGCGAAGTCTGGTCCGGCTCCTTCGCGGTCGAGGGCGAGGCCCGGTTCGTCGCGATGGCGGTCGGGCCGGACTGCCGCGCCGCCAAGCTGGCCGAGACCGCCCGCGCCTTCCGCCACCCGCGCTCCCCGCTCGAGCGGGCGATGGACCGGCTGCTGATCGTCCTGGTCGCGGTGATGGTGCCGCTGGCCGCCGGGCTGATCATCTCCCTGGCGGTCCGCGACGTAAGCCAGTCCGAGGCGGTCGAGACGATCACCGCCGCGGTGGTGAACATCGTCCCGGAAGGCCTGATCCTGCTGGTCTCGCTGACCGCCGCGGTTTCGGCCGCGAAGATGGCCCGCCGCGGCATCCTCTCCCAGCAGCTCAACGCGATCGAGTCGCTTGCCTCGGTCAGCATCCTCTGCACCGACAAGACCGGCACCCTGACCGAGGCGGCGCTCAGGGTGGTCGAGCTGATCCCGGCCGAAGGCGAAACCGAGGAGGTGCTGGCCCGCTCCTTCGGCCGCTACGCCGCCTCGATGCCGTCCCGCAACGGCACCCTGGAAGCAATCCACCAGGCCGCGCTCGGCACCGAAGCTGCCGGCAACTCGGTCGGCGGGTCCGGCGAGGTCCTCTCCCCGCTCCCGTCCGAGGACCCGACCGCGCAGGTCCCCTTCTCCTCCCGGCGCCGCTGGGGTGCCCTGGAGATCGGCGGTGACCGCCTCGCCCTGGGCGCCCCGGAAGCCCTGCTCGCCGGGGACCGCGCCCCGGCCCTTCAGGCCAGCGCCACCGAACAGGCCTCCGAAGGTCGCCGGGTACTGGCGATCGCCGCGCTCCCGGGGGCGTTGCCGAACCCCGACGCCGACCCGCAGCTCCCGGCCGACCTCACCCCGCTCGGCCTGATCGTCCTCGCCGAGAACCTCCGGCCGAATGCGACCGACACGGTTGACTTCTTCCACCGCGAGGAGGTCGCCCTGAAGATCCTCTCCGGTGACGCCCCGGCCACGGTCGGCGCGATCGCCCGGGACACGGGTATCGCCCGCGGCACCACCGGCCCCGCCCTGAACGGCGAGGAGCTGCCCGAAACCGACGAAGAGCTCCTGGAGGCGATCTACAACTCGCCCGCGATCGGCCGCATCTCACCCGAGGGCAAGGAGCGGGTGATCCGGGTGCTGACCGAAAACGACCAGTACGTGGGCATGATCGGTGACGGGGTAAATGATGTCCCGGCCCTGAAGAAGTCCCGCCTCGCGATCGCCCAGGGCAACGGCACCCAGATGGCCCGTTCGGTCGCCGACCTGGTCCTGGTTGACGGCAGCTTCGGCGAGGTGCCCGGCATGGTCCACGAGGGCCGCCAGATCCTCAGGAACATCCAGCGGGTCTCGCGGCTTTTCATCTCGAAGGCGATCTTCACCGCTTTCCTGCTGGCCACGGTCGCGATCCCGACCGGCATCTTTCCCCTCCTGCCCCGCCAGTTCACTCTGACCTCGTCGCTGACTATCGGCATCCCGGCCTTCTTCCTCGCCCTCGCCCCCAGCACCGGTGCCTGGCGGCCGGAAGGCTTCCTCAAGGCGATCGCCCGCTTCTCGATCCCGGTCGGCCTGGCAACCGGCATCGGCATCCTCACCTCCTGGGTGATCGGGCGCCACCTGCTGGACGTGCCGCTGGAGGATTCCCGCGCGATCACCTGCGCGACGGTGGTCACCGCCGGCCTCGCGATCGTGATCGCCCTCGAGGACGAGCCGGGCAAGCGCCGCTACTTCGTGGCCGGCCTCTGCGGCCTGATGGCCCTCGGCTTCATCCTCGCGATCCTGATCCCCCCGATCCGCGACTTCTTCGCCCTGGAGACCTTCACCACCGACATGCTCCTCGCCTGGCTGGCCGGCTCCGCCGTCGGCCTGGCCCTGATGACCATCGCCCTGAAAGCGATCGGTCGCGACAAGCCCCGCGGCGCCCGCTGAGGCCCGGTCTCGCCGGGCAGTTACGGCCCGGGGCCAAGCGGGTACCGGCAAGGAATGAGTGAGTATTCGATCGTTCGCGCCGATGATGTCGAGAATCCCTACGCGGGCAGCGACGTTCCCGGTGAGTTCCGGCGCCTGACCGAGGATCTGGGCTGTGAGCAGGTGGCGCTCACCCTGATCCGCATCCCGCCCCATTCCGACTTCGAACAAGGCACCGGCCATTTCCACGACGAGATCGAGGAGATCTACCTGGTGACCCGGGGCACCCTGACCATGCGCCTGAACGACGAGGTTCACGAGCTCGGACCAAACACAGCGGTGCGGGTCGCCCCGAAGACGCCCCGCTCCCACCGCAACCTCGGCGAAGAACCAGTCGAAATGTGGGCCATCTCGGTCCAGCTCGGCCGCAGCGACTCAACCAAGCTCGACGACTTCTGGCAGGCCTCACCGGAAGCGTCCCAGCACCGCGGCTAGCCTCGTCGCTTCGGTTTCAGGCCGACTTGTCGAGAAGCGCGTTGGTCGCCTCGGCCAGGATGACGCCGGAGAGCGAGCCGATGATCACATCTCCGGGGTAGTGGACCCCGGTGTGGACTCGGCTGTAGCCGACCGCGGCGGCGAGCAGCACCAGCGGCGGGATCGACCAGGGCAGCACATGCCCGACCCCGACCGCGAAGGCGAAGGCGGAGGCGGTGTGGCCGGAAGGGAATGAGTGCGAGGTCGGCATCCGCACATGCCGGGCCGCTGGAACCGCCGCCCCGTCCCGGTCCGGCCGGGCCCGGTGGGCAACCGGCTTGACCGCGGCGTTCAGCACGGCCGAGGTCACCCCGATCGAAGCCATACCCCGGAACGCGGCCTTGCGGCCGGCCGAGCCGCCGAGTACGGCAAGCCCAAGCGAGATTCCGCCGGAAATACGCGAGTAGTTCGCCGCATGAGAAAGCCGGCGCAGTCCGGCATCAAGCGAGGGTGTGGGCGAAGTCGCCACCGCCGCGTAAACGGCCTGATCGAGCTTGTTTAGTTCCCCGAGAATCTGCTTTGCCTTGCCAAGCATCAGCCGATTCTCCCTGAATGGTGCTGGACGACGGGTCCATCGGCCGGCGGTCGGCCCAGCGCGATCCTGACCAGGGCCGAAATAACGGCAAAGACGCCGTCCGGAATCGCCGCCGATGGCGAGGCTCCCGGATGCTGCCGGGCGATCCGCACCCGCAACACCCGCGGCCGGATCCTGAACTTGAGGGGAGGGGTGAGCGTGACCGCCTCCCCGTCGATCCCGGCGGCGACCTCCTGATCGGCTCCGACCTCGAAGCTGGGGGCCGACCAGTCCCGCCAGGGGGCCTGGAGGCGCCGCAACCTATGGCCGGCGGCGACCGGGTCGGCAAGAACGGCGATGCCGAGCTTCCCGTCATCGATCTTCGGCCGGGTTCCCGACCCCACTGCCTTCCCGAGCCGGTACTTGTTGTTGGAAACAAGGATCGCCGCCCCGGAGGCATGGTGCTTCCCACTCGGGCTGTCCCATCTCAGTTCGGGCGCATCCCCATCCGGACCGAGCACCTCGGGCACCGTGTCAAGCAAGGTCTTGATCTTCGCCTCCCGGTACTCGTCCTTCTGCACCGCCTCCGCGTAGATGCCGAGCGAAACGTTGTTCACGAATACCCGCCCGTTCACCTCGGCCAGGTCGACCAGCCGCTCCCCCGCATCAACGAAGGCATCGAGCGCCCCGACACAGTCCTCCCGGTCAACCCCAAGGTCAAGAGCAAAATGATTCCGAGTCCCCGCCGGAATACAGGCAAAGGGAAGGTCATGCTCGGCAGCAATCTCCGCCACCACCGCCTGCGAACCGTCGCCACCGGCCATCGCAAGCCCGTCCGCCCCCGCCTCAACCTCCGCCTCAACCAGCTGCCGAAGATCAGCTCCCTTGGTCAGCTCAACGGTCTTGTAACCCCGGGACTCAGCCTCAGAAGCAAGATCAAACTCCTCAGCCTTCCCACCCCCAGACTTCGGGTTGAAAAAAATAACCGGCCGCCCAGGAGCAGAGACATCCGGCAAAGGAATTCGAACCGAGAAAGCCTCCTTAGCCAGACCAAACGAACCAATGAAAAGAATCACGACCAATCCCGCCTGAACCAAATTCGAAGAGTGCTCGATCAGAACGCCAAGCGTGAACCCGACAACCAGCGCCGCCACAACAAACGCGACCAGCCGAACAAACCCACGGCTGACCAACCCAAGCCCACCCACAAGAGAAGCAACCACCAGGCAGCCAACGATCACCAACCCCCGTGGAAACCGTTCTACAGCGAGCTCAACAACCAGCACCAGCCCAATCACCCCAAGCAACAGCGATCCAATCGCCGCCAGCCGCTCCTTGCCTCCCACCGAATGTTTCACCGCTCAAACCTACCTTCGTCCAAGCCTGAGACCGAGTTACAACTCGAACGGGCCCCAATCAAGAGACATCGATGCAGGCCGACGATCCCTCAATTCTCACTTGGCTATTGTCCCGTCAACGAAGCTGAGATTGAGAGCCGGCAAGGGAGTGAAAATTCTCGAATCGACAGGAAGTCAAGTACATCGCCCAATACCAATTAACCCGGTCTTGGCTGGGCGAACGGGTCCTGAATGACAGAGTTGGGCGAATTCCAAGAAGTCGAGTCGGATCTTGAGAATCGCCTACGGGAAGTTCGACTGATCTTTGAACTCGGGCTCTCCCAGGAAGAGCACGAAGAACTCAAATCGACCCTGAGGACGATAACTAAAAGGTGGGGCGGCCCGACAGCAGTAGGACGTTTCTATCCCGCCATTTACGTGACCAGTCTTACTTTCACCGGGATGTATGAGCTCCACTCGGGTGAGTATTGGGACCGAGTTCCTCCGCTTATATGGGACAACGGAACCGAACGCGGCCCCGCTTTCGTCAATGCCCTCGATGCTCTCGGGCTGGAGACGTTCCAAAACATCGTCGACCGCGAACCCACCCAGCAGTACGTAATGCGGATCCTTGCGCACGGCGGGATTCCGTACGCCTACCTAGACAAATTCGGTGACGTGTTGGTGGAAGAAATTGAGCGCGGAAGAACGGATCCAGCCACAATGCTCGCCGAATGGTCCGTCAATAGGGCGCGACTTGAACACCTCCAAAAGGCAACGCAGCGATTTCTTCTCGACGGTGGCGAACCAGCTGTTGACTTTCTTGCGCGCTGCCTGGCGACCCTGGAGGAGGGCATTCAAACCGGCACCTTCCCCTCCGCCGACTTGGCCGGATTGGCACCTCCAGTGGTTGACGCACTAAGAAACGCCGCGGAAGGGAACTCACCTCGAGGAAGGCGTCTGATGGGCGCGCCTCAGCCGAGGCTTGAGTTAGATCCATATGTCGACTTTGGACCGCGGCTTGTATTGCCAGCAATTGCGGACGACCAAGCTGGCCGATGGACGGTCAACCTGGGAGACGGAATACCAGCCCCGTTCGACAAGACAAGACTTCGAGACACCATCGTCCCCCTCTCGCCAGCGGACGTATACCGGGTTACCTACGACACGCCCGGACCAGGACTAGCCACTTGGGAATTCGCTGGCCCGGGGTCCAGAGGAGCCTTGGCTTTTGACCCACAGTCAGGCAAACATGTTCCTTACCACGGCTCTTTGCCTTTGGATGAAGTCCATTTGGTAATCCCACGAACTACCGCAGTAAGGACGGAGGGAGGGGAGCAAGGAGCGAATCCCCCATCAGAGAAGGGGCCTCTTCCGGAGCTCACCGGCGAGTGGAGCGATTGGAAGCAGATCCAACTTGATCTGAACGGCGTGGAGAAACTGGTACTGGCCGACGAATGGGGCGAAACCGCACTCTCCGTAGTCCCCCCACGTGCGCGACCAAAGATTTCTTCCGAGCCAGTTGAAGCCGTAACCGATGAGGCCGGCAATCTGGTCTATTCAACGGCTCCCCTAATTCAACTTCCGGCTGGACACCACGCTGGAGCCTGGCGAGTTCGTTTGCGCGACCCTGATGGCCTTGAAAGTGCCTTCACGGCGCCAGCATCTGCGACAAGCATTGATTTGGCGGAACACTTGAATGATGGGGTTTTTGGCAGCTTCAGCGTCACAGTCCAGGGACCCCTTGGTTCAGATCTGCGGTCTGCGTTCACCCTTGCACCAGGATTGGTGGTTGAACGGCCTGATCACGTGTGGCTACCCAGTCATGGGAAGCCGGAAGTACAAGTTCTGTCCGATGCTCCCATCGGCGGAACCCGGGCCGGCGAGCTGGTGACTCTCACAATTGAAGGCAACTCGTCATATGTGGAAGTGCTTTGCGAACCAGAGTCCGGGAGACCGCTCGACCTTCGCGTTCATTTGGACCGCTTACTGTGGACGGTTTCCCACGCGACCAAACCAACTGCCCCGCAGGCAGCGCGTCCTCTTCGGATCGGACGGGAAGAGTTCGAGGACACGCTCGATGACGTAATCCTGCTGAGTACTGGTCGCAGCGGCGTCCCCCTCCGACTTCAGCTCTGGGAAGACGGAAATCTGAGCCAAGAGTCGAAGACCGCAAATACCGTAGGGGCTGAAGGGCGTTGGAAATTTGATCTCGCCCCGTTTTCAGATCAGATACGCCAATCCGAGGCAGCAATCCTCGAGCTTAGGCTCTCGATCGATAGGGACGCTGTTCGGCTGGCAAATATCGTGGCCAAGACCGAGCCGGTTCATGCGACCTCGGATAGGAGGGCGGGCGGGCACCTTCTGCTCTCGTTCGAAAAGACTCGCGAGGTGAAGGGAATCGAGGCCCGACTGTGGTCGATTTCCCGCCCGTGGGAGGGGCCAATCATTTCCCAGGTCGACGAGTCCGGATCCTTTGCTCTGTTTGTAGACGAGGTTCCTCCGGGCAAGTATCTATTCACGCTCGATGTTCCAGATGAATGGTCGTCACCAAGTCGTCCCAACCCCTTGAAAGACAGCTTCTTGGAGATCAAGGTCGACGATGACGACCAGTATCGGCACTACCTTGACAACCTGGACCCCGATGATCCTTACGCGGTTCTGGAACGGGTACTTGCCGGCTGGCAGGGCTCGTACAGCGGCCATGATTTCGCCAGCGAGGCCGTCCTGGAGAGCGTATACGCACCCGCTGGAATGGTATGTGAGGAGGTCCTGAGGCAGGACGGTCCGGACTCCTCGGCGTCGAAGTTGGACTCAATTATCGATCTCTTCTGGGAGTCAGACACCTCCTTGGTCGGATGGCTTGTTGAAGCCGCTGAGTCAGACGCAATCGATGAAGCGACACTGACCCACCTTTCCTTGTGCATCATCTACAGGCCTGAAGAGACAGGGGCAAAGTGGGATCCTGTGGACAGTCAGCTTCTGGAGCGTCTCTGGAGATTCAGTCCCGCAGTTGCCGCTTTCCTGGAAGTACCGTATGCCTTGACGGAAGATGAGGTCAGGTCTAGATGTCGGGAGCATCTCGGGTGGGTTCCCGGAATTGATCCAGATCGAGGTGGCGGACAACTAACTTCGCGTGATCTGCCGGCAACCGGAAGCAACTCACGGAATCGCCCTGTTGCCAGACCCGGAACCACTGAGTTCGGCAACCTGGAAAAAGAATCGGAGTTGCGAGGATTGCTTTCCAGACGAAATCTCGAATTGGCCAAGAGCGAATGGTTGGAGTGCATCGACGAAAACTCGAAGTCTCAATGGTCCCTACGCGAGGCTGACCTAGCCGTCAGGATGGATTCACTTGATCAGGTGACACCCTTCAAGAGGAAACTTTGGGCAACATTGAATAGCCGACGTTTTCCGCGCAGCCCCGGAGTTCCTGCGGAGGGCTGGCAGGACCTTCCCGCAATTGTTCTAAGCGACGCTCTGAGTGCGGGAGGTTTGGTGGACAAGAACGGACGTCAAGATCGTCGGTCCATTGCCAAGCTGCACCAAGCAGTTCCGACTGCGCGGCGCCTCGTCGAGCATGATCTGATTCTGGCAATAATCCTGCGGAGCCAGTCAACGCGGTGAGGGAACCTGCGAGGAAGGAACGCGTTCAAAGAGATGTCGATTGATCCGATAAAGGTCAGCGAACGAATCGAAGATGAGTACCGCAGCTATCTCCGCTCGTCATTCCCGATCGCTGATGCGACGCTGAATCGCGATTTTGATCGGCAATTACAGGGTGAGTTTCCGCTAACGAGAGGACCCCTGCTCGAAGCTACCCCTCCGTACGAGAACGGAGCAAGCGTTCGGGATCTAGTTGAGCGAGGGGTGCTTTCACAGGGATTCCTTGAATTTTCGGAAGAAGCTCTGCCGCTGGACAGGCCGCTTTATCTGCACCAAGAGGAAGCCTTGCTCCGAGCGGCAGACGGCCGCAATCTCTTGATTGCTACAGGCACAGGTTCGGGAAAGACTGAGTGTTTTCTTCTGCCCATCGTCGACGCCTTGCTCCGCGAGAAAGAAGCCGGGACTCTCAACCAGCCAGGGGTTCGAGCCATGCTGCTCTATCCGATGAATGCGCTGGCTAACGACCAGTTGAAGCGCCTCCGTGTCCTGCTCAAGGACTTTCCTGAAATCACGTTTGGGCGATACACCGGTGAAACGAGGCAGACGACCAAGAAGGCTGAACAGGACTTTCGCAGCCGATACCCGGGAGTCAAGCGCCTCGAGAACGAGCTCATCTCGAGGGACGAGATCAACGAAGGACCGCCAAAGATCCTCCTTACCAACTACGCAATGCTCGAATACCTGTTGCTGAGACCAAGTGACAGCAGTCTGTTCGACGGACCATTTGGCAACCATTGGCGTTTCCTGGCTCTCGACGAGATCCACGTATACGGTGGGTCTGCCGGAACCGAGATCGGTTTGTTGCTTCGTCGTCTGAGGGAGCGCACCCTGGGCGTTTCGGGGAAGAAGTTTCAGTGTTTCGGGACCAGCGCAACCCTGGGTGACGGGGAGAAGGACTATCCAGAGCTGACATCGTTCGCTGAGCAACTCTTTAATGAGCCTTTCGAGTGGAGTCCACCCAACCAGAAGGACGTAGTTGGCGCGACACGCAGATCACTCACTCGAGCGAATGCCGACCGAGAATTGGAGCCGACTGAGTACCACCGTCTTGAAGACAGACTCGCGGACGGCGACACGGACGCACCAATGGAAGTTGCCGACGAACTGGCGACGGATCATCGTCTAATCCAACTTCAGGAAATGCTCGCCGATGGACCGGTTGACATGAGATCTGTCGCTGCGAGGCTTTACTCGTCTGAGGACGCTGTTGAAAATCTGACCCGCCTGATCGATCTCGGTGTCAAGTCAAAACACCGCTCTGACAGCTCACCAGTCCTACCGGCCAGGTACCACTTTTTCCTCCGGGCACTGGAAGGAGCCTACGTTTGTCTTCATCCAGAGCACCCGCCCGAATCGTCCCGATTGCTCCTCAGCCGCCACCGGAATTGTCGCGACTGCGAAGAGGCCGGTGTAAAAGCGGTGATGTTCGAACTTGGGGCGTGTAAACACTGCGGATCCCACTACGTCGTAGGGAAGATCGACCACGGATGGCACTTCGGTCACGCGAAGCCAGTGGACGAGCGTCCCGATCGTGCACTGATAGGGACCCCATTCGATGACGACGAAGATGACGACGAAGACGAAGCTTCAATCGAGGGAGCAGGCGCGGCGGAGCGTGCGTGGAAGGCGACCCTTTGTACGGGTTGTGGCGCCTTCTCCGAGGGTGAAACCCTTGAGCATTGCGATTGTGAGTCAGGTCCTCGGGAACAAACCGTTTGGCTTTCGGATTCGACCCGGGAACAAGGAACAACTAGGCAATGCATCGTCTGCGCCAAGAGAGAGAGTCCAGATCCGGTGCGACGTTTCGTCGCTGGAGCCGACGCGCCGGTCTCGGTCATAGCGACTGACCTCTACCAGGAGCTTCCCCCGAGCCGGAAACAGAATGAAGGCATGAATGGGGGAGGCAGGAAGCTTCTAGCGTTCTCAGATAGCCGACAGGAAGCAGCATTTTTCGCTCCCTACCTTGACCGTACCTACAACCGAGCCGTTCAACGCCGCCTTATCTACCAAGCGCTAAATGGGTTCGAAGGTCGCTCGCCCCTGAGCGAAGATCTTTCCAGGCGGGTGCGGCTACTTGCTGAAGAGACCCGATTCCTCGATCCCGAGAGAGACAACTCAGCAGAAGCTCGTACATGGGTCATGCAGGAAATCCTCGCCATGGACAGGCGTCAGAGCCTGGAAGGCACTGGGATGGCTCGAATCAGCTTGTTGCTGCCTCCTGACCTTGCGCTGCCGCCTGCGGTCGCCAAGCTCGGCTTTGATCTTTCTGAATATCAACTTCTCCTTGACGTGCTTTTCTCGATCACACGTGGCCAAGGCGCGGTAGAACCACTCCAAGATGTGGATCTGAAAGACGAAGCTTTCTCTCCACGCAACCGTTCATTCGGAGTCAGGGAGAGAGAATCCGACTTTCAAACGGTGGGATGGTTGCCCGGCAAAGGAAACAATCGGAGGCTCGACTTCGTCAAGAGAGTCTTCCTGAAGCGCCAGATTGAAGCTGACCCCACGGATTTCATGCGAGCGATCTGGATCCATGAACTGACCAGCAATCCATCCTGGGATAAGCGCTTCAAGAAGATCGAGCGCAATGACGGCACCGTACGGATGATCTCACCTGATTGGCTGGAATTCAGTTTGGGAGCACCAAGCCAGACTCCATGGAGGTGCAGCGACTGCGGTCAGCTTTGGTGGCAAGACTTGTCCGAAGTGTGTCCTGGGTATCGCTGTAGGGGGGAACTCAGCGAAGTCATCGATATGGAGTCGCTCCAGGAAAACCATTATGCGCGCCTCTACCGCAGCTTGCGGCCGATCGACATGGAGGCGCAGGAACATACTGCTCAGTGGAACGCCAAGAAAGCCAGTTCGGTTCAGCAGGATTTCACCAATGGCAAGGTCAATGTCCTGAGTTGCTCCACTACGTTTGAGCTCGGAGTCGATGTTGGCGAAGTGGAGGCCGTCCTGCTCAGGAACGTCCCACCCCAGCCGGCCAATTACCTTCAGCGGGCGGGTCGCGCAGGACGCAGAGCGGACTCCGCAGCATTGGTCGTCACTTTCGCCCAGATGCGCAGCCATGATCTCACCTATTTCAAGGAACCCGAGATGATGGTGGGTGGCAAGATCCCTCCACCGCGGGTGGTACTCAACAACATCCCGATGGCTCGTCGACACATGCATTCAGTTGCTTTCGCGGCCTTCCTGAGACAAGTAGGCGAATCAAAGTCTGTCGGGGATTTCTTCTCTGAGCCCGAGGAAGGAATAGCCCCGGCAGACCAGTTCATTGCCTGGCTTAAAACGCAACCTGAAGTTCTCGGAGAATCGCTGAAACTAGCCGTTCCAACATCTCTCCACGAGGACCTGAAGCTTGATTCCTGGGGCTGGGTTGGCGCTTTGTGTGAGCAGCAGGCTGATGATCCGTCAACCGGCTGGTTCGAACGGGCATCTCGTCAGGTTCGCGGCGACCTCCGCATCATCGATGACTTGGAGCAGCAAGCTGTCAGAGACAAGAACTACGGCTTCGCGAAACGATTGACGCACGTAAAGTCAACGATCGAAGGTCGTCAATTGATCTCGTTCATGGCCGCACAGAACATCCTGCCCAAGTACGGATTCCCGGTGGATGTGGTCGGCCTCAGCCTCGACTTTGACTCGACTCCTGGCCATGACGAGCTGGAGCTCGATCGCGACCTGAAGATGGCTATCGTTGACTACGCGCCCGGAACTGTGACCGTCGCAGGCAAAAGACTGTGGACGAGTGTTGGCCTTGCCAGAGGGGTGGAGGAAAGCTGGCGCACCTTCGGGTGGGCGGTCTGTGACAACTGCGGACACTTTCGGCAGCAAATTGAGGAAGCCCCGGCCGAATGTCCAGCCTGTGGCAGCTCCAAGAAAGCCCAAGGAAAGCTCGGCACATACATCGTTCCTGAATTCGGGTTCATTGGGAAAGGCTCAGGAGAAGCAGGCGGTCAGCGACCACGGCGGTTTTCCATGGTGGAGACCCATTTCGGGGACTACCCCGACCACACGCCGGAAGCGATTCCCGTACCCGGCCTGGCGAATAGCGCTTCCAGGGTCTTTGGACGGCAGGGAATGATCACCGTAATCAACGTTGGAAATACGAAGCAAGGATTCCTCATCTGTAATTCCTGCGGATATGGAGAACCTGTGCCAATGGGCGGTCTGGCAAGCAGATCCGACACACCTCACGATCGACCCTGGGGGAGCGGGCAGTGCTCCGGTTTCTTGAGCATGCGCCAGCTGGGACACAATTTCCTTACGGACGTCGTCCAGCTGCGGCCGGGGACTACCGAAGCCCGACACGAAGACCTGAGAAGCGCGTTGTACGCGCTTCTCGCCGCAGTACCCGCCCTGGACATCCCCCGTGAAGACGTAGACGGCGCGCTCCATTGGGTGGGAAAGAACGAGCCGGCGTACGTAATATTCGACGCAGTACCGGGCGGAGCAGGCCACTCCAAGCGCCTCAACGAGAATCTTGCAGAACTGGTCGACGCGGCCTATCGGAAAGCGAGCGACTGCGAATGTGGCGTCGAGACATCCTGCTATTCCTGCCTTCGCACCTACTCCAACCAACTCTTCCACGACGAACTCAGCCGCCAAGCGGCCATAGACGTACTTAATAGGTTGCGAAAGGCTAACTAACCCGGAATCCGCGAGCAGCGCTGGATTTGCCCGATGCGCTCCGTCAGCTAGACGACCTGCGCTGGCACCAGGTCAGCCCCAAGTCTCCTGGGCAAGTGGCGACCCGTTGAGCAAATCTCGCCTGCTGCGCCAATCGGGGAGGCGTTTGTCCATGAGCTTCGTGAAGCGCTCGCCGTGTCCGCGCTCTGAGTAGTGCGTCATCTCGTGGACGATGATGTATTCGAGGCAGCTGGGGTCTTTCTTTGCCAATTCGACGTTGAACCAGAGGTGGCCGGTTTCGCGGTTGCACGATCCCCATTTGGTTTTCATGCGGCGGATCGTCCATTTCGGGACGGTTACATCTAGCTTGGCTTCCCATTCCGCGATCAGCGCAGGGATTGCCTGGCGGAGTTGCTCCCTGTACCACCCGTCGAGTGCGGTACGTCGCTGCTCGGTAGTTGCCTCGGGAGATACGTAGAGAACCAGGCGTTCTCCGTCGATCTCAGTCTTTGTGCGGCCGGGGCGTTCAACAAGCTTCAGTCGTCGCCGCATGCCCCAGACATAGTGCGATTCGCCGGTGGTCATCTCGCGTGCGCTCTGGCGCGACGCAGCTTGGAGTTTTTCCCGTTGGCGTTTGATCCAGGACAGGCGCTGGATGACGGCGAGACGCACCTGATCGTCGTCGAGCCGCTGTGGGGCGGCAACCCGGACCCGCCCGATCGGTGGGTAGACGCCAATGTGAAGGTTCTTGATGTCCTTGTAGACGACGTCGATGCCGATTCCACGGACAGTGAGATAGGCGTTAGCGGTACTCATCACGGGCCTTTACCAGCTCGAACAGCTCGTCGAGCTGGTCATAGTCCTTGGGCAGGGCGGTTCGAATCGCGTTGCGGACGACGCGCTCCTTCATCGAGTTGCCAACCCAACCGTGGGGCTTGTTTCGCAGCACGACACCGTCGATCTCGACAGCCAGGTCTTCATCGGGGGAGAGGAACTCGACGAGTGCGCGTCGGGCTCCATTATCCGCCCAGGCCGGGTACTTGGTGTCGGATTCTTCGGTTCCGAGCTTCTTGGCGGCATCGACGAGTTTGGCGAGGTATTCCTGGTAGTTGAGGGCCCCTTTGCGGCGCTCTTCGATGAGGGCGTCGAGTAGCTCGCTCATGCGGTTGTAGTACTTCGGGTTCATCGGCCGTTCGTCGATGATTACTTTCCGCATGTTGTTCGTGATCGTCTCCGAAACCGCCTCGGGGTCTTTCTTGATTCCCTCGGGAAGCTTTTCGATCGCTCCGGCACCCAGCTTGACGATCAGGTCGATCAGGCCAGCATCTTCGAAGTCCGAGACGACCTCGGACGCGTCGGCCTGGATGTAGGTGTCGAGCAGGAACCTCATGCCAGCTTCGTACTGCTTGAAATCAACGTCCTCACCGGCACCGAGTTTGACCTCCGCGCGAACATCAACGTAATGCGCGACCTCTTGCCTGATCTTCTCGACTTCGTCGATGGTGTATCCGGCAGCGGTCATTTCGTTGGCGAGGTTGCCGTAGGCCCGGCTGACGGAAGCGACCGCTTTGTAAAGCTCAACCCGCTTCGGCTCATTGGCTTTCAGTTGCTCGGCGTTGCCCTGCTCGGTCGCGCAGAAGAAGTGCTGATACTGGAGGGTGCCTTTCGGGCGCATGACCGGCTCGCACAGTGCCCGGATTCGTTCCAACGCTTCGTCGAGGTCGTCGCGGGCTTTGTCGATCCGGTCGGTGAGCAGGCCTTCGATGTCCTTCTTCTCGTAGCCGTCAAGGGCACCGGACGTGTAGTCATCGACAGCGTCCTCGATGGAGTTGAAGAGGTCTTGGTAGTCGACGATGTAGCCGTAGTCCTTGTCCTCCCCATCGAGCCGGTTGACCCGGCAGATCGCCTGAAACAGCCCGTGGTCACGCATCTTCTTGTCGATGTAGAGATAGGTCGCTGAAGGCGCGTCGAAGCCAGTCAGGAGCTTGTCGACCACGATCAGCAGCCGCATCTGACCGGGGTCGTTGACGAACTGCTCTTTGACCTCGTGCTCGAACAACTCGACCTTGCCCATCGCGCTGTCCTCGGGCTCATCGAAGTAATCGGCCAGCATCTTGCGGTAGATGTCGTACTGGCGAAGCTTCTCCGTCTTGCCCTCGCCGGAGTCTTCCTTGGAGATGTCGTTCGCGTTTGGCTCATAGCTGGTGACGATCGCGCATTGGCCCTTGAATCCGGCGGCGACGAACATCTCGTAGAACTTGCAGGCTTGGTAAATGCTGGAACCGACGAGCATGGCGTTTCCGCGCCCATCCATCAGGCGAGGTTTCGTTTCCATGTCGAGCAGGATGTCGTTGACGATCTGTTTGGCCCGCGGCTCGGCAGAGACAACCTTCTGCATCGTGCCCCACCGCTTCTTCAGTTCGGCCTTGGAGAGGTCGGTCATACCCTTCGTCTTGACCTCGAACCACTTGTCGACCTGCTGCGGGGAGGTCAGGTGCTGATCGATGTTCCGGGCCTCGTAGCGCAGGTCAAGCACCACGCCGTCACCAACGGCTTCATCGAACTTGTAGGTGTGAATGAACGAGCCGAACGTCTCGATGCTGGTCACCTTGTCTGCCTTCAGCAGCGGGGTGCCGGTGAAACCGATGAACATCGCCTCCGGCAGAAGCTGCTTCATCGCCCGGTGCATCTTCCCTGACTGGGTGCGGTGTGCCTCATCAACGAAAACGAACAGATTTCCCTTGGCTGAAAAGCCCTTCGGTATCGCAGCATTCAGCTCGGCGATGAAGTCCTCACTGTCCTCGTCCAACGCCGAGTCTTCATCGGAACCACGGAACTTGTGGACGAGTGAGCAGATCAGCCACTCCTGAGACCTATTCAAAGTGTCGAGCAGGTCCGCGCCGCTCTTGGTGCGGTAGATGTCCTCGCTGACACCCTGAAAGACCCCTTCGATCTGCTCGTCAAGCTCGGTGCGATCGGTGATCAACAGGACCCTCGCATCGTCCTGGTTTTCCCGAATCCACTTCGCGAGCCACACCATCGTCAAGCTCTTGCCGGAACCCTGGGTATGCCAGATGATCCCGCCCTCACGCCTGGCAATCCTCTCCTGGGCGGCTTTCACGCCGAAATACTGATTGTGCCTAGGAGCCTTCCTGATCCCGCCGTCAAACACGGTGAAGTCATGGACCAGCTCAAGAAAGCGCTCCTTCCCACACATCTGCACCAGCGCCCGATCCAACGGCTCCGCGATATCGGAGTCTTCCTTCCACTCCAGCCAATACTTCTCCGGGGTTTCGATCACCCCGTAGCGCAGCCCCTCAACGTCATTGCCCGCAAAAGCGAACTGGACTGTGGAAAAGAACGGCCGGATGAACCCAGGCTTCTGATTCCCGATGTTCTGACGGATTCCCTCCGCCACAGAGACCTTCGACCGCTTCAGCTCCACCACCCCGAGCGCCAAACCGTTGACGTAAAGAACGACATCCGGACGCTTGGTGTGCCGACCCAGAACCGTCACCTCCTCGGCAACGGCAAAATGATTCGCTTCAACGTTTCTCCAGTCGATAAGCCAAACCGTCTCAACCTGCTCGCCGATTCCGGGCTTCACCTTCACGCCGTAGCGCAGCAGCTCATACACATCCCGGTTCGCCTCATACAGGTCATGTCCCGCACCCACCGAAGCCGCTTTGCCGAGCTGATCGAGGGCACGGTTGATCAAGTTGTCGTCGTAGCCGCGCGCCTTGAGGTTTTGCGTCAGCAGGTCAGTTTCGACACCTGACGTCCGATCTCCATCGTGCCAGTCGCCAAGATAGTCGTAGCCGAGTTGGTCACGGAAAAGCTCGACGACCCGGTTCTGGGCTCGGCGCTCAATCTGTCCCACATCACTCACGAGATTGCCTCCACTTGGGCCGCATCCACCCACCTGGCCAGCACACTCAGCGCCGCGAGATATTCAAGTGCCTCCTGCTCAGAAAGCTCCTGATCTGCCTCATGGCTCAACGGATTTCGAATACCGGCGAATACACCCTCAGCGAACGTCATGGCACCGCGCTGAACCGACTTGTAGGTATCGCCTCCGTCATCCTCCAAGCGCCGCAGACGAGCCTTGCCGGACTTCGGAGCGTCAAGCGAGAACGCTTGCTTGAACAAGTCCGTCTCGCTCACATCGCGGCGGCCAACCTTGTTTTGCGTCTCTGCGTTCAACTTCTTGATTGCACCCTCAACAGCTTCGCGATAATGGCCAGATTGCCAAAGCGACTTTGCGCCGCTCCAGATCCAAGAGTGCAATTCCGCTGCGGAAAGATCCGGGGCATCTTCTCCCAGGTTCTCCTCAACCTCCTGCGCCCGAAGAAGCTCTTCACGCGCCCTGATAGCAGCCTCGCGATGCCGCGCCCACCGGTTGTTAGCCATCTCATCGGTCAGCTCGCTACGCCAGTTCGGAACAACACGATTGAGAACCTTCTCAACAACCTGCGCCTGACGCGCGACGTCGGCGTCCGGCGCAGCGGTGTAGTCAGCAGTTGTGATGAAACCATCTCCGCTGCCGTTCCGCATCACAGTCTGCTGAATAAACTTATCCAGTTCAGAAATCGCCCATTCGTTGTTCATGATCTGACCTCCGAAGGCAGACGCGTGCGCCCCGTGAGGAGCTGTTGCATCATGCCGGATTTGACTGCGTTCGCCTTCATGAGCCGGTTGCGAAGAACTTCGATTTCATGCTCGGCGTCTCGCAGTACCTCAGAGATCTGGCGCTGCTCGTCAACATTGGGCAAAGCCAACCGAAACGTCTTCATGTCTGACGCATACAGGTGGTAGACCGTCGAGCCCCGCACGAGCTGAAGGACTTGATTGGCGTCGTGACGGATGGCATGGGCCAGAAAAGGCCCAAAGACCTGCTGTCGGTTTGGTCGGATGACGAGGATGTCACCCCCGAGGACCACACCGTCAAGTCCGATGGCGCTCGCCTTGGCAAGTCCACGCGGGGTCACATCCGACGTTGGCATCAGAACGTCGTTGCCGACTGACCGTACACGTAGAGACAGGTCATTCGTACGGCTGGTGACGAAGCCTATTTCGGGCCCGTAGCGAGTGAACAGCTCTCCGTAATGGACGCACGGAAGATGACCTCCAGGGACGATGGCTGACTTGGGAAGCCCCATGCCCTTGCTGAACCGTGCCACATCTCCGAGGGTCAGTTCACTCCACTCGCCGTCGAATCCCGGAAGGCGGGTACGGCCGGTCAGGAGTTGCTGCATCATGCCCTGCCTGATCGCCTGCTTCTTGGCGATGAGGCGTTCGAGGGTGGCGATCAGGTCGTCGGCGTCGGCGAGCGCCGCGACGATTCGCCGTTGCTCGCCGAGATCGTCGGGGACGAGTAGCGGAATGGAGCGTAGCTGCCCTCCGTTCAGTGAGGGAAGCGCTCCCACCGCGACGAGGTCAGACATCGTGAACGCTGTCAAAAGGTAGTGCGCGAACCGAACATCCAGTTTGCCCGTATCGACGATGAAGGCTGCCATGTTGTTGTCGATGCAGCTGTCTTGGGCGAGAATCCGTTTCCGTTCCTGAAAGACTGCGGCGCCCACCTTCGCAAACACAATCGCCTGTGCCGGTATTCGAACTGCACCTAGAGCCTTGCGCCGCGTCTCACTGATGTAGTTGTTCGCCCGAATCATGAACAGCTCGTTCCCATCGCTGTTCATGTCCGAGACTTTGAAGAACGGCAGTTCGCCGGACTTCTTGCCCTGGTATCGAACGGGGAACCCGCTGCCGCCGCGAAAAGATCCGAGCTTGCCAGCTGGTAAGACGCTACTCGCTGCACTCACGACTCGACTCCCATCGCCGCAAGGTGTTCAGTGACCTTGGTTTCGAGTTTGTCCAACACCGCGTCGAGGTCGCCAACGGTCTCGGCGTACCTATTACCAAGTTGCTGGATTCGTGCGACTAGGTCGAGCGTCAGCGCCTCGACTTCACCCGTTGTATGCCGCGCGACTGTCGCTCGCCACTTGTCATCGAGCACAAGCGTCTTGACATCGCCCTCGGTCAGGTCACCGTACTTCTTGAGCGTAGCGAGGTCGAGTTCTGCCTGCGCTTCCTTGACCACCTTCTTGGCTACGGCTTCCGCGTTGTACAGCTTGGTCGCATGTTGCAGTGCCTTGATCTCGTCAGGGTCACCGCCAGGTTTGATCGCTTTCAGCCGTGCGGCGATGAGCGCCTTGGAGATCTTGTCATCATCCATGGCGTCGGCAAGTAGTCCGTCTTCAATGGCGTGTTCTTCGACGTACTCCTCGACAGCGCGAGCGGCTTCCTCGGCAGCGGCGGTGAGTTCGTCGACCTTGCCCTGCTCATCAGCGAAGTAGCGAGCGACGACTAGGCGGGGCGGGATGAGATCCATCTTGTACTTCTGGGCTTTCTTGCCGGCGCCGATGGTGAGGTCGGGTTCTTCGGTGAGTTTGCGCTCTTTGTCGTTGATCGTCAGGCGCGGCTTGGCGGCATCGGTCCAGCCGTCGTTCATGATCAGAAAGATGTCATCGTGCATTACTTCCTGCCAGTAGGTCATGAGTTGCTGGTACGCGTCGTATTCGTCGAGGAGCGGCAGGTCCTTGAAGCGGGCCAGAAAGTCGTCGCCGAGTTGCTGACTCAGATCGCCGGGCACGGTGTCGGCGTCGATGCTGGCGAGGGTCTCGCGGTGGTCTGCGAACCACTCATTGACGATTTCTGCTGCCTGGTCGCGAAGCTTGCGGAAGCCTTGTGCTTCAAGGATGGTGGTCTGGACTTCGTTGGTTTCGACGGCCAGGTCGCTGTAGCCGGGACGGTTCGGCCTGAAGAGCTGGTCTCGTAGCTCGGGGAACGGCTCCCAGTAATCGCTTAGCTGATCGAGGTCATGGTCAGGAATGCCGCCGTGGACATGGGCGTTCAGATCCTGAAGGTCTTCTGGTTCGGAAGAGTCGATGTAGCGCGGGATGTTGAGATTGAACTCGTTCTTATCATCGGCGATTTCACTCATTGGAACCATGCGCGAGTAGCGGTCAATTTCGACCTGCTTGTTGAAGGTGTCGACGATCTTGTGGATGTCCTGGCTGCGGAGCCGGTTCTTGTTGCCATCTTTCACGAAGCCTTTGGAGGCGTCGATCATGAACACGCCGGTGCGTGCCTGGGCATTTTCCTTGTCGAGCACGACAATGCAGGCCGGAATACCGGTGCCGTAGAAGAGGTTGGCAGGTAGCCCGATGATGCCCTTGATGAAGCCTTGCTTCAGAAGACGGGTGCGGATGGTGGCTTCGGCGTTGCCACGGAAAAGCACACCATGCGGCAGGATGATCGCGCCCTTGCCGGTGCTTCTCATTGATTTGAGTGCGTGGAGAAGAAATGCGTAGTCGCCGTTCTTTTCGGGCGGGCGTCCGTATTCGAAACGGCCATACTCATGTTCGAGGCCGGTGGTCCAGGCTTTCTCCGAGAAAGGTGGGTTCATCACCACATAGTCGAAAGTCTTGAGGCCTGTACCTGCGCTGTCGAGGAACTGGGGTGAGGAGAGGACGTTTCCCTTGCGGATTTCGGCGATCTCGTTGTCGTGGAGGATCATGTTCATCTTCGACAAGGCCCAGGTCGCGTTGTCTTTCTCCTGTCCGTAGACCGTCATGCCGCGCGGTGCTTCATCGGCGGCCTTGAGGAGCAACGAACCCGATCCGCAGGCAGGGTCGTAAACGGTCTGATCCTGAGGGGTTTCGCTGCCAATCCCGACGACTTTGGCAAGGATCTGAGACACCTCGGCCGGAGTGTAGAACTGTCCTTTGCTCTTGCCGGACTCGGTCGCGAAGTGCCGCATCAGGTACTCGTAGGCATCGCCGAGGAGATCGTCACCCTCGGCACGTGAACCCTGGAAATCGAGGTCGTTGAAAATCGTGACGAGCTTGGACAGCCGGTCCTGCATCTCTTTGCCCTTGCCGAGCTTCTCCTCGTCGTTGAAATCGGCCTGGTCGATCACGTTCCGCAGATCGTTAGCCTCGGCCAGCCTGGCGATGATCTTGTTGAAGCGATCGCCGATCTCCTTGTCGCCCTTCGCGGCAAGCATGTCGTCGAAGGAGCCACCTTCGGGGACGTTAATCAGGCTGTCAGGGTTGGCCTTGGCCTTGTCAGAGACGTACTTGACGAAAAGTAGGGTGAGGATGTAGTCCTTGTACTGGCTCGCATCCATGCCCCCTCGGAGCTGATCGCAGCTTGCCCAAAGGGAGCGGTACAGATCAGATTTCTTCAGTGCCACAGGCTGTTCTCCGATGTCTTTGCGATCAAGGAATCTCCTCCAGGTTGGTGGGGGTCGAGAACCAGAACTGGAAGATGGACTCTATGACTCACCAGGGTGAGCATGGTGTGTCCGATGTTGCCGTTAGCTCCTCAGCGGATGTGGTCGTCGTGGTCTCCGACGCTGATCAGTCTGATTGTTCCGTCTGGTCGCTGGGAGTAGATCATCCGGGCGGCGGCCGGGGTGTTGGTCTTCAGGTTGACGCGGAACTGCTCGTTTCCTTCATCGTCTAGCCGTGTTCCGGAGTGGGCGCCGCGGTTCTTGCGAAGGGGGCGCGGTGAGAGCGACTCCTTCATTCCGCCGACCAGCCTGGCGACCACCCTCACCGTGGTCTCCCTGTCCACCACCTCGCAGGACTTAAGTGACTCTTCGAAGCCGAGAGCCAGGTCGAAGGAAACGAGCTGCCGGCCGGGAGTGCAGATGTTGTCCGCCCAGTGCGCTGCCACCTCCGCCTTGAAGCTCGGCCCGCAGGCAGCGTCGCCCCTTCGTCCACCGGAGTCCCGGAGCGACCTTTCGGCCCGCCGACGCAGACGGCACTCTTCCGAGAGCTTGCCCTTGCATTCCTTCAGCTTTGCGTCAGTCTCACGGAGCTTTGTGTCGATCTCTTCGTTCTCTCGTCGGGCCGCCTCCAGTTCTTCCCGGACCGCGTCGAAACCGGACCTCGGTTTGAGGCTCAACGAGCGGACAATCTCCTCCAGCTTCTTCTGGTGGTGCTCGCCGTAGTTCCCGTTCGGGTCGACTACGAGTTCGCGACGAACGAGACCACGTTCGCGGTCGGCCGGCCACCAAATCCCGGCCGCACCCCGGTAAGGGCAAGGGTGGCTGTTTTCCGGATCCTCGAAGCGGTTGCTGTTTCGCTTGAAGAGTTCACGAAGCTGGAAGGTGAGTCCCTGATCCCGAACCAGCCACAGGTCGATGTCTCCTGCGCTGGCCGCGATCACTCCCTCAGGGTCGAGCGCCGTCTGTTCCTCGCCTGGCAGGCAGGTGAGCATGACAATCGGTCGGATCCGATCGAGGCTGAGGATTTCGGTGACGAGCTCCTCCGCATCGTGGCTGGCCACGAACTCTCGAATGTTTGCATGACTTTCCATGGATTTCTCCCTTTCCTTTTTTCTTTCGCATTGTTTATGCAAGAGAAAGTTTCAAATTGAAAGAACTTTTCTATAGTTCTTTCTTTTGCTTATTTATTGTCAGAAACTTCTTTAATTCCAACAAATAGTTATTTACAAATAGAGGCGGCGCCGACCGGGGCGACCGCTGGCGGCAAGCTATCACATGTCGATTTGAATGTACATACATTGGGCCTACCTGCTTGGTTTGTGAGAGGCGACCTGAACTACGTCGTGGCCACGACTCGCGATCTGACAAGGCCCCGAACAGCCCTATGCCGATCGTCAGATCCCCGGACCGCCTGCGACTCACGGTTACGATGCCGGGACCGGAACAGAGATTCGTTTAGGGAGTGACGCGTGAGTTCGATTGGTTGGGTTGATTTCTCGGAGGAGGAGCGTCAGCGGACCCTTGGGGTCCTGAAGCTGCTGGATGAGCCGGGAAGCCTGGATTCGCTGGGAATCGGGCGGATCCGGGATGCCTTTTCGGATCTGCTCTTTCCCGGAACCTCGACCATCCAGACCCGGGCCCGGTACTTCCTGATCGTTCCCTGGATCTACCGGGAGATCGAAAGCCGAAGCCCTAGGCGTAGCCCCGGCGCGGAAGCCGAGCGCCGGGAACGAGGTCTGATCGAGAAGTTCATCGCCGCCCGGGGAGATAACGGAGGTGATTTTGAAGGGTTGATCGGCAGCAGCGCCGGGACCGAAGTAAGGCAACTACCCAGTGACATCTATTGGCAGGGAACTCACACATGGGGAATCCGCAGGAAGCAAGGCCTGAAACGCACCTTCATGGCCGAGGTGGAGCTCGGCCGGGTAGGACGCAAGCCCGGACCGGAGCAGGAGCAGGATGCGATCCTGACCTCCTGGTGGGACCGACAACTTCCTGCGATGCCGGATGACCTGCTTGAAGAACCAACACTGTCTCTGTACCCGGACGAGGCCGGGTACCTGCGGGAAACCATCGCCGTCAACCTGGCCGGAACGCTTCTGGCTCACCTGGCTCGCAGTGACGCGCCGCTGCCGGACGCGAACCTAGTCTGGGAGCTCGCGGACCCCCATCTGCAGGACCTTTCACCCGGGATGCGCGAAGACCTCGACCACGCCCGGCGGTTTTCGCTGCTGATTCACGGCGGGCACATCCTCTACTCCCTGATGCTGGCCGAAATGAAGCCGGATCCGGGCGGGGAAGCTGAGCGTCACCGGGAGGATTTGGAGGCTTGGCAGAGCGAGATAGAAGAACGCAATGCGGAGCTCCTCGAATGGTTCGGCAGCGAGGATGCCCGATCGCGTTTCTGGGCGACTGTGAAACGTTCGAATCCCGCCGTGCCCGGGCCGCAAGAAAAGAAGTTCGTCGAGGGCTGGATCGAGCTGGCGACCGGCCGGGCCGGGGAGCGGGTCGATGGCCCGGCGGCGCGGGTGCTCCTCACCAACCGGGAGCGCGAGTTGAAGGGCCCACAGCGAGCGCGGCTGTCCAACGCCGCTGCCCGCGAGTACTGGACCGGGCCGGACCGTGTCGCGCCGCTTGACTTCAGATGGAGCACCGTCAAACGCCATCTACTTGACATCCACACGGCCCTCGATCGGGCAGCGAAGGTACCCAGTGCTTGATCCGAACGACAGGATCCTGCTCACCGACGCTGTCGCGCCCGAACCCGGCTACCAGCTCGACCACGCGCTTTTCACCTCATTCACGCTGGACCTGACCACCCTTATGGAGATCCCGGTCGCTCTCACCTTCCAGGAATGGAAGGTGAGAGGCCCGGAATCGAAGCTTTCCCGGATCGCCGTGCTAGACGCGATCCAACGCTATGTAGGAAGGCTCACCGTGGTTTCCCAGGCCGGGAGCATCACCGGACCGGCGAAGGGCCATCCCCTGCTTCCCTTGCTTGAACCGGCGATCGTTCCGGTCGTGATGCCGGACCACAGCACCTTTCACCCGAAGCTCACGCTGCTTCGCTACCTGGCCGATGACGACGCGCTCGATGAAGGCGCCGATGAGGTCACCTACAAGATGGTCTGCTCGAGCCGGAACCTGAGCCGCAGCCGAGCTTGGGACACGATCGTCGTCCTCGACGGAACCCTGACCAAACGCAGGCAGGCTGACTCGAAGGGACTCGACCGATTCGTGAAAGGGGTGACTGAAATGGCCGAGGACTGCCCGACCGGAATTGATCCGGAGCGGGTCGGAAAGCTCGAACTTTTCGCAAGCGAACTGCCCCGGGTTCATTTCCGGCGGCCACCCGAAATCAAAGACGGCGACGGCCACATGAAGATGGTTCCGATCGGATTCGGTGGCCGGTTTCGCCCAGAACCGGTCCGTGGCGATCAGAAACGCCTGCTGATCACTCCCTTTCTCGGCGGCCTTTCCGACGATCTGCGGGGCGACCGGATCCTCGAACAGTTTGCCTCCGGCCTGACGACTCTCGTCTCCCGGCAAAGCGAACTGGACCGGGTGCCTGCCGAACTACTGGAGCGTTTCGGGGAGGTCCTCGTTCTGAGCGATGCTGCGGAAGAAGCCGAGGATGATTCGGAAGGCGATGAAACCGGATCGATGGCCGCCGGCCATAGCGATCTCCGGGGGCTTCACGCGAAACTGATCGTCGAAGACGACGGCCACAGCTCCCAAATCCTGATCGGGTCGCCGAACCTTTCCGACCGCGCCTTCTCGCAGAACCGCGAATTCGCCCTCCAGCTCACCGTCTCCAAGCACCTGACCGGAGTCGACAAGATCCTCGGTTCCGACCCGAAGTCGGGACTCAGGCGCTTTCTCCAGGAGTACCGGCGCGCGGAAGTTCCAGACGATTCGGAAGCCGAAGTGCGAGCAGCCGAGCGCCGAATCGATGAGTTCGCCGATCAGCTGCTCCGGGCCAACCTGATGCTGCGGATCGAAGCTCCGTCAGGCGAAGAAAGCGACCACCGCGACATCTGGCTTGAAGCCGGCGATTCGGTGAGCGGACTCCCCGACGATGTGACGGCCGAGGCTAGACCGGTTTCGCTCGCTTCGGAACGAATGGTTCCGATCGATATCGCCTCTCACCGCGCTGCCGCCTGGCCGGAAGTGCCGGTCCAGTCGATCACCTCACTGATCGCGGTTCGCCTCACGACCGAAGCCGGGAACCGGCCGGTCAGCCGTACCTTCATCACCAAGGTTCGGCTCGGCGATCCGCTGCCCGAAAACCGGGACCGGCTGATTGTTCGCCGGCTGATCGACTCCTCGAACCACCTGCTGAGCTATCTAGCCTTTCTCCTCGCCGGAAGTAACGACCCCTCGGCGGCGATCTCGCTTCTTGATCGGTTGAGCGAAAGTTCCGAGCCTGGTCAGGCCACCAACGGGTCATCGGGAATGGCTTCCGTGGGACTGCCGCTGATGGAGAGACTGGTCCAGGCGGTGGACCGCGACCCGGAAGCAATCGAATCGATCTCCTCGATCGTCAGCCAGCTCGGCGAGGACGAAGAGGGACGGAAGATTCTCGCGGAATCCGGTTTCGAGAACGTCTGGCAGCCGGTCCTTCAAGCCCACCGGATGCGCAAGGAAAGCAGACGATGAACGAGCCGCGGAAATCGCCTGAGCGGCCCGATGTCAAAGCGACGATGGCCGGCTTGAAGGACTTCCAGAAGAACACCGTCGAGCATGTTCACGGTCGGTTCTTCGATCCCGATGACCCCGCCCGGCGGTTCCTGGTTGCCGACGAGGTCGGCTTGGGTAAGACCCTGGTCGCCAGAGGGGTAACCGCGAAGCTGGTCGACGAACTATGGAAGGACGTGGACCGGATTGACGTTGTCTATATCTGCTCCAACGCGGCGATCGCGGCCCAGAACATCCGGCGACTTCAGATTTCCGGCGGCACAGATTTCACCAAGGCTACGAGACTCACCCTCCTGCCCCGGGTCATCAGCGATCTTCGCAGCCGCAAGCTCAACTTCGTCTCGCTCACTCCCGGCACTTCCTTTTCCCATCATTCCGCGACCGGCACCGGAGAAGAACGGGCGCTGCTTTACCTGATGCTCCAGGAGGCCTGGGATCTTGGTGACCGGAAGCCGCCGATCAACGTTTTCTGCCACCAGAAGACCCGGCGTTATTTCGAGGGGGATATCGCCGAAATACAAGGAGGACCCAAGCTCGACGACGACCTATGCGAGAGCTTCATCCGGAACCTCGAAGCGACCGGGCTACGGGAAAAGTTCGACGAGACCCAGAGTTTCTTCCAGCGGCGACAGTGGGAAACGGCCCCGGAGGAAGGCCGGCAACTCCAGCATGAACTGATCGACCAGCTGCGGCGGGTCCTCTCTCGAAGTTGCGTCGATGCTCTCGAACCGGACCTGGTCATTCTCGATGAGTTCCAGCGCTTCCAGCATCTGCTCGAACTTGACGAAGAAGGACACCCAACCTCAGACGCGGGCGAGCTTGCCCATCAGCTTTTCGGATATTCGGATCCGGAGAGCGGAGAACACGCCAGGACCTTGCTTCTTTCCGCCACCCCTTACACCGCATTCGGAGTTGATCCGGAGGACCCGGATTCTTCCCATCATCAGGCCTTCACCGAAACCGTGTCGTTCCTGCTCGATGACCGAGACCAAGTTGAGGATCTGAAGCGCCTTTTCCGAGTTCAGCGCGACCTGATCCTCGATAAGGCCAGCGACGAAACCCTCGGGGCCTCGGCCGGCGTGGAGATCCGGGAGATCCTGCTCCGGTGCATGTGCAGGACCGAGCGGCTCGGGGCAACCGCTGACCGGGACGGGATGCTCACACAGATCCCCCATTCCCAGCAGGCGCTTGAGCCGGAGGACATCCTCGCCTATACAGCGATCCAAGAGATCGGTCGGGACTTGGGTGTGTCCGATCTGGTCGAGTACTGGAAGTCGTCGCCGTACCTGCTCAACATGATGGACGGCTACAAGTTCGACCGCGCTCTCTTCGAAAAGATCGATTCCGGCCGGATCGAGCCTTATTTCCAGAGCCTCCGGGACGGATCCGCCGGGGTGCTGGATCGCGGCCAGGTCAACCGGCTCGAAAAGATCGACCCGGGCAATGCCCGACTCCGGGAACTGTGGAGGGAGATCGAGCAGGCCGGCGCGGTCAAGCTGCTCTGGCTGAACCCTTCCCTGCCGTACTACAAACCCGGCGGGCCTTTCGCCCACGAGGGGGCAAAGAAGTTCACCAAACGGCTTGTTTTCTCGAACTGGATGGTTGTACCGAAGGCAATCTCGTCGGTCCTCAGTTACCTGACCGAACAGGCTCTTTTTGAAGCCGGTGGCAGAGGCCCTCACGGCTACGAAGACCAGGCTCGGACCGCGGGTAGCCTGAAAACACTTTTCCGTCTTGGCAGGGTTGCGCCGCCCTTCGCGCTCGTCTATCCGAGCAGGACGTTGGCTGAGATCGGCGATCCGCTCCTTTACACCGGCCTGACAACCGGCCCAGGAAGCAGCCAGGAAGTACTTGCGGCAATAACTGACCGAGTCAGAGAACCCTTGGCCAGACTCGAGCATCTCGGCGACCGGGACGGAAAGGTGGATCAGGCCTGGTACTGGGCCGCCCCGATCCTGCTCGACGCGGAAACTGACCCGGATGAGACCTGGAATTTCATGGTGGATATGTACTCGGAAGACCCTGCCTTCCGAGGTGACGAAGCCCCAGAGGACGATGAAGGATCAGAGACTCAATGGTCCCGGTGCCTGGAGGCCACCGAAGCCCTGCTCAACGGGGAACTCTCCCTCGGGCCTCAACCCGACGACCTGGCCGACGTGATGGCGAAGCTGGCGCTGGGAGGTTTCGGCAACTGCGGCTACCGGAGCCTGAAGAGAAGCCCGGGGTCAGATGCACGGGACGATGAGGGGGCCAGGGTCGGTGGACTGATGACGGGCCTCGCGATTCGGGCCATGTTCAACCTGCCCCACGCAACCCACCTTCTACAGAGCCTTCAGGCTGGACGGTCCGGGCCGAAGGATGCGCTCTGGCAGGAGTGCCTGGACTACGCGATTGCCGGGAACCTGCAGGCGACTCTCGATGAATTCACGCATCTCCTGGTCGAAAACCAGGGCACCGACCGGGAGAAAGACGAGGACCGGGCCGAGGTCCTGACCGCGAAGGCGATAGTCAACGCGATCGGCCTGCGCACCACTACAACCTCGGCCAGTTTCTTCGACCTTGATCGTGGACAAAACGTTGAACGCGAGCGCAAGAAGCTCAGGACGAGATTCGCAGCCTCCTTCGTTAAGGGACAAAGCGATGACAAGCAGGAAGTCGAGCGGGTCGAGCATCTTCGATCTGCGTTCAACAGCCCTTTCTGGCCCTTCGTGCTTACTTCAACCTCGGTCGGGCAAGAAGGCCTGGATTTCCACCTCTACTGTCATGCAGTGGTTCACTGGAATCTTCCGTCGAACCCGGTCGACCTCGAACAACGGGAAGGCCGGGTCCACCGCTACAAAAACCACGCGGTGAGAAGAAACCTCGCACTGGCCTACGGAGACGCGACTTTGGGTGAGGCTGCCGGATCCGGCGAAAGCGAAGTCTGGGGGCGGCTGTTCAAGGCCGGGGAAGTCACACGACCAAAAGACCAAACTGACCTGTGGCCCTACTGGCTGTTCACGCCCGAGTCAGTTGAAACCGAACCGTTCATGATCGAGCGCCACGTGATGGCCATGGCACTGAGCCGCGACGAGGCCAACCTGCGCTCACTGCTGAAATCGCTGGTTCTCTACCGATCGGTTCTCGGACAACCCCGCCAAGAGGATCTCATCACGGCCCTTGAACGAAGAACGATCGAGGACTTGGAAGCCTTCAGCCAAAGAACTCGAATCGACCTTTCACCGCCGCCAACCTGATCCTGGCTTCCAACCAGCGGCTCCAGTCACGGGAATGCACCCGAATCGTTCCGATCCCGACCTGGCAAATACCCCAATTGAACTATTTCTTGAGCAAAAGAGGCGGTGGGCATGAAATCAGGCGGACCGCGATCCGAGTCACGCTGGAGCGGCGCTGATGCTGCTCGCGCGTGAAATCAGGTCCCTGAGCAGTGGCTCATATTTCTTGACATCTCCGGCGTCCAAACTTAGCCGATAGCGGCCGCCGAACCTGTTCCAGTACGACAATGTGGCGATTTCAGAGCCATCGATTAGTGCGGTCACTTCCTCACTGCGCGGAATACGAAACTCGGCGAGAAGGTTGGACCGACGCGGGCGAAGCATCACGAAATTGTCAGAGAATCCATCCCTAGATAGGCCGATGTAGAACTTGGTGTAATTCGGCTTGACATCCAAGTCCGTGGCAGATCGAATGAGGTCGATCACCTGCTCTGCCAATTCCACAGTCTTCTTTGAGCCCCGTTCCGTCAGCCAATAGTTGCGGTCAGTAACCAAGCCAGGCTCATCCTCTTCTTCGGTACCTAGGACGGTTCTATCGAGCACGGTCGTTGCCTGCAGGGTGACGTACGGACCGACTTCGAGGGCTCGCATCTGGATTGCGATGAGCGGAATTACCGAATTGAACAGAGAGACAACGTTGAGAAATCGACTTGTGATGTCTTCGGCGACGATGACTGCCACATGCTCATACTGGGGATAGCGTTTCCGCTCGATATCCCAGTATTCGATAGTCCGGATAATGTGAGATTCGTCGGTAGGTCCGAGTTGTATTTCAACCTCGTATCGTGTTTCGCCGTCCGGCTCGGCAAGCAGCAAATCAAGGCGACCGGCCTTCGGCTGCCTCCGCTCGCGATCCTTCACTTCAAGTTCACCGAGCCCAAGCAATTCAGGATTCTCGTCAATCTTTGCCTGAAGCCATCGCTCGTTGAAATCGGGGCTGCTCTTCATCGCAATTGGGACAGCGTCCTTGAACTCTCGCTCCATGGCTGAATTATCTCTTTTCTTGCGGCAAGAGATAGTCGCGGGCTTACCTTGAACCTTTTCCTACAGACCTGGCAACCGCACTTGGGGTAGATCGTCCGAGACTGCCGCTAGATTCCCAGCGTGTTCGGGGCAGTGGCCAATACTGATTTCGGTTGGTACCAGTTCTGTCGTTCGAGGCCATATCTCGACGAGGTCAATTTCTGGCGACCGGGCTCTACTGCATTCAAGGCGCTGCAACCCGGTGAACCATTCTTCTTCAAACTGAAGAGTCCTCAGCAAGCGATCGCCGGTTTCGGGCTCTTTGCCCGATATTCGTTGGAAGAGGTTTGGCGGACATGGGAACTCTTTGGTGATGGAAACGGCGCACCGACGCAGTGGGAGCTGCTCAAGAGATTGACCGACCTCTCCCACCAACAGGAGATTCCATCATCGACCAGGCCGGTCGGATGCATAGCCGTCGCCGAGCCGGTTTTCTTCGAACCAGACGAATGGGTGAAGGCTCCGACTGATTGGAGCCCCAACATCGTCTCTTTCAAGAAATACGATCTGGGCTACGGAGAAGGCTTGAGAATCCACCGCGAGTGCCTGGAACGGGCCGCGGCAAAAACTGACGTTCCTGAATGGGCATCTGAAATGGAAGAAGAGATGTCGAAGTTCGGGGAGGCCCGTTTGATCCGTCCCCGGCTCGGACAGGGAAGCTTCCGTCTGGCCGTACTCGATGCCTACGGCGGAGCGTGTGCGGTGACGACCGAGCATTCCAAACCTGCGCTCGAAGCGGCTCACATCAAGCCTTTCCACCAGAACGGAACCCACCGGGTCACCAACGGCATCCCCCTCCGGCGGGACATTCACAGTCTCTTCGACGCTGGTTACGTGACCATCACCCCGGACAGGGTCTTCCAGGTCAGTGATGCCCTGGCCGAGGAATTCTCGAACGGGAAGGCTTATTACGCGATGGAAGGCAAGGGAATTCTGGTGCCGAACTCACTTGATTTACAACCGGACCAAGATGCCCTCGCCTGGCATTCCGAGATGGTGTTCAAGGGATAGGCCGAAGCAGTTCCTTGATTCTCGGCGCTGAAACCGCCAACGGTTCGGTCTCAGGATCAGCGTCTCTCCCCAACCAGAGGGGACGTTCGCTAGGTGAACCGAGGTAGGCTGCTCGAGCTATCCGTGCACTGCGCGTACGGTCAGCAGGCCAGGAGCGTTCATTTGAGAGACTTGCCAGGTCGGCCATCCACGCCTCATTACGATGGACGAGCGACTCAAGATCGACCGCTTGCTGTTGTTGCACTTGTGGCATGAAGCCACCAGGTTGAACAGCCCATCGTCGCCACTCTGGGACCACGGGACGAAGTGGTCTATCTCGCGTTTCTTGCGGATTGAGGTTTCGCAGTAGAAGCACCGACCTGCCTGAAGGTCGAGGAGGCCTTCGGCGATTCGGTCGAGAGCTATCCGGTCCCGGCCGAACATGAATTGCTCGAAGTTGAGCATTGAGGTGGCTTCCTCGACGCTCGGGTTGAGCGCTGCCGCCTTCTCTGACCACCATCGCATGATGAACGGACGCAGCAACGGACCCAGGGAGATAAGCGATTGGGCCGCACCGGGGTAGAGCTTGATTGCCATGGAACTCTGGTCGTAAGTTCCGGTTCTCCAGACGCCGTCGTTAGCCCAGGGCCAGTCGAACTCGTAAAGAAACGGTTCGAATGGGACCTGAAGCCGGGGGATCGGCATTTCCGCGAGGCAGAGTTCCACCTTGCGGATCAACTTGATCCAATCGCGGTCCTGCCTGATCCTCTCGGGGATCGCACGGGATCTCACTCCGGTCTTTGCCCGGTAGGCGACGATCTCGCGGACAGCTTTCGCCTGGGAACCCTGGTTCTGTGAGAGGACCAAACCCGTCGTCGGATAGGCGAGGGTTTGAGGCCAGTAGAGCTCGATCACCCGTTCAGCCAGCTTGCTCACCGAAATCGAGTCAGCCTCACCTACTTCGGCAGCGCAGTCGATTATCGACATCAGCAACGCCGGCTTGTAAGTGGCCACAACGCCGGTCTCATCCAGCAAACTGAGCAGTTTCCCGCCAAGCACCATCGGGTCACTACTCATCGCGGTCTCTCCTTCCCGCTCCAATAGTCAGCGGTTTCGGGAAGCACCCAGCGGACACCTCCTCTGGGATCAGCGACATCGCCGGCCCGGCGAGGAATCACGTGAACGTGCAGATGCCCGACTGTCTGACCAGCCACTGCACCGTCGTTAATTCCGATGTTGAGACCCTCAACCTCTGGACTAGCGCTAACTTCGCCCGGAACCTGCCTAACGAGATCAAAGAGAGCCGTCCATTCTTCGGACGATAGGTCCTCGATCCTGCCAACGTGACGATTCGGGATCACCAGTCGGTGGCCAGGCGCCGAGGGGAAGCCGTCGGGGAAGGCCGTGGCCGCTCCCTCGATGCCAAACTCCTCGACCCGTTCGCAAAACGGACAGTCCTCGCCTCGGCTCAGAGTCTCTCCCCCGACCTAACAGGTTGTAAGCGAGACCCGGACGGTAGGGCCACCGTAGGCCTTCACTCGGAGGCGGGAGTATTCGTAGAGGCGACCCCAGCAGTGGATCTTGCCGTAGAGGGCGAGCTTGCCAGGGCCGTGGCGGAAGTTGTAGGCCCCGCAGAACGGGTTGCAGGTGTTCCACCAAATCGTCCCGAAGCCCTTGACCCGTTTCTGGCCCCAGGAGCGCCAACGGATCGATGTTGCATACATGCCGTTGTCCGCGCAGAAGAAGTTCATCTTCGCCGGGCGCTTCTGCGGCAGTCCAGCTCCACACTTGGCCTCGACTCCGACGCCCGCGTTGGCAGCACCCGGCATGGCCCATGCCAGAATAAACATTGCGCAGAGACACACCAGCAGCTTCTTCATCGGTTCCTCCCGTCCAATCACCAGTGCCAGCTGAGTCTAGGTAACAGTGCGCGTTCTGACAAACACTCACGGAATATCCCACTCGTCCACATGGGATAGACAACCCACATACTGGGCCTCGGAGACCGCACCAGAGCAATACTCCTGAACCTCGGGGCTTGCTTCTTCCGCCCGATCGATGTCGTCTTGCTCGAACTCGTAGGACGGGGAACCATCAATTGTTTCCGGAGTCGGATCGATCTCGTAGTCATCGGAGCCGTAGTCATCTCCACCCGAGTAGTAATAGTCCTCGTCGGCTGCCTGCCCCGCTACGGCCAGGCGAGCTTCCCTTGCCTCCTGGCGGGCCTCCTTTCTGGCCAGTCTTAAGTCGGTGCACGTGTCCTCGGCTTCCAGCGGATCTTCGCCTCTGATCAGCGAGACGTTCGGGTCCGAAATCCAGAAATCGGAGTGGCGTTCCTGAATCGTCCAGGTTCCCTTAAAGAACTGGGTCGAGTCGATTCCGCAGCTACTTCCGTCAATGGTTCTCAGGTCTATATGAGCCAACGCGACGGTGCGCGAGATTGGCTCGATCCATACATCCCTGAGATCTGTCCTGGTTCTGGTCTCGTGACCCGATGACCAATCGGCCAGGGTCCCGATCTCGGATTGGGCCGAAGGAGTGAGAGTTCTCCAGGCGGGGCCGAACAGGCCCTCGTCGGTCAACGAGTAAAAGTCCTCAATGGTTGACCTTGCCTCCTGCTTCGTCAAAGCCACTAGAGGTGGAGAATTGGCCTCCCCGGTGGTCTCGTTCGATCCACCACATCCCGCCAGAAAAGCCACACAGAAAATCGCGGCCAAGAAAGTTCCTGGTTTCATCTCACTTCGATCTCAGCATTCGATACCCAGGGACGCTGCAGTCTCATAGTCACCGCCACCGCAATAGCTCTCGGCATCCGATTCCTGCTGAATCTCGGCGTCGGTCGGACAGTAGCCCTCCACGAAAAGCGGAGCACCACAGTTGGCGGCACGTTCGGCCGCCTCAGCTTCTGCGGCGAGCCTGGCCTGTTCGGCGGCGATCAGGTCGAGTTCATCCTGAGCTTTTTCAGCACCCTTCTCGGATCCGGCCGCCCCTCCCTCTTTCTCGCCAGACTTTCTACCCTTCTTCAGACCCGACTTCACGCCATGAGTCCTCGCTTTCGTGAAAGCGGCCGCGAATGAGGTCTTCATCGCAGTCCCGAACGACTGCTTTCTGTCCTTCGCCGCATCGGCCTTTGTCGGAGCGGCGTCCTGGCCCAGCAGGAATCCGCCAGCGACGGCCAGTCCCACTACGGCGGCGAGTGCCATCGCAATCCACCGTTTCCGATTCATGGATCCGGCACCTCGATTTCACTCTTCGCCGGGGCGCCAAGACCGGCGTCCTCGTAAGCCTTGACGTAGCTGGACTTGTAGGCCGGTCCGTATGCCTTGTCGTAGCCCCTTGCGTTCCCTCTGCGGAATCCTGTCTTGAACCCTTGTTTGGTCCCTTTCAAGGTGCCCATCTTCTTGCCGGCGGCAGTTCCCTCCGCCCGGGCCACTTCCAGATCCTCACCGGTACCTTTGCCGACGAAATACCCGCCGACTCCAAGGGCGACGGCCAGCAGGACCACGCCCAGACCGATCATCGTTGATCTGCCGGTCAACTCTGCCTGACGCGGCTGTTTGTCCCCGATAGGTGGGGCCTCGACAGTCTCGGCTTCATCCTCGCTGAGCTCAACCACAAGCCTCCCCTTGGTTTCGGGCTCGGGTTCTTCCGTTGGTACGTCAGGCTGGTCCGTCATTGAAACTCCCTCATTTCCAGACTTCATGGACGAGACGCCCGACAAGATTACGTGAACAAATCGCAACTTCGGCTGGGTCAGATACGACTCCACCCTCGGTGAATGTTTGGGTGACAAGCTGGGATTGCTAGTACCCGCAGATTGAGCTGGCACCGCTCCAGCGGAACCAGTGACTGAATCTTCCGCCGGGCTTCTCCTGCATCGACACGACGAGACGGGTATAGGCAGGCCAGTTGCTGTTTCCGCAGTAGCCGAGGTTCTTCGCTCTCAATCGAACCTTGACCGGCCGGGCGTAGTAGCCACCGCTCGGCTTGAACTGGTTGCCGAGACCGTGGCCGATCGCGACCGCGCGGCCCCAACGCCGCCAGTGAATGTTCCGGACGTATCCGTTCGGATCGCCGCCATTGAAGATCCGTTTCGGATGGGCAACACCGAAGCCCAGCCCGCTCGGCAGCGTGAAGTGCTTCGAGCCGAGCAGGGGTGGCCTTCCGGCGTTGGCGGAGGCTGGACCGACCAGACCCGCGAGTAGTACCGCTGCGGCCAGAGCCGCGGCGAAGGTTGCGATTGGCTACTTCATGAACATCTCCCTTGGTACCCGGCGGAATCCGGCCGCCTCGATTTCGGCTTCAACGTACCGGGTCACCTGGTGGTTGACAAGGGGGCGAGTCTTGCTCGCTCGGGACTGACTCTCTTGGGTGGCCGCTGCTGGCGGCTGCGGAATTGTTCGAAAGAGAGGGTCGTGATGTCGGGTGTTGCTGATGATCAGAAGTTCTGCCTTGAGTTCGCTGACTTCACCGGGGAGTTGCCCTGGTTGCTGGAGAAGGCGGAGGCGATCGAGGATGCGATGGGCGAGCAGATGGCAGGGGCCTTTCTCTGGCACTCGGTGGTTGCCGAACCGGACATCGATGGGTTCCGGGTTTTCTTCGAGGTCGACCCTGCGGGCCCGGGACTGGACCGCTCGGTGCCCGAGAAGCTGATCGGGATCATCCGCGAGATCGTCATCAGTGACCCGCCCCGCGACCAGGAACTCGCAGCCTGAGCCGGCCGCCTTCCGGACTGAGGAGATGGAGCGATGGGCGACGAGATCCTGACCCGCAGCTTCTGCATCGAGGTCAGCCACTTTCCCGACGTCGACGATGCCTGGCTTGATGAACGGGCCACCGCGATCGGCCATGCGATCAACGACCGGCTCATCCACAAGCTCGAATGGGGCCGGGTCTATGCCCTGACGGACCGCAACGGAATCGGTCTCGCCTACCTGATGTGGCCCGAGTACAAGCACGACGAGACGGTTGTCAAAACCTTCATGGAGATCATCTGCGAGAAGACCGACATCGTCATGCCGAGGCCGGGGAGCCGAAAGATGCCTTACCGCGAAGGCGGAATGCCGCGGTTCGGACTGGGCCCCAGATTTCCGGCGGAGTTCTTCGCAAGCCACGGCAAATTTGACCCTGTATCACCGGTGATACACTCGGACAATGGCAAGGGTAAGCGTTCGCGAACTCAGAAATCAGGGCGGCAAAGTGCTTGACCGGGTCCAGCGCGGCGAGCAGATAACCATTACTCGCGATGGTGAGGATGTGGCGGAGCTACGTCCCGTCCGAAAGGGGCTGTCCGCCGAGGCTCTGACGGCTCGCTGGCAGCACCTTCCCCCCATGGACTACGACTCCCTTCGCCGGGATATCGACG
>WBZM01000788.1_pt1 | contig 38306 bp, 28 predicted proteins | sample 5204271 | NCBI WGS metagenome assembly WBZM01 (sample SAMN12344346, study PRJNA552823) | activated sludge metagenome | biome: Activated sludge suspended growth; feature: Nitrification reactor; material: Wastewater; isolation source: activated sludge from nitrification reactor of wastewater... | reverse complement strand
ATGTCCTGCTCGAAGGTGCGCGAACCCGGGGCAAGACTTTGCTCCATCGCTTCCTTGAGCGCCGGGATGTCGCCTCGTTCGATCAGCTCCTGCACATGGTAGCTGTTCAGCAGAACTTCGACTGCCGGGATCAAGCGGCCTTCCTTGTTCTTGATCAGGCGTTGCGAAACGATCGCCTTCAGACTGACCGACAGATCCATGTACAGCGTACCGCGCGATTCGACCGGGAAAAAGTTGATCATCCGGTTGAGCGCGTGGTAGCTGTTGTTGGCGTGCAGCGTGCCCAGGCACAGGTGACCCGTTTGCGCATACGCGATGGCTGCCTGCATCGTTTCCTTGTCACGAATCTCGCCGATCAGGATGCAGTCGGGCGCCTGTCGCATGGCGTTCTTCAGGGCATGATTCCAGCCCAGCGTGTCCATGCCGATTTCACGCTGATTGACGATCGACTTCTTGTGTCGGAAGAGATACTCGATCGGGTCCTCGATGGTCAGGATGTGACCCGCCCGGTTGGCGTTGCGGTAGTCGAGCATCGAAGCGATCGTCGTCGACTTGCCGGAACCCGTCGAGCCGACGATCAGGATCAGGCCGCGCCTTTCCATGACCAGGCTGGCCAGGACATCAGGCAGCATCAGCGTATCCAGCGCCGGAATGTTGCCCCGGATGTAGCGCACGACGAGCGATATCGTACCGCGCTGACGGAACAGGTTGATGCGGAAGTTGCCCAGACTGGGGACGCCAACCGAGAGGTTCATCTCCTTCGTCGTCTCGAAGATCTGCGCCTGTTCGGCGGTCATCAACTCGCCGGCGATCTTCTCGATCATCGCCGGTTCCATCACCTGCTGATTGACCGCGACCGTATTGCCGTGGATCTTGATGTGAATCGGCGCGCCGGCCGTGATGAAGATGTCCGACGCCTGTCGGTCGGCCATGACCTGGAAGAGCTTGTCGAGGATCATCTGAGTGCTTGCGACGCAGTTTGCGAAAGGGGCGCTACTCAGTCGCCGCGCAGCAGGTCGTTGATGCTGGTCTTGGCGCGCGTTGCCGCGTCCACCTTCTTGACGATGACCGCGCAATACAGGCTGTGGCTGCCATCTTTGGCGGGCAGGTTGCCGGACACGACGACCGATCCCGCCGGCACTCGGCCATAACTCACCTGGCCGGTTTCACGGTCGAAAATCCGCGTCGACTGACCGATGTAGACGCCCATCGAAATGACCGATCCGGCACCGACGATGACGCCTTCGACGACCTCCGAGCGCGCGCCGATGAAGCAATCGTCCTCGATGATCGTTGGATTGGCCTGCAGCGGTTCGAGCACGCCGCCGATACCCACGCCGCCCGAGAGATGGACATTGCGGCCGATCTGCGCACACGAGCCGACCGTTGCCCAGGTGTCGACCATCGTTCCCTCGTCGACGTGCGCGCCGATGTTGACATATGACGGCATGAGGACGACGTTCTTGCCGATGAACGCGCCGCGCCGGGCCGTCGCCGGCGGGACGACGCGAAATCCGCCGCGCGCGAAGCGCTCGCCGTCGTAATCGGCAAACTTGCTTGGCACCTTGTCGAAATAGCGCAGCGGACCGCCATCGATCAGGCGATTGTCCTGCAGGCGAAACGACAGCAGAACGGCTTTCTTCACCCATTGATGCGTCACCCACTCGCCGTCGACCTTCTCGGCGACGCGCAGGCTGCCTTCGTCGAGCTGGTTGAGGACGGTGCTTACCGCTTCGCAGAGCGGCACCGGGGCGTTCGCCGGCTGCAGCGTGCTGCGCGTTTCCCATGCCTCATCGATGATCTGCTGGACGGCGTGCATGGCAGTCTTCCTAGAGTGTTGCAGTGAATGAACGAATACGCTCGGCGGCTTCGATGCACTCTGCCCGTGCGGCGACGAGCGCGATGCGGACGAAACCTGCGCCCGGGTTGACGCCGTGCGCCAAGCGAGCGAGATAGCTTCCCGGTAGGACAAGCACATTATACGCGGCGAGCAGGCGGCGAGCGAATTCCGTATCGTCGATCGGGGTTCGCAGCCAGAGGTAGAAGCCGGCCTCCGGCCAGGTGGCACCGAGGGCATCGGCGAGCAGCGGGGTAACGGCAGCGAACTTCTCGCGGTAGGCGCGTCGGTTTTCAATGACGTGCGCCTCGTCGTTCCAGGCCGCTGCACTCGCCGCCTGCACGGCCGGGTTCATCGCGCAGCCGTGGTAGGTGCGATAGAGCAGAAACGAGGCGAGGATGGCCGGATCGCCGGCGACGAAGCCCGAGCGCATGCCAGGTACGTTCGAACGTTTCGACAGGCTGGAAAACACCACCAGTCGTCGCCCATCGTGGCCGAGCAGGCGGGCGGCCTGCAGCCCGCCAAGTGGTGGGCGGTCCTCGTCAAAGTAGATTTCCGAGTAGCATTCGTCGGCTGCAATGACAAAGCCGTAACGGTCGGCGAGCAAGAAGAGCTGCTGCCAGTCGTCGAGACTCAGGATCTTGCCGGTCGGATTGCCCGGCGAGCAGACGAAGACGAGTTGTACGCGTTGCCATTCGGCTTCGCTCAACGACGAGAAGTCGAGTGCGTAGCCGTTTTCGGGAACCGTGTTGAGAAAGCGCGGTTGCGCCCCGGCGAGATACGCCGCGCCCTCATAGATCTGGTAAAACGGATTCGGGCAGACGACCAGCGGTGGCTCGTCGCGCGTCGGATCGACGACCGCCTGGACGAAGGCGAACAAGGCTTCACGCGAGCCATTGACCGGAATGATCTGCGTCTCCGGGTCGACTCCGGGAAGACCGTAACGTCGCTCAAGCCAGGCGGCGATGCTGTGCCGCAACTCCGGGCTACCCAGCGTCGTCGGATAGTTCGCCAGCCCGGCCAGGCGCTCGCTCAGTACCGCCTTGATGAAATCCGGTGTGCGATGCTGCGGCTCGCCGATCGACAACCTGATTTCGCGCAATTCCGGGTTGGGGGCGACTCCGGCAAAGAGCTGGCGCAGCTTTTCGAAGGGGTAGGGCTGCAATTTGGCGAGATGGGGATTCACGGTTGGTCCTTGTCCGCGTGCGCACAGGCTTCAATCGAGCGACCGGGCAGCCGACCCACGCGCCGGCTCATTCGCTCGCTCCCGTCGTTGTCGCGCGCCTTCCATCGTGCTCCGCTCGTGGCAACTTCTTCGCAAGCACTTAGTCGCGGCGACCGGGCTGCCCGGCAAAGTCGCTGAGCACGACCGCCGGGTTTGGCCGCCAGCCCGGCTGGCGATGTTCGGCGACGACCGTGGTGTATATGCCGCCACGCACGTTGAAGCGCGCGGTCAGCTTCATGTAACGCGGCTGCGTAACGGCGACCAGGTCGTTGAGAATGCGGTTGGTCACGTCTTCATGAAAGCAGCCCGTATCGCGAAACGACCAGACGTAGAGCTTCAGGCTCTTCAGTTCGACGCACAGGGCGTCCGGGATGTAGTCGAGGATCAGCGTCGCGAAATCCGGCTGGCCGGTTTTCGGGCAAAGGCAGGTAAACTCGGGGATTTTCATATGAATGTGAAAATCCCGTTGGGGGGCCGGATTGGCGAAAGTCTCGAGGGTTTGGGCCGGGCTTGTGCTCATGCGGGTTGCGCGTGGCGTCGGAGGGCAAACGATTCGGTCAGGCGGGGTGATATTATAGGCGGCATTCTCCCCTTCCCGCAGGAATATCGTTGGCCATCCGCGCGGCCGAACGCGGCGGTGAAAGGGGAGAGCGTTTCCTTGCGAGCGTGTCCTGCGAGCGAGTCATTTCCGATCTCATCCGGCATGCCCGAGTAGCTGCCCGGCCCGAGCCCATGCGCCTGACCAGACTCAAACTTGCTGGTTTCAAGTCTTTCGTCGACCCGACGACGCTTGCCCTGCCCGGCCAGCTCGTCGGCGTGGTCGGCCCGAATGGCTGTGGCAAGTCGAACGTCATCGACTCCGTACGTTGGGTGCTCGGCGAATCGAAAGCCTCTGAATTGCGCGGCGAATCGATGCAGGATGTCATCTTCAACGGCTCCGGCAGTCGCAAGCCGGTCTCCCGGGCGGCGGTCGAACTGGTCTTCGACAATTCGCTCGGCCGGCTTGCCGGTCAGTGGTCGCAGTATGCCGAACTGTCGGTCAAGCGTCTGCTCACGCGCAACGGTCAGTCGGAGTATTACATCAACAACCTGCACGTACGCCGCAAGGACGTGACCGACCTCTTCCTCGGTACCGGGCTGGGTCCGCGCGCTTACGCGATCATCGGTCAGGGGACGATTTCGCGCATCATCGAGGCCAAGCCTGACGAGTTGCGCGTCTTTCTGGAAGAAGCGGCCGGCGTCACCCGGTACAAGGAAAGGCGCAAGGAAAGCGAAGGCCGCTTGGCCGACACGCGGGAAAATCTGACCCGCGTCGAAGACATTCGTTGCGAGCTCGCGACGCAGATGGAACGGCTGGCTGACCAGGCCGGCGTTGCCCGCCAGTATCGCGCCCTCTGTGACGAACTGAACCGCAAGCAGCAAGTGCTCTGGCTCTTGCGCCGCAACGAGGCACAAGGCGAGCGCGATCGGCTGATCAATGAAATCAGCCAGGCCAGCCTCGACCTTGAAGCCCGCATCGCCGCGCTGCGCGATCTGGAAGCCCAGCTCGAGGCGGCGCGCGAGGCGCACTTCGCGGCGAGCGACGGTGTCCATTCGGCGCAGGCCGAGCTCTTTGCCGCCAACGCCGAGGTGGCACGGATCGAAGCCGAAATCCGCCATCGTCGCGAAGCGCAGCGCGAGTACGAGACGCGCCTGGCGCAATTGGCGGAAGATCAGCTTCACTGGCAGGCGGAAAGCGAGCGACTGGCGCACGACGATGAACGCTGGCAGAACCTGCTCGGCTTGGCCGAAGCGCGCGTCGACCAGGGCCGGCTAGTGCTCGACAGTTGCCAGGAGCGATTGCCCTTGGCGGAAGAGCGGCAAGCCGCCAGGCTTGCCGAAGTCAGTCGCCAGCGCGCCGATCTGGCGCAGGTCGAGCGGGCTCTGCATGTCGAGCTGGCGAATCGCGGGCACGCCGAGCGTTCGCTGCAGATCATTGCCGCTCGGCGCGACAAGCTGGCTGCCGAGCGGGCCGCGTTGCCGCCGCCGGACGAAAGCGGGCTGGCGCGTCGGGAGGGCGAACTGGCCGAGCTACGGCAGCGGATCGGTGCACTGCAAGCCGCGCAGCAAGCGCAGCAACTGGCTCTTCCACAACGCGAAGAAGAGCGTCGGCGGGTGTTTGCCGAAGTGCAGGAAACGCAAAAGACGCGCGCTGAAGCGCACGCCCGGCGGACTGCGCTGCAGCAACTGCAGAATCGGCTGCGCACCAACGGCAAGCTGGATGACTGGCTAAGGCGGCATGGCGTGCATTCCGAGGCGCCCCTTTGGCAGGCGCTGCGCGTCGAGGCCGGCTGGGAAGACGCAGTCGAGGCGGTGCTGCGCGAACGCCTGAATGCGCTGCCGGCGGACGCGGCCAACTCTTCCTGGAGCAAGGACCGGCCGGTCGGGCGGCTCACCTTGCTCCTGCCGCAGGCCGACGCGGCGGCGAGCGCGCCGAGCGCGAGTGTTGCGGCGCCCGACCGGCTCCTCGCGCGCATCGACTGCGCTCGGCCGGATCTGCATGCCGTGCTGGCCGATTGGCTGCGCGACGTAGCGACGGCACCCAGCTTGGCGCTAGCCTGGGCGCAACGCGCGACGCTGGCCGGTAACGCGTGTTGCGTCACGGCGCAGGGCGACATCGTTACCCGGCATGCGGTCACTTTCTTCGCGCCGGACAGCGCCGAGCATGGCCTGCTCGAGCGGCAGCGCGAGATCGACGCGCTGGGCAGCCTTATTGCCCAGCGTGAAGACGCGGTGGCGCAAGCGCAAGCGCGACTGGGCGAGCTCGAACAGCGGCTGACCGATGCCCAGCGCGCCCTGCAGGATTCGCGCCAGCAGCTCAATGTCGTACAGGACCGGGCCCATGCGATTCAGGTCGAGACGTTGAAGCTGACGCAGGCGCGCGAGCGCTTTCTCGAACGCCAGGCGCAAGTCGACGAGAGCTTTGCGGCAATGGCGAGCGAAGAGGAAAACGAGCGCGAGCGGTTGTTGTTGGCCGACGAGGCGATCGAGCAGCGGCGCCATGAAATTCATCAGGCGCAATCGATGATCCAGGCGGCCCAGATTCAGCTCGAAGCGAGCGAGCGGGCGCTGCGCGACGAACGCGAGCAGGTCGCGCGGGCTGAGCGCGGTCTGCGCGAAGCGGAATTTTCGCAGCGCGAGTGCCGCAGCAAACTGAGCGAGCTCGCCACCAGTCGCGACCTCGCGCAGCGCCAGATCGCCCGCGTGCGCGATGAGCTGGCGCGCTGTACGGAAAGCGCCGGGGCTCTGCGTGCGGAGGATCTGGAAGCGGCTTTGCAGGAGGCGCTCGACCATCGCGTTGCGCGCGAGCACGCGCTGTCCGACGCGCGTGAGGCTCTGGAGAGCGCTACCAATCGGCTGCGGGCGCTTGATGAGCAGCGTTTGCGCACCGAGCAGGGTCTCGACCCGTTGCGGACACGGATTGGCGAACTGAAGCTCAAGGAGCAGGCCGCGGCTTTGAGCTGCGATCAGTTTGCCGCGCAGTTGAGCGAAGCGAACGCCGACGAGGATTCACTGCGTGGCGAACTCGTCGGCGTGCGCGCCAGCACCCTGCAGGCGGCGATTGGCACTTTGCAACGATCGATTGAAGCGCTCGGTGCGGTTAACCTGGCCGCGCTCGACGAACTGGAGGCGGCACGCGAACGGAAGGCCTATCTCGATGCGCAGGCGGCCGACCTGACGCAGGCGATGGAGACGCTGGAGAACGCGATCCGGCGGATCGATCGTGAAACACGCGACTTGTTGCAAACCACCTATGATGCGGTCAACCGCAGCTTCGGCGAACTTTTTCCGACGCTCTTCGGCGGCGGCGAGGCGCGTCTGGTGATGACCGGCGAAGAAATCCTGGACGCCGGGCTGCAGGTGATGGCGCAGCCGCCGGGCAAGAAGAACTCGACGATTCACCTGCTTTCCGGTGGAGAGAAGGCGCTTACCGCGATCGCGCTGGTCTTCTCGATGTTTCAATTGAATCCGGCGCCGTTCTGCCTGCTTGACGAAGTGGATGCGCCGCTGGACGATACCAATACTGAGCGATTTTGCGCTATGGTGCGGCGGATGTCGGCGCACACCCAGTTTCTGTTCATCAGTCACAACAAGATCACGATGGAGATGGCACAGCAGCTGGTCGGCGTCACGATGCAGGAGTCCGGCGTTTCGCGGATCGTCGAAGTCGATATGGAAGAGGCGCTGCGCCTGCGCGAGCAACTGGTTTAGGAAGAGACATGACCGATTTGCAAATGGGTTTGATGGGCCTTGGCGCGACCGCCGTGATCGTTGTCCTGGCCTATAACAAATGGCAGGAGCACAAGCACCGCAAGCTGGCCGAGCAGCTACTGAACGCCCGCCAGGCTGATGTCCTGCTCGACGAGACCTTGCCTGGCGAGATGCCCGCCAGTTCACCGGCGCAGCCTGAGCCCGCCGCCCGAGCAAACACGCGGAAGGGTCGTGAGCGCTTCGACCCGCTGCTCGATGGCGGACAACCGGCGGCTGCCGAGGGCATGCCCGATGAGCGGACCAGCGGGACCAGCCGCATACCGGCGTTTCTTGCCGCGTCCGACCCGGTGATTCTGGCGGACGACATCTCGCCCGAGCTGGATGCGACGGTCGGTGCTGGTGAGCTGCCCGGGCCGCGCGAGATCGGTACACCGCTGCACGTGCTTTCACCGCTGATCGACTATATTGCGGCGCTCGAATTCTCCTCGTCGGTCGGCGCGTATCGCTTGCGCGAGACGCAACGCGTGGCCCTGCAACGGATCGAGAAGGCGATCAACTGGATCGGTTACAACGAAGAATCGAACGAGTGGGACTTGATCGCCGACGACAGCGATCGCGCCTATCGGCACGTCCGCATCGGTCTCCAGATGGTCGACCGGCGGGGACCGCTGCGCAGTTCCGACCTGTCGATCTTCGATGTCGCCGTGCATGATCTGGCGACCGAGCTTGGCGGCCTGGCCGAATTGCCGCTACGCGAAACCGCACTGGAGGCCGCTGCCGAACTGGATCAGTTCTGTGCCGGAGTGGACATTCAGATCGGCATCAACGTGATCAGCCAGGGACAGGTGTTTGCTGGAACGAAATTGCGCGCGTTGGCCGAATCGGCCGGCATGGTAATCGACCCGGCGGGTCGTTTTGCGCGTTGCGACGATGACGGTAGCGTTCTCTACCATCTGGTCAACCAGGAGGACAAGGGTTTTTCGGCCGAGGCGATGAAGAGCCTGACGACGCATGGCGTGACGTTTCTGCTCGACGTACCCTGTGTCGCCAGCGGCGATCGCGTACTCTCGCAAATGTTCGAGCAGGCGCGTCGTTTTGCCGACTCCTTGCACGGCGCACTGGTCGACGACAATCGGCATCCGTTGTCGGAAAAGGCGCTCGAACCGATTCGCCGTCAGGTCATGCAATATCAGGCGGCGATGAGTGCACGCCATTTGGCCGCGGGTGGGCCGCTGGCCTTGCGTCTGTTCTCCTGAGAGCTCCGGCAGTTGCGATGAACGTCAACGAGCGCCTGGCCTTCCTGCGCGGCGAGATCGAGCGGCACAACGTTTGCTACTACGTACGCGACGCGCCGCTGATCAGCGACGCGGAGTACGACCGCCTGTTCGCCGAACTGCAGGCGCTGGAAACCGATCATCCCGAGTTGGCGAGCGCTAGCTCGCCGACGCAAAGGGTAGGTGCGGCTCCGCTCGCCGAATTTGCCTCGGTGGCGCACGCCCGGCCGATGCTGTCGTTGAACAACGCGTTCAGCGATGAGGAGATCGCCGCTTTCGATCGCCGGGTGCGTGAGGCGCTTGCGGTCGACGGTGACGTTGCCTATTCGGCTGAACCCAAGTTCGACGGCCTGGCGGTTGCCCTCCTCTATGAAAACGGAGTTTTCGTGCGCGGCGCAACGCGTGGCGACGGAGCGATCGGTGAGGACATCACGGCCAATCTGCGCACGCTGCGCACGGTTCCGCTACGCCTGCTCGGCGCTCGCTGGCCCGAGACGATCGAAGTCCGGGGCGAGGTGCTGATGTTGCGCGCAGATTTTCTGCGCCTGAACGAGCGTCAGCGCGAACTCGGTGAGAAGGAGTTCGTGAATCCGCGCAACGCGGCTGCCGGCAGCCTGCGCCAGCTCGACCCGCGAGTCACCGCGCAGCGTCCTTTGCGCTTCTTTGCTTACGGGATCGCGGCGGACGATGGACCTTCCCTGCCGCGTGCCCATTGCACCGTCCTCCAGTGGCTCGCAGACTGGGGTTTTCCGGTGGCCCGCGAGCAGCGCCGGGTGAGCGGCCTGGCGGGGCTGCTGGCCTACTATCGGGAAATTGGCGAGCGCCGGGCGGCACTCGCCTACGCGATCGACGGCGTCGTCTACAAGGTAGATGATCTGCGTGCCCAGCAACAACTGGGCTTTGCTTCGCGTGCGCCGCGTTTTGCCATTGCCCACAAGTTTCCGGCTGAAGAAGCGATCACCGAAATTCTCGAGATCAGCGTGCAGGTCGGGCGCACCGGCGCGCTGACGCCGGTCGCGCGTCTGGCGCCGGTCTTCGTCGGTGGCGTCACGGTGAGCAATGCAACGCTGCACAATGCCGACGAGGTCCAGCGCAAGGACCTGCGTGTCGGTGACACGGTCGTCGTCCGGCGGGCTGGCGATGTCATTCCCGAGGTGGTTCGCGTCCTGGCGGAAAAGCGTCCGCGCAACGCGGCTGAATTCGTCATGCCGCAAAGCTGCCCGGTATGCGGTTCGTGCATCGTGCGCGCCGAGGGCGAGGCCGTTGCTCGCTGCAGCGGCGGGCTCTTTTGCCCGGCGCAGCGCAAACAGGCGGTGCTCCACTTCGCTTCACGGCGTGCGATGAACATCGATGGACTAGGCGAGAGGCTGGTCGAGCAACTGGTCGAGGCGTCGATCGTGCGCACGCCAGCCGATCTCTATCGCCTGGCTCCGCCCGCCCTGGCGGCACTCGAACGGATGGCCGAGAAGTCGGCCAACAATCTGTTGACCGCGATCGAGAACAGCAAGCGAACGACGCTGGCGCGCTTCATCTATGCCTTGGGGATGCGTAACGTTGGCGAAGCGACGGCGCGAGACCTGGCCCGGCACTTTGGCAGCCTGCAGACTTTGCTCGCCGCCGACGAAGCGCAGTTGCTGCGCGTTCCCGAAGTCGGCCCGACGGTGGCCCAGTGCATCCGCCAGTTCTGCCGCGAGGCGCACAACCTCGAGGTCATCCGGGAACTGCAGGAAGCCGGGGTCACCTGGGACGACAGCCTGCCTGCGCCACACACTGACACCGCGCTCGCCGGCAAGGTATTCGTGCTGACTGGAACCTTGCCCTCCTTGACGCGCGAGGCGGCGCGCCAGATGATCGAAGCGGCTGGTGGCAAGGTGAGCAGTTCGGTGTCGAAGAAGACCGATTTCGTCGTCGCCGGTGGCGAGGCGGGCAGCAAGCTGAGCAAGGCGGAGAGCCTTGGTCTCACAGTGATCGACGAGAGTGGCTTGCGGCAGTTGCTGGCGCCGGCGCTGCCGGCATCGAGCGCAGAGGAGGAGCGATGTTCGCCATGACTTCTGCCGGCTGGGTGCGGGCAGGTCGTTCTATCGTTCCGGGAGTGCCAGGAGGACCGGCGAAATGCTGATGGATCGGCAAGCTGCACTTGCCCTGCTGGCTACGGCCGACCTCATTCACGATGGCGACGCGATCAGCGCGGCGGTCAATCGCGTCGCGCGCGAAATCAGCACCCGCCTCGCCGAGAGCTATCCGGTCGTCCTCTGCGTCCTCAACGGCGGCGTACCCTTTGCCGGTCACCTGCTGACCCAACTGAGCTTCCCGCTCGACTTCGACTACGTCCATCTGACACGCTATGGGTCAGCGACGACGGGCGGCGCACTCTCGTGGCGCGCCGCTCCGTCGCTTGCCTTGCTGGGGCGGACGGTACTGATCATCGACGACATTCTGGACGAGGGAATGACGCTGGCGGCAATTCAGGAGCGCGTGCGGCAGCTCGGCGCGGCGGTTTGTTACACCGCCGTGCTCGCCGAGAAAATGAATGGGCGAAAGAAGGCGGCGCAAGCCGATTTCGTCGCACTGGCCGTGCCCGACCGCTTCGTCTTCGGTTTCGGCATGGACGTTCGTGGCGCTTGGCGCAACCTGCCGGCGATCTATGCCATGCGTGGAGAGTGAGAGATGCTGGCGATCATCGGTGGCAGCCGTCTGGGTCAACTCGCTGGGCTCGAGGTCGAACGTCGTGAGCGAACCGGTACGCCCTATGGCGATCCCTCGGGGCCGCTGGTCTTCGGCCGGCTCGCCGGTCGTGACCTCGTTTTTCTGGCGCGCCACGGGAGCGACCATGATATCCCGCCGCACCGCGTCAACTATCGTGCGAACGTCTGGGCCTTGAGTCAGGTCGGCGCCGCGCGGGCGATCCTGGCGGTTGCCGCAGTCGGCGGCATTCGGGCGGATCTTCACCCAGGCGATCTGGTGCTTCCCGATCAGATCATCGACTATACCTGGGGTCGTCCGTCGACCTATCACGAGGGACCAGGAAGTACCGTCACGCACGTAGACTTCAGTCAGCCGTATGATGCAGCGCTCCGCCGGAAAGCGCTCTCGGCGGCGCAGGCCCTGTCGCTGCCCTGCGCAGGATCGGCGGTGTATGCGGCGACGCAAGGGCCGCGTCTGGAAACGGCGGCCGAGATCAATCGCCTCGAACGCGATGGGGCCGATGTGGTGGGCATGACGGCCATGCCGGAAGCGGTGCTGGCGCGTGAACTTGGCGTCCCCTATGCGGCGATCAACGTCGTCGCCAACTACGCGGCTGGGCGTGGCCAGCCGCCGCGCGCAATCAGTCTTGCCGAGATCAACGCGGTTCTCGATGGGGCCATGCAACGGGTGCTTGCGTTGATTGAACGGATGCTCGCCGACAATGATTAGGCCGGTGCTGAAAATGGGCGATCCGCGCCTCTGGCGCCGGGCGAAGCCGGTCGAAGAGTTCGGCACTCGGCAACTGCACGCCTTGGTCGATGATCTGCGCGAAACCATGCGGCAGCTTGACGGAGCTGGCTTGGCGGCGCCGCAAATTGGCGTTGACCTGCGCCTGGTCGTTTTCGGCGTGAGCAACAACCCACGCTATCCGGACGCCGAGGCAGTTCCTTGGACCGTCCTCGCCAACCCTGTGCTGACCCCTCTTGGCGACGAGGTGGACGAGGGCTGGGAAGGCTGTCTGTCGGTTCCCGGCTTGCGTGGCTGGGTCGCGCGCGCAGCCCGTCTGCATTACACCGGCTTCGACGCCGACGGCCGGCCGGTCGAGCGAACGGTCGGTGGTTTCCACGCGCGTCTCGTCCAGCACGAATGCGATCACCTCGACGGTGTGCTCTATCCGATGCGGATGCGCGACTTCACACGCTTTGGCTTTGTCGAGGCGCTTTTTCCGGGAGATCAGCTTGCGGCTGACGGACGGCCGGCGCCCGCCGCTCCTTCCATCTTGCCGAGTGCATCGGCAACCGCCGATTAGACCAATACGGATTCCAGATGAACATGAACGCGGCCAACACGCGCTATCGCATCCTTTTTGTCTGCATGGGCAACATTTGCCGTTCGCCAATCGCCGAGGGCGTCACGCGCGGTATGGCGCAGCGCGCCGGCCTGGCCGCCCGCCTCGAGCTTGCTTCGGCCGGGACACACGGCCATTACCACAAGGGCGAACCACCCGATCCGCGTGCTCGACGGGTTGCCGCCAAGGGCGGTTACGATTTGTCCGGAATTCGCGCGCGGCCGGTCGTCGAAGCCGATTTCGCCTATTACGACCGGGTTCTGGCGATGGACGACAGCAATCTGTCGGTGCTTGAATCGATTTGCCCGGAAGAAAGTCGAGCGCGCCTCGGCCTGTTTCTGGCATACGCACCGGAACTTGGCGTCTATGAGGTGCCCGATCCCTATTACGGCGCGGAATCGGGCTTTGAGCGTGTGCTCACTTTGTGCGAGCGGGCGGCGAGCGGCTTGCTCGCTGCCCTGGCGCGTGGCGAGATCTGAGCCGGCTGCGCCCGCGAGTCGATGCGCTGAGCAGCCGGCTAGCGGCCGGCCTGCGCCATCATCAGGCGCTCGATGTGGTTGATCAGCAGTTCTTCCGGATACGGTTTGCCGAGGACGACATTGACCCCAACCGCGGCTGCCTGGCTGCGTAGCTCGTCGTTGTCGGAGGTCACCATGATGATCGGGACATGTGCGGTGCGCGGGTCGGCGCGAACCTGCCGACTGAGCTGGAAGCCGTCCAACCCTGGCATGTCGACGTCGGTGACGAGAATGTCGGGTACGGTGCCTTCGATCTGGCGTGCTGCGTCCAGGCCATCCTCTGCCGTCAGCACCTGATAGTCGTGCGCTGAGAGCAACCTGCCGGTCTTCACCCGGACGACACGCGAATCGTCGGCGACCATCACGACGGTTTGCTGCGGCGACTTCACGGGAGCCTGGGTGAGCGGCGCGGGGGCTTGGCGTCGGGCGGCTTCCACCGCCTGGCGTTGGTTTTCCCGGTTGATCGCCTGCTCGATGATGCGCAGTTCCTGCTCTTCCTGGCGCAGCGCTTCCGCGACCGCACGCCGCTCGCGTTCGAGCTGCGCGGCGTCATCCGCCGCGCGCCTTGCGGCAGCCCGGCTCGCCGCTTCCTCAGCCGCCTGACGCTCGGCGGCCCGGCGGCGCGCCGCCTCGTCTTCCGCACGTCGAGCAGCGTCCCGGCGAGCAGCCTCTTCGGCCGCCAAGCGCCGGGCTTCGCGCTGCGCGGCTTCCTCAGCCGCGCGCGCTTCGGCTGCCTTCCGCTCGGCGGCCAGCCGCGCTGCCTCTTCGGCGGCACGTCGCTCGCTTGCGCGGCGGGCAGCTTCAGCGGCGGCCAGTCGCTGCGCTTCACGCTGCGCGGCTTCTTCCGCGGCACGCTTTTCGGCTGCCTGTCGTGCTGCCTCTTCGGCCGCACGTCGCTCGCGTGCGCGGCGCGCGGCTTCCTCGGCTGCCAGCCGCTGCGCTTCACGCTGCGCGGCTTCCTCGGCGGCGCGCTGTTCGGCTGCCTGTCGTTCGGCGGCGAGCCGTGCTGCCTCTTCCGCGGCACGTCGCTCACTTTCGCGGCGAGCGGCTTCCTCGGTTGCCAAGCGCTGAGCTTCGCGCCGCGCGGCTTCCTCAGCGGCGCGCTGTTCGGCTGCCTGTCGTTCGGCGGCGAGCCGTGCCGCCTCTTCCGCGGCACGTCGCTCACTCTCGCGGCGAGCAGCTTCTTCGGCGGCCAGTCGTTGCGTTTCACGCTGCGCGGCTTCCTCGGCGGCGCGCGCTTCGCTTGCCTGTCGTTCAGCCGCTTGCCGCTCGCTTTCACGGTGGACAGCCTCTTCAGCCGCGCGCGTAGCAGCCGCTTCCTGTGCCGCAGGCTCCGGCCGGCGTTCTTCGGGAGCGACGTCTGGCGTCGGGCGGGCCTCGTCGGCTGGTGGCCGGGCTTCGCTCGGCTCGATGTGCCGCCAGTCGCTACGTTGATCGAGCCGTTTGCGCGCCGAGCGCCGGGCGATGAAGAAGCTGACGACCAGAAACACCACAAACACGGCGGCGGCGACCAGCAGCATGTTTTCATTCATCGACATTGAACTGCTCCTTCACGGCGCGCGGGCGTTCCTGGAAAAAACCATCAGCACGCATGATAAAACGATTGATTGAACTCCTGCTAGGTCGGCGGCAGGAAAATCGCCGCTACGCAGCCGCTGCGTCGCCAGGGGTAAGATGCCAACGGTATTTCAACTGGGGCCTTCGCCGGAAGCGATTATTGCCAGGCGCTGGAGTGCGGTTTGTCGGGCAAAGAGCGTCAACAGGACATCGACCGACGGGGTTTGCTCCTGGCCGGTGAGCAGTACGCGCAAGGGCATCGCCAGTTGCGGCATTCGGATGCCGCTTCTGGCGACGCAGTCCTTGATCAGGGCACCAATTGCCGCCGCCTCCCAAGCGACGTCGGCGAGGCGGCGGGTGAACTCGCGCAGGGCTGGCCGCGCTGCCTCGGTCAGGTACTTGTTCACCAGGTCTGCTGGTGGTTGCAGGGCGCCGTGAAAAATGGCCACCGCGTCGGTCAGTTGATTGAGTGTGACCACACGCTCCTTGTAGACACCGACGATGGTCGTCAGCGGTGCGGCGTCACCCAGCGCGAGCGCGCGCGCTGCCAGTCGTTCGGCCACCTTCTCCGCCAGGTAGCCATTGTCAGCCTGTTTCAGATAGTGGGCATTCAGCCAGTCCAGTTTCTCGGGGTTGAATTGCGCCGCGGACGGTGTGATGTGATCGAGGTCGAACCACTGACAGAACTGCTGGGCCGAGAATATCTCGTCGTCGCCGTGCGACCAGCCGAGGCGGGCAAGGTAGTTCACGACGGCCTGCGGCAGGTAGCCGGCATGATCGTATTGCATGACGCTGACCGCGCCGTGACGCTTCGAGAGCTTCTGAGCGTCGCTGCCGAGAATCATCGAGAGATGCGCATAGCTCGGCACCTGTGCGCCAAGCGCCTGCAGGATGTTGATCTGGCGTGGCGTATTGTTCACATGATCGTCGCCACGAATGACGTGTGTGATCGCCATGTCCCAGTCATCGACGACGACACAGAAGTTGTAGGTCGGCGTTCCGTCGGCGCGTGCGATGACCAAGTCGTCGAGTTCGGAATTGGCAATTTCGATGCGACCCTTGACCAGGTCATCCCAGGCGACGACGCCGGTCGTCGGGTTGCGGAAACGAACGACCGGCAGGACATCGGTGGGCGGTGTCGGCAAATCCTTCCCGGGGTCGGGCCGCCAGCGACCATCGTAGCGGGGCTTCAGGCCGTGCGCGCGCTGGGTATCGCGCAACTCAGCGAGTTCTTCGGCCGAGGTGTAACACAGGTAGGCGGTACCCGCGGCAAGCATTTCCTGGATGACCTGGCGATAGCGATCCATGCGCTGGGTCTGGTAGAACGGACCCTCGTCGTAGCTCAGACCCAGCCAGTGCATGCCATCGAGGATCGCCTGCACCGCCTCAGGCGTCGAGCGGGCAAGATCGGTGTCTTCGATGCGGAGGATGAAACTGCCCCCATGCCGGCGGGCGAACGCCCACGAAAAAAGCGCCGTACGGGCTCCGCCGACATGCAGGAAGCCGGTCGGCGACGGGGCAAAACGGGTACGGATCATGTTGGCTCGCAGCAGAAAGAAAAGCGCCTATTCTAGTTGAAGCGAGTCGTCCAGGCCGCCAGACGAAGCATTGCCGATGTGGCCGGTCGTCGTCGGGGGGCCGATCCCCGGGTGTGCGGCTGCCTGGCACAGGCGGCAGCGACTCGCTGCTTGCCGACTGGCTGCTCTTGCGACTTGCTCGGATGGCTCGCGTCACTTCTCCGCCAGGCGTGGGTCGCTGATTCGACATGCGCTTGTCCGGAGAGGAACCGGCACTTGCGGCCGTCCTGGTTTACAATGATCCGTCTGTGGTCCGTCTGGCTCGCGCGATCTGTCAAGAGGCTGGCTGTCAATGATCCTAAGATTCTTTCCGCAACGTCCTGATCATCCGCTGGCCGATGCCAAGGAGCTGAAACAGACTCTCGCCGAGTTGCTGACGGCGAAGCCGGCGCAGGCGGTCGAGGAGATCGTGGACTGGTTCGATTCGCTGCGCAAGAGTTCCGGGTTCCGTCTCGACCAGTACTTCGATGTCCTTCGTCAGCTCGACGACGCGGCACAACCACATCTGCGCCGGCTGGCGCGTGACTATCTGATGAAGCAGCCGCTGTCCAAGCTGGAGGAGGAGCGCCTGTGGGCGATGAATTCCGGCTATTGGCAACTGATTGCCGGCTTGTACCTGGGGTGCGTCGAACAGAGCCGCATTGACGCCAAGAGCAAAGGCGCAGACGCGTTCAAGGCCTCCTTGCCGTTGGCCATGGCGCGCGCGCAAGCGGCTTACTACATGCGAATAAAGTGGCTGACCTACCGCTATGGCCCGGTGGACCAGGAGGTCTGGCGACGGCTTGGGCAGACGTACCTCGACGCCGAAGCGAGCGGTCACGCGCAAAAGCCGCTGCAGCTTTATCCTTCGCAACGCGGGCTGACCAGCACTGGCCAGATTTATCTGCACGCGATTGTTTTCTTTGCCTCGTCGATGGACAGTCTGGCACCGGCCCAGATCGAACTGGCCGATCGACTGATTACGCATTTCTTGCCGAACTTCGTTCTCTCGCCCGATTGCCGCAAGGACAGCGTGTATTGGCTTGACGCGGCGGCCGATTCGCTGCCAACCCGCCTGGCTCGCCACCCGGGGAATGCCCGGCCCGGCTTGCGTTTCTTCGCGCCGGGGGCCGCCCTGAAGTCGCTCGATGAGCTGATGCACAAGGTCGAGCGCGGCGAGCTGCCAACCGATCTGGATCTGGGCGGCGAATACCCGGCGCGCGCCGTTCTCGCCGTCCTGCGTCATCTGCACATCTACTGGGCCGCGCAGCCGCCACGGCGGCGACACAAGCGGCATGCGGTGAAGACGCGGATGTCGGTGTTTACCGGTTTTGACGACTGCTATGCGGTGGGTCTGGCGCCGGCCGCTGCGTTGACCGAGAAGTCGGCAACGGTCGAGAGCTGGGTGGTCGAGAACGTCAGTGTCGGTGGTTTTCAGGCTTGCTTTGCCGACCACCCCGGTGGCCCGGAAAGACTGGGCAGGTTGTTGGTCGGTCGTCCGGACGGCAGCAGCACTTGGTTGCTCGGCGTCGCCCGGCGCTTCAATCGACTGCCTGGAGCACGCGCCAGTCTGGGCGTCCAGTTACTCTCCAATCAGGCGCTGAGTATCCGGCTGCAACCGCGGCGCAGCGGCTTTTCGGCCGCTACCGCGATCCCCGGCATCTGGTTGCCGGCTCAGGGCGAGCCTGCGGTGCTCCGCATTGTCCTCCCCCTTGGCAGCTTCAACGTGCGCGAGAACATGGAGTTTGCGCACGGCGGGCAGGTTCACCGGTTGCTTCCGGTTGAACTGGAGGAAAGCGGCGCGGACTACGAGATTGCTCGCTTCAACGACGAGGCGAGTTAGCTCGCGATCGCCTGGCGTCAGGTCAACTCTTGCCGCGCGTGGCAGATTTTGGCCGGAATGCCTTGACGACCTGCTCCAGGGTTTCGACGAAGGGGCCGCCGATCAGATCGAGACAGTAGGGCACCGCAGCAAAGATCCCATCTACGATGATGCGTCCATCGTTCGCTCGCACACCTTCTAGCGTCTCGCGGATTGCCTTGGGTTGCCCCGGCAGGTTGATGATCAGGGCCTGACCGCGAACCACTGCGACTTGCCGCGAGAGGATCGCGGTGGGCACGAAGTGACGGCTGATCCGCCGCATCTCCTCGCCGAAACCCGGCAAGACCTTGTCGGCAATGGCCAGGGTCGCCTCCGGTGTGACGTCACGCCTGGTCGGTCCGGTGCCGCCGGTGGTCAGAACGAGGTGGCAGCCTAGGTGATCGACCAGTTCGATCAAGACTCGTTCGATCGACGGGCGGTCGTCCGCGATCAGGCGTTGCTCGCTGCGCCACGGGCTGGCGAGCGCGCTGCTCAACCACGCTTTGAGGGCGGGAATCCCTTCGTCCGCATATACCCCCTGTGATGCGCGGTCGCTGATCGATACCAGCCCGATCAGCAACTCAGCGGTGCTCGTCGTTTTCGTCATTGACCGTCTCCAGATCAGCGGGCGCCAGTTCCCGCAACTCACGATAAAGGGCTCGGAAGCTGCGCGGCGGCTTGTCCTGTGCCTGTTCGAGCAGGGCTGAGCGGCGCAGCGAACGCAAACGCTGGATGTCGAGTGCCGGGAACTCGTTGGCCAGGCGTTGCAGCGTCCGCTCGTCGGCCAGAATATCGGCCCGCAGTTGCTCGATCCGGTGCTGACGCGCCACTTCGCAAGCCGCATCGCCGCGCACAACGGCCAGCGCCTGCCGCAGCGGTTCGGCATCGACCTGCCGCATCAGGCGACCAATGAACTGCATTTGTCTTCGCCGGGCGTCATTGTGCCGCAGCATGCCGCGTGCCGCGTCGACGGCAACGCGCAAGTCTTCCGGCAGTTGCATTCGCTGCAGGCGCTCAGCCGACAACTCGACGAGTTGTTCGCCAAGCGCCTGCAGATCCTCCATCATCCGCTTGCGGCGTGTCTTGGACAGCGGGACTGATTCTTGTTCGGGTAAATTCATCGGCGTCTTTTCCGGCTGGCCGGAGGAGAGCCTGGCGGCTGCGTGCGAGGCGGTTGCGCTCCGGGGGGAACTGCTATGATAGCGGCTTTCTCCGCTGGCCACCGATCTCATGTCCGATGCCACTCCGGCCGCTGGCCGCCAGTTTCGTTTCAGCTACCCTTTCGCCACGCTGCAGGAACTTGCCCGCGAGGTTCTCGCCTACGCCGAGCGGCAGGGGGCGAGCGCCTGCGAGGTGGATGTTTCGGATGGTTTCGGACAGTCGGTCACCGTCCGCTGCGGGGCGGTCGAAACCATCGAGTTCAATCGCGACAAAGCGATTTCGCTCACCGTCTATCTCGGGCAGCGCAAGGGTCAGGCAAGCACCTCGGTGTTTTCCACGACGGCGCTGCGCGAGACGGTAGACGCGGCGCTCAACATTGCCCGCTTCACCGCATCCGACGCTTGCGCCGGTCTGCCCGAACCGGAACTGCTGGCCATCGACTGCTCCCGCCTGCCGTCGCTCGACCTCTATCATCCCTGGTCGCTTTCGGTCGAAGGGGCGGTTGAGCTGGCGCAGCGCTGCGAGCAGGCGGCTTTCGCATTCAGCCCGCAGATCAGCAATTCGGAAGGGGCAACCGTATCGATCCAGGAAGGCCAGTTCGTTTCGGCCAACAGTCTCGGCTTCATCGGTGGCTTTCCGACATCGCGCCATTATCTGGCGTGTTCGGTCATTGCCGGCAAGAGCGAGCAGATGCAGCGGGACGAGTGGTTTGCCATTGCGCGCGACGCGCAGACCATCGGATCGCCCGAGGCGATCGGCGAACAAGCTGCGCGACGCGCGGTGGCCCGCCTCGGCGCACGCAAGATCAAGACCTGTCGGGTGCCGGTGCTCTTCGAGGCGCCGCTGGCCTCGTCCTTGATCGGCCACTTCGTACATGCGGCCAGCGGCGGCAGCCTGTATCGCAAGACATCGTTCCTCGTCGACCGGCTGGGCAAACGCGTCTTTTCGCGCAAGGTACAGATCAGCGAGCGGCCCCATCTGGCGAAAGCGCTGGCCAGCACCTATTTCGATAGTGATGGCGTGGCAACGCGCGCGCGCGAGGTGGTCGAGGGCGGGCGCTTGCAAGGGTACTTTCTGAGCGCTTATACCGGGCGCAAGCTGGGTCTGCCGACGACCGGCAACGCCGGCGGTTGCCATAACCTCGTCGTACGACCCGGTAAGCGCGATTTCAATGGCTTGCTCAAGAAGATGAACCGTGGCCTGCTGGTCACCGATCTGCTCGGCCATGGGGTCAATTATGTCACCGGCGACTATTCGCGCGGAGCCGCCGGTTACTGGGTCGAGAACGGTGAGATCGCTTACCCGGTCGAAGAAATCACCATTGCCGGGAACCTGATCGAGATGTTCCGGAACGTCGCGGCCGTCGGCAACGATGTGCTGATCAGAGGCTCGAAACAGGTCGGCTCGCTCCTCATCGAACAGATGAAGGTTGCCGGCAAGTAGCTCGATACTGGCCCGATCGGTCGGCCTTGCCGATAGTTTCCCGTTGGTTCTGCGCGATCCGCCCAGCAGCGGGCGAGCAAACGCCCCGCTTGATGCGTGGCGAGGCTTGCTCGCACCCCCGACCAGGGCAAGACCATTATCCATACACGACTGATTTCGCTATAATCTGCGCGCAACTCGTCTACAACAACCTTATAGGAGACAAATCGTGGAAAGACGTTCGTTCCTGAAAAATGCCGGCGTCGGTCTGGCGGCTGGAAGCTTGGCCATGCCGGCGATTGCCCAGAATGCGCCAACGATCAAGTGGCGCCTGGCTTCGAGCTTTCCGAAGAGCCTCGACACGATCTACGGTGGCGCTGAACACATGGCGCGGCGGGTCGCCGAGGCGACCGGCGGGAAATTCCAGATCCAGGTCTTCGCGGGCGGCGAGATTGTTCCCGGCCCGGCGGTCTTCGACGCGGTCAAGGACGGTACGGTCGAGATGGGTCATACGGTGTCCTACTACTTCTTTGGCAAGGATCCGACTTATGCGCTGGAGACGGCCGTCCCCTTCGGGATGACCAACCGCCAGATGGATGCGTGGATTCGGCACGGCAACGGCGCCAAGCTGCTCGGCGAGTTCTTTGCCAAGTCGAACATTCTGACCATTCCGTGTGGCAACACCGGAACCCAGATGGGCGGCTGGTACCGCAAGGAAATCAAGACGGTGGCCGACCTGAAGGGGTTGAAGATCAGGATCGGTGGCTTTGCCGGCGCTGTCCTCAGCAAGCTGGGCGCTGTCCCGCAACAGATTCCGGGTGGCGACATCTATCCGGCACTGGAGAAGGGAACCATCGATGCCGCCGAATGGATCGGCCCCTACGACGATCAGAAGCTGGGCTTCAACAAGGTTGCCAAGTTCTACTACTATCCCGGGTGGTGGGAGGGCGGGCCACAAGTGTCGGCCTACGTCAACACCAAGAAGTGGGCTGAACTGCCGAAGGAGTATCAGGCGATCATACAGATCGCCTGCGCCGACGCGCACGTCGACATGATGTCGAAGTATGACGCGAAGAATCCGACGGCGCTCAAGCAACTCGTTGGCTCGGGAACGCAGTTGAAACAGTTTCCGCGCGAGGTGATGGAGGCGTGCCACAAGGCAGCGATGGAGCTTTATGCCGAGACCTCGGCGAAGAACGCCGAGTTCAAGAAAGTCTATGACGACTACAAGAAGTTCATGGACGATCAGAACCTGTGGTTCCGCATTGCCGAAGGCGCGTACGCCAACTTCATGCATACGCGCAAGTAGCCCGCACAGCGTTCCGGGCGGGCGCAGCCCCCGGCTGCACCCGTCGGAGCCTAAGCCCGCAACGACGAAAAAACGGAGGCCTCAGCCTCCGTTTTTTCGTGCCCTCGTGCTCTCGTCCCCTCCCTGCCTGAGTCACAGCGGGAGGAGACAGTCCGGGGCAAACTCGCTGGTCACACGGCCCGCCTGTGCGACTTCAAGCCGCACCTGTCGCGCACCGCGTGGTGCCCGCCTATTTTCCGGAATCCCTCTTCAACGCCTCGAGCACCGCCTTGCCAGCGTCATCTGTTCCCTCCGGGCTGCCCGTCGGTTTGTCCTGCAGGTCGGCGGGCGATGGGGCTGTCGGGGTGCCGTAGTCGGAGGTCGGCATTTCGATCTTGACCGCGTCGAGATCGACCTTCTCTTCCTTGTCGAGGCCCAAGGTGACCAACTGCGGGAAGACGATGAGAATGCCGACCATGATGATCTGGATGCAGACGAACGGAATCGCACCCCAGTAGATGTCGGTCGACTTCACCGACGCCGGGGCAACCGAGCGTAGGTAGAAGAGGGCAAAACCAAAGGGCGGGTGCATGAATGATGTCTGCATGTTGACCGCCAAGAGGACGCCGAACCAGATGAGATCGATGCCGAGCGCTTGTGCTACCGGTCCGAGCAAGGGCACGACGATGAATGAAAGTTCGAAAAAATCGAGGAAGAAGGCGAGCAGGAAGACCAGTACGTTGACTACGATCAGGAAACCGATTTCGCCTCCCGGCAAGCCGGTGAGCAGATGTTCGACCCATTTGTGGCCGTCTACGCCGTAGAAGGTCAGAGAAAAAACGCGCGCGCCAACCAGGATGAAGACGACGAAGGTGGTCAGTTTCGCCGTTGTCTCCATTGCCTGCTTGAGCAGGCCCCAGCTCAGCCGCCGACGCACGAGGGCCATGATCAAAGCGCCGGTCGCGCCCATCGCGCCGCCCTCGGTCGGCGTCGCAATACCCAGGAAAATCGTTCCGAGGACGAGAAAGATCAGCATCAGCGGCGGAACGAGCGTCGTCAGCACGCGCAGCAGGAGCTTGGCGCCACGCAGCGTACGCGCTTCGCTGGGCAGGGCGGGAACCCAGCGCGGCCGGAAGATGGCGACCAGCACGACGTACCCGACATAGAACACGGTCAGCGTGAGGCCGGGGACGAACGCACCGGCATACATGTCGCCGACCGACTTGCCCAACTGGTCGGCCATGATGATCAGCACCAGCGACGGCGGAATGATCTGCGCCAGCGTCCCGGAAGCGGCAATGACACCGCTGGCCAGCTTCTTGTCATAGCCGTAGCGGAGCATGATCGGCAGCGAAATGAGGCCCATCGAAATCACCGATGCGGCGACGACGCCGGTCGTTGCCGCCAGCAATGCGCCGACCAGGATCACGGCAAAAGCGAGTCCGCCGCGCAAGGGGCCGAACAACTGGCCGATCGTGTCGAGCAGATCCTCGGCCATTCCCGAGCGTTCAAGGATGAGGCCCATGAACGTGAAGAAGGGAATGGCGAGCAGCGTATCGTTGCTCATGATCCCGAAGATGCGATCAGGTAAGGCCTGAAACAGTTGTGGCCCGAGCAGGCCGAGTTCGATGCCGATCAGGCCGAAAAAGATGCCATTGGCGGCCAACGCAAAGGACACCGGGAAGCCGACGAGGAGAAAGACGACCATCGAAGCGAAGATGATCGGCGCCATGTTGGCGATCAGGAATTCGCTCATCACAGTTCTCCCTTCTGGGCCTTGATGGCCAGCGCAAGTTCCTCTTCAGGCGTCGGTTTGCGCGGTTTCTCGGTCGGATCCGGGCAACGGCCGAGCAAGAACCCGATGCGCTTGATCAGCTCTGAAATGCCCTGCAGGACGAGCAGGAAAAATCCGATCGGAACGAGCAGGCGAACCGGCCAGACGACAAGGCCGCCAGCATTGCTCGACTGTTCGTTGTTTTGCAGCGCGAGGAGAAAAATCGGCCAGGACATGACCATTACCGCGATCGCCATCGGCATCAGGAAGACGATGATTCCGAAGATGTCGATCCAGGTCTGCGCCCTTTTCGACAGGCGCCCGGCAATCAGGTCGATACGCACATGCTCATTGCGCATCAGCGTGTAGCCGGCGCCGAAGAGAAAGATTGCCGAGAACATGTACCACTGGATTTCAAGAAAGGCGTTCGAACTGTAGTTGAACGTGTAGCGCATGACGGCGTTGCCGGCGCCAATCAGGGTGACGATGAGTACGAGCCAGATGATGCTCTTGCCGATGCGCTCGGTGAGCCAATCGATCAGCTTGGAAAGCTTCAACAAACCATTCACGGGGCATTCCTCCTCAGGCAGCCGGACATTCACTCCTCCAGAGCCCTGGAATCGCCATGCCGCCTCTTGTCCGGGCGGTCGTTGGGGCGCTGCTCAAACCTGACAGCGTGATGGTGCGATCCGATAGGGCCGCCGGATTATGGCACATTTGCTTGTCAAACGTGCCCTTTCGCAGCGCCGCGACCTACCACTGGATTGGTTTGCCGTCGCGAAAGAAACCGCCATTCGGCCCGTCGTCGGGCAGCAGCGCGGCCCAGACGATTCCGGCTGCGCCCTCTTCTGCGCTGCGCGTGGCATTTGGACCGCCCATGTCGGTTCGGCACCAGCCCGGGCAAACCGAGTTGATCTTGATTGGGCTGCCCTCGATCTCCCTGGCGGTGAGTCGCGTCAATGCATTCAGGGCGGCCTTCGACATCCGGTAGCCCGGCCAGAAGCCTTCCATCTCGGCGAGTTGCCCCATGCCGGAAGAAACATTGACGATGCGGCCCCAGCCGCCTTCGCGCATGATCGGGACGATCGCCTGGATCAGGCGCAGCGGAGCCAGCGCGTTGCAGGCGAGCGTCGCCTGCACGATCTCCGGGTCGACGGCGAAGACGCTCGCCGCTTGCGGCAGGGCAAAGTCCTTGGTTTCCAGGAAGACGCCGGCGTTGTTGACCAGGATGTCGGCTCGCCCAAACTCGCGCCGCACGCGCGCGGCGAGGGCCGCTACGGCGCTCGGTTCGGTGATGTCGGCGACGTGCGGTACGACATCGGAACCGCTCTCGCGGAGCTGCCGAGCAGCCTCGTCGATCGTCTCGGGGACACGCCCGATCATCAGCACGCGGCATCCGGCGGCCGCCAGATCACGCGCGACCGCCAGACCAATCCCGCGCGAGGCGCCCGTCACGATGGCAAGTTTTTGCGCCAGCATCATTTTTACTCCCGTTGGTTGTGGTTGCCCAAGCCGCATGATGCAACGCTCCGCGTCGGACGGCAAGCAGCCTTAGTTGGCGCGGCCTTCTTCGCCGTTGCGTGCAGCCAGGAAGGCTTGCGCTTCCTCGCGCCGCTCGAAGACGTGCGGTGCGATGCTGCGCGCAGCGAAAGCCTCACCCAGTTTCGCGCGCAGAAAGGCGCTCGTCGCGTAGCGCGTGATCTGGCTGAAGTAGTTGGCCAGGAAGTGGCGATCCATTTCGGCGTAGGCGTCGTACATGTCCTGGTTGATCCGGAAGCGGTCGTAGTTGATGATCACGCCGACACGTTTGCCGGCTGCGCGACAGCGCTGCTCGCAGATGTCCCAGATTGCCTTGACGTCTTCCAGCACGCGCACGTGCATCCCTTCGAAGTTGAGGAAGAGGATGTTGCGCTCCGGATCGTAGATTACCCTTTCCGGAAGCGAAAGATTGAGCAGTTCAGCTTCCAGACCCATCGGATTGGGATTGAAGATGCGTGCATCCATCTCGCCGTACTCGCCGATGACCGGTGCGAAGTCCATATGCTGCAGGATGTCGCGCTCGACATCGATGCCGGGCGCCACCTCGATCAGCGCCAAGCCTCGGCGAACGCGGCGAAACACGCAGCGTTCGGTGATGTAATACACTGGCTTGCCGCGATCGTAGGCGTATTGGCCGTTGAAAGTGATCTGTTCGACCTGGCGGAGAAACTTGCGCTGGCTGCCTTCCTGCACTATTCGCAACTTGCCGTCATCGACCGCGATTTGCAGGCCCTTGCCGGTAAAGGTGCCGACGAAAACGACGCGCCGAGCGTTCTGGCTGATGTTGATGAAGCCGCCGGCGCCGGTGAGTCGCCCGCCGTAACGGCTGACATCGACGTTGCCGGCAGCATCGCATTGGGCCATGCCGAGGCACGCCATGTCGAGACCTCCGCCGTCGTAGAAGTCGAACTGCTGATTTTCGTCGATCACCGCATCCATGTTGACCCCGGTGCCGAAGTTGCCGCCGCTAGCCGGGATTCCGCCGATCAGACCGGATTCGACGGTCAGCGTCAGCAGGTGCGAAATACGCTCCTCGTTGGCGACCGCCGAGACGCCCTCAGGCATCCCGACGCCGAGATTGATGATGCCATTCGGCGGCAGTTCAAAGGCTGCACGGCGGGCGATGATTTTGCGCTCGGTCAGTGGCGTGGACACCAGACTCGCTGCGGGCACGCGAAACTCCCCGGCGTAGGCGGCGCTGTACGGCGTGGCCAGGGTTTGCATGTGCTGCGCTGCTTCGGCGACGACTACGCAGTCGACGAGGATTCCCGGGATCTTGACCTGGCGCGGCGCCAGTCCGTTGCGTTCGGCAATTCGCTCGACCTGCGCCATGACGATGCCGTTGCTATTCTTGGCTGCCATGGCCATCGCGAGATTGTTCAGCGTCAGCGCTTCACGTTCCATCGTGATGTTGCCGAAGGTGTCCGCCGTGGTTCCGCGGACGAAAGCGACGTTTACCCGGCCAACCTTGAAGAAGAGCCATTCCTCGCCATCGACCTCGACGAGTTTGACGATGTCTCGGGTCGTCGCGGCATTGATTCGCCCGCCGCCGTAGCGCGGATCGACGAAGGTGTGCAGTCCGACCTTGGAGAATGAACCTGGCTTGCCGCCAGCCAGATCGCGAAACAATTGGCAGATGATCCCCTGCGGCAGGTTATACGCCTGGATTCGGTTGGCCAGGGCGAGTTCGGCCACCTTCGGCATGCGGCCCCAGTGGCCGGCGACTACACGGCGCAGCAGCCCTTCGTGCCCCAGGTGATTGAGCCCCAGCGTATTGCCGTCGCCCTGGCCGGCCGCCGCGAACAAGGTCAGGTTCCTTGGACTGCCGGTGGTGAGAAAGCGACGTTCGAGTGCCGACAGCAGGGCTTCGGCAAAGCCGGTCTGGACGAAGCCCGTGCTCGCCAGCGTGTCGCCGTCTCGAATCAGGGCAATCGCTTCATCGGCAGTAACAATCTTGCTGCGCATCGGTGTGTCCTACGAGCCCTTCGTCTCACTCTGCGTGCTCGCCGACTGCTCGCCGCGTTCCAGTGAGCAGTCGGCGTCGGGCTTTTAGTGTAATGAAGCCTGGATCGACTGGAACTGACGTACCCATGGCTGGTTGGCACGTAGGTCGGGGGGCAGAGCGGCAATCGCAGCGCGTGCCTGGCCTACCGTATCGAAGGCGCCGAGGAATAGACTGTAGTGCTCACGTTGCTGGTACTCGGTGGCCGCGAAAGCGAGTGAACTGCGCGCCAGATGCCTGATGTTGCGGTCGACAAAACGCGCCATGTCGGCCTGACTGGGCGAGAGCACCAACTGTACGGTGTAGGCTTTCGGCGATTGCTGGAGCAGCCATTGGCGATCGTGCAGCACGCGCGGCCCGTTGCCCAGGGCAGGTGCGTTGGCCAGTGCAGCACGCAGCTCGCCAAGGCTCTTCTCGAGGTCGGCAACCTTGTCGGTCACCAACGCGATCCGCGCCTGTTGCTCGGTCTCGTTTTGTCGCCGGGTTTCCTCGCCAGCCGCCAGTGCCGCGAGATGAGTTCCGACTTCAGCCATCCGGGCCTCGCTCTTCGCTACGAGCGCTTCTGTGCTTGCCGGGGCGAAAGCAGGCGCCCACTTGACCAGCGCGAAACCCGCCAGGGTCAACAGCAGCAGGCCGGCGATCGCCAGATGCGTCTTCCTGAAACCGTCGCGCGTCTCCCCGGCGTGGCTAGCGAGTGCGGTCGCTACCTCGCCGATGGCCGAATCCAGGCGTTGCGTTTCCGCGCGTAGGACGCCGACCAGGCCCTGTAGCGACTGGAATTCGGTGTAGTGCTCACGCTGCAGTGCGCCGAGGCCATCGATCCGTGCTTCGACGATCGTGTGCTGCTTCTCCGCCTGCTCGCGCACCGCCTCAATGCGGCTCTTGTTGCCGCGCGTTGCGGTATCGAGGAGTTCGCACGTGACGTCGAACTGGTCGAGGCGCCGACGCTGCTCGGCGATGATCTGCTCTTGTGCTTTGAACAGTCCGGCGAGCGCGGCGATGTCGCTATCGAGGCGCTCGACCTCGTGGCTGACGCGCGCATTGCTGCTGGTGAAGCGCGCTTCCCAGCCGTGCGCGGTGTCAGCCAGCCAGTTCTGCGTTTCGCCGCGCAAGGTGGCGATCTGCCGTTCGCTGGCCGTGGCATGCGTACTGAGCGAGAGGCTTTGCTGTTGCAGGTCGGCCGCCAGTCGGTGCACCTGGCTCGACACCTCGCCGCCCGCCTGGCGGAGTTCGCTCAGCGCAGCGTCGATACGGCGATTATTGTCCGCGTACAGGGCTGTCAGTTCATCGTAGTCGCGCAGCACCCGATCAAGCTGTGCGTTGATCTCCTTTGGCGTCAAGCTGCCGTCGGTGGACCGGGTCAGTTCCAGCAGCTCGGCCATTCTGGGCTGAATGGCGGGAATCTCACCCACCGCTGAGTCGGATGGTTCGGGCGCCGTGAGAACGGCGGCATGCTCTGGCTGGACATCCTGCGCAACAGTCAGTTGAGCGGTATTGGTCATGGTTCGTCTCCTCTACTGTTATGGTTGTACAAGACCGCCAGCGGATTGTAGCAGGGCATTTGGGCCGCGCGTAGCGCTAGCACGGCAGCCTGTCCGCTCTGATCGCCGTGTCTTTCAGACAGAAGCCGTTGTTCCGGCAGGTTCAAGCTGCCGGTCGGGTCTGGCGGCGCGAGCCTTCACAAGACTGATTGAATTCCTTATGATGCGGGCTCTTCGATAGCCTAGCATGAAGGGAGCAGTAGAGTGGCAACGATTGACCGGGTGAGAACCGTAATTGCAGACGTCCTTCAACTGGGTGCGCGTCGGGACAGTCTGGTCGCCGAGTCGCCTTTGCTGGGTAGCTTGCCGGAGCTCGATTCCATGGCGGTCGTCGCCTTGATCACGGCGCTCGAGGAGAACTTTGGCATCGTGATCGACGACGATCAACTCGATGCTTCGACCTTCGCCACTCTCGGCAGCTTGGCGGAATTCGTCGATCAGCGTCTGAGCGATTGATTCGCTCGCCCGTTGTTCGCGGTGGAGGTGTTTTTTCTCCCGGCGCGGGCAGGGGCTCGCCTGTGCGTCCATCATCGGCCCGACGAGCGATCGGCGACGGGTCTGGCGGTTGTTTTTGTTCCGGCTTTCGCCGAGGAGATGAACAAGTCGCGGCACGTTGTCGCCCAGACGGCGCGGCGGCTTTGCGACATGGGGATTGGCGTCCTGCTGATCGATCTGTATGGTTGCGGGGATAGTTCCGGCGATTTCGCGGAGGCGACCTGGGAAACCTGGCAGGAAGATGTCGCGTTGGCGACCGGCTGGCTGCAAGAGTCCGGCTATCGCCGGCTGATGCTTTGGGGGATGCGCTTGGGCGGCCTTCTGGCTGCCGAGTGCGCGGTTGCTGCGCCAGCGTTGTACGAGCGGTGCGTCCTGTGGCAGCCGGTGATCAGCGGCGAGAGTTTTCTGACACAGTTTCTACGCCTGCGCGTGGCGAATGCAATGCTGTCTGGAGCCGCTGCCGGTACCTCGGTCGGGCAGTTGCGCAACTGTCTGCTGGCTGGCGAAGCGGTCGAGATTGCCGGCTACCGACTGAGCGCTGCCTTGGCGACCGGATTCATCTCGCGCACCCTGCTGCCGGCGCGCCCGGGCTGCCCGATCGAGTGGTTCGAGGTGGTCGCTGAGCGCGGGCGGGCGGCTTCGCCTGCCACCGCTCGCTTGGTCGACGAGTGGCGTGCGGCGGGCAGCACGCTCAGCCTGAACACGGTCGAGGGTGACGCGTTCTGGGGAACGGCGAACTCGGCTGAACTGGTGCAATGTCCGACGCTGGTCGAAGCGACGGCAATGGCCGCCAGCGCGTGGACGTGAGCGGCTGCGCGGAACGACCGATCGTCTTTGCCTGCAATGGGCTGCGATTGGTCGGCATCGTTGCTGTTCCGGCGCAGCCGATACGAAGGGGTGTCGTCATCGTCGTCGGCGGGCCGCAGTATCGGGCCGGCAGCCATCGTCAATTCACTTTACTGTGTCGGCACTTGGCCGAGCAAGGTGTCGCTTCCTTGCGCTTCGACTACCACGGTCTGGGCGACAGCGAGGGGCCGCCGGCGCTCGGCGTAGACGGGCTGGCCGATGATCTACGCTGCGCCATCGATGCGCTGATGAGCGAGGTTCCAGAACTGGATGAGGTCGTGCTCTGGGGCTTGTGTGGTGCCGCTTCGGCGGCTGCGCTTTACTTGCCGGACGATGCGCGCGTCGTCGGTGTCGTCATGCTCAACCCGAACGTTGGCGGCGAGGATGCTACGGCAGCGGCGCAACTTCGCTTCTATTACCTCGACCGCTTTCTCAACCCTGCTTTCTGGCGGCGCCTGCTGCGCGGTGAAGTGCAGGTGTTCGCGTCGCTGCGCGATCTCTGGCAGTCGGTGCGCAAAGCTGCCGGGGCGCGTCCGGTCGCGCCGCAGAGAGCTGATGCGATGGTTGACGACGCACCGCCCACGCGCCCGCTCGGCGAGCGCGTGCTCGACGCGCTTGGGCGAGCGCCGGGCGTACGCCTACTGCTGATCCTCAGCGGCAACGATCTCACTGCGCAGGCTTTCCTGCAGCTTGCCTCGAGCAGCCGCGCCTGGCGGCGTTTGATGGCCTCGCGGCGCCTTACTTACCATCATCTGGCTGAGGCCAACCATACTTTCGCCACGGCTGAATGGCGCCGCCAGGTCGAGCAGTGGACGGTCGACTGGGTAAAGGGGCGTTGAAGCGCTGTTCAGGTGCTGAGGAAGGCTCATGTGCCGTCGAAGAAGCGCTCGACGCGGGTGCCGTGTCCGTGCGAACGGGCGGCGTCGATGACCAGGCGGGCTAGAGCGAGGTCGAGGATCCCGAGGCCGAAAGGACTGAAGACGGCGACGCTGTGCGCATCGCGCCGGGCGGGTTGGCTGCCGTTGAGGATTTCGGCCAAGGTGCAGCGGACGAATTCGCGGTGGCCGACTTTCTGTTCGGCGAGATGCAAGGAGGTCTGAGCGCGAATGGCATGATCGACATCGTCGACCACATTGTCGGTATGCAGGACGACATCGGCGGTCAGATCGCGCAAAGAGATGTGCAGAATGGTTGCTGCCGGGGAACACGCGGAGAGGTCTGAAACGGTCGGTTCGACGGCGGTGGTCGCGAAGGAAATGACTTGCGCGCGGGCGAGGAGCGCATTCAGCTCGGAAGACGACTCGACGCGGATATTGCCGACGTGCGGCGCGAGCAGACGGATGAAACGCGCAGCGCGTTGCGCGTCGATGTCGTAGACCAGGAGGCTGTCAATCCTTCGCTCGAGCGCCAGAATATAGCGGACGATCTCCAGATTGATCAGCCCGCAGCCGACCACGCCGAGAGTTTCGATGACCTCGCCCTGATGCAGCACATCGGCTGCCAAAGCAGCGCTGGCGGCGGTTCGTGCAGCGCTGATCAAGGAGCCTTCGAGAACGACCTCAGGGCGGCCGGTCTCCAGCGAATTGATCGCCATGATCGCCGAGGCGCGACTGATGCCGCGTTCAAGGTTGCCGGGAAAAGACGAAATCCACTTGATACCGGCGATCTCCTCGGCCCCGCCGAGATAGGCGGGAAGGGCGATGATCCGCTCCTTGACACGCCCCGGAAAGCGTACGAAGACCGAGTGGGGAAGGCAACTGTTGCCCGCCTGATGCTCGATGTAGGCCTGCCTGACGGCGTCGACGACGGCGCGCTTGCGCCCTTCCAGCAGGGCCTGGATATCCGGCCCGCCAAGCACCAGTAGACCATTGTCAGTACTCATTTTTCCCTCACTTCCAAAAGGCGTCGTAAAAAGGCGGAGTGGCAAAAAGCGTGGCGCGCAGCGCTGCCCGCCACGGCGCGGGCGCCGCCCGGCGGGGCGTGCGGACGGTCAGACGGAAAGCGCGTCGGAGCCCAGTTTCTCCTGCACCCAGGTGTCCGAATAGACGGTATCGAGGTAGCGCTCGCCGCGGTCGGGAAGCACCGCGACGCAGCGCTTGCCCGGCGCGATCGTCCCGTCGGCGGCGAGGCTTTCGATCGCCGAGATGATTCCGCCGGACGAGGCACCCGCCAGGATCGCTTCCTGCTGGACCAGCCGGCGGCAGCCGAGCACGCAATCGAGATCGGAGACGTGCACGACGATGTCGGCCAGGTCGTCCTTGAACAGTTTCGGAACGATCCCGGCGCCGTGCCCGGGGAGCAGGCGCTTGCCCGAAGGCCGACCGAAAATCACGCTGCCCATCGCATCGACCGCGACGATCTTCGTCTTCATTGCATGGTCATGGACGAAATCGGCGCAGCCGCGCAACGTGCCGCAGGTACTGACGGCGAGGACCAGATAGTCGATATCGGTGCCCAGCGTAGCGACGATCTCGGGCATCGTCGACCCGTAGTGCGCACCGGCATTGTCGGCATTGACGTACTGGTTGGGCCAGAAACCGCTCGGTACGCTGTCGAGAATCTGGCGCACGCGCTTGAGCCGTGCCATCAGGTACTCGCCGGATTCGGGATCGGGCTTGCTGACCAGGTCGACCCGCGCGCCGTAGGCCTCGATGATCCGAATGTTCAGCGCAGTCGTCTTGATGTCCACGACGCAGACCAGGCGCAACCTGAGATAGGCGCAGACCTGGGCGAGGCCGATCGCGAAGTTTCCGGAGCTGGACTCGACGATCGTCGTCTCGCGCGTGATGACGCCGGTGGCCAGGGCATGCGTCAGAATGTTGTAAGCCGGTCTATCCTTGATGCTGCCGCCCGGATTGAGCGCCTCGAGCTTGCCGAACACTTCCAGACCGGATTCCTCGAACAACTGCGTCAGACGCACGACCGGCGTCTGGCCAACCGCTTCAAGCACCGAATTCTTCGGGACGTTCCATGCCTTGCCCGGTGTCGGCCAGTCGGCCGGTGCCGGCGCGCTCGCCGTCGCGGTTTCGTCGCCGCTCACGGCGGGAATTCGCCGATTGTGATCCTGTGCGAGGATTGTAGACTCTGACATAGGTGCTTCTTTCATAGGCGCGAATGAACCCCGTCGCGGCACACTCTCGATACGGCGGATCCAGGTGGTTTGCCGTAGAAAGGGCCGCGTCGGCTGTGGCATACCGCCAGCTCGGAGCCTCCGCATCGTTGATCAGCGCGGCAAACAGCGCTCGCCGTGCCTGACTCCCGAAATCCGGGTTGGCTGGCACGCCAGCACCGCCGGGCGATGTCGTCCGCAACATAGAGAAGCGCTTTCGCGATCGGCACACTGAACTCGACGAGTGCCGAGACTTCTCGGGCTTCCATGCGATGACGGTTTTTATATCGGGGTACTATGATACACTCGATAGGAGGCGAGGTAGGTATACGGTGAAGGCTGAGTAGCGGCGAGGAGTGCGGGTCGGCTGCGCGGATGACGCTGTGGCCAGGCGGTCAGGTTCTAGGCATTTGGCATTTGGCATGGACGGGCGGATCAGTGATCGACGGTGCGCGGACGGAGTGCCGCCTGTGCGCGGGGATCGGTGGCCGCCGTGGGTGCGCCGACTCGCCGACTCGCCGACTCGCCGATTGGCCAAGGCGCACGGGCGTGGTTGTCACCGCGCGGGCCCTCGCTGCCACCCTGCCCGGCGTGCCGGGCGGTCGGTCCGACGGCCGCCACCTGAAGGCTTAACGTCTGATTCCCAATGAATGGTGCTTGACATGCATGCTCTCTCCCGTTCCTTGGCGCACGCAGCGCCGAAGGCCGCTGTCGGCGACCTGGCCGACCAGGGATTCTGGCTGGCCAGACTGGCGGACGACGTGCCGCGTGCGGCGATTGTTCCGGATTGCAAGCGCTCGACTGCGGTGGCGCGGGTGTATGAGCGGATCGGATTCACGATCGAGCCCGAGGTGGTGCGGGTGCTCAAGAGCCTGGACCCTGGTCGCGGGGTTTCCGACCGGGAACTGTGCGCCGCCTTGCTCGGCGTTCTACTTGGCCGCCATCAACGCGAAGACAACCTGATTGTCGGTCTGCTGGCCGGCGGTTCGGAGGAGGACGCACCGGCGGTTGCCCCGCTGCGAATCCCCTGTCCGCCGGAACTGACGTTTGGCGCGATGCTGGCGGATCTCGCCGAACAGATCGAAGAGATGTCGGCGCACGCCCTGCCGAGCGTCGCGGAACTGCTGCAGGTTCTGGGGGCCGAGGTCAGCAGCCACCGCTTCCCGCTGTTCGACATCGCGCTGGCCGTTGGCAGCACCGATGCGACGATCGACCTGCAGGCGTATCCGGTCGACATCGCCTTTCTCTTCCAGACAAGTGGCGGCGAAATCCGCGGCGAAGCGGTGTATGCGGCCGACCTCTATGAACGAGCAACGGTCGAACGCCTGACCCAGCACTTGCGGATCGCCGCGCAACACATCGCAGCGCGCCCGACGATGCCGCTCGGCCAGGTCGACGTAATGAGTGCGTCGGAAAGACGCCAAGTACTGGTCGATTTCAACCAAGCCTCGGGCACCTTCCCGCTCGCGTCGACGCTGCATGCGCTGTTCGAGGCGCAAGCTGGGCGCACGCCTGATGCCCCGGCAGTCATCCATCGCGACCGGCAACTGAGCTATGGCGAACTCGAGGCGAGCGCCAACCGCCTGGCCCACACACTACTCGCGCAGGGGCTGACCAAAGGCGCCTTCGTCGGCATCCTGCTCGAGCGCGGCGGCGACTTCGTCGTCGCCATGCTCGGCGTGTTCAAAGCCGGAGGCGCGTATGTACCGCTCGATCCAACGTACCCGCGCGACCGCATACGCCACATGCTCGACGACAGCGAAGCCGCTTTCGTCATCTCCGACGCGCGCACGCTTGGCGAATACGCCGAGGTTTTCAGCGGGAGCCAAACCCTGCGCTGCGTCGTATCGCTCAGCGGCAGCGAGGCGCGGCTCGATCCCCCCGGACTGACCCTCGTGCAGCCCGAGCACCTGGCGGCGGCGGCAGCAAGCCAGCCTGGGTTGGCCCTCAACGGACGCGACCGCGCGTACATGATCTACACCTCGGGCTCGACCGGTCGCCCGAAAGGCGCCATCTGCCGGCACGACGGAGCGCTCAACCACCTGTTCGGCGAACTTGCCGGCCTACCCATCGAAGCACCGTTGCGCTTCCTGCAAACCGCAGCCTCATCGTCCGACATCTCGGTCTGGCAGTTCCTCGCCCCGCTCGTCGTCGGCGGAAGTACCGTCATTGCCGACTACGACGTCGTCGTTGACCCGGTCCTGCTGCTCGCAACGATGCGCCAGCATGCAGTGAACCTCGCAGAACCCGTTCCCGTAGTCCTGCGCGCGCTGCTCGACCTGGTCAGCACACTACCCGCCGAGCAGCGCGCGCTGCCGGCCCTGCGCTGCATGATGTGCACCGGCGAAGCCCTGCCGGCCGAACTGGTCGACCGCTGGCTAGCGCTCTACCCGGCGATCCCGATGGCCAATACCTATGGGCCAACCGAGACCTCGGACGACGTCACGCTCATCGTCCTGCGGCAACCGCTGGCCCAGCGCTACGCCGTCGCACCGATTGGCTATCCCTTGCCGAACGTGCGCATCTTCATCCTCGATCGCACCCTGCAAGCCCTGCCGGTCGGCGTTCCGGGCGAGATCTGCATCGCCGGAGTGGCCGTCGGCGAAGGATACTGGCGGCAGCCGGAGAAAACCGAAGCCGCATTCGTCACCTGCCCCTACCCCGAGATGGCCGCCGGACCGATGTACCGCACCGGCGACCTCGGCCGCTGGCTGCCGGATGGCAGCATCGAATTCCTTGGACGCATCGACCAGCAGGTCAAAGTACGCGGCTACCGCATCGAGCCGGGCGAAATCGAAAGCGTGCTGACCCAATACCCGGGCGTCCAGGATGCCGCGGTCGTCGCGGTCGAAGACGCCCAAGGCAACCGGCGCCTGATCGGCTACTACGTTGCCAGCCCGGGCACTGCCGTCAACCCGGGTGATCTGCGCCGCTACCTGAAGGCGGAACTGGCCGACCACATGGTCCCCGCAGTCCTCCTGTCGCTGGCGGCGCTACCCTTGACGCCGCTCGGCAAGGTCGACCGGCGAGCGCTGGCGCGCATCGAAACGCACGCCGGCGCCAGCGAAAACTACATCGCCCCGCGCAACGCACTCGAGGAAGCAGTCGCTGCCGCCTGGTCACGCAGCCTCGGTCGCGCACAAGTCGGCATCCACGACAACTTCTTCGAGATCGGAGGAGATTCGATACTCACCCTGCAGGTCGTCAGCGAACTGCGCCAGCGCGGCCATCAAGTCGCCCCGCGACAGATCTTTCGTCACCCGACAGTCGCCGAACTGGCAGCGTATCTGGCCAGCGCACCGAGCAGCAGCCATCAGCTGCCCCCGCCAAGCGGCGAGCGCGACTGGGCCGAGCCACGCTGGCGCGAACAACTCGCCGGCATGTTCCCGCAACTGCTCGACGTCTACCCGCTAAGCGCCACACAACGCGGCATCTACTTCCAATCGCTGCTCGCCCCACGCACCTCGGGCGCCTATATCGAGCAGGTCTGCTTCGATCTGCAGGGCGACCTGGACGAAGCCCTCTTCGCGCGCGCCTGGCAGTGCGTCGCCGACGACGAGGCCATGCTGCGCACCGCGGTCGTCCGCCGCGGCGCACCGTACCCGCTGCAGGTTCTCGTGCCGTCCGTCGCCTTTGCCCCGACGTTCATCGACTGGCGCGAAGTCGCCGCTGACCAGCAGGCCAACCGATTGGCCGGCCTGTTGGCTGACGAGCGGATGAAAGGCTTCGACCTGAAGCGCCCACCGCTCAGCCGCGTCGTCGTCGTTCGGCTGGCCGACCAGCGCTACCACCTCATGTGGACCTACCACCACGTCATCCTCGACGGCTGGTCCGAACCGCTGCTGCTGAACGCGGTCTTCCGGACCTACGATGCGCTCGTTGCCGGCCAACCGGTGGACAACGGATCGCCCGCCCCGTACCGCGCTTTCGTCGCCTGGCTGGAGGGGCAGGACTACACGCAGGCCGAGCGCTACTGGCGCCAACAATTGGCGGGATTTACCGATCCGGTGTCGATCAAGGACAAATCACCGGCGCTGACGCCCCCGTCGAGCAACGAGATCTGGCACGCGTGGGAAGACCTCGAGTTCAGTGACGAAGCGGCCGCGCCGCTCGGACAACTGACGCGGCGCAATGCGATCACCTTCAGCACGCTGATCCACGGCGCCTGGGCGTTGCTGCTGCACGCGCACACGCAGGCGGACGATGTCGTCTTCGGGAGCATCGCTTCGGGACGCCAATGTGGCCTGGCCGGGATCGAGACCACGCGCGGCCTGGTGGTCGTCACGCAGCCGTTGCGCAGCCGCCTGGTGCCGGATGCCACGGTAGCGTCCTGGCTGCGCCTGCTGCAGTTGCAGATGGCCGAGATGCGCGAGTACGAGCACACGCCGCTGACGCTGATCCAGCAATGGTGCGAAGTGGCGCCGGAAAAGCGGCCGCTCTTCGACTCGATCGTCGTCGTCGGCAACTACTCGGGTAGCGACCTGCAGTCGTGCCGGCCGGTCGGCATGGAACTGAGCGACGTGCGCTACGTGACGCAACCGCTGTACGCCCTGACGCTGTTCGTGGTCACCGCGCCGCGTCTCACGCTGCGCGTGGTCTACGACCGAAAGCGCTATGCCGGGGAAACGATCCGTGCGCTGCTCAGCGATTATCGCAATCTGTTGCTGCGCATCGCCGAGAATCCCGAACAGCGCGTCACCAGCATGCTGCTCGGACAGCGCGCGTAGCCACCAGGCATGGGTCAGGCTTGGCCCGTCGGATGTGGTGGCTTCGCAGACCTGGTTGCATCTTCTGACCTGCTGCCTCGGAGATCGTCCGGGATGCAGGAAGCAGCAGACCGGTACCGTCCGCACAGGTCAGAAGGGCAGTTGCCGACCTCCTTCAATTCGAGCCGGCGGGGGCTGGCGGACTGGCCGGCTGGGTAAAGGGGCGTTGAAGCGCTGTTCAGGTGCTGAGGAAGGCTCATGTGCCGTCGAAGAAGCGCTCGACGCGGGTGCCGTGTCCGTGCGAACGGGCG
>WBZM01000787.1_pt1 | contig 38311 bp, 29 predicted proteins | sample 5204271 | NCBI WGS metagenome assembly WBZM01 (sample SAMN12344346, study PRJNA552823) | activated sludge metagenome | biome: Activated sludge suspended growth; feature: Nitrification reactor; material: Wastewater; isolation source: activated sludge from nitrification reactor of wastewater... | reverse complement strand
ACCGTCCGGCAGGGTAAGTTCGTTGAGCACTACGCCCTGTGCGGCAACGCTGCAGAAGCCGCTCGGCTGGCCGGATACAGCGCAAGGTCAGCGCGGGTGACTGGCCCGGAAACCCTGTCAAATCCTGCCGTAAAACAGGCTTTGGCGGCCCGTCAGCGGGTTTTCCAGCAGGAGCTGGGGGTCGCCAAGCAGGACGTCGTAAACGGCCTCCTGAGCGCGATCCAGATGGGTCGGGAGCAGCAGAATCCGGCGGCGATGATCGCCGGCTTGGCCCAGATCGCCAAGCTCTGCGGCTTCTACGAGCCGGAGAAGGTTAGCGTGACGCTGAATGCCGATGGGGAGCGGCTGAAGGCAAAATTTACTGGTATGTCGGACGACGAGCTGTTAGCTATTTTGGTGGCAGGTGATGTCTAAGTCGATCATTCTGCAGCGCGGGACGCCAAATTAGATACCACTTGCCGGAGCCGGCTGTAGCCTTGCCTTTCTTGTCGCGCAGTACTTTGGCGAACTCGACGTAGTCCTCAACTGCCTCGATCTCGTCCGGCGTTACTTCGGCGCCTTCGGTCCGCTCTGCATTTTCTGATGCGGCACGCCCCGCGTCGGTGTGATCAGTATCCCGTGCTTCTTCGCGATCTCCCACTGCTCTTCGGGTGTGTAGCTCCTTCGCGGCGTAGACTTGGCCGTCGTTAACCACTCGGGCGCGCATGACTTTGTCAAGCCCTTTGCGTTTTTCTCCGGTGATTGCGGCACGCTGTCCTTCTGAGTCTTTGGCATTTTCTAGTTCCGTTGTCAGTTATTTCAAATAGAGGGGTATGTGAATGCCATTGACGTCTGTTAATTCTAGGCTGGCCTTGGGAAAAATTCGGTGGAACGTCCATTGCCCAACGCCCGAGTAAGTGTCTCATTATGCATAGCCTCGCGCTGCAGAATGGCCAAGGTATTTTCACGCGAGTCATACCAGTTCTTCGCGACGGCACGAGTCAGCATGCCCGCGGTGACTGCAGCGATAACGGGATGCCCGGAGATGAAGGCCAACTTTGTATTGGTGGCCAGCCAGGCGGCGAGTTGTGCGGCTGCGATGCCTGGTGCAGAAACTGCGGTACTGACCACTGTGGCTTCGGTAGCTGTCCCGACCGTCTTGCTGCCCTTATAGACCAAAAATGCGTTGGCCATCGCATGCAGGCAGGCCGCCGAAATTGATCCAGCAAACCACTCATCGAAAAGGTGGACAATCTCATTCGGTCCGACATTATTGAACCCATCGACGACCACGCCCGTCGCATCAGTATTGCTGATTGGAATGGCATATACCTTGATACCAGCCAGCTCGGGATACTGCGCCTGTTTCCGAAGAACTTCGCCAACAATGTCCTGGTTGATCGCAAAATCGATATGGTGAACGGTGTTGCCGCCATCCGTAATGGCCTTCTCAGCGACTGCTCGATTGACTTCCTGCATCTTGTCGATCACGGCACCCGCCGAGTGGTAGATCTTGACCTGAACATATTGGGTGGCTTCGTGCGCATGCGGAATAGCTACATCCCATGCTTCCTGATTTGTGGACGTGGCGAGATAAGCGTGTCCGCCCGCCTGATCCTTGAAAACCAATTCACCAATCTGCCCCTTGATCTGGCTGACAACGCCCTCCACGGAGTGGTCGCCCCGAGCCAACATTTGCTGAAGATAGCTGCGTACCTCGTCGTAGGAGTTCAAACTCTCGCCGCGGCGGGCAGTAAATGCCGCCAGGAGTTCGGGCGAGATTTGATCGAGCAGCCCGTCGCCGACATTGGCGTCGGCCACCAAGAGCGCAATGAAAGCTTCAAAACCGAGGTAATCTTCGGCAGTCCGCTTGCGGCTATTGCGGCTCCAGTCGTCTAGGACGGTGTCGATGTCGCGCGCGCCGCGCCCAGTCGATTCGAAGTCGCGGCAGAAGCGGTCAGCGTCCACGGGAGAGCCTCGCAACCTGTGCTTCGAGTTTCTCAATGCGGTCCAGCGCCTCCGCCAGACGGGTGGCAAGAATGTCGTTGTACCGCCGTTGTTGTTCAACGAGGTTCGCGATCTTCGCCTGAGCTTCCTCGCCGCTAAGATTTGCGCCTATTTTGCTGACGGCCGTACTAACACCGTCAATGGTCTTTCCTGCCAGATCGGTGGCTTGGGCGCCGAGTGCTTTCGCTTTTTTGCCTGTGTCCGACTGCTCCAGATAGGTATTGCCTTTGGCCCCCACCGTAGTGACGGCTTCGGTCACGGCACTGGTGACCGCGCTGCCAACGCGTTTCAGTCCTGCCAATAGATCGCTAGCAGGGGAGTCGCTAATTTTATTTGCGGGCATAATTTTCCAATCCGTTTAGGACTTGTGTAGCAGTTCATCTATCACGTGCGTGAAAGCGATTCAGGGTCGAAAGCCACGTTGATTTTGACGATTACCCGTTGCACATGAAAGCAAGCTTAGCCAATGCCGTACTGATTCTGGTCAGCTCTGATCCTCAAAATTTGTTGGTCCTTAGCGTGGTGTCTGAATGAACAGCTTATGTGCTTAATGGCAGCATGAGGCAAGACCTACTGATTATTGAAATTTACGAAATGCGCCTTCAGTCTCTCCACAGTCGACCGCCACTTCGGTGTCGTCGGCTTGCAGACGGTGTTCTGGTTGCCGAACATGCCGATTTCCTGAATGGCCTGGCTGGCTGGGATGGTTTGCAGCCAGTGGACGGGAACGAAGTATTCCGATTTCTCTTCGTCGTCGGCGTATTGCTGGTGGTAGTGGCCGTGGCGTTCGACCGTGCTGAATGGCACTTCGCCTTCCGGGGTGGTCACCATGAAGTCGCGGTAGCGCTGGGCGCGGCCGGTGACGCGGCCGACGCCGACGAAACCGGCGCCGGGGATCTTGGCCCACACCCGGTCACCGGGGTTGAGCAGCTGCAGCGTCTTGCTGTACCAGCTGCCGCCGCCGCCACAGATGAAACCGTACTTCACGGCGTCTTCCCACGAGCGTTCCCCGGCGGCGCCATAGGAATGATAGAACTCGCCGTTCCACGGTTCGTTCGGGCCGTCCTGCTTGGTTGCGGCGCTGACCTGAGTCTTGACGGGGTCGAGCAGCCACGTGCGGCTGATCAGCTGTTCGCTGCCGTTGGCGAAGACCTGGAAGCAGAGCACGTTGATCGGGATGTCGCGCTCGCTCAGGTAGGCGACGATGCGCTCGGTGCTGGCGTCGAGCGAGGCCGAGACGATGATTATCTGGTGGCTCTCGTTCAGCGAATCCTCGTCGAGCGTTAGGCCGAAGCGTTGCTGGAAGTCCTCGGCGAGGTTCCGGCCGGGGGCGAAGCGGCCGTAGATGGCGGCGATGTCCTCGGGGCGCAGCTTTTCCACCCAGCTGGCGTAGTCCAGCGACTGCGCGACGACATCACGCGGGGTCTTGTCACGCTTGAGTTCGATCAGCACCAGCGCGCCGTCGGGGGCGATGGCCAGCAGGTCGATGCGCCCGCCGAAGCCGGTGTCTTCCTGCCGGCCGATGAGCATCCACTCATCGGAGAGCAGTCGGGGCGCGGCGACGATCATGTCCTCCAGTTTCTTCTCGCTGGCCAGCTGCGCTTCGGGCAGGGGCTGCGGGGTGGCGGCAACTTTCCAGAGGTCGGTACGGATGGGCATGGCGGCTCCGGGTTCAGGCGGCGGCGAGGGCGGTTTCGATCAGTGTGTCGGCCAGTTGGGCCTGGCGGGTGCGGGATTCGGCGAGTTCGGCCTTGAGGCGTTCGACGAGCGCCAGTAGTTCATCGACTTTGGCGACGATGCGGTGTTGTTCGGCGAGGGGCGGAATTGGCAATGCCAAATCCCGAATGTTTGTCAGGCTTAACCCCGGCTTATCTCCGTAGGCAAGCTTTTCAAGAATACCCCGAGCCGATCCGCGCGAGACAAAACAGAGATGGAGCCATCTCGCCATTTCGGACCAGGTTGGTCGTGTAAGCGCAATGTGCTGACTGACATACGCTTCAGGAAGATCCATTTCGATACGTGCCGCTTTTGTGACATTTGCACCGGTAATCGTGATCAGAATGTCGTCTTTCAAAACTTGAGAACGCATGCCCTCAGCCCGCTTAGGCAGATCGACGAACGCAACGTCATCAAGGACAAGGGTGTCCGTTTTGATGTTTTGGGTCCGAATGAAAACCGCCCCGGTATCAGAATAAAACTCCTTCCAACCGCGTGAGCCGCTGGTGATGAGGGAGGTAAGGGAGCGATATTGGCAAACTGCCCACTGATCTGGGGGCTGCATGAGCGCTTCCGGAGCCAAACTCAAGCGCTCAAGACCCCGAAATGTTTCGCTCGCCGGCGCATCGTTCGGATCCTGTGGCACCAGCTTGCCCATGACGGCGAGCTGGAGGATGGTTTGCTTGAGGGCGTCGAGACTGGCTTCGGTGGTAAACAGGGTGTCGAAGTGGTCGGCGAGGCGCTGCCAGTTGGCGGCCAGGTCGGCGGCGTCGGTACTTTCGGTGAGCGTGCCGAGCAGGGTGGCAACCAGCCGTTCATGCGCCGCTGCGGCGTCGGACTGCTCCGCCTCCAGCCGGTCGCAGAGCGCTATCAGTTCATCGACTTTTGCGATGATGCGGTGTTGTTCGGGGAGTGGAGGCAGCGGAAACGGTTGCTGTGAAAATTCGTCAAATTTGACACTTTCGACCGTCGTGCCAACTTTGGTGAGTGTTTCCAAGATTAGCCGCTCGAAGCCTCTAATCAGCAATTGAACGTATTGCGCCAAGTCGGGTAGGACAAGACACAGAGCCTTCAAATCCTGATTGACCGTGCATGGCTGGCTATTGATTGCTACAGGGACGGTTCTTCGCAAGATGCCGCTACGGACCACAACAAGTACCGAAGATGCCGGAATCAACGAGAGGCCGTCTGAAATTGCAAGGTCGGAAACGTAATCTTCGGTTTTCGAGACGACGAGCGACTTCATATCCTTGGGAGATACCCATGGAATTGTCCCGTCCCAGTATTCGGACCGGTTGGTGCTGGGTGTTTTGCCGCTACGAAATTCGCCAAAATGAGTGAGGCGAACCCAAGCCCAACCGTGTGGAGCCTCGAAGGGTTGCTCTTCAGTGCGAACTGCCTGCGCCTTCGACTTCTTGCAAACCCCTGCTGCCTCTAGCCGCGCCCGTTCCTTGGCAATCCGCTTGAGCAACTCGCTCGCCGGTTCGTCGTTCGGATCTTGCGGCACCAGCTTGCCGCGCACCGCCAACTCCAGAATCAATCCGCGCAGCTTCTGGATGCCTTCCGGCGCGGTGGCCAGCAGCGGCAAGTGTTCGCTCAGCACCACGCTCACGCCTTGCCCTCCAGCGCGGCGGCGAGGACGGCCTTGAGCCGGCCGCGGGTCTGGTTGATCTGCTGTTGCAGGGCGGCGTAGCCGGCGAGCAGTTCGTCCGGGTCGTGGCTGACCTGGTCCGGGCTGTGCGGGTTCTTGATGTCGAGGTTGTAGTTGCGCGCCTTGATTTCGGCGGCGCTGACCTTCCACGCGAATTCGTTCTCGACCCGGTTGCTGCGGTCGACGCCGCCCCACCAGGCTTTTTCGGCATCGAACTCCTCGATGCGCATCGGCTTGGTCTTGTTATAGCTCTTCACACCGGGCGGGTAGGGGTGTTCGTAGAACCAGACGTCCTGCGTCGGCGAGCCCTTGGTGAAGAACAGCAGGTTCGTCTTGATGCCGGTGTAGGGGTTGAAGACGCCGTTGGGCAGGCGGACGATGGTGTGCAGGTTGCAGGTTTCGAGCAGTTGCTCCTTGATGCGCGTCTTGATGCCTTCGCCGAACAGGGTGCCGTCAGGCAGCACCAGCGCGGCGCGGCCGCCGTCCTTGAGCAGGTGCATGATGAGGACGAGGAAGAGGTCGGCGGTTTCGCGGGTGCGGAAGGTGGCGGGGAAGTTGCTCTCGATGCCGTCTTCTTCCATGCCGCCGAAGGGCGGGTTGGTGACGATGACGTCGACGCGGTCGCGCGGGCCGTAGTCGCGCAGCGGGCGGGCGAGGGTGTTGTCGTGGCGGACGTTGGTCGGCACGTCCAGCCCGTGCAGGATCATGTTGGTGGTGCACAGCAGGTGCGGCAGCGGCTTCTTCTCGACGCCGTTGATGCAGCGCTGCAGGAGTTGCTCGTCTTCGACCGTCTTCACGTGATGCTTGCGCACGTGTTCGATGGCGCAGGTGAGGAAGCCGCCGGTGCCGCAGGCGGGGTCGAGGATTTTCTCGCCCAATCGGGGGGCGACGGCATCGACCATGAATTGGGTGACCGGGCGCGGCGTGTAATACTCGCCGGCGTTGCCGGCATTCTGCAGGTCGCGCAGGATCTGTTCGTAGAGGTCGCCGAAGAGGTGACGGTCCTGCGCCTTGTTGAAGTCGACGCCGGCGACGATCCTGTTGATCACCTGGCGCATCAGGTGGCCGGACTTCATGTAGTTGTAGGCATCCTCGAAGACGCTGCGGATGACGAAGCCGCGCCGGTCGGCATGGGCCGGCTGCAGGTTCTTGAGGGTGGGGAAGAGGCGGATGTTGATGAAGTCGAGCAGCTCGTCGCCGGTCATGCCCTCGGGGTCGGCCGCCCAGTTGCGCCAGCGCAGCGGCTCGGGGATCGGCGAACGGTAGTCGCCATCGTTCGCTTCGAGCAGCTCGTATTCGGTTTCCTTGTCGTCGTAGATCTTGAGGAAGAACATCCAGACGAGCTGGCCGATGCGCTGCGCGTCGCCATCGACGCCGACATCCTTGCGCATGATGTCCTGGATCGATTTGATGGTGGTGGAGAGGGACATGACCCAGGCCTTAGGGCATGGCGGAACGCTGTGGTGGCGCCGAAATCGCCGCTGCCGTCAGCGTGGCATTCAACAATTCCCTTGTGCGCGCTGCGACCTTGCGACGACTGGCTTTCCCCATGCTGCTGATTCCTTTTCCCTATGCGTAAAGTTGCTGTTCAAGTTCCTGAACGGCCTTGAGGTAGCCGGACTTGCCGCCAAAGGCGGCAACCAGTTCCGGCGCGGTCCCCAGCCTGGAGAATGGATCAAGCGTCAGAATCTTGATGTCCTCGATGCTCTCGATGCCGGTGTCGGCGTACTTGACGAGCAGGGCGTCGAGGACGGCGCGGGCCTGGTCGCCATACTTGGTGAAGACGTCGCGCTTCCTGAGCCGTTCGGCGCGCTCCCTGCGCGACAGCGGCGGGCGGTCGAAGGCGACGTGGCAGATCAGGTCGAAGGGGTCGAAAGCCTTGCCCTGTTTCTTGCCGACTTCCTCGGCCAGTGCTTCGAGCAGCACGCCCTGGGTTTCGAGTTCGTCGATGACCGCCTTCTTGCGCTCGGCGCCGGTCCAGCGGCGCAGGAAATCATCGAGCGAGGCGTATTCCCTGCGCACCGCCTTGCGCGTGTAGTCCTTGAGCGACTCGGTGATCAGCTTGCCGTCCGGGCCGTAGTACTGGACGCGCTCGGCGACCACGTAGACGGTGACCTCGCCGCCAACGACGTACTTGATGCGCTTTTCGCCCGCAGGTTGGGGAGGGAATGGCGGCGCAGTGGGATGGTCGCCGGGCGGAAGCTCATCGTCACCGGGCGGAGGGTCCGGCGGAACAGGCGGGTCATCAGCCTTGGGTTCATGGATTTGCTCGGCCGGGCCGTCGAAATCCGGGTCGGCAAACAGCTCCGTCGCCTTCTTGAAGTCCATGATGGTGAACCAGTACTTGTCGAAGTCCTCGTTGATGCGGGTGCCGCGGCCGATGATCTGCTTGAATTCGGTCATCGACTGGATGCGCTGGTCGAGGACGATGAGTTTGCAGGTCTGCGCGTCGACGCCGGTGGTCATCAGCTTGCTGGTGGTGGCGATGACCGGGTAGCGGCTCTCCGGGTCGATGAAGTTGTCGAGTTCGGCCTTGCCTTCCTGTTCGTCGCCGGTGATGCGCATGACGTACTTGCGGTTCTCGGCGATGCGCTCGGGGTTGAGGTTGGTCAGCGCCTGGCGCATGCGCTCGGCGTGGTCCTTGTCCTCGCAGAAGACGATGGTCTTGGCGAAGGGGTCGGTGGCCTTGAGGAATTCGGTGATCTTGCCGGCGACGAGTTCAGTGCGCTTCTCCAGCACGAGGCTGCGGTCGAAGTCTTTCTGGTTGTAGATGCGGTCCTCGATCAGCTTGCCGTGCCTGTCGGTCTGCCCCTGGCTGGGCCGCCAGCCCTGCAGGTCCTTGTCGATGTCGATGCGCACGACCTTGTAGGGGGCGAGGAAGCCGTCGTCGATGCCCTGGCGCAAGGAGTAGGTGTACACCGGCTCGCCGAAGTAGTGGATGTTGGAGACGTCCTTCGTTTCCTTGGGCGTGGCGGTCAGGCCGATATGGGTGGCGCCGGAGAAGTAATCGAGGATTTCCCGCCACGCCGAGTCTTCGGCGGCGCTGCCGCGATGGCATTCGTCGATGACGATCAGGTCGAAGAAATCGCGCGAGAACTGCCTGTAGATGTTCTTTTCTTCTTCGTTGCCGGTCACCGCCTGATAGAGGGAGAGATAGATTTCGAAGGCCTTGTTGGCCTGCCGGTTGACGATCTTGGTCATCGCCTGACCGAAGGGCTTGAAGTCGTTGGTGCGCGCCTGGTCGGCGAGGATGTTGCGGTCGACGAGGAAAAGGATGCGTTTTTTGGCCTTCGACTTCCACAGCCGCCAGATGATCTGGAAGGCGGTGTAGGTCTTGCCGGTGCCGGTCGCCATGACCAGCAGGATGCGCTGCTGGCCGCGGGCGATGGCCTCGATCGTCCGGTTGATGGCGTTGATCTGGTAATAGCGCGCGGTCTTGCCGCTGCCGTCGTCGTAGTAGGGCGTCTCGACCGTGACCCGCTTTTCGGGGCCGGCGATGCCCTTCCACGCGCAGTAGCGTTGCCAGAGCTGGGCTGGCGTCGGGAAAGCGTCGAGCGCCATGTGCTGCTCGATGGGGGTGTGCTGGCCGGTGCGGTCGTGCACCAGGAAAGCGTCGCCGTTGCTGCTGATGGCGAAGGGGAGATCGAGCGTCTCAGCGTAACCCAGCACCTGCTGCATGCCGTCGCCGACTCTGTGGTTGTTGTCCTTGGCCTCGACGACGGCGATGGGCAGGTTGGGGGCGTAGTAGAGGATGTAGTCGGCCCGCTTCTGCTTGCCCCGCGTGTGCAGCTTGCCGCGCACGATGACGCGGCCCTTGGTGAAGCTCACTTCTTCGCGCACCTGGGTGGCGAAGTCCCAGCCCGCCCGCTGCAGGGCAGGGGTGATGTACTGGGTGCAGATGTCGCGCTCGGAGAGGCTTTTCTTGTTCGGCACGGAAGAGCGGCTGAAGCGGGGGTGACTGCGGGAAGGCCCATGTTACTGCGGCATCGCGCGCGATGATAGTCCGGCACCCACCACCGACACGCCATTCCGCTGGCAAATTCGGATGCCTGCTGGCGACCGCCACATCGATCGGTGTCGTCGTTCGCTCCACCGCGCCTTGCCTCTCGGCCTGCGCGTGACCATTCCTTCCCGGGCGCTCAGCCGCCGCCCCGCCGCCAGCTGTGCCAGCGTTCGACCCAGCGCAGCAGCCCTGCCGGCGCGTGCGCCTTCTTCCAGACGCCGGCGACGTATTTGTTCGCTTCGGCGAGCGTCGGGTAGATGTGGATCGTACCCAGGATGCGGTTCAGGCCGATGCCCTGTTTCATCGCCAGGACGTATTCGGCGATGAGGTCGCCGGCGTGCTCGCCGACGATCGTCACGCCGAGGATGCGGTCCTTGCCGGGAACGGTCAGCACCTTGATGAAACCATGCGCCTCGCCGTCGGCGATCGCGCGGTCGAGGTCGTCGAGGTCGTAGCGGGCGACCTCGCAGGCGATGCCGCGCTCCTTCGCCTCCTGTTCGTTGAGGCCGACGCGGGCGACCTCGGGCTCGACGAAGGTGGACCACGGAATCACCGAGTAGTCGGCACGGAACTTGCGGAACGGCGCGAAGAGGGCATTGACCGAGGCGTACCATGCCTGGTGCGCGGCGGTGTGGGTGAACTGGAAGGGCCCGGCGACATCGCCGGCGGCATAGATGTTCGGGTAACGGGTCTGCAGGAACTCGTTGATCGCCACCGTGCGCTCGCCCGCGATGCCGAGTTCCTCGAGTCCGTAGCCGCTGAGGTTGCCGATGCGGCCGAGTGCCACCAGCACGACGTCAAAGGGGATGCGGACCGCGCTGCCGGCATGTTCGGCGACCAGGATCTTTTCGCCCTGCTCGATGAGGAACTCCTTCGCCTGGTGCTCGAGCAGCAGCCGGACACCTTCGGTGCGAAAGCGTTCGGCGACCATCGCCGACACCTCGGCATCCTCGCGCGGCATGATGCGCGGACCCCGCTCGACCTGGGTCACCTGCGCGCCGAGGCGGGCGAAGGTCTGCGTCAGCTCGCAACCGATCGGCCCGCCGCCGAGAACGAGCAGGCGGCGCGGCAACTGGCGCAGGTTCCAGACGGTATCCGACGTCAGGTAGCCGACCTCGTCGATCCCCGGCAGCGGCGGCACGAAGGGCCGTGCACCGGTGGCGATGACGATGCTGCGCGTGCTCAGCGTCTGCTTCGTGCCGTCGTGGCGGCTGATCTCGACCTGCCACGGCGAGACGATTCGCGCCGCGCCCTCGACCACATCGACGCCGAGCCGGCTGTAGCGCTCGACCGAGTCGTGCGGCTCGACGGTACGGATGATCCGCTGCACACGTTCCATCACCTCGGCGAAGTCGAAGCGTGCCTCGGCTTCGGCGATGCCGAACTCGCGCGCGCGGGCGATGTGCGACAGCAGCCTGGCCGAACGGATCAGCGCCTTCGACGGCACGCAGCCGGTATTCAGGCAGTCGCCGCCCATGCGGTGCTTCTCGACCAGCGTCACCCGCGCTTTCACGGCGGCGGCGATGTAGGAGGTGACGAGGCCGGCGCTGCCGGCGCCGATGACCACCAGGTTGCGGTCGAAGCGCTGCGGTTTCTGCCAGCCGGCGTAGACCTGGCGTGCCTGCACCGCGTCGACGATCTTGCGCGCCAGCAGGGGAAACAGCCCGAGCAGCGCGAACGAGGCGAGCAGGCCGGGCGAGACGATGCCCGCGAGTGAGTCGATGCGCGCCAGTTGCGTGCCCGCGTTGACGTAGACGACGGTGCCGGCGAGCATGCCGACCTGGCTGACCCAGTAGAAGGTGCGCGCCTTCATGGCGGTCAGCCCGAGCAGCAGATTGACCAGGAAGAAGGGGAAGACGGGGATCAGGCGCAGGGTGAACAGGTAGAACGCACCGTCGCGCCGGATGCCTTCGTCCACCGCCTTGAGGCGCTCGCCGAAGCGCCCGCCGACCCAGTCGCGGAGCAGGAAGCGCGCGGTGAGAAAGGCCAGCGTGGCACCGATGGACGAGGCAAAGGAGACGATGACGGTGCCCCAGAGCAGGCCGAAGATGGCGCCACCGGCGAGGGTCAGCAGCGCTGCGCCGGGCAGCGAGAGCGCGGTGACCGCGATGTAGGCGAGGAAATAGAGGCCGGCAACCTGCCACGGGTGCTGCCGATGGTAATCGCCGAGCGCCGCCTGCTGCGCCTTCAGCGCATCGAGGCTGAGGTACTGGCCGAGTCCGAGCTGGAAGTAGGCGACGACGGCGACGACGATGAGGGCGAGGATGACGATCTTCTTGTGGTTCATGCGGATTCCTCCGTTGGCGGCCGTCTGCTGCGCCGAGCTGGCAAAGCCCGGCTGGCCCTGTTTCGTCGCCGTCGCCGGCAGGAACTTACGCGCCCCGTCGTGTTGCATGCGCTGCCGCCGGCTGCCGGCAGCATGCCGACGATTGACTCGCTTCGCGGCCGGTCCCTATACTTGACTGGCCCATTCGGGTTCCCAACCATTGCCGGAGACCGTGATGAAACGGATGATACGGGTATTGGCAGTCCTGATCGCAGTCGTCGTGAGCGTTTCTGTTGCCCGGGCGGAGACCCTGATCGGTGCGCAGGCACAGAAGTCGCCGCCGGCCGAGGCCTTCCTCGCCTACGAGAAGGCGCTGCTCGCCGGCGGGCTCGACGGCGCGCGGCCGTACATGACGCCTGCCAAGTTCGACGAGCTGGAGGGCATGCGAAAGAGCTTCGGCGAGGACGGGTTCCGGCAGTTTCTCGATCGCATGCGCGGCGGCGCACAGGGAGCCGCGCGACGCAAGCAGATCGAGAAGGTCGAGCTGCAGGGTGAGCGCGCGATGCTCGAGGCGCGCGACGGTCCCAACGTCCTCACCGTCCAGTTCCTCGCCAGGACCAGCGAGGGCTGGAAGGTCGACATCCGCCGCTGACCCCAGACGCCGCCGCTTCAGGCCAGAGCCCGGTCGACCGCCGCCTGCGCGTGGATCGCGGCGGTGTCGAACAGCGGCAGCGGAGAATCATCGGCGCCGACGAGCAGCGCGATTTCGGTGCAGCCGAGGATGACCGCCTGCGCCCCCTGCGCTGCCAGTTCGTCGATCGCCTGCCGGTAGAGTCCGCGCGACTCGCGGCGGATGATGCCGCGACAGAGTTCGTCGTAGATGATGCGATGGACGGCGGCACGCGCGGCGGCGCCGGGAACGACCACGCGCAGGCCGTGGAGCTGCTGCAGGCGGTCGCGGTAGAAAGCTTCCTCCATCGTGAAGCGGGTGCCGAGCAGACCGATGGTGGCGTAGCCCGCATCCGCGACCGCCGCCGCCGTCGCGTCGGCGATGTGCAGCAGCGGAATCGTCACCGCCGCTTCGATGGCGCCGGCGACGCGGTGCATGGTGTTGGTGCACAGCAGCAGGAAGTCAGCGCCAGCCGCCTGCAGCGCGACTGCGGCGCGTGCCAGAAGGGCGCCGGCGGCATCCCAGTCGGCGGCCTGCTGCAGCCGCTCGACCTCGTGGAAATCGACGCTGTAGAGGATCAGCTTGGCCGAGTGCAGGCCACCGAGACGGGCGCGGACCCCTTCGTTGATCTGCCGGTAGTAGGGCAGCGTCGATTCCCAGCTCATGCCGCCGATGAGGCCGATCGTCTTCATTTCCTGGTTCCAGCTGCCGCCAGCGTGCCGGGCCCTGGCGTCACTTCCGGCGTTCCGGCAGGCCGGCAAAGAGGCGCATGAAGCGGCGGTCGATCCAGTCCTTCCAGTGCCAGACCCAGCATCCGGCGGCAGAGAAGGCGCCGCGCGAGGCGACGGCGCAGCGGTCGCCGGTGCTGATCAGCGCCAGCCAGCGGCGCTGCGGGCGATGGGCGATGAGCGCGCGGCCGGCGACGGCGCGCCGCAGGTTGCCGGCCAGCGGTTTGCCCATGCGGACGGCGAAGACGCCCGCCTTCTCGCGCGGGTGGTCGATCATCGACGCGCAGTCGCCGGCGGCGAAGATGTGCGTCTCGCCTGCCACCTGCAGCGTCTCGCCGACGCGCAGGAAGCCGTCGTCATCGACCGCCAGGCCGCTGTCGCGCAGCCACGCGGCGCCGCCGGCGCGCGTCACCCAGACGACCTCGTCGGCAGCGAGCCGCTCGGCGCCGTTCGTCCCCTGCCACTGCAGCCAGCCGGCACCGGCGTCATCGACTGCGGCGGCGAGGTGGAGGCGGACGCCACGCGCCGTCAGCACGCGGCGAAAGTGCTGCCGTACTGGTCGCGAGTGGGTCGGCAGGATGTCTGCGTCGCGCGTCAGCAAGTGCCAGTGCAGCCGTTCGGGGTCGGCGCGCAGCTGCGCGAACTCCTGCCGCAGGCGGTACTGCATGGCGAGCAGCAGCTCGACGCCGGCGGCACCGCCGCCGACGACGGCGATCGTCAGCGGTCGTGCCGCCGCATCGCCGGCAGTGGCGAGCAGCCGCGCACGTTGCAGCAGCGCCAGCCAGCGCTGGTTGAAGCCGCTGATCGGCTTCACCGGAACGACGTGCGTAGCGCTTTCGGCGCCGAGGTCGATGCGTGGCGTCGAGCCGACGTTGATCGACAGCAGGTCCCATGACAGGCTGCGGCCGCTGCGGCAGTGCGCCAGGCGGGCGCCGCGATCGATGCCGATCACCTCGTCGGCGACGAAGCGGGCGCCGGCGAAGGCCGCCAGCCGCGGCAGGTCGATATGTACCTGGTCGAAGTCGTAATGGCCGGCGACGTAGCCGGGCAGCATGCCGGAGTAGGGGGTGCGCTCGGCGCTCGAGACGAGCGTCAGGCGCGCGCCACCGAGTGGCCGCAGACCGAGTTCGCGCAGGACGATGACGTGGCTGTGGCCACCGCCGACGAGCAGGATCTCGTCTGGCTCGCCGGATTCGGAGGAGGGCATGGGTGGTTGCGGTGGCAGTATTCGGATCGAGGGGTGCGAGTGTAGCGAAAGCGCGCCAGCGTGTGCTGCGCGCTGTAAGGAAAGCGCCTGTGCGGGCGACGAAAAGGCACCAATCGCCCTGCAGCGCGGTCGAAAAGGCGTCGGCTGCAGGGCGCGTCCTGTATCCAACCGGAGAAGAGAAACGATGAACCGCAGAGAACTGATCACCGGCGCCGGCGCCCTGTTTGGCCTCGGCATGCTGCCCTTCACCGCTGCCGGCGGCGCCGGGCGCAACTTCCCGCTGCAGAAGACCAGCGCCGAGTGGAAGCAGCTCGTGTCGCCGGCGGCCTACCAGGTGCTCTTCGAGGAGGGCACCGAGCGCGCCGGCAGCAGCCCGCTGAACGACGAGAAGCGTGCCGGCACCTTCATCTGCGCCGCCTGCGCCAACCCGCTGTTCGACAGCGCCAGCAAGTACGACAGCGGGACCGGCTGGCCAAGTTTCTGGCAGGCGCTGCCCGGGGCAATCGGTACCTCGACCGACTACAAGCTGATCTACCCGCGTACCGAGTATCACTGCGCGCGCTGCGGTGGCCACCAGGGTCACGTCTTCAACGACGGCCCACCGCCAACCGGCAAGCGCTACTGCAACAACGGCGTCGCGCTGGCCTTCGTGCCGAAGGGCACACCGTTGCCGGCGCTGCGCACATGAGCGACGGCCAACACCTCTGGCGGGAAGCGGGTCGTCCGAATGCTGGTTGCTGCCGGGCCCGTCCACGGCGGCTGCCCGCCGCCGGCCGGGGCCGCTGCCGGTAACGCCGCCATGACCACCGGTCGGCAAGGCAGTCTGCTCCTCGCGCGGCACCGTCGCCTGCTGGCAGTCATCGCGTTCCTGGGGCTGCTCGTCGCCGCGTTCGGAATTTTCGGCGCCGACGAGCATTTCAGCCCCGAGACGATCCAGCAAGGGCTGCTGCGTCACCCGGTATGGGGCCTCCTGATCTACGTTGGCCTGTTCGCCCTCGGCAACCTGCTGCAGGTGCCCGGTTGGCTGTTTCTGGCAGCGGCGGTGGTGGCGCTCGGGCCGGCGCACGGCGGGGCGGTGGCCTATCTCGCTGCCGCCACCGCTTGCGTCGCAACCTTTCTCATCGTTCGCCAGATCGGTGGCGACGCGCTGCGCGAATTCCACCAGCCGTGGGCGCGTCGGTTGTTCGCACAGCTTGATGCCTCGCCGGAGCTGGCGGTCGCCGGTCTGCGCCTGATGTTCCAGACGATGCCGGCGCTCAACGTCGCCCTCGGCCTGTCGGGCATCCCTTTCCGCGCCTACCTCAGCGGCACGCTGCTCGGCCTGCCGTTGCCGATCACCGCCTACTGCCTGTTTTTCGACCAGATCGCGCGCCTCCTCGGCCGCGGCAGTTGACACGGTCGGCGATGCCGCGCCCCCGCCGGCAGGCTGCCCGGCCACTGGCCTGCAGGCTGCCCGGCCACTGGCCTGCAGGGTGTGCGGGGGCTGCTGTCGTGCGGCCAAGGAGCAGCGGGCAATCGCCGGTTGACGATCGTCGGCAGAAGCGGAGATACTCGCGCAGGGTCGCCGGATGGCGTCCCCCAAGGGCGGTCGCACGACAGGGGCAGCAGGCAGTTCGTCCTCCATCACCCGGGCCGCGTCCAGCTCATCATCCACCTCTTGCGGAGTGATCGCATGCGAAATGCACTGAAATTCGTCGCCTTCGGGCTGCTGGCTGCGGCGCTGCTCGGCGGCTGCAGCAAAAAGGAAGACCCGGTCGCGCAGGCGGCGAAGAAGGAAGTTGCCAGCGGTGTCCCGGCGCCAAGCATCGCCGAAGTCAAAGCCATTGCCGAGGAAGGGTTCATCTACGGCCTGCCGCTGGTGATGAACTACGGCGTCATGTACGAGTACATCATCGACAGGAACTCCGGCCAGTACAAGGCGCCCTTCAACGCGATTTACAACGAGCATCGCGTCTTCACCTACGAGGACACGGCGATCCCGACGCCAAACAGCGACACGCCGTATTCGCTGGCGTGGATGGACCTGCGCGCCGAACCGATGGTGATCTCGGTGCCGGCGGTCGACAGGAAGCGTTACTACTCGGTGATGCTGGTCGATGGCAACACCTTCAACTTCGGCTACATCGGCAGCCGCGCCACCGGTAGCGAGGCCGGCGACTACCTCGTCGTCGGCCCGCGCTGGAAGGGTGAGACGCCGCCCGGGATCAGGAAGGTGTTCCAGTCGTCGACCGACTTTTCTCTCGCCGTCTTCCGCACGCAGCTGTTCGACGCGGCCGACATGCCGAACGTGATCCAGGTTCAGGAGGGCTACAAGCTGCAGCCGCTTTCCGCCTTCCTCAAGCAGCCGGCGCCACCCGCCGCGCCCGAGGTCGCCTGGGCGAAGTTCGACAAGGATCTGGTCAAGACCGAGTTCTTCGAGTTCCTCGACACCGCGCTGCAATTCGCGCCGGCCGGCGCAGACGAGGAAGCCATCCGCGCCCGGCTCGCCAGCATCGGCGTCGGCCCGGGCAAGAAGTTCGCGTTCAAGGACCTCTCGCTCGAACACAAGGCGGCGATCCTCCTCGGCATGAAGGAGGGCGACAGCAAGGTCACCGAGCGCGTCGCCACGCTCGGCAAGGCGATCAACGGGTGGAACGTGAGCTCGGCATTCGGCGATCGCGCCTTCTACAACGGCGACTGGTTGCTGCGGGCGGCGGCAGCCCGTGCCGGCATCTACGGCAACGACGCGGTCGAGGCGATGTATCCGTTGAGCAAGACGCTGGCCGACGGCACGGTGCTCGACGGAAGCAGCCACAAGTACACCCTGAGCTTTGCGAAGGACCAGCTGCCGCCGGTGAACGCTTTCTGGTCGGTGACGATGTACGACGGCAAGAACCAGTTGCTGGTCAAGAACCCGATCAACCGCTACCTGATCAACTCGCCCATGTTGCCGGCGATGAAGAAGAACAAGGATGGGTCGCTGACGCTGTACATCCAGAAGGACTCGCCGGGCAAGGACAAGGAGGCGAACTGGCTGCCGGCACCCGACGGTCCCATCTACCTCGTCATGCGGCTCTATTGGCCAAAGGCCGAGCCACCGTCGATCCTTCCGGCCGGCCAGGGCACCTGGAGTCCGCCGGCGATCGTCCAGGCGCAGTAGCGCGCGCCATGCGGCCGGTGGCATGTGCTGCCGGCCGCATGCTCGGGGGAAGGCGCCGAGGTCGGCGTCCCGGCGCCGACCGGCAGACGTTCGTCTCGCCACCCGGCTGCTCCGCGGGTCGGCCAGGCGGTGCGAGCGCTCAAGCAGTGCGCCGGGTGGGCGAGGGCGCCACGCAGCGCCGCTTCAGAACGCCGCGATGCCGGTTTGCGCGCGCCCGAGAATCAGCGCATGGATGTCGTGCGTGCCCTCGTAGGTGTTGACCACCTCCAGATTGACGAGGTGGCGGATGACGCCGAACTCATCCGAGATACCGTTGCCGCCGAGCATGTCGCGCGCCGTGCGGGCGATGTCGAGCGCCTTGCCGCAGGAGTTGCGCTTCATGATCGAGGTGATCTCGACCGAGGCCGTGCCCTCGTCCTTCATGCGGCCGAGGCGCAGGCAGCCCTGCAGGCCGAGGCTGATTTCGGTCTGCATGTCGGCGAGCTTCTTCTGCACCAGTTGGTTGGCGGCCAGCGGACGGCCGAACTGCTTGCGGTCGAGGGTGTATTGCCGCGCCGTGTGCCAGCAGAACTCGGCAGCGCCGATCGCACCCCAGGCGATGCCGTAGCGCGCCGAGTCGAGGCAGGCGAAGGGTCCCTTGAGGCCCCGCACTTCGGGAAAGGCGTTGTCCTCGGGGACGAAGACGTCGTCCATGACGATCTCGCCAGTGATCGAGGCGCGCAGCCCGACCTTGCCGTGGATGACCGGCGTCGTCAGCCCGGCCATGCCGCGGTCGAGGACGAAGCCGCGGATGGCGCCGGCGTCGTCCTTTGCCCAGACGACGAAGACGTCGGCGATCGGCGAGTTGGTGATCCAGGTCTTGCCGCCGCGCAGGCGGTAGCCGCCTTCGACGGCACGCGCCCGTGTTTCCATGCTGCCCGGATCGGAGCCGTGGTTCGGCTCGGTCAGGCCGAAGCAGCCGATCCACTCGCCGGTCGCCAGTTGCGGCAGGTAGCGCCGCTTCAGCGCCTCGCTGGCGAAACGGAAAATCGGCAACATCACCAGCGACGACTGCACGCTCATCATCGAGCGGTAGCCGGAATCGACGCGCTCGACCTCGCGCGCGATCAGGCCGTAGGCGACGTGGTTGAGCCCGGCGCCGCCGTACTCGGGCGGGATGGTCGGGCCGAGCAGGCCGAGTGCGCCCATTTCGCGGAAAACTGCGGGGTCGCTGCGCTCGTGGCGAAAGGCCTCGGTGACGCGCGGCATCAGGCGACCCTGGCAGTAGTCGCGCGCCGCGTCGCGGATCATTCGTTCGTCTTCGTCCAGTTGTGCGTCGAGCAGCAGCGGGTCGTCCCAACGGAATCGTTCCCTGGCCATCAGCGGTCTCCTGTTGTGGGTCGACGGCGATTGTAGGGCCTGCGCGCCGCCGCTGTCGCACCGGAGCCGGCGAGTGTGTCGGAAATCTTTACAGGATCCCTTTGCGCGTTCCCGCAGTGCTGGCGGTGATCTGGTCGAGTGGATTGATCGGACGAAGAAAGTTCCTGTGGTTACAGCTCTGGTACGGCTCTTGCTTGATGGACCGGCTACCCGTGCCTGACATGATGGCCCGTCAGCGACTTGCGACTCCCGCGGATCTGGCTTCTCCCGGGCGCGAAGGATGCGCCGGGTCCGAGCGAAGGACGCACGACTTCCATCAACCGTGGCGTTTCGACTGTCATGACCGTTGCGCGGTCCGTACGATTGGCGCGCTCGGCACGCGGGGAGCGAACCGTTTTCCAACAAACAAGATCGAGAAAGGAATTGCAGTGAGTAGGAATTCCTGGGTGGCTGTTGCTCGTGCGGCAACGGCAGCGGCACTTGCTTGGTCTTCGGCCGCCAGTGCGGTGCTGGTGATCGACTCGGGTGTCGATACGGTGACGAAACGGTACACGATTGCTCCGGGCAGTAGCGTCGGTTATCAGGGCGGCTTCTTCGGTGGGGGTGACGTCGGGCCACTGCCGGTTGCCGGGCAATTCGACGTCGTGTTTTCCCACTACTGGTGGGAGTACCGGCAGGACTTCGACCCGCAGGGACTGCAGGGAACCTTTCTTGCCGAGTCCGACTGGATCCAGTTCAGGAACGCGGATTTCGTTCTGGACAGCTCGCTGGGCGGTTTCGTCTTCCCCGGCTACTTGATTCGCCGGAGCGCAGATCAGCTGGCTGGTGACGACCATCCGTGCAGCTTGCCCTTCGGGCCGGATACGTTCTGCAGCGGTTCGGTGCTCGGACCGCTATCGCAACTGGCTGGGTAGATCGATTCCGCTGGCCGGTTGAGCTTTGCCGGCTTCCAGCCAGCCGGTTTCTTCTTCGAGGGATTCAGTTACCAGGTGAGCGCGGCGGCAGTATCGCTGCCGGCGAGCCCCTGGCTCCTCGCGGCGGGACTCGGGCTGCTCTGGCGGGAGAACCGGCGGCGTGCTCGATCGTTGCCGTAGGAGGCGGCTCGGGGCCGAACCGGCAGTGGCCAACCTCGACGATCAGCCCGCACCGGGTCGCCGGGTTCAGCACGTGCGGGCGCCGTCCATTCATCGGTCTCCTGTGGTGACTCGGCGGCGATTGTACGGTCTGCAAGCCGCTGCTGTCGCGGCGGCGGAGCCCAGGTGGAAAGCACGCGACAGCGGGCGGCCTTGGCGGTGGTTTCGAATTGGCTGCGCAGCGGTTTGGGCAGGGCGGTGTTGGTCCATGTCACGGCGGCTCTTGCTCAGAGTTCGGGCGCGCGGTCGTAGGCGGCCAGGTGGTTGTCGAGCGACCAGATGTAGACACGGCGTGCACGGTTCTGGTGGCATAGGCGCTGCCAGTCGTGGACGATGGACAGGTCACCCAGGCCGCTACCCCGCTGGGCATGGTCCGGGAACTCGCTGAGCCAGGCGCGTAGGTCATGCGATTCGAGAAAATTCACTGGCATCAGGGGCGACTGGCCGTCCAGCGCGCCGGACACCATCTGGACGAAGCGCTGTGCACAGGCCCGGCGCTCGGTTCCATGGCCGTTTTGACCGATGTGGTTCCCCGTCTCCAGGATCGTGGCCATGCGCAGGAACAGTGATTCCCTGGCCTGCTGTCAGACGCTGGGCGAGTGCGGCAACGATCGCTGCATGCTGCGTGGCCTTAACGGGCACGTTCAGCACCTCCACGAAGATCGATGTATCGATGAGGCAAACCGCGGTCATAGCCCTTCCGAGTCGTCTGCGGGTGCCTGCAGTGTGGCCAACCACTGCGTCGCCTTGGCCTGCCGGTCCTGCGGTGTGCTGGTGTCCTTGACGAAGCGGTCCAGCACCCGGCGCGTCATCAATTGGCCCACCGGGCCCTGGGCCACCAGCTCGGGGTAGCGGTCCATGTCACCCAACCTGACGAGGCGGCTGTCTCCTTGGGGGTCACGGTAGCAGGACACCACGTCGGCCAGCGACTCATCCGGCAGAGCATCAAGCAGTGCTGGGTTGTGCGAAGTGAGCAAAACCCGCAGCTTGCGATCGGTGGCGATCCTGCGGATCTGCTGCACCAGCAGTTCGGCGCGGCTGGGGTGCACACCGTTGTCGATCTCTTCGATGACGACCAAGGCTTTTTCGGGGGCAGTCAGCAGCGTGGCGCCAACCGCCAGCACGCGCAGCGTGCCGTCCGACAGCAGGGGGGCGTCCACCGTTCGCTTCTGATCTCCGAACGACTCGACCAGGCGGACCATCACGTCCTGGCGCTCGGTCTTGATGAACTGGATAGCGGTGATGTCCTGTTCCGGCAGCGAGCGGATGAAGCCGAGCAGCTGCTGCCTCCCGCTTTCTGTCTGCGCCACGCCGTACAGAACTGCCGAGAGGTTGCTTCCGTCTTCCTTGATGGCGTCGTCCTTGGCGTAGGCGTAGTCACGCATCAAGGCGGGGCGCGGGTCCAGAAAGACGATCTGACGCAGCGTCTCGCGAAGCGCCTTTGTGACCGCAGGGATGATCCGCTGCGAGTCCGTGTGCGTGGACTCAAAGCGACCCGGTGTCTCCAGTTGGAAGAAGATCGCTTGCCGACTGGAGCAGGGAATGTGAGGTTTGGTGCGACCGCGTCTGAAATTGTTGTAGGCGACGCTGATTTCGTCGGTATGGGGGTTGGGTTGCGAATCGACGATGTAGAGCGGTACCTTCTCCGACGGTTGCGTGACCTTCTCGCCCGTGATCACCAGCTGGTCAGACTGCAGCCCGAGGCTGACTTCGAAGTCTTCCCACCCGTGCGGAGCGCCGGCGAGGTGCAGCCCCAAAGTGAAAGACTGTGCAGAATCACGAAACAGGTCGCGAGACTGCCCGCGCACGATTGCATCACCACCCTGGATTGCCCTGGCGATATCCTCGAGCCGGCTGCCCTTGGCCAGCCAGCTGAGCAGTCGCATGGCCTCGAGCATGTTGCTCTTGCCGGAGGCGTTGGCGCCGATCAGAAAGGTCAGCGGCGCCAGCGGCAGCCGGGCCTCGCGATAGCTCTTGAAGTTGCTGAGGGTGAGCTCGGTCAGCATGCAGGCCTCCTCTGGCCAGGGCCGGTTTGCAGCGGCCGTGTGGCACTCATGGATGTGCCCTGGTTTGTATGTCTGCCCAGGCCAGTAGCTCGGTCACGATCGACAGCGCCTGTTCCGGTGTCAGCGGTTCGGGCGCCTCGTCGTCGTAGCGGTATTCCACGGCGTAGGGAGTGAGCAGGCGCAGGCCGGCTTCCGCCACGCTGGGCGGGTGGCCTGCATCGGCCAGCTGCCCGGCCAGCTCTTCCAGGTCGTGTGTGCGGCGGTACTCCCGCCCATGCGGGCACATGGCCGCCTTCAAGGCCTTCTCGGACGCCTGCTGGGCGTGGAAGAAGGCCACCGCCACGCCCACGCCCGGCGCAACCAGCAAGGCCTGCAGCGCGGCGTGGTCGCGCCGAGCCAAGCGCAGCAGACGGGCTGCTTCCTCACGCTGCGGCGTCATGCAACACCTTGCCTTCCCTCTTGGCCCGGTAGGGCAGCGTGCCAGGCACTTGGCTGCGGCGGTCAAAGTCGGGCCGCGCAAACAGCAGCAAGTCCACACCGACGCCCACTCGGCCCAGAGCAGCTTTCAGGCGCAGGTATTCACCGGCCTTGTCGGGCAACTCGGGCTCGATCACCACGAGGTCGAGGTCGGAAGACTCGCTGGCATCGCCGCGGGCGCAGGAGCCGAACACTGTGACGGTGGCCGGGCGCGTGGCGGCGGATGCCAGGCGTTCGGCGGCACGGCTGAGTTGTGCGGGGTCGAGCATGGTCTGGGCTCCTCGCTTTAAATGCTGACGGGTTCGTGCTGCAGCTTGGCCGACAACGGGCTATGCCCGAAGAGCAGACGCAGCTCGCCCACCATCATGGTGCGCGCAGCATGCGGGCCGTTGATGCCAAACCGGAAGCCCAGTCGGGCGAGGAGTGTTTGACGATGGTCGGTCACGAAGGAATTCCTCGCCGGCTGGTGCGGGCAAGCGTGCCGCTTGCGAGACCTGCGGGCGGGTAGTCTCGAGCACGGCAACAGGCCGCGACCATGACCTCGACCCGGTTGGCGGGGCTGTGCATCTCGCGCTCAGTGGCGGGTTGTCGAGCCGACTTGATACGAAGCTCCACTCGGACACTGACTCCCTGGGGCTTGGCTACAGCCATTGCGAGATTCCTGTAAGCGAACGGTCATGACAAACGGGGTGGCGCTGCTGATGAAAGTCATGACCGTCTTCTTTCCCTCTTCCCCAACCCTTCTCCCGCGCGCGGGAGAAGGGAGCTTCGCGAGTCGCTGACGCGACGATTCCATCAAGTGCTGCCGTTCCGCAATCCTATCAGCTGCGCGCGCGCACGGTCATGCATTCGCTCGCCTGCTGCCAAGCCTTCGGCCTGCGGCGCGCAGCACGAGTCGTGCTTGCACGTGTGTGGAACGTCGTCAGGAGCCGTCGGAGTCGGCAATGCTTGCGGGGGCCGGGTTACTCCTCGTCGCAGCGCGGAACGGAAAGCGGGCCAGACGGGTGCGACAACAATCGCTTGAGATCCTGACCGCCAGCACCGCGGGCGGCGCGCCGCAGGCGGTCGGCGATCGCCGCCCACGCGGCGTCCGACGGCACCTCCTCGACGAGAATCTGATCTGCACCCGACTGGTCGAGCTCGCGCAGCGCGGCGTAGAGTTCGTGCGCGTAGCACGACGGGTCGGCTGGCAGCTGGCGAACGAGCAGCGCCGCCGCGGGCGTCGCCGGCAGCCGGCTGTGGCAGAGCAGCGCGCAGCGTTGGCCTGCGGTCACCGCTTCGGCGAGGTGGGCGAGCTCGGCTGCCGGCAGCAGTCGCAGTGGCGTCAGCGGCGCGTAGTGCGCCGCCAGCGCTCCCGGCACGCGCGGCAGCGCCGCGGCGCCGGCGATCGGCGGCTGGCCGGCGACCTCGGGCAGGCGACCGAGTACACTGGCAATGCGTTCCGGCGTGATCGCTCCCGGACGCAGGATGCGCGGCGCTGCGCCAGCGCCGCGGCTGAGGTCGAGGATCGTCGACTCGATGCCGACACCGCAGCGGCCACCGTCGAGGATCAAGCGCACGGCGTCGCCGAGCTCGGCGCGCACGTGCGCCGCCTCGGTCGGGCTGATGCGGCCGAAGCGGTTGGCCGACGGCGCGGCGACGCCGCAGAGGCCGCCGATGCCACCACCGGCTTCGGCAAAGGCGCGCAGCAGTGCCAGTGCCAGCGGGTGCGCCGGCACGCGCAGGCCGATCGTCTCCTGGCCGCCGGTGACGGCGCTCGGCACGCCGCCGGCGCGCTTGAGGATCAGCGTCAGCGGTCCGGGCCAGAAGGCTTCGGTCAGTTCCCAGGCCTGGCGCGGAATGTCGCTCGCCCAGTTGTCGAGGTAGCCGTCGGCCGGCAGATGGACGATCAGCGGGTGATCGGCGGGGCGCCCCTTGGCGGCGAAGATGCGGCGGACGGCAGAAGGGTTGGCGGCGTCGGCGCCAAGGCCGTAGACCGTTTCGGTCGGGAAGGCGACGAGCTCGCCGGCCTGCAGCAGGACGACGGCATGGTCGATGATGGCGGCTTCAGGGAGCATCGCTGATGCCGATTGCGGCGCGCGCCGTGAGGGCGATGTCGCGGGCGCTCTCCACGTCACCGGCGAGCACCGTGAAGTGGCCCATCTTGCGGCCCGGGCGGGCGTGGTGCTTGCCGTAGAGGTGCAGCTTGAGACCGGGGCAGGCGTACAGCGGCGACCAGTCGGGCTCGCGGTAGTGCTGGCCGGCGACACCGCTGCCGTACCAGAGATCGCCGAGCAGGTTCACCATCGCCGCAGCCGAATGCGCGCGCGGGTCGCCGAGCGGCAGACCGCAGAGCGCGCGCACCTGTTGTTCGAACTGGTTGGTGATGCAGGCATCGAGCGTGTAGTGACCGCTGTTGTGTGGTCGCGGCGCCATCTCGTTGATCAGCAGTTCGCCGTCGACGACGAAGAACTCGACCGCCAGCGTGCCGACGTAAGCCAAGTGCTCGGCGATCGTCGCCGCCAGTACGGCGGCGCGCGCGTGCAGCGCTGCGGTGGCGCGCGCCGGGATGAGTGAGACGTCGAGGATGCCACGGCGGTGACTGTTCTCGGCGGCCGGAAAGCTGCACACCGCTCCGGCCTGGTCGCGTGCCAGTACCACCGAAACCTCGCAGTCGAGCCGCAGCTTCTCTTCCAACACGCAGCTCTCGCCCTTGAAATGCTGGAAGGCGGTGATCGCCTGCTGGCGGTCGGCGACGACCGCCTGCCCCTTGCCGTCGTAGCCGAAGCGGGCGACCTTGAGGATTCCCGGGAACAGCTCGTCACCCGCCTGTCGCAGTTGTTGCTCGTTGAGCACCATGGCGCAGCGCGCGTGCGGCAGGCCGTTGTCGCGCAGGAAGCCCTTCTCGGCGATGCGGTTCTGGCAGACGCTGACCGCCGCCGCAGACGGGTGGACGACGACGAACTTGGCGAGGTAGTCGAGCGTGCCCGCGGGGACGTTCTCGAACTCGGTGCTGACGGCGGCACAGGCCTGCGCCAGCTCGTCGAGCGCGGCATGGTCGTCGTAGGCGGCACGGAGGTGGCGGTCGGCGAGCAGCGCCGCCGGGCTGTGCGGATCGGGGTCGAGAACCCAGACGCGGTAGCCCATCTCGTGCGCCGCGGCGACGAAGAAGCGGCCGAGTTGGCCACCACCGAGCATGCCGAGCGTTGCGGGCGGAAGGATCATTTTCGGGGAGACCGAACGCGGCCGCGGCTCACACCTCGGGCAGCTTCATCGCCATGACCTTGTCGGCCTGGGCGCGGCGGAAGTCGGTCAGACGCTGCGCCAGCATCGCGTCGCCGGTGGCGAGCATGGCGACGGCGAAGAGCGCGGCGTTGGCCGCGCCGGCCTCGCCGATGGCGAAGGTGGCGACCGGGATGCCCTTCGGCATCTGCACGATCGAGAGCAGCGAGTCCTGCCCGGACAGGGCCTTCGACTGCACCGGCACGCCGAGCACGGGAAGCGTCGTCTTCGCCGCCAGCATGCCGGGCAGGTGGGCGGCGCCGCCGGCGCCGGCGATGATCGCCCGCAGGCCGCGCGCCGCCGCTGCGCCCGCGTACTCGAAAAGCAGATCCGGTGTGCGGTGCGCCGAGACGACGCGCGCCTCGAACGGCACGTCGAACTCCTTGAGCACGACGGCGGCCGCCTGCATCGTCGGCCAGTCGGAATCGGAACCCATGACGACGCCGATCAGCGGCGCGCGAGCGGAAGACATCAGCCGGCCTCCCGTTCGGCCGCCTCGAGGGTGTTGGCGAGCAGCATGGTGATGGTCATCGGTCCGACGCCGCCGGGCACCGGGGTGATCGCTGCGGCAACCTCGCTGACGCCGGCGAAATCGACGTCGCCGCAGAGCTTGCCATCGGGCAGGCGGTTGATGCCGACATCGATCACCACCGCGCCCGGCTTGACCATGTCGGCGGTGACGAAGCGGGCCTTGCCAAGCGCGGCGACGAGGATGTCGGCGCGGCGGGTGTGGAAGGCGAGGTCACGCGTCTGCGAGTGGCAGACGGTGACCGTGGCGCTGGCCTGCAGCAACAGCATCGCCATCGGTTTGCCGACGATGTTCGAGCGGCCGAGGACCACCGCCTCCTTGCCGCGCAGGTCGATGCCGGCGTCGGCGAAGAACTTCATGACGCCGTAGGGGGTGCACGGGATGAAGCGTGGATGACCCTGCATCAACGCGCCGACGTTCTCGGCGTGGAAGCCATCGACGTCCTTGGCGGGTGCGATCGCCTTCAGTACGGCGTCGCTGTCGAAGTGCTTCGGCAACGGCAACTGCACCAGGATCCCGTGGATCGCCGGGTCGGCGTTGAGTTCGGCGAGCCGGTCGAAGACCACCTGCGGGTCGACGTCCGGCGGGTAGGTGATCTTCTCCGAGTGGAAGCCGGCCTGGGCGCAGGCGTTGACCTTGTTGCGCACGTAGACCTGCGACGCCGGGTCTTCGCCGACGAGGATCACCGCCAGCCCGGGGCGGGTGCCGCGCGCGGCCAGCGCTTCGGCGCGGGTCTTGAAATCGGCGCGCAGGCTTTGCGCCAGCGCGTTGCCGTCGAGGATTCTTGCGGTCACGTGGATTCTTCCGATGAGGCCGGGAAACGGGGGCGGGGGGCGGTGCGCGAAGGTTGCGATTCTAGCGCAGATCAGGCGGCATCAGGCGCGGCGCGCAGCGCTTCGGCGGCGGCCGCGCGGCCGGCGGCGAAGGCGCGGCGGTTCATCTCGACGATCTCCGGCTTCTTGCGCGCGAAGCGCTGCAGGACGCACTGCTCGAGCACTTCGGCGGGGAAGGGCAGGTGATCGGCGATGGCGCCGAGCATGACCGTATTGCCGAGCCGGATCTCACCGAGTTCGAGGGCAATTGCCGAGGCGTCGAAGGACACCACATGCGTGCCGGCGGCGCGCACTTCGGCCACCGGGTCGTCTGGGTAGTCGTAGAGGCCGAGTTCGACGATCGGCGGCACGAGACGGCCGGTGTTCATCAGCACCAGGCCGTCGGGCCGCAGCATGTGCCGCCAGCGCATCGCCTCTGCGGCTTCGAAGCCGAGCAGCAAGTCGGCCGTGCCGGGACTGATCTGCGGCGACAGCACCTTCTGGCCGAAGCGCAGGTGCGAGGAGACGACGCCGCCGCGTTGTGCCATGCCGGCGACCTCGGTCTTCTTGGCGTCATGGCCAAGGGCGATCGCCGCCTCGGCGAGGATCTCGGTGGCGGTCATGACGCCCTGGCCGCCGGTGCCGACGACGAGGATGTTGGTGGTGTCGTACTTGCATCTGCTGGTCATCGGCTTCGGAAGCTCTCGGCATGGGCGGGCAGGCGGCGGCTTGCGGCAACGCTGGCCGCTGCCGTCGCCTGCGTCGCTAGGCGTTGTGGACGGGTGCGGGATTCTTGCGGACGACCTTGATCGGCATCGACAGCGTGTCGACGTGAACGATCGCATCCGGCGCGCAGGGCTTCAGGCAGAGGCCGCAGCCGGTGCAGGCGGCGCTCTCGATACGCACGAAGGCGAGGTCGACCTCGCGGCCGCTGGCTTTCGTCACGCGGTCGCGGCGCGTGACGTGGATCGCCGGACAGCCGACGTCGATGCAGTTGCCGCAGCCGGTGCAGCGCTCGTCGATCACCATGTACGGTTTCAGTGCATGGTAGTCCTTGATCAGGACGCATGGCTGGCTGGTGATGATCACCGAGGGTTCGGGGATCTTCGTCTCCTCGCGCAGGGTCTTCAGCAGGACCGGCAGTTCATAGGCGTTGACCAGGTGGACCCGCTCGTCGCGGACGCCGAGCGCCTTGACGAGGCGGACGAAATCGACCCGTGGCGCTTCGTTGCCATGGATGTCGCGACCGCTGCCGGGGTTGTCCTGGCCGCCGGTCATGCCGACGGCGCGGTTGTCGAGCAGCAGGACGGTGACGTTGCCCTGGTTGTAGACGATGTCGAGCAGGCCCTGCATGCCCATGTGCAGGAACGTCGAATCGCCGATGACGGCGACGATCTTGCGCTCCTTCTCACTGTCGCCGCGCCCCTTGTCGAGACCGAGCGCCATGCCCATCGAGGCGCCCATCGAGATGCAGGCGTCGAGGGCATTCCAGGGTTGCCCGAAGCCGAGCGTGTAGCAGCCGATGTCGCCCGAGATGGTGACGTTGCGCAGCTGCGACAGCGTGTAGTAGACCCCGAGGTGCGGGCAGGCGACGCACATCGTCGGTGGCCGCGGAAAGACCTCCATCGGCGCGGCCGCGCTGTCCTCCGGCACCGGTTCGCCGAGCAGGCGGGCGATCGCCGGTCGCAGCACCTGCGGCGACAACTCGCCCGACAGCGGCAGGATCCGCTTGCCGGTGACGTCGATTCCCTGCGCCAGGAGTTCGCTTTCGACCAGCGGCTCGACTTCCTCGACGACGACCACGCGCTCGCATTCGGCGGCGAAACGGCGCAGGCTGTCGAAAGGCAGCGGGAAGGAAAGGCCGAGCTTGAATACCGGCGCATCGGGGAAGCTCTCGCGCACGTGCATGTAGGCCGGGCCGGAGGTGACGAAGCCGATCCGCCGGTCGCTGCCCGGCTCGGCGAAGTTGAGCGGTGACACCTCGGCTTCGGCGCGCAGCCGGCGCTCGCGCTCGAACATCAGTGGCAGCCGGCGACCGGCGGCGCTCGGCACCATCACCCAGCGACCGACGTCCTTGCGGAAGCCGGCGGCGCTGTGCGCGTTGCGCTCGCCGGTCGTGACGACACCCTTGACGTGGCAGATGCGGGTCGTCATGCGCAGGATCACCGGTACCTCGAAACGCTCGGAGAGCTCAAAGGCGGCGAGCGTCAGGTCGTGCGCTTCCTGCGAGTCGGCCGGTTCGAGCACCGGCACATGCGCGAAGCGGCCCCAGTAGCGCGAGTCCTGCTCGTTCTGCGACGACGAGAGGCCGACGTCGTCGGCGACGGCGATCACCAGGCCGCCGCTGACGCCGGTCAGGGTCATCGTCATCAGCGCGTCGGAAGCGACGTTGAGGCCGACATGCTTCATCGCGCAGAAACTGCGCGATCCCGCCATGGCGGCACCGAAAGCGACCTCGAGCGAGACCTTCTCATTCACCGACCACTCGGAGTACAGATCCGGATAGCCGGCCAGGCACTCGAGGATCTCGGTCGATGGCGTTCCCGGGTAAGCCGCCGCGACGCGCGTCCCGGCTTCCCAGACGGCGCGCGCGACCGCCTCGTTGCCCGACATCAGGAGCCTGCTGCCGGCTGCCGCCGGCGGCGTCGACATCACTGCGTGTGCGCTCATTGCGTCTCCTGTTGATAAGGGTTTCCTGCGACAAAAGCAGAACCTTAGCCGCCGCGGGTGCCGGTGCGGTTGACGCAGGTCAACTTCTGCCGGTGCGTGTGGTCAACGCAAGTGTCGGGCGGCAACACCGACGTTGCATCGCAGCGTCCGGCATTGCACGATACAAAACGACGTTTTACAATCCGGCATGCACTGATTGTTGCGCTGCGGTACCACGCGGCAACCCAAGGTATTACATTTGCAGCTGGCGTCGTTTCGGCGTGCAGGCAAGCATCATTCATCCAACGATTCCGTAGACCAGGAGACACATTCATGTCAGCTCTGCCCGACAACGCGCTGTCGGTCGCCGCCGGCGACGCCGACCCGCAGGAAACCCAGGAGTGGCAAGACGCGCTGCAGGGCGTCATCGACCAGGAGGGGCCCGAGCGGGCCCACTTCCTGATCCAGGGGCTGATTGCCCAGGCGCGCCAGGAGGGGATCGACATTCCCTACAGCGCGACCACCGAATACGTGAACACGATTCCGGTCGACCGGCAGCCGAAGTACCCGGGCAATGCCGACATGGAGATCCGCATCCACAATTACATCCGCTGGAACTCGATGGCGATGGTGGTCCGCGCCAACCGGCACAGCAACGTCGGTGGCCACATCGCCTCCTTCGCTTCGGCGGCGGCGCTGTACGACGTTGGCTTCTCGTGGTTCTGGCACGCGCCCTCGGAGACGCATGGCGGCGACCTGATCTTCTTCCAGGGTCATTCTGTTCCCGGCGTCTATGCGCGCGCGCACCTGCTCGGACGGCTGACCGACGAGCAGATGGACTGCTTCCGGCAGGAAGTGGACGGCAAGGGCGTCTCGTCTTATCCGCACCCGTGGCTGATGCCGGGCTTCTGGCAATTCCCGACGGTGTCGATGGGCCTCGGGCCGATCCAGGCGATCTATCAGGCACGCTTCATGAAGTATCTCGACAGTCGCGGCTTCATCGAGGCCGGCGACCGCAAGGTCTGGGCCTTCCTCGGCGACGGCGAGACCGATGAGGTCGAATCGCTCGGCGCCATCGGCATGGCGGCGCGCGAGCGGCTCGACAACCTGATCTTCGTCATCAACTGCAACCTGCAGCGGCTCGACGGGCCGGTACGCGGCAACGGCAAGATCATCCAGGAACTCGAAGGCACCTTCCGCGGTGCCGGCTGGAACGTCATCAAGCTGATCTGGGGAACCAATTGGGACGCGCTCTTCCTGCGCGACAAGAAGGGCGTTCTGAAGCAGCGCATGATGGAGATCGTCGACGGCGAGTACCAGACCTTCAAGGCGAAGGACGGTGCCTACGTCCGCGAGCACTTCTTCAACACGCCGGAGCTGAAGGAACTCGTCGCCGACTGGACCGACGACCAGGTGTGGGCGCTGAACCGCGGCGGCCACGACATCTTCAAGATCTACAGTGCCTACAAAGCGGCCGTCGAGCACAAGGGTCAGCCGACGCTGGTCCTCGCCAAGACGATCAAGGGTTACGGCATGGGCCAGGCGGGCGAGGGCATGAACATCTCGCACCAGCAGAAGAAGCTCGATTTCGAGGCCATCAAGCGTTTCCGTGACCGCTTCAGCCTGCCGGTCGCCGACGAACAGCTCTACGAACTGCCGTACCTCAAGTTTGCCGAGGGCTCGGCCGAACTCAGCTACATGCGGCAGCGCCGCATGGATCTCGGCGGTTACCTGCCGAAGCGGCGTGGCGCCGCGGCACCACTCGAAATTCCGGATCTCGCTGCCTTCGACGCCCTGCTCAAGGCTTCCGGCGAAGGGCGCGAGGTGTCGACGACGATGGCCATCGTCCGCCTGCTCAACATCCTGCTCAAGGACAAGAAGGTGGGTCGGCACGTCGTCCCGATCGTTCCCGACGAGTCACGCACCTTCGGCATGGAGGGCCTCTTCCGCCAGGTCGGCATCTGGAACCAGGAAGGGCAGAAGTACGTCCCGGAAGACCACGACCAGCTGATGTTCTACAAGGAGTCGAAGGACGGCCAGGTGTTGCAGGAGGGAATCAACGAGGCCGGCGCGATGAGCGACTGGATCGCCGCCGCGACGTCGTACTCGGTACATGGCGTGCAGATGATCCCGTTCTACATCTGCTACTCGATGTTCGGCCTGCAGCGCACGATGGACCTCTGCTGGGCGGCCGCCGACCAGCGCGCGCGCGGTTTCCTGATCGGCGGGACCGCCGGTCGCACGACACTCAACGGCGAAGGCCTGCAGCACGAGGACGGCCACTCGCTGGTGCTCTCCAGCCTGATCCCGAACTGCCTCAGCTACGATCCGACCTTCTCCTTCGAGATTGCCGTCGTCATGCGTGAGGGCCTGCGGCGGATGTACCAGGAGCAGCAAGACATCTTCTACTACATCACGGTGATGAACGAGAACTACGAGCATCCCGAGATGCCCGCCGGTGCCGAGGCTGACATCATCAAGGGCATGTACCTGCTGCGTCGCGGCCAGTCTTCGGACACCCGTCCGGTGACGCCGCGCGTGCAGCTCCTCGGCTCGGGAACGATCTTCCGCGAGGTCATCGCCGCCGCCGAGTTGCTGAAGAACGACTGGGGCATCGATGCCGACCTCTGGGGCTGCCCGAGCTTCACCGAGCTGGCACGCGACGGGCTCGACGTGCAGCGCTGGAACATGCTCAACCCGCTGGCGAAGCCGCGTGTCTCGCACGTCGAGCGCTGCCTCGGCGACACCCGCGGGCCGATCATCGCTGCCACCGACTACGTGCGCATGTTCGCCGAGCAGATCCGTCCCTTCCTCAACCGTCGCTACGTGACGCTGGGTACCGATGGCTTTGGCCGCTCCGACACGCGCGAGAAGCTGCGCCATTTCTTCGAGGTCGATCGGCGCTGGGTCACCGTGGCGGCACTCAAGGCGCTGGCCGACGAGGGCACGATCGAGCGCGAGAAGGTCGCGCATGCGATCGCCCGCTACGGCATCGACGTCAACAAACCCAACCCGACGACGGTCTGAGGGAGCGAGCGATGAGTCAACTGATCGAAGTAAGAGTCCCCGACATCGGCGACTACCATGACGTGCCGGTGATCGACCTCTGCGTCATCGTCGGCGACGTCGTCAAGGTCGATGATGCGCTGGTGACCCTGGAGTCGGACAAGGCGACGATGGACGTTCCCTCGCCGGCAGCGGGCGTCGTGCGCGAGATTCGCGTCGCGCTTGGCGAGAAGGTATCCGAGGGGGTGGTGGTGGTCGTGCTCGAGGCGGCCGAAGTCGCTGCGGCGAGAGCCGTCGCTGCGGCAGCCCCGCCTGTTCCGGCAGCTCCGCCGGTTGCGGTTGCGCCGGCAGCGCCGGCCGTCGCGGCTGCCGCGCCGGCAGCGGTTGCCGCGGTGGCCGTACCCACCGCGCCACAGCTTGCCGGCCTTGCCCTCGGCTCGCGCACGCACGCCAGCCCCTCGGTGCGCCTGCTGGCGCGCGAGTTGGGCGTCGACCTGAGCAAGGTGACGCCCAGCGGTCCGAAGTCGCGCATCCTCAAGGAGGACGTCACCGCCTATGTCAAGGGCGTCCTGACGGCACCGGCGCCGGCAGCCGTGGCGTCGCTCGGCGGCGGCCTCGATCTGCTGCCGTGGCCGAAAGTGGACTTTGCCAAGTTCGGTCCGGTCGATGTCAGCCCGTTGTCGCGCATCAAGAAGATCTCGGCGCAGAACCTGGCGCGCAACTGGGTGATGATCCCGGCGGTGACCTACCACGAGGATGCCGACATCACCGACCTCGAAGCCTTCCGCGTCGCCGTCAACCGCGAGAACGAGAAGTCGGGACTGAAGATCACCATGCTCGCCTTCCTGATCAAGGCCTGCGCGGTCGCGCTGAAGAAGTTCCCCGAGTTCAACAGCTCGCTCGACGGTGACAATCTGATCCTCAAGCGCTACTGTCACATCGCTTTCGCTGCCGATACGCCGAATGGTCTCGTCGTGCCGGTGATCCGCAATGCCGACCAGAAGTCCGTCGCCGAACTCGCCAGCGAAAGCGGCGAACTGGCGAAGAAGGCGCGCGACGGCAAGCTCACCCCGGGCGAGATGTCCGGCGCCTGCTTCACCATATCGAGCCTCGGCGGCATCGGCGGGACGCTTTTCTCGCCGATCATCAACGCCCCCGAGGTGGCGATCCTCGGCGTCAACAAGTCGGTCATGAAGCCGGTGTGGAACGGCCGCGAGTTCGCTCCGCGGCTGATCCTGCCGCTGTCGCTGACTGCCGACCACCGCGTCATCGATGGCGCTGCGGCGACGCGCTTCAACGTCCATCTCGCCCAGTTGCTCGCCGACATGCGGCGCGTGCTGCTCTGACCGGGGACAAGACGATGAGCCAGATCATTGAAGCGAAAGTACCAGACATCGGGGACTACCACGACGTGCCGGTCATCGACGTCTGCGTTGCCGTCGGCGACACGGTCCGGATCGACGACGCACTTGTCACGCTCGAGTCGGACAAGGCGACGATGGACGTGCCGAGCAGCGTCACCGGCACCATCCGCGAAATCCGGGTCGCCGTCGGCGACCGGGTCTCGGCCGGCTCGCTGGTGGCGCTGATCGAGACCGGCGCGGCGGCGGCAGCGCCGACCCCGGCTGAGACGGCGTCGCAGGCGAGCGCCAGTCCGGTGCCGCAGGCGACAGCGCCGGTCAGCGGCAAGGCCGACATCGAGTGCGAGATGCTGGTTCTTGGCGCCGGACCGGGCGGCTACTCGGCGGCCTTCCGCAGTGCAGACCTCGGCATGCAGACGGTCCTCGTCGAGCGCTACCCGACGCTCGGCGGCGTCTGTCTCAACGTTGGCTGCATCCCGTCGAAAGCGCTGCTGCATGTCGCCGCGGTCATGGAGGAGGCGCAGCACATGGGCGACTGCGGCGTCAGCTTCGGCGCGCCGAGCATCGACCTCGACCGGCTGCGCGCGCACAAGGACAAGGTCGTCGGCAAGCTGACCGGCGGTCTCGCCGGCATGGCCAAGGGGCGCAAGGTCGAGGTCGTGCAGGGCGTCGGCCAGTTCGTCGACGCCAATCATCTCGAAGTCGCGCTCGCCGCTGGCGGCAGCAGGCTGATCCGTTTCCGGAAGGCGATCATCGCCGCTGGCTCGCAGCCGATCGCGTTGCCCTTCATGCCCGACGACCCGCGCGTCGTCGATTCGACCGGCGCCCTCGAACTGCGGCAGATTCCGCAGCGCATGCTGGTCGTCGGCGGCGGCATCATTGGCCTCGAGATGGCGAGCGTCTACTCGGCACTCGGCTCACGCATCACCGTCGTCGAACTCGGCGGCGTGCTGATGCCGGGCGCCGACCGGGATCTGGTCAAGGTCTGGGAGAAGAAGAACGCCCACCGCTTCGACCGCATCCTGCTCAACACCGGCGTCGTTGCCGCAGCCGCGACTCCCGAAGGCATCGATGTCAGCTACAGCAGCGGCGAAAGCGAGCGCTTCGACCTCGTCCTCGTCGCTGTCGGCCGCGCGCCGAACGGCAACCGGCTCGCCGCCGACAAGGCGGGCATCGCCGTCACCGAGCGCGGCTTCATCCCGGTCGACGCGCAGCAGCGGACCAACGTGGCGCACATCTTCGCCATCGGCGACATCGTCGGCCAGCCGATGCTGGCGCACAAGGGCGTGCATGAAGCGCATGTCGCCGCCGAGGCGGCGCACGGCAGCAAGCGCTGCTTCGATGCGCTGCAGATCCCGTCGGTCGCGTATACCGACCCCGAGATCGCCTGGGCCGGCAAGACCGAGGAGCAATGCCGCGTCGAAGGGATCACCTACGGCAAGAGTGTCTTTCCCTGGGCCGCTTCCGGGCGCGCGCTGGCGAACGGCCGCGAGGAGGGCTTCACCAAGCTGATCTTCGACGAGGCGACGCATCGCATCATCGGCGGCAGCATCGTCGGCACCGAGGCCGGCGACATGATCGGCGAAATCTGCCTGGCCATCGAGATGGGCTGCGATGCCGCCGACATCGGCCACACCATCCACCCGCATCCCACTCTCGGCGAGTCGATCGGCATGGCGGCCGAGGTCTATGAGGGCGTGTGCACCGACCTGCCGGCGGTGAAGAAAAGGTAGGGACGCAGCTGGTTCCAGTGGAATGGTCAGGCTGCCGCACGTGGCCTGATCCGTTCGCGTCCGCTCGTTGGCGGACACGCGGCGTGCTGCTCTGACCGGGAAAGGATGGTGAGCCGGATCGGTAAAGCGACAGACCCCGAAGTCGACGATCGAGAGAAACCCATATACCGTCACCGAAATACGCAAGCTTCAGGTGACGACGAAGTCTAGGTTACTCAGCGCAAGACCCGGGGCGAGCGTGGTGATGTGTACCGGAGCGGCGCCCGTGTTGCCCGCGGCATCGTAGTACAGGGCGCCGGAGCTGCTGTTGTAGATCAGGTAGTCGTCGGCGTCGGCGGCGCTGCTGAGGCCGGCGCCGGATCGGAACGAGCCTGCGGCGAGGGTGCCGGGGCTCAGCAGCGAGGTGAAGATGGCGTTCTCGAGTTCGATCGTGTCGTCGAGGACACTGAAGTCGCCGATCGTGTCTCGGTTGCTGGCGGCATCCGGCAGGGTGTCGAAGCGGAAGAGGTCGGCGCCGCTGCCGCCGACGAGGCTGTCGTTGCCGAGACCGCCAGCGAGGAGGTCATTGCCGGCGGCGCCGTCGAGGGTGTCGTTGCCGTTGCCGCCGTCGAGGCGGTTGGCACTGCCGTCGCCGGTCAGGGTGTCGGCGTAGGTCGAGCCGCTGAGGTTCTCGATGCTGATCAGCGTGTCGCTGCCCGAACCGCCGGTCGCCTGCGCGCCGGCGATGGCAAGGCTGATGGTGACGCCACCGGTAGCGCCGTAGAGGTAGCTGACCGTATCGCTGCCGCCGGCGCCGTCGAGGACGTTGTTGCCGCTGCCCGCCTCGAGAATGTTGGCGAGGCCGTTGCCGGCGAGGTTCGCGGCGGCGGCGGTGAGAATGCGGCCGTTCTCGACATTCGCGCCGAGGGTGTGTGCGGCGAGATAGCTGAAGACCTGGTCGGTGCCGCCGCTGGCCGGGTTGGCGTTGGCCTCGCTGACGCTGTCGCCAACGTTGTCGAGGTAGTAGGCGTCGTTGCCGTCGCCGCCGATCAGGCTGTCGGCGCCGGTGCCGCCCCACAGCGTGTCGTTGCCGGCGCCGCCATCGAGGGTGTCGTTGCCGGCGCCACCGTCGAGGAAATCGTTGCCCTGCGCGCCGGCGAGGATGTTGCCGTTGCCATCGCCGCGCAGCAGGTCGTTGTAGGTCGAGCCCGTGAGGTTCTCGGCGCCGATCAGCGTGTCGCTGCCGGAACTGCCGGTCGCCTGTGCGCCGGCGATGGCGAGGCTGACGCTGACGCCGCCGGTGGCGCTGTAGAGGTAGCTGACGGTATCGCTGCCGCCGGCGCCGTCGAGAACGTTGTTGCCGGTGCCGGCCTCGAGGAGGTTGTCGAGGCCGTTGCCGCTGAGGCTGGCGACGCCGGGAGCGAGGATCCGCCCGTTCTCGACGTGGGCACCCAGGGTGTACGCGGCGAGATAGCTGAAGACCTGGTCGGTGCCGCCGCTGGCCGGGTTGGCGTTGGTCTCGCTGACGCTGTCGCCAACGTGGTCGAGGTAGTAGGCGTCGTTGCCGTCGCCGCCGAGCAGGCTGTCGGCGCCGGTGCCGCCCCAGAGCGTGTCGTTGCCGGCGCCGCCATCGAGGGTGTCGCTGCCGACGCCACCGTCGAGGAAATCGTTGCCCTGCGCGCCGGCAAGGCGGTTGCCGTTGCCGTCGCCGCGCAGCAGGTCGGCGTAGGTCGAGCCGGTGAGGTTCTCGATTCCAACCAAGGTATCGCTGCCGGAGCCGCCGGTTGCCTGCGCCCCGGCGACGGCGAGGCTGACGCTGACGCCGCTGCTGGCGTCGTGGAGGTAGCTGACGGTATCGATGCCGGCGGAGCCGTCGAGGAGGTTGTTGCCGCTGCCGGCCTCGAGGAGGTTGTCGAGGCCGTTGCCGGCGAGGTTCGCGGCGACAGCGGTGAGGATTCGCCCATTCTCGACGTTGGCGGCGAGGGTGCAGCTCGCGAGGTAGCTATAGACCTGGTCGACTCCACCGCTGACCGGGTTCGCGTTCGTCTCGCTGACGCTGTCGCCAACGTTGTCGAGGTAGTAGGCGTCGTTGCCGTCGCCGCCGAGCAGGCTGTCGGCGCCGGTGCCGCCCCACAGCGTGTCGTTGCCGGCGCCGCCATCGAGGGTGTCGCTGCCGGCGCCACCGTCGAGGAAGTCGTTTCCTTGTGCGCCGGCAAGGCGGTTGCCGTTGCCGTCGCCGCGCAGCAGGTCGGCGTAGGCCGAGCCGGCAAGGTTCTCGATGCTGATCAGGGTGTCGCTGCCGGAGCCGCCGGTCGCCTGTGCCCCGGCGACGGCGAGGCTGACGCTGACTCCGCTGCTGGCGCCGTAAAGGTAGCTGGCGGTATCGATGCCGCCGGCGCCGTCGAGGAGGTTGTTTCCGGTACCGGCCTCGATGAGGTTGTCGAGGCCGTTGCCGCTGAGGCTGGCGACTCCGGGAGCGAGGATCCGCCCGTTCTCGACGTTCGCGGCGAGGGTGATGGTGGCGAGATAGCTGAAGACCTGGTCGGTGCCGCCGCTGGCCGGGTTGGCGTTGGTCTCGCTGACGCTGTCGCCAACGTGGTCGAGGTAGTAGGCGTCGTTGCCGTCGCCGCCGAGCAGGCT
>WBZM01000786.1_pt1 | contig 38336 bp, 70 predicted proteins | sample 5204271 | NCBI WGS metagenome assembly WBZM01 (sample SAMN12344346, study PRJNA552823) | activated sludge metagenome | biome: Activated sludge suspended growth; feature: Nitrification reactor; material: Wastewater; isolation source: activated sludge from nitrification reactor of wastewater... | reverse complement strand
TTTAGCCTTATTGGCGGTTGCAGGTATTGGTTCTAAATTCGCAGGAACATGTAAGCCGCAGACAAATTTGCTCTTTAAAGGGACAATATGATCCACATGATGTTGAACACCAGTCTCTATTGTAAGCTGTCTGGATTTCTTATAGATACGTTTTATTTCAACCTTATCTGCCCACTTCGGAGTCGCATTAAGTTTTTGAGCTTCGTATTGAGCATTGGATATATTTATTTCTAGACGTTGCGCTTCAATTTGGGCAGGTGACATATTTTCAACCCTTTGTTTTGCGTTATTGCGTTCCCTTTGTGTAATAGGCATATTAGCATAATAAACACGTTGCCTTAAATTTCGAATTTTAACTTCATCTTCGGAAAGCGATGCGTTAATTAAACGCTGACGTAAGCGATTACATTCACAGCAGACACGGCTATTAACCTGTCTTTCTGTAATGTGACCGTGTTTGCAAGGCTTCCCGGTGAAATAACGCTTAAGTCCCAACTCAAGGGCTTTCTTTTCGGAAATAACTTCCATGTTATTCACCAAGGAATTTTTAACACCGCTCACGGATTTATCTCCATTATAATGGCCTTTGCTGCGATAAGACGCATTGAGCGGAACTTTTTTATGCCGCCAAAAGATAATTTGACCTATCATGTCAAACCAGTGCAGTCTCACCGTGTGAAACTGCGAGACGTTTTCAATTTCCAACGTTAAGACGGAATTGTTAAAACCCGGATCGATATGTACAGCAAGAAGATGGCCAATAGCGGAACGAGCGGATGTGGATTTTAAGTGGAACGTTGCACTCAAATCGTCGGGCATGTCGAACATCTCAACCGTATGAGCTAAGACGAATGCCTTCGGTTTCAAATCGAAGAACGGGTTGTCTTTGATGTCAAGGACAACGCTTTCCATTTTCATTGGTTCGCGGTTCCGAAGGACAATAATGTGGTCACCTGGCATTTCCCGTTGAATGACATTACCAAGTCTCACGTCAATAGATGACCCCTGTACCTGATCAATACTGTCCAAACCTGTAATCACCTTGCCATTGACAAGTTCGAGCAACTCTGTATAACTAAGCATGATTCCTCCAAACAAAAAAGGACGCCCGGAGGCGCCCTTTTTAAATTGACTACAGTTAAGCCTGGGGAGCTTGGGGAGCCATCCAGGGCGGAGTTGCGGTCTGAGCACCTTGCCAGGGTTGTTGCGGAGCCGGTGCAGGTTGCGGAGCCGGTGCAGGGGCTTGAGGTTGCATCGGCGGCGGAGCGAACTGCGGAGCTGCCTGTTGTTGCATCGGAGGCTGTTGCATTGGAGCTTGCGGTTGCATCTGTGGTGCTTGGGGCTGGACCCAAGGTTGCGGCGCTGCCGGGGCTTGCCATTGCGGTGCGGCCGGTGCTTGCTGCGGCGCTTGCTGCTGGGGCGGCGCAAATTGCGGGGCCTGGGGTGCAGGTGCGGCCGGGGGTTGCATAGGGGTGCTAAAGGCCGGGGGAGTCGGTGCGCCACCAGCCTGAGCCGGGAAACCAGCAGAAACAGCCGAAGCCATTTGAACAACTTCGTTGATGTTCTTCCAGGAAACGATTTCGTTGCTGGCTTCGTAATTACCAGAAGCTGCACGAAGCTTGACCTTGATCTTCAGCGGGATATTGTGCAGTTGCGCACTGTCCTGAACTTGAAGAACGCCAACAGCGTGGCAGACTGCGGAAAGTTGCTTGTAACCGATTTCCTGGGCGGTTGGGTTGGCATTGCGGAGGTTCAGACGGCCATAGACCTTTTTGCCAGCATGGGCACCGTCAATGATGTTGTGACGGATTTCCAGGTAGTGGCCGGTTGCATCTTTCGTCGGCTTGAGTTCCGACTGATCGATCACCGTGTTGTACCAACCGGCCGGAACCGGATCCTGGACGCCGCTGTCGGGTTGGACTTGCGATGCGTCGAAATTGAGAACTGTGCTCATTTACTTCTCCTAGCTAGGAAGATGTGGCTTTTATGAGGGGCCACTTACCTCTTGAATACATCTACTCCCGAAGACTGGTAAATGGCGTTAGCCAAATGGTTCCAGCCATCAATGGGCGGTATGGGTATTTCACCCATAATACCATAACGATTCCCGGCAACATAAGAGGTCGTTCTGGATAGACCTAAGACACGTCCTTTGTTCGAGCTGATACCCCGCGATACCTTGTCTTCACCCTTGGAGACGTACATTGGTTCATAGAGGAAGCCAAGGAGATCAACCCATTGCGTGAGCATCTCCCGCTTCCCGTAAGTCTTATTATTCTTCGGGGAATGCAGAAGAATGTCCCAAGAATCATACTCGCCCGATTGTGGGTCAATCATTTTTGAAGCAAATGCGTGGCAGGTAATGAGAATATTAATGTTCCCATGAACTGCCAATTGGTCGCATTGCTTCAAAAAGATATCGAAAAGCTCGTTGGCATAAGTGTAAGCCTTTCCGTATCCCCCAAGAGCACTTTCCATTGTCACTGCTTTGGCGTTCCCCTTCCCGTAAGAAGCGTCCCGAGACAAAGTCTTGTCGTGGATCATGCGCTCAAGAGCGGTGGCACTGTCATAAACAATTGTCTGGTATGGAAACTGTCCGCGCTGAGCTGCCGCAAAGACCTCACCCTGGAACGCTTGCAACTCGTCCCAAGTTTGAATCATTGGCGTCTTTGCTGTGGTCACACTTTCGTAGCCAACTTCAAGCGGTACAAGAAGCGAGCCGGGGGCTCCACAGGCAAGAGTTGTCTTACCCATCTTTTCTTGAGCGCAAATTGCAGCTCGAATACCCTGAGGACGTCGCCCGGTTACAACTTGTTGAAGAAAGCTCATATGTACCTCACTGACGCGGCCTCGCTTGCAATTAAGACACGGTGGAGGCCGCTTTACCGTTTCACTATAATACCACAGCGAACGGATTTTTCCTATTGACGCATGTTAAGCGGCACCATCATCCGGCCAATGTTGTCATATTCCGGGGTAAAGGGAAGGTACAAATCGTCATAATAAACAGACGGAGCTGAAGTCCCTTTTTCGTGACGCTGAAGACGAATGAAGCCACTTCCATGTTTAGCGTAGATGTAATTTTTACGCACATAGATGTTGGATTGCTTAAAGACACCCTTGGAAGACAAAATAACTACAGCATCTTCCACAATGTGGAATGTCATAGACGGCGTTTGCAACATTACATGCCCTCCTTGGACCGAACGGAAATAAATGTTGGGAAGCGGGGCTTATCCTTAATCCCCTTCGGGAAGAACTTGAACTTGACCACATGTTGAAGCAGTTCATCTTTGTGCATGAAATAGTGCTTTCGCATGTCGTGAGGCATGTTCCCCGGTGATATGGTGATTTCCTGACCTTCGCTAAGAAGTTTTACCTTCGTTATTGGGTCGAAGATGTCCTTAAGAAGTTTTCCAGTTAGGCTTCCCACTTGACCATTCGGAACCATGTTCGACTTATGCGAGGAACGAAACTGTTTTCCAAGTTCATTGATTTGCGGGTCGTTGCAGTTTTCTTCACCTTCCAGAACCTGTGTAACAAGGGCTTCCTCTTCAATAAACCGTTTAATTCGAAGCAAGCCACCCTCGCGAACAGTCGAACGACCTTCTTTGTGCATACCATCCAGGTTCCGGATACATACACCTTCATAACCCATTTGGAGCCACTCTTCCTCACAAGCAAGCAACTCCTCAAGGTTATTACAGATACGCATCGGAACGACGCGAAGATGCTGCCACACATCGTTGTCAATGTGGTAAAGCTCTCGAACACGCTCAATCAGCTTGTTGTAACGCTCTTGATATCCAAGCTTTCTTGTTTCAACCGTCACATAATCAAAGAGCCACCATAGTGTATAAGGTTCCCCCGCAATTGTTCCAACCGCACTGGATGTAATTCGACAGAGATCAGGATGACACTCATGGTTGGCAGCAAGTTCCCCATCCATACCCATCAGACACGACTTGCTGTAAAAAGCGGTTGTATATTTGTTCTTATGAGCCTTCAGACTGCGGCCAGTAAGACGACCAAGCATGTTCAACCCACGAACACCGTCAATCTTTGGTTGAGCTCCAAGTGGAAAACTGAGCTTCTCTTCAACGAAATCTTCAGCAAGCATTGGACGCATATTAATTTCCTTTCCATTCCGCCATTGTTTTTGTAGATTTTGATAAATTACAACTTGGACAAAGAAGTTGCGTATTACTATCTACATTTAAACCTCCGCGTGATAACGGAATAATATGATCCAGGTGCAGTTATCCGGTAAAGGATCATTACAACCATTACATTTTCCGTTTTGTTTTTCAAAATGAAGTTGTCTTATATTCTTAGAAAGTTCCCCGAAACTGTAAATACGACGCTCTTGATTTTTAATTTTAAAGTATTCTAGTTTTTCTTTCCATTTTTCTTCAGACATATTTTCTTTTCTATGTCGTGAAGAACTATTATTTAAATCCCTACATTTTTTATCACGTAATTTAGATTTCTCGCTATTATTGAAACGCCAAGTTTCTTCTTTTCTTTATGGCATTCTAAACAACTTCTGTTAGAAGTTGTTCTTTCCGAAATATGCCCTAAGGTACAAGGCTTCCCTGTGAAGTATCTTTTTAACCCTAGCCGTTTGGCTTCGCGAAGTGAAATTAAGTTCATACTGCCATCTCCCCTTTAATTGGAAGGTGCGAAACATAGTTATCCAAATGAATATCAGCAGGTTCGCAAAGTTCCAACCGCTTCAACGGGTCTTCGGAGCGGTAAAAGAATTCTTCGTCAATTGCCAATTGGCATAACGGCAAAGGCTCACGTTTAAGCTGAAGTAATACTTGCTCAATGTGGTTCTGGTAAATATGAACATCTGCAAGGAACATAATCAGCTTCCCAGGCTTACGCCCTGTAGCTGCTGCAATCAATTCCAAAAGAAGCGCGTATGAAGCAATGTTGAACGGAATACCCAGGAACATATCGCAGCTCCGTTGATACATGCAAAGCGAAACTTCGTTTACATCTACATCAACAAGAAGTTGAAAGGACATGTGACAAGGTGGAAGTGCCATCATTCCAAGTTCGCCCGGATTCCAAGCTGTCACAATCATACGACGACTTGTCGGATTGTACATAACATCTGTTACAATCTGTCGCAACTGATCTACATGGTTTTCGTAGCCGAATTCACCAGGCGGAGTCCATTTGCGCCACTGAACACCGTAAATTCTTCCGAGGTGGTCTTCCCCATGCCGGTATGGATTATTCAACCAATCCTTATTTTCGTTGGCATTTTGATCCCAAACTTTGCAACCAAGCTGTCGGAACTGTTCAGCACTATCGTATCCACGAATAAAGCCAATTAGTTCTCCTTTGACCGCGTTAAACGCCAGTTTCTTTGTTGTGACCGCCGGAAACCCTTCTTTTAAGTCGAACTCCAGCATTCCCCCGGCAATCCTCTTTGTTGGAATCCCCGTCCGGTTGTGCTGCCAATTTCCTTCTTCCAGGACTTTTTTCAGCAGGTCTTGGTATTGCTTCATTTTGTTTCCCCTTTTCAAGGATCTGTTTAAGTTGCTCCAACCGGATTTTATCCCGAGCTCTTCGCATTGCTTTTCTTGCTGCACGGTCGCAAGCATTATTAGCTGCAAACCGAGCTTTTGAACTATTGGTATGGCCTTTTACGTGTTTATATTCAATTGCCAATGAAAGCAATCTCACAACCCTTAGAACATACTCTACAACCTTTTTTTCTTCTTCGGAACCCTTTCTCTTCTTGCTAAAAGCAAAAATGGCCGATTCACAGTCCGTTTGAACAAGTAGAACATCTTGAGCTTGCACAAGACCAAATTTAATAGCGTGATGAATTGCGTTAGCAATAGCCATCATTTCCGCTAGCGTACTTGACGAAATAGATCCTTTAAGGGCGCCAGAGCCTCCCTTTTTACCGCGGGCGGATGCTATCCAATACCCATAACCCCCAGCTTTGGTTTCAGGGCAGTGACTAGCATCCGCAAGAATGGTGACATTCATTCTTTCTTAGCTTTGGCAGGCAGAGTAATTTCCAAGGATGGGGATCCATCCTTGATCACAAGGCATTCATTGAAAATCTCCTTTTGCTCCTCGGTCAAAGTCCGATAATTAGCGAGAACCAATTCAGGCTTCCACTTAATCAGACTCTCCGGGTGGATTCCATGCGAGGTGAGGCGACTCATTCCCGTACCAGGATCCACCAGGGCATTGACGTTTAATGCTGCCAAATCCACATCCCGATTGATAGTACGCTTACCCTTCAAAACCCAACCATCCGCCAGGGGCACTGTATTGGTCCCTTCCTTGGGATCAATAAACATGCCCTTGAAGATTTTTGTGCGAAGAAGCATTTCGGCAGTCTTAATCTTATTAAGCTGATCCTTCAGGTTATACCATTCGGTAAGATCAGCCTGAGTTACTTGATTTTCAGGAATCGCTGTCATTTTACTTCCCCTTAATTGTTTGACCGAAGAACTTGCGGTCGGTACTTCCGAAACCACCTGTTCCCCGCTTCGTTTCAGTTAGTTGGATACTTTGGTCAAGTATGAGTTGAACTTCCCAACGATGTGCTTCAACAAGCAAACCTTGAACAATTGCGTCGCCTTCATAAACCGTAAAGTGACCACAGTTATCTGCTGTAAGCTTGACTTTCAGTTCTCCACGGTAATCGGAATCAATTACGCCGACACAGTTAGCAAGGCGGATATCGTGTTTAAAACCGTGTCCGCTGCGACTAAACAACAGAAGAACCCAACCATCCGGAACTTCTGGGATTAGTCCTGTACGAAACACTCGGGTCTGATTCGACAAACCCACAACGTTAGACTCGATTGCATAAATATCCATGCAACCAGAACCGTCCGTTGCATAGGCTGGAGCCTTTAGCTTGGCGACATCTACGTCGGGACAAGCTTTAAAGCGAATGATGTGCGACACAGAAGCTCCTTAAAGTTGAACACAGGCGTATTATAGCATAACGCCTGTTAAGTAAAAGATTCTTCGTTAAGCTGAATTAACCTGTAACACTTCCCGTGATAGCTATACTCCTTGACAAGTATATCCTTTGGAACCTCTGCAACGTCTCCGCTATCTATAAGAGATTGGAGTGTCTGGTTTAAAGCCACAGTTGAGCCCATCCTGTGGCTTGTAAAGGAGTTCAGCCTATTAGTCCGAGCTAGAATCAACTTCTTTGGAATAACCCCATGTTGGATCATCTTAGTTGGAACGTTATAGCTCTTTGCGACGCCATTGACAATGTGGTCACGCATAATTGAAATCACTTTGCGCTCACGGGAGTGATCATGCACACCGACATCGCCCGCCATGAGCTTTTTCTGCATGGAATAAATGTCTTTACGGACAACTTCCAACGCCCAATCGACATGCGCTCGCTGTATAACGGGATTTAAAAAGTTGTCGGCCACTGCTAGTAAGGCCGCAATTCGAGTCACCTTTAAAGCGGCACGATTCCACATCTGCCTTTGTGCTTCATCTGTTACACCATTAATCCTATCGTCGCACTCAAGGTCGAACCGATATAGAATCTCCGCGGATTCGTCATCCCTAAGAACTTCCTGTCTTGCATTCCGGTGAAGCAAAGTAAGGGAATGATGGCACAACTGAGCAAGGGCATCCGAAAGCGGTTGATCTGGTTGTTGAATTGCGGCATAGTTATGTGGAGGACGGTCGCCCTCATACTCAATAATTGTGAAGCGGGAAAGGAAACCGTCGTCCATCATGGATTCGGTCAATGACTCATATAGTGTAGAAGGGGTCGTTTCACCAATCATGGAATAGGAAACGCCACTTACGGCAGCAATGTTTTGATCTTTGTTCGAGTACGTGATACCACCAACAATAGAGGCGGGGCCTGATTTCTGGTACAGATTTGTCATCACTGTTCGCAACTGCTGCATCGGACCCTCATTCTTGTCTTCTTTAGCCAATCGTCTTAACTTTCGCCCCCATTCACCAGCCACATTTACAAAACAAGAGTTGGCTGCTACCGCTTTGGATAATGCCGGCCCAGAAGCAAAATCGCTAAAATCAACGAAGTTCATTGCCTGAGGTAATCTATTTCGAACAGATTCCATTAGGGAAGCAATGCCACTGTGCATCGCTTCTTTTCCAATTGCGGACCGAGCTACCAGAATGATATAAAGGTTCAAGCCCGATTGCGGAATTGAAAAAGCTTTACCACAAATTCCAGCCAGGAGTCCTAGAGCCGCCACAATGGCAACTTCTTTCACTGGTCTAGGGGCAGATTTGTAAATGTAGCCTGCAATATATCCAGCGAACCCAGGAGGCCAGCCGATACCTTTTTCCTCATAAATAGGCTGAGGTGACATTGTTGCCACCTTTACAGCGGCCGGCGCGGGCTGTTGTGCTGTTGCTTGAGGAATGGACTGCAAACGCTCAATTAGCTTTTCAGCTTGAGTTTTAATATCAGCTTGAGCAAGGTCTTCTCGTTCCTGGCGACCACGAATTCTGGAAATTGTATAGTCTAAATAACGATTGTTTTTTACAGCCTTTTCCCGCTGACCTAACTTTGTCATTCTGAACAAACGACGGCATTGCTCGTTGGACTTGCTGTAAAAGCAGAACATTGACATTAAAGAAAGGTCCGCCTCTGATTGGGACGGATATCCCAAGTCCAACCATTTACCCTCACAAAGTGGGATGAATTTATCGTTATTAACGGCTGTCGCGGCGCGATGCCAAATAACGTTGTCTGGTTCTGTAGCGTCAATTTCTACAAGACCGGCAGTATCGTTAGCTTGGCCTGCTTGAATTTCTTTAAGCAGAATGTCCAACAAACCTTGACATTCGCGGATTGGTTTGTTATGTACGACGTCGCCCGTACAAATGATAAAGCGTTCTTGGGAATAGACTTCTACACCGTCCCGTCGGCAACCCTTGCCAATTTTCCCGCGAACCCATATGTGAAGTCCTTTCCCCGATAGGGAGCGCTCTGTATAGCTGTCAAAGGCTTGAACAATTGCCCAAAACCGATTGAGCTGTTCTTGCGTCGTCCATTTCCGAGGATCCGGTTCATTATCCCGGTCTTTGACGTCTAGGTCGATACAGGTAAGGCTGTCTGTTGAGCTAATGACATAGCCAACTTTTGCGCCAACATGTTGAGCAGCCTCAACGCTTGTTTCAAAGTCAAGCCAGTGACTTGGATCCGTCACACTAGCACGATATAAACCGTGTCCATTTACCGAGTAAGGGGCTTTCTCCGGTCCGGCAACGCACCATTGTTGAGCCCATCTCATTTCCTCTGGCAAATGGTCAAAACCATTCACCAGATCAACCATTTTTTACAGCTCTCCGGACGTTAAGAATAAGCTTCCAGGCATCCACATAGGGGCGAACTTCTTCCCGCTCCCAGATATAGATGTTGCTACCATTCACAGCGATCGGAGCTGGTAAAAGACCTCGGCGGCGAGCATTGACAAGAGCCGTTCGGCTCACCTGTAATTCACTGGCAATTTCCGTGCTGGTGATATATTTCGTGCCAAACCGCTCTTGGGCAGTTTGAATTACTTCGGTCATTTGGTGCTCCCTTTGGGCTGTTTTTTATATTGTATTGCAGGCCGTTACTATTTCGCAACAGGTGTCACTATAAATATCTTTTGCCCGAATTTGCAGGCGCTACAGGCGGCCAAAATAAAGCGGCCTGTATAATACCATTGGCCGCTTTTTGGTTCGCAATGCTAGCGAGCTACGCTTCCCACCGCCACATGACTCCACGCTCGCCAGTTCGCTGATCTTGGAAGCTGGAAAGAATTGTCCAATTAGCTTTCATAAGGACTTGAATCTGAGCTTTGTTTGACTCCTGAGTTGTACAGATAGCAGTTGTATATCCAAGGAGTTTCAGATTTTCCATCTGGTGAGCTTTAAGATCGTGGGCTGCTCGCTGTCCACGAAACTGAGGGTAGATTGTAAAGTCATAGCAAATGGCAATACAAGGCTGATTGGGCATCGGGATAATAGAATAGAAACCCTCTTTAGTAGCAAAGCGCATCTTACCTCCCAATATCAGGAACGTATTGAACTGGCCCAACCGTATGAACAATTCGAACACCCCTCTCCATATGCTCACGGAACTTGTTGTTCGACTTGTCTGCATACAACGTGTCGAGACCAATTTCCCGAACTTTATTGCAAGCCTCCTCAAAGGTTGGAAACTCCAAATGTTCTTCTTTCTGCCTCACAGTGACCCAGAAACATCCAAAACGAAGAACCTGAAGAACAAAGCAAGCTCGAGCTGCCACAAAATGAATCCGAAACATTTGAACCTCCTATTTAATTCGACCTGCAAGATAATCCTGGGCGGCCATGTAACTGGCTTCAGAATGGGAATTTCCGTCGCACATGTAGGCGTCTCGCATCTTTTCAAATGAAACGGCGGTCGCACCTTCAAGAATGTGGTTAGGACCACGGCTTATCTTAATCTGGACAATCCCTGTCTTTGAATTAGCCCGTACTTCCGCGATTTTAGGTTTGCTCAATTTAAATTATCCTTCCTTTAAAGAAAATAAGCAAGCTCATTACTTCTTTGACAGTTACCGTTTTAAATGACTCTGGTGCCCCTGATTCAAGCCATGTTCCAATCTCACCTTCTAACCATTCATAGCTTGGCTTCAGATGATACTGATTTACCTCGCACACCGGCTCAACCTGCTCTGCTCGCTCTTCGCAGTTTTTACACGGAGCCTCGATCAACCAAGACCCATTACTGCTGGTTGTTACTACACCTGTCCCGTTGCAGGCCCAGCATTCATCAACCGGCTCAGGTTGCGGCGCTGCTGCAATTGCCGCACCCCCATTCTCGTTTTGCCATATCAACGTAGGAGCCTGCTTCCCACTGCGCTTCCATTGCAGCTTGCATTACCCCGCTCGCCGTTCTTGCCATTTTCGATCTGGCGGATTTTTCGCTCTGCCGTACCGATCCTGGTAATGATTTCGTTGGCCTGATCGATATTCTTCGGCGCCGCCACCATAGCGGCGTTTTTTGTAATTCTGATGCTGTCTTTTGTGCTCTTGCTCATCGTTTCATCTCAGTTGGTCAGTACATTTTTCTGTTTGCCTGGTGCCAGGCGACACGCCAGCGCCGACCAAGAATTCGCCATAACGTAATGGCGAGCCAAAATCTTTGCCAGACAGAAATCATCACGTTCAACATGAACAGTATTTGACTGCGAATTTTCAGGAAAAAGAGTGTGCTCAGCATGATGTTTCCTCATCCCACTCGATCAATACATTGGTCACCGGATCACGGGCTTGCCAGTGCTCGATGCGTGTGTTACCCGTGCGGGTATGGCCCTGGCTGTACCTGCCTTCTGAAAAAAGCATGTACAGTTTGTAACTATTCTCGACGCGGATTCGCGCGCCACCGAAAAAATGCCAGGTCAGCGATTTGATTTTCACTCCGTGCTTCTTGAGCCAATCTGCTGCGCGCTGGATACGCGCCAGTATCAAGGCATGATCGACAACGACCGGCTTGTTCTCCTTGGCTAACTCGGCGACAAGGGCTTCGGCGAAGTCTTCAAGTTCGGCAGGCGAACACTTGTTTTTCATATTCACACTAGCGATTTGATAGGCTCTCTCTTTGATGTTCATCTTACTTCCCCTTTCAAGATGGCGGCGTCGATTGCTGGTGGTTTAGGTAGTGGCATCCAGTGGGTTAGGTCATAAACATGCTCACCGTCATAGTTAGCGAACCAATCATATGATGGCTCGTATCTAACCATTAGCGGATGTGTAGCGTGCTTTCTCCAAGCTAGGAATACTGCTTCGTCTTTCGGCGCTGTCTCAATCGGCTGCCACTCGTTCTCCGCCTTGAGCTTTTTAATACACTCAACGGCTGTAAGCGTCAGATCACACGCAGGGTCATCAATGGCAGCACAGATTTCACGAAGCTCGACCTTTAGGGTGGATACTTGGTTAAGCAGTTCGTTGATGTACTTCTCAAGCCCTGTAACATAGCTTGGAGATATTCGGCTCATAGCATTTCCTTTCTCATCTTCACCCATGCCTCGGCTTCCTCAGCAGCGCCAGGCTTCAGTTGTTGGTATTCGTCCAATGCTGCCATTCCAGAGTCCCACCACTTGCTGACGATGGCGTTGTCCTTTGTATCCAGCAGCAGGCATTCCAACTCAAGGGCTAGGCGATGGGCTTGCGCCCAGGCTGTTGCGTTATCTGCCTTTAGGGCGGAGAGTTCAGCTCGGAGCTGGTCGTTATCCAATTGGGCCGAGGCAAGTTGCCGACGGAATTCTGCGTTCTCATCCTGCAATTGTGCATTGAAAGCCATTCTCCTGTACTTCATTGGGACAGTCTTCAATCGCTCAATCTCTTTCTCCAGCGGCCCCGTTGCCTTGAGGATGGCTGCGGCTACTTGGTCGGAGGTGTAGAAAAACGTAATCTTGTGGATTGTTCTTAAGTTGCTTCTTGAGACCTCTTCGACTGGAAACATCTCGTTATTAGGAAGGTAGTGGCATCCGACCGGCTCCCCGGCTTCCTTCAGCAATTCCGCCTTGTAGGATTCGATAGCTGCATGGTAGAAGGATTCAAACTGACCTGTACAGTTTAATATTGCCCAATCCGGTTTGAATCCTGATTGCACGGCAAGCGCAAGAATTTGTTCTTTCATTTTGGATTCAACCTCCTGTAATTGTACATATCAGCAATTACTTCCGCTGTAGGTTTATCCACAGACTTTGCATACTGGTCAAACACTTCCAATAATGCTTCGAATGTGAATAGTCCGTCTGCCGGGAACTTAACTTTACCAGTCAAATTCCCATTGCAGTCTTCCTTAAGATCAACGAACAAACGATTAGTCATAATCCCTTTCGCGTTCTGCACGAGCTTCTGCAGCGTCTTCTTCAGCAGATGCACGAGCCTCAGCTTCAAGCTCAGGGGCAGCTTCTTCCGCCAGGTCCTGGAGTTTATCCCGAGTAGCTTCGCTAATAACGTCGCTAACTTCGAATTCCCCAATAAAGATAGATTCAATTTCTACCTCGCCACCTTCAGCGGGATAGCAATGTTCTGGGGGACCGGAAATCTTTGCGGGAACATAAGGGCTGGAATTGAATTCTACTTCAAACTCAACATTGCCAATGAAAAATGTCTTTGTGTGATTAGCCATTTGGAACCTCCGTTATGTTTAGGAACGGTTCTATTATAACAGGCCTTTTTAACATTGCAACACAATGGAACTGATTGACAGTCTCTATTGCGACAAGCTCCCAACCCTGAAAGGACAAGTCATAGTTCATTGCCCGTGCGACGTCAAAAAAGTTCCCATTAATTACTTGAGCACGGTATTCGAATCTAATTGGCATTTATCCTCCGGAGCAATAATGAGGGGAACAAAGAGCCCTGAAATTGCCCATAGGATTAAATAGATAGTCATTTGAAACTCCCGTTTAACATATTCCAAGGCATTGTACAGTGAATCAATTTCCTCCGTGGTCTTTTCCCAAGGACGAGAAACTCTATGTCTCCGCCTCTCGGAATGCAGCGGTTAATGACTTGACCGATACAATATTCGGTATCCATATCTAAACCTTCAAGCTTTGTTCGGGACTTAATAACCGCACGGAGAGCCTCTTCACCGCCAGGATAAAGTCTTCCATAATGTTTGATATGGCGCTCTTGAACTTCAAGGGCTTGTCTTGGTGTCATTTTGAACATTTTAATTATCCAGAATGTAAAAGAAAGAAGGAATGCTTGTCAAGTCTTGAACTTCAACCGCCCCCATCTTCCGAAAATAATCAGCAAATCGGTTTGTCAGAACTTGCTCAATATAAATTGCTTGAAAACCATGTTCGGAAAGAACTCTGAGTGTGTGAAGGAAATTGCCAAACTCCCCGCAACCCTTATGACCACAGGTCACATTGGCAATGTCAAAGCAACGAATCAGAGCCTTTGTTTCCTTTGGAAAACGAGGGTTAAATCGATGACTCTTTCGGACATATACATTCAGACTTCCAACTTGAATCCATTGATTGGACAGCCCGCTATCCAAAAATGTGGTTACTTCTTTAGGCAGCATGTATTCCTCCTACCATCATTCAACTGCGCAATGACCCAATGCGTCTTATTCCAAAGCCAACGACGACGATGCCTCCTGGGCATTCTACTCACACGCCACCATCCATTATGGAAGAAGACGTGTGGCTTGTCCTTTTTCGAACTCTTTAGGCATTGTCTTTCTTCCATAGTTGAGCGGAAGCTGGCCCCCTTGGGACGTCATCCAGGACGGAAAGTGCTACAAAGTGACTAGAACTTTGCCAACTCTTGCGCGGAAGATCTTTTCTGACATTCCACTGAGCTTTCCGCCCCATCGGGTTATCATTGGTCTTGGACAAAACCCGAACAAGGTTTGAAGCCATCTCCGCTCCAAGTTTCTGGGATGGGAGAATGATGCTTTCCGCAAAGGGCCCGCCACGGACGCCGAATTCAAGAACGACTTTCATTTCTCTTCCTCCGCAACTTCAAAACGGGAAGCATGAGCGACAACTTCTTTACCATTATCCCCAATCACAGTGACAAATGGACGGTCTGAAAAAATACCTTCTTCCAAACCATAGAGGCATTCATAAACTTTACCCTCCGTCAGGGTATAGTATTCAACGGAAGTTCTGCATTTAATTTTATCACCAGCTTTCATTTCACCCTCCTGTTTTAAGCCATTTGCCGTCAGCTTGCTTTGTGTATTCCTGCCCAAGACCCGTCCCAAGCTTGTTCAGACCCGGACCTAGCGTTTGGCAGCTAGGGCACATGCAAGCCCATGGACCGTACTTCGTGCGAGCGTCGTAGAATTTATTATGAATCAGACCTTCGCAAGTCTCGCAGAATCCAGGCACAGGGCTGAGCCAATATACTGTGGTCATTTCACACCTCCTCAATCAAACAAAGCATCCCAGGCAGCTTCCGCCACCTGCTGCGAGTATTCCTGGCTAAAACCTTGACTAATAAGAAGTCGCGTGGCGGCTTGAATTTGAGCATGGTAGCCGTAACCTTGCTTCTCAAGACGGGAGATTTCTTTAAGGGCTAACTTTGCTTCCAGGGTTTCCATAGAGACGGACATTTCTAACTCCTTGCGTTGAACTACATGAACCCATTATAACCCTTAATTAACGCCTGTAAAGTAGATTATGGAACTTCCACCATAGCCCCATCAATCCCGTAGCGACAACCGTCATGGGCGGTAAAAGCTTTCCAAAGATCGTTTGGGCGCAATACATCTTCCACGATACACCAGAACCAAGGGTGGTTTTCATCGTCACCGTCCTCTTCACGCTTGTACCATAGCAGAGCGCCCACCTTAATATCGGCCGCTGTAGCGACACGCAGGGCCCCAACAGGCCGCGCAGTTTCCGTGGCCAATACCTTAGCATTGGCCAGTTTTTCGCAGGCGGCTTGCAACTCCCGTTCCGCCTGCAAATAATTGACAATTGCCGTGTGCATTATTGCATCTCCACGATATCCGGAGCCTCACCTTTAGCATAATAGTCTTCAGTAAGCATACGGATTTTTGAATTCCGGGAATTTTCTTCAATTCGACCGGAGCTAATTGCAGCATCCACATTCCGGGCAGCGTACCACCGAGCTTTCTCCTTTGTCATTGAAACAAAGAACCGCTCCCCTTTTGATGGGATGTAAAGTGGAAGGAATTTATCTTCTTGCCAATCTACATGAACAAGTCCCATTGGATCTTTACACTTGGGGCAAGGGACTGTGAATGGTGTCACGCCATCTCGGCTGTTCCATATGTATTCGCAATGACCACATTCGCAACGGTACTTCATTCGCTTATATGCTTCACTATGTTTGAAAGCCATTATCTCAACTCCTTACTGATCCACTCCGCCCATTGAACATCCAGGCGACCGCCGACCCGAACTTTACAGGTAGCGATCTCCAATCCACTTTCCAGCATGGAAATGACAATTACGTCGCCCGGAAAGCAATCCAAGATTGCAAACTCAACAGAGCGGTTCATTGCAGTAGTCATCCTGGAGTAATAAGCTTTCCGGACTTCTTCGTTCTTCCTAAATATGGAAGCTTGAATCGGTCGCTTTGCCGTGATTAGCTCAACTGTTTGTTGGAGTTGGAACGAATCTGTGGGGAAAGGCTAATGGAGACCCCATATTCCTTTCCTGCACTATACGCATCCAGCTTCACCGTATTTTTACCTCCACGGGGAACTCTGACATTGAACTGGCTGTTCTGGACAACAATTGCGTTGGCATCCTCTTCACGTTTGTAAAGGCTTGCCAAGACAAGTGAGGTCCCGGTAGCTTGAGCGTCATCCAATTCGGATTCTTGTTGAGCTTGAATTTCCTTGACCCGTTCGCGCAGCTTATTGACAGCGCCCAGGCAGAAGCTCCGAGCTTCGGGCGTCAGGTCATTTTTATAAAGCCGGCGTGATTCCTTCACCAAGGATTGGACAATGAAGTCCGAGAGCAACATGGCAGTCGTTGCGTTAGATTCCTTGCCCACAAAGTGATGGACACACTTATCCGCGTTAATCTTTCGACCTGAAAAGTATTGGCAGAAAAACAGCTTGGCAACGATGTTGCAGACGTGACGGGCCCACAGTTGGGAACGTGTCACAGTTTCATAGATTTCCCGCTTGTCGTCTTTTTCCGCAGCCTTCATCTCAACATCAACCATTGTGAGATTGTTCTTGGCCAAGAGCTTATAGGCCATCCGAACAGCGTTGTCACGCTCACCTTCGGATGCAGCTTCATTTTCCGCAAGGGCCATCATTTTGCGGACACGGGACAGGATCTTTTCTTCGCTCATTTTACTTCTCCAGAGTAGCTTTGATGGTATTCAGGGCCGTTTGTTCCAAGTCAATTCGACGCTGAATGAGTTGCTCTTGCTTCTTACCCAAGGATTTAACCTTGTCAAACGCTTCGGAAAGAATGTGGTTAATTTCTTCCGTCAGCGACATACTCTCTTTGTCCAGTTTCTCACGCTCAAAATCAATTTGTGTAAGAATCTTGGCTGCATCCGATATTGCAACTGTGTCACCTGATACGCACATTGCTCTCCCCTACTTGTTTAACGATGGTTCTATTATATGGTAAAGCTTAACGGCTGTAAAGACAAAACAAAGGGGACAGCCTTCCGAACTGTCCCCTTATTTTAATATGGATTTTCTCTGTTTCAGACACCTAACCGTATTCGTCGGCTGGCCCTTTGGCGCGTGGATTCGCGGCGGCGATGCCGCTAGTCACGGAAGGAAACCCGGCCAGGCGGTCGATATGAACGACGACCAATGGGCGGGCGAGGCAGGAGGGGGAAAATGGTCAGACCTAAAGCATTCCAGAATGGAGCTCTAAATAGGCCTCGGACCAGTGCAAACAACATCCCACTGCATCCTTTCTGGGCAATGCCCCAATTCGTTAAAACAGTGTAACAGTTAAACTCGGATAAAACAACTATTTGGGAACTGAAACCTTTTCCACTTGAATGTCCGGAAACTTGGAATTAAGCTCATGGAGAACCTTGTAAATCCGGTCGTAATCGGTTCCTTTGTATTCTAGACGAAGGAACATGATAATTTTGTCACCGACAGGCTCAACCCAATCTTTTAAAGCTTCTTTGAGCTTTTCCATTGCATCAAATCGATTCCGATGTTGGCTTCGACCTTCTGTACATTCCGCAGAAATCCCGGAAGGAATATGAGTCACTCGAACTCCGTTATACTGAGGAAACCAATTTGAACCGTTCCAAATTGGATCCACCCGAATGTCCTTATAATCGATATTCATTTGACTTCCTTAAATCGTTCATATCCAACAAGGTTATTGAGCTGTTCTGCTGATGTAATGTTATCCTTCAGAAAGCGGATAAGAACAGAACGTATAGCTTCAATGTCCGCTTCCATTTGCTCCATCGTTCCACGCTCAGAATAACCACACAGGAGTTCTGGCAAGATGTCCTCCAGCTTCAGAACCTTCCAGCTCATTAGAGTCCAGTCGTCCTTTTCAATCACTTTGAGCATCGGATTCACCTCCCTGTTGTGATTGGAAAGACTCCACAGGCATCTTTCTCAACTGAGCATAGTTATCGTGATGCCACTTGACAAAAGAGTCCCATTGCTTCATGGCTGCCTCCTTCTGAGCAATAGCATCTTTCCAACCCTTGCGAGCAGCTTCGACAGCTTCACGTTTGAGCTTGTGCGGGGCATACCGACGCTCGATATATTGCTTATGCTTCAACGACGTCGATTGAGCAGAAAGTTCCACAGCATCCGAGCCACCGATTGGTGTATTATCGCGCCGACACTGAGCAATGTGGTCAATCGCCTGCTCTGGAGTAGTAATCAGACCAACATATTGACTCTGGAACAAGCGTAGCCGGGCGATCAGTTTGGCCTCGGTAGGGTTACTCGGGCGAAGCTGCGCAACGATAGCGGCGTAATACTCTTCTTCACTGACAACTGGCTGGTCATTATCCGCAGACACGTAATCAACGACACTCGATGCTGGTTGAACCAAGTTCTTCGACTCGACATCAACCACTTCTGGCAGATCAACGGCAACAGGCGTTTTCCAGTCCGTTGGCATACCGGGGATTTGATCGTCCGGCAACATTGCCTCACTGACACTTTGGAAGTTTGGCGTCTGTAAGTCCCAGAAAGTCGGACCAGCCGCACCCTCGCCCGCCATTGCTTCCAGCTTCGCAGCGTCCGCATCCAGCTCAGGGCTACCATGCGATCCACAACGTTCCGCCCATCCAGGAGCCCAAGGTCCATCTTCCTCACCCGGCCCATCATAGTACAAGGACTTGGCACCAAGCTTTCCGAAGGACTGAATCGAATTGTCCGCATAACGATAATCAGGATCCACTGAAACAGTTTTGAATTCGATTAGGCCACCGTCTTCGGATATGCCATCCGGTGTAGGTATAGCATCCGACGCACCGACTTCCACATCAGCCTCGGCCCGACTGCCCCTGCCGATTGCCTGTGCAAATTCTGCAGCATTGAACTCCAGCCGGGCCCCCACAGGCTTGACCACATTGTTGCCAGCTGAATCCGATTGAATTACAGCGTCATAGATATCGGGCGGAATTTCTTCCGGGACAGAAACATGAGGTTGAATGGGATTTGCGACAGGAGTTTCCGTTTTGGTTTCGATTTCGATTGGAGTGTGAGAAATGGCTTTTTCAACTTGCTCACTAGCGGCGTTGAGTTTAGCGAGCCACGGCGGTTGGAAGGAACCTTGTGGATTGTTGGGATTGGTAGGATTGGACATGTTTGGCTCCCGGGGAACTGTGAAAGACTGCGAAAGTGATATGAATACTGACGTGTGGATGCTATGGGTGCATTATACAGCGAAATAGAATGGATAATGCAGAGTGAAACCATATTTTTACCACGAAAACCATACTGTATGGAATTACAGTTGGCAAAAAAGCGGTGGCCCACCCCCTTATGGGTGGCCATACACATTTTTTATTTTTCGCCTATGATCACCCTAAAATGGGTATATTTATGTTTTTTTATATATAGTATGTAGATAAGTAATGTATTTTTAAAGGGTTTTTTAATGAATCGGCAAAAATATAATTTTCATACGATCACTGTGGCACCATACTGAACCGCAACAAAAAAATAAATAACGAGGTCATTGTTTTTAGGTAAAAAATGGTGGCACCGAACTTTTAAAAAAACACCGAGAACAACTTTCGTTTATTTTCGTTAGTGGCTGGGCTATTTTGATTTTCTAATGATTCACTGTTTTTAATTTTTTTCAGGGCTCACTTAGGTGAAAAACTATACTGTACAACTTTACAGTAGTCCTCTTGGTTTCAGTGTCGGCCCAGTTTTTTATTTTTCCAATTGCACGAAATACCATTCATTCTTATAGGAACCGGAAATCATTGGGTAGGGTTTCCAGCCCAATTTTTTGGTCAGCTTCTTAGCCAATTCTGCCGCTTGAAGGTCGGCGTCAATGTAGTCGTAAGATTCAGTGATGCTGTGACCTTCACCGTCGTCAGCTTTCATTCGAAGTGACTTGCGAGCAGTGCTCTGAATAAAAGAAACTTTTATCGCTTTCACGTTGTTCTCCTTGTCAAGAGGGTTTAGTGTAGCGCCCATCTCGTTAGGCGCTATATAAATCCTCTAAGAGTGGAATTCGAATTCGGCTGTCAGGGTTCGCTGAATCATTGCAATGTAAATCGACAGGGAATTGTTCTTGATGATGCTGATACCGTATTCGAGCCAGTCGGGGTTCGAACAGGTGGAGCCACGCGGAGACACAGCGATCTCAATGTGGTCAGCAGAGCATTGGGAGTATTGGCAAGCGCGTTCAATTGCCTTTGTAAGCGGTCCGATTTCGGCTTGCTCGGCTTTGTGAATCTCGATTTTCATTCTACCTCTCCTTCGCACAGGATGGATTCAATTTTGTGGAGCTGTTCTTTCGAAATATTTATCCAGTTTGTTTCGCCGAGTTCGGAATGAAGTTTCAATTTGACTTGCCCTGCCTTGTCGGTTGAAACTGGACAGAGCTTCAAAAGTTGGTTCATGATGTAGTTCGATTGGGATTGCGTCATTTTCGTGCTCTCCAGATGCAAAGGAGCGCGCCGATTGTAGGAATCGACACGGTCACGAAGATGTCGAATTTTGTTACAAGCTTCAAGTTGAACAGGTAAGCTCCATAGAAAAGGAGAATGATTGCGCTTAGGGACAGCCCAATCGAAGCTTGCAGGAGAAGAAATCGAATTTGATTGTTTTCGCGATTCATATTAAACCTCCTTAGTGGTCATTTGTATTGCTTGGCGAGGAACTCATCCTCCTCGTAGCCAAACAGGTAAAGGTGGTTCGGATCGATTGACTCCGGCGGTAAAGCTTCAATCCAGTCCGGGGCCTCGCCGAGCGGAGCAACATTCCTCCATCCGCCGAGAGTGCTTTGTGTCTTCATCATTTCTTGCGATGTCATGATGCGCTCCCATAGGTGTGAAAGGTAATAAAACAGGTGACACAATCCCGAAACGGAGTAAGTTGAATTAAACCGTCATACCTTTCAACTCGACATCGAATATTGCTCCAGCCGATTTGCTTTTTGACTGCCTTAACAATGGACAGATCGGATTTATTCTCCATCCCTTCAATTCGACTTCGTTTGACCCATGAATAGTTGCCTTCACCTGCCAATGTATCAGTGATTTCAATTTGAATAACAAGTTTCGTTGTCATTTTTCCTCTCCAACAAAAATAGATTGCTCCTAGGAGCTGTACAGAAATCGTCTCGAACACTGCTCGAATTGGAATTAGTCCGAGATCAACTAAGTAAGCCCGTAGTTAAAAGTCTGCAAGCTGGTCGAATTCGAATGTTTCGCTGTCTGCCTGAGCTTCGACCTTGGGGGCTTCTGCAGCAGGCTCGGCGGCCGGCTTCGGTGCCGCAACACGACCAGAGATACCGTTAAACTTGCGCCACTGGTAATATTCAATAGACGCATTGTTCGGATTCCAACCAATCGCGGCCGCCTTTTCCTTCACCCATTTTGCAGTCGGCACCTCGCCAGTCTCGGCTTGTTGAGCCCAACAAGCGTCCCACACTGCGCGGCACATGCCACCAGCCGATGGGCGCTTGACGCCGTTTTGCTCGGGACGATTTTTCTCGATAATCAGTCCCGTTGTCTTGGGTTCAGCTTTTGGTGCCGGAGCCGCGGGTTCCTGCACGCTAACAGTTCCCGCAATAATGCCGCACAAACCGGCAAGCAGGTCGGCAGGGGCCGTTTCTTCAGCGGGGTCGTCGCTAGTGCTAGGGTCGCTGGGGTCGCTGGGCTCCACGGTCGTCTCTGCGACAGTTTCCTCAACAGGTTCAGCGGCCAGCTCGCTTACATACCATTTTTCGTCAAGCTCGTCGATGGTTACAAGGGTCGCATATTCTGCGCCATAAACCCTGCGAGCAGCAGCTTGGGCGGCCTTTTTGGAGTTGAATTCTTTGGAGGTGATTGCGTTCATAATTATCCCCTTTGGGATGCAGGGCGAAATTGCCCGCAGTAGCACTCGGCATTTTAGCAAGTGCTACTACTGGAAATTTACAGTTTCCGACTAAAGCTAATAATGTCACCTTCTACCCGCTTGCTTTCTGGTTTGTAGTTGCCGACCGTAAATAACGCGCTAATCCAGTTTTCTATGTCTTGCGTTTTGCTTACGTCCGGTCTCCAAACGGAAGCTCCAACCTCCCGACCAAACTTGTCCATATCTACAATCCGGTGCGTCTTGTCCGCGGTATTGTACTGGGCTACACGTTCAACGGCTTTCATTTGCTTTACCTCCCTGATGGTGATTTCCACTACTTCCAGCGCAACTACTTCATACAGCGGGATGGTTTGCATGTTGCGTCTCCTTGCCTGGTGATGTGTTGTTTGTATGTGTGTAGTATAGCGCGTAACAGACGTAAAGCAAGCGTTTATTCACTTCTTTTTGTAACAGTTTGTAACAGTGGAGCGCTAACACATACACAAAATGCGCCTGCACACATAGCAAGAACCATACCATGCACTGTGGATAAGTCTGTGGATTCTTTTGTGGATAAGTCGCAAGGTTGGGCGCTGGGCGACGTGACAATATGTTAGCATGGGCGGCAACAAAAACGCCCCAAAGCGGCCCAGCGCAGGCGTAGCGACGTGTCTGCATGGTACGCTTTTTGCTATAGCAAGACGCATACCAGCGTCTGTGGATAACCTGTGGATAAGTATAAAACGCTAAAAGCAAGAATCGTACCATGTTCCGGAGTGGTACGGTATATGCTATGGGAACGGTATTGTGTAGCAATATACATACCAGGATGTGACATGGTATGTTATTTGCATGTGTAGCAAAAAGCATACCATTCTCCGGAATGTAAGGATGCGTCCAGCATATAACGTACAGGTATGCATATGTAATACATGCAATACGCATCCGCAGGCAAGCGGTCCACCGATAGCTTGCCCCACCCCCCTAGGCCCCCCTTAGTAGTTTTATCCTATCGGGCGGGCATCCCAATTTTCTCTAACTTTCCGAATCTTCAGATGTATCCCTCTGATATTTCACATCTACTTACATTTACTTATTTCTACCAATTAATGGACCTATATTTCTACGCATTTTTCAGTGCTCACTTTCTTTTAATAATTTCTCCCATCATTTCTATACATAACCTCGTTCCCAAAAATCTCGAGAGATCAGCTATACAGACTCGACTCTGCTCACGCTAACAATGTATCGCCTAGTATCCGCACGTATCTGAATACGCCTTATTCATCCGCTAAAAATATCTTGCACACCCCACAACAAGCCTGCACAATGTACTCACTTACACAGCACAACACAACAGCGGCCTGTGTTCGACCACAAACTGACATATCTTCGGATCCCCTGCTAGAATGTGGTCATCGGACACAGGACTCCCGGGTAACAGCGGGGTATGACCATCAATATACTGTTACCGTCAACATGAACACGAGCCCATTGACACTCGCTCCCTTAAAGCGGGGATAGCCCAAGGTAAGGTCGGGCGATTGGAGCACGGTCGAGTAAAAGCCTAGATAGCGAATGCTTAACACCGCCAAGTGATAGATCTGAGTACGGAGGATAAGTGGCTGCGAGTAGTACGCCGCTCAGAAGGGACAGGGCCTTAACGGGGCGCTGACAGAAGAAGTGCCGTTACAGAAGCCCCTAGTCGGGTATTTAGCAAGACCTAGGCATTAGTTTGGACGTGTCCGGCTACTGCTTGCGAATACTCGGCGCCGATACTGATGGACCTTGTGTGCAGACCATCAATCTGTGCTATGATTCTGGCGTCTGATAAACGTCATATACTAAGCTTGCGGGCTCATACCGCGCAAGAAGCCGCCTAACTACGAAGCTCTGCGGCAAGCCCCGCAGGGCGATTGATGAACCCCCGCGCCGACGGGCTTGTCCGTAGCAGCGCAGAGTTAGGCCTGATGGCCGGAGAGGAAACCATGAGCACCAACACAGAAGGATGCGCTCGGCTTGAAAGCGAAGCGCAGATCGTGGGCGACAAGCTGGTGATTGCACTGCGCATCAGCACGCTGGCGCACGCAGCGAGGCATAGCGACTATTTCGACCACTGCGCGGAGGCTGGCTCGCCGCTGAAGATCACCGACGAGGCGCTATTCGCCAAGTCCGTTGCCTACGCGCTGAACGCGGAGGAAGAAGACGGAAGCACGCCAATCACTCGCATGCTGGACAAGGCGTTTGAGCATGTCTGCGAGCAAGGCGAAGACGGCGTGGAAGAGGCCTAACGCTTAGGTGTGGGACCTGCGCGAAAAGCCGCGCAGGTCCCACACGACCGACGTGTTCTGCGGCAACGCGACAACGATAAGGAGACCGAAATGGCAAGAAGCAAACCGCTGGCAATGCACCTTTTGCACGTTGCCGGGAAGACCGAAGACGGTCGGAACGTGTACCACTGCCTGCGCTGGTGTAACCGGATACGGCGCGAATTCTGGTTCACGCTCAAGCCGGCTGGCGTGAGCGGAGAAAGCAGGAACGACATGCGGTGGCAGTTCGACGCACGAGAACTCCCCAACAAATACCGCGCCGCCGGCACTCAGCCGATTTGCTGGGCGCTGGCCGCACTTAATGACGGGTGGGAACCGCCCGACGAGCCGCCAAGAAAGTACGACCTGGCGGCAGACCTTGAGGCGGCGCCATTTTGACGCAGAACGCCAAGGTAACCGGGTGACGCCATGAAGAACGATCGAACCGCAACCGAGCCTGCCGGCGGCACTCCGGTTGACCGACCTGTTGGGCGGATGGAGCCGGAGCGCGAGGCGTTCGAGCGCTGGTGCGCAGCCAACGGGCACGGCGCGCTGGACGACATGATGATGCCGATGGACCGAGCACTGAAGAACCTGCTGTGGAGTGCTTGGCAGGCCGCCGATGCGCGCTGGAATGCAGCCCTGCTGCAGACGTGGCAGATGGTGGACCCGCTGAAGCCGGCCGGGCAGCCGGGCAGCTACTGGCGCGGCCAAGACGCTGGGATCGTTGCCGCGCTGACCACGCTGCGCGAGAACCTGAAGGCGCCCAACGCTAGCTTGAGCGGCCTGCCGCTCGGAAAGGATTGATATGACCACAAACGCTGCTTCGGCAGGTCCGCTCGAAGCGTCAGTTAGGGAACACATCGGCTACTGCCCGGTGTGTGAGACGAACAGGCCGAGCTTGCCAACACCAGCGGAAGGAACCTGCGCCTACTGCTACAACCACCTGATGAAATCATGCGAGGAATGCGCGAACTATCGGCAGACAAAGGGAGGGGAACCTGTTTGTTCTGGAAGCCCACGCGCGGAGATATGGACGACGTGGTTTGCACGAAGAAGCGAAGACCACTGCGGAGCCGCAGGCGCATGGGCTGTGTTCCCTAACAAACAGCTAAGCGGCGGCGTAGCCGTCCGCTTGAGCGCCCGGTTAGGCGGCACCGGTGAACAGCCGCCACAACCTTGAAAGTGAACGATGAACGACCAAGCCATTGAACAAGCGGTGCTGGACAAGGGCCTCACTGCACCCCGCGTGTCGCTGACCGATCTGGAGTCGAACATTGCCGAGACCGAGATCGTAAAGCATGTTTCCAAGTCTGGCCAGGTTCTGCGCTGGGCCGTGCTGACAACCCGCAGCGGCTTCAGCGTGGCGGGCAAGCCTTCGTGCTCCGCATCGAGCGCGAACGACAACCAAGAGATCGGCGAGAAGATCGCCATCGACAAGGCCCGCCAGGAACTCTGGCCGCTGATGGGCTACGCATTGAAAGAGCGCCTCTCGCAAGAAGCAGGGTCCAGCAGTATTGGTAGAATTTATTGCCAGGAGTTCCTAGGCGCAAACTGAATCAATAGTAGCTGTGCGCCAGCGAGGTCGAGGAGGGCTAGGGCTCCGCGCAATAAGTTTTTAAGTCAGCGGCAACCTATTTCAACTTTTCAAAAGAAAGGAGGAAAACGGGCTGCCTGGGAAAGCAGAGCCGCTGACACCTCGGATCTTAGCGCAGTCTGGTAGCGCATCTGCTTTGGGAGCAGAGGGTCGTAGGTTCGAATCCTACAGGTCCGACCAGTTTTGCCCTGTTAGCATGAAGGTCGTGCAGTTGACTTGTAATCATCAGGCGTGAGTTCGATTCTCTCACAGGGCACCAGTTTTATTAAGGAGGTTGTATGAACATTGAACAAGAAGTGATCAAGATGGTGCGGGAGCAACTGTGCGTTGATAATGTGACCACAGAAAGTTCTTTCGTGGATGATCTGGACGCAGATTCGCTGGACATGGTTGAAATTGGTATGGCTATCGAGGACATCTTTGAAGTTGAAGTTACTGACAAGGATGTTGAAAAGATCAGCACAGTTCAGGACGTTGTCAATTTCGTCTGCGAGAAGAAAAAATGAGTCAGTTTGGCATAATGAACCATTTGGAAATCCACGTCTGTAAAGATGCGGATGAGGCTGTGGAAAAGGGTCATATTTACCGTGGCCCAATTAAGGCTGTTGAAATTGACAAAGTTGTTGTCGTTCAAGCTGGGACCGTTGAAGGTAACTCCACTGTTGATCTGGTTCTTAAGGACAAGGAAGGGAACAAATATGTTGTCATGGTTACGGGACGTTTGCTTAAATCCATTCCATGTGGCTAACATGCGTGAAATTCTTTTCGTTATTCTAATCGTTATTCTCCTCGTTGGAACTATTTGGATGAACGTTTCGGCATAGAATGAATGTCGTTCTACTACTTACGTTTAATTTCCAAGTAATAGCGGAACACATTTGGGTTCATATTTCCTGTCCAGAAGCCAAGCTATGGACCTGAGTGTGTTCCGCTATGCCCGGGTGGTGAAATTGGCAGACACAAGAGACTTAAAATCTCTCGGCTTAGGTCGTACGGGTTCAATCCCCGTCCCGGGCACCATATTATCATAGTGTTTCGCCCAACTCCCTCTATAATGGAAGCTTTGTGGCACTCTTATTGGAGGAGTCGTGAAGATTCTGTCTATGATTGCGGAATGGCGCAAGGGTTGCAAGCTTTCAGGTCGCAATCCCCTCGAATGTCCTGCTTGTACCGAAAGACTCATTAACGATATTGAAAATTACGCCACTGTCAGCTTATATAGCGGCTGCATAACCCCGAAGCTGCATTTGGTGATCAAGCGGTTGCGCGACGCCCTTACCTTAGCTCGGGCGAACCAAAATAACGACCCCAAAAACGAGATTTTGGTCAGCACAAATGACCTGGAATCACTGTTGCACGAGTTTTTTCGCCTTGACACAATCTTAAGGCAGAAGTTTCCGAACACACCTATTGCAAATTCCGAGGAGGATCACCGTGTCACCTAAAGGTACTGGCAATGATGTCGATTATTACCTCGTAGAAATTAAGGATCCGAAGCGTCTTGCTCCTTACACAGCAGAATGCGAAGATATTATCGAAGCCCTTGGTATGACCTTCTCCGAGGGGAATGAATTCAAAGCTCTTTGGCGTTCGTGTGCTGCGCGAACTTTGGGTAAAATAAAACCTGCCCATGACGAAGCGGGCATTTACGATGCGGAAAAGCAAATCTATTACGCCAAACGGACCCTGGCTGTTCGTTTGCGTCAATTGAAAGAAGGGGGTTCAAATGTGGAAACCTAAGTTCATCTACGAATCACTTCCCTACATCTATGCGTTAGTGGCGTTATTTGCTATATTTATGCCTGTAACGCTTGGGCGCGTCAGCGGATTTCTTTTTGCTGATTGCAGCTATTCAAATCCTGAATGCGTTACGACTACCGTAAATTCTACAAGGAGTGGGAACGTGACGCGAATAAACTTAATCCACCCGTCTGAGCTCACGGACCAGCATTTGTTTGCTGAGTTCCGTGAAATTAAGATGATCCCGAAGTCGTTGCGACGGAGTCTTCGTGCAGCATGGCAGCGTGAGTTTGATAAAAACGATTCCAACGACTTTTCCGAGCAACGTGCCCGGTTGGCTATGGATTCAGTTCTGAAGAAGATTCCGAAGTCCTATACCTTGAACACTGGCCATGTGAGCTTCTTTTACGACAAGGCAGCTTACCTGAAGGCTCGCTATGCTCTTTTGCGTATCGAGCTCATGGACCGGGGAATAAATTTTAACTATAATTCGTTGCTGGATGACGCTAATGTCTTTGACGAGCTCCCTGCAGAGTTCCACAAATACTACCATCCGACGGAAGAAGCCCTTTCCATCGTTCGAAAGCGGATTGCGGAAAAAATTGAAATGAAGATTCCTTGGTATCGTTACAAAGGAACTCCGCTCACGAACAATCCGTTTGGAGCGTATCTTCATGCAGTCTAAGCTTGGAAGCTTTATTGAAGCACTGGCAAATACTCTAATAGGACTTGTCCTAGCTTTCGTTGTTAATATGCTGCTCATGGGTGCTGCGGGAGTAAGCGCAACAGCCAAGCAGAATCTGCTGATTGTTGGCGGGCATACGATAGTCAGCGTGATTCGTAGTTACGTCGTTAGACGATTCTTCAATAAGAGGACCAAATGATCAAACGCAAACAGATTTACTTCCACAATCCGGAGAAGGGTTCGCACGGCGATTGCTATCGGACGTGTATTGCCTGCATTCTGGAGATTGAACCAGTTGAGGTTCCGAACTTTGGTGTGCATTACGATGACACCGAAAAGTTTTTCGCTGAAGCGGACAAGTACCTTGCATCGCAGTTCCTGGCTCGTGTGACCCATGCGTTCGACTGTACGTTGGAAGATCTGCTCAAAATGCAGAACCATTGCAACCCGGACGCTTACTGGATCCTAACCGGTCGAAGCAAGAACGAGACGAACCATTGTGTCGTCTGCTTGGGCGGTGAGATTGTTTGGGATCCCGCTATGGACGACAGCGGTATCACTGGTCCGTCACACTGTGAAGATGGTTCGAAACTCTTTTGGGCGGAATACCTTGTTCCATCCATTGCTACGCGAGAGGGAATTCAATAATGGCTATCAACATCCGTGCAAAGGGGGCCGGTGGCGAACGTGAAATCTGTGACGTTTTGAACAGCATCATTCAGGACACCATGCGAATCCTGAAATTCCCTCCCAAAGAGGTAGAAGCTGCGGGTCGTACCGTGCAACGCAACCAGAACCAAAGCGCTGTCGGCGGTAACGACCTGACGAACACCTTTGGGCTGTCCATCGAGGTTAAGCGCCAGGAACAGTTGACTATTAACGCTTGGTGGGCTCAGTGCCTCGCTGCTGCGAACCGGAACAACGAGCACCCCGTCCTCCTGTACCGTCAGAACGGCAAGAAGTGGCAATGCGTGACAATTGGTTACTTGGAACTTCCGAATGGAAAGTTTGTCAAGACGCGTGTTGCGTTCGACTTCGACTCGTTCAAGGCCTGGTTTCACGCTTGGGTTCATGAGAAGCTGAGCACCGGCGAGCAGGTAAGAACATGAACGGTCCAATAGCTGCCGTCTTGCTTGTTGCGCTCTTGGCATTCCCATGGCTCATTTGCTTCGGGATTTCTATCTACAACTGGAAGAAGAGGGGTAATCGAAATGCGAATTTCCGTAATCGCGGGTGATCCTGACCGCGTGATGAACCCGGTTGACTACCGTGTCACATTGAACGGTGTTGAACAGCGTGACTGTCTTGTTGCCGATGCAGACAAGGGCATGATCCTTCGTTACAAGCGCAACCGCATGGGTCTTTTCAGCGTGACTCTCGACGGTAAGAAGGATACCGAAGAGCTGCACGGAACTGTGGTCATTTATTATAAGTCCTACCCAACGGAGCCACTACTGTGAAAACAAGACGTCTCAACTTTATCCACAAACGTCTCGCTGAGCATGTGCGTTCGCGATATGAACTAATCCGTGTGAAACCAACGCTCGGACTGTTCAACTTCCGTTGCTTCGAAAATGTTGTTGAATAGGTGCGTCGGTATCCGCAACTGGAAGTTCATGAAGTTATTTACATGGACAATGGTACGCCAATCCTGCATTACGTCAACTACGATCCCGAGCGCAAGGAATACTTGGAGACGACGTTGGGTTGGCGCGGTGAGTTCCTGGAGTATTACCACATCCGCAAGATCCACGAGGACGGCCATCGGTACATTCAATCTGAGTTTAACCGGTCGTTGGATTCGTGGTTTCACCAGTTTGCGACGTGGTTCGACCAATACATCCTAGGCATTGATCGCATTGTATGACGACTTACTACCAGATATTCCACGTTGAGTACAAAACTCGCATGGAAGTTGAAGGGCAGTTTGCAGCGGCGCGGGTTCAGTACGAACAAGCGATTCGCTGCAATCCTGAAGCTGAGCAAGTCGCTCGTGAAACGCTCCATGTGCTCCTGGATCGCTTGTTGGACAGCCTTTCTTTGCAAGAAAATTGCCTGCGACAAATAGGGTTGGGAAACCTTAAACCATAGCAGCGCACAACGGGGTTGGCCCACGCTTAGACAGCGCATTTTGGCCAACCCCGTTATATACACCCCTTATTTTTCGCCGCTTATAAGTGGCCCCATAGTCAGCGCAAACGACCTAATCCGATCTGTTTCCTTGCGTGTCCTGTTGATTTCAATTACTTTATTGTCTGCAAGCAATCAAAGTAATCCAACGGAGATGAATATGTTTTGGGATGACAACAACGGCAAGGGTGATATTCTTCCTCCGCTGACACCGGATGAGAAGAAACTCCGCATGATGTTTGTTGCCGAGTATCTGAAGGATCACGACTACTTGGGCGCAGCGATTCGCATTGGATTTATGCCCCAATACGCCCAGGAGTACGCCAGCAAGTTTGCGGAATGCCCATTCGTGCGCCAGCATATTGAACTGGAAATGACGCGTGAGCTATCAAAGGAAGAGCAAGCTGAACACGACCGCGTTATGAAGCGTCGCATTGATGCGCTGCTGCTGAAACAAGCCGGCTACGCTGGTCCAGGCGCTTCGCACGGCGCTCGTGTTGCAGCGTTGTCCAAGTTGGCGACCCTGTACGGCATGGAAGCTCCGACCAAGGTCCAACAAACTATCGAACATCGTGGTGGTGTCATGATGGTCCCGGGTATTGCAAGTGTGGATGAGTGGGAAGCCCAAGCGATGGCCAGCCAAGAGAAGTTGACACAAGAGGCAGACCAGTGAAAATTTTGAAGGACGGGACGAAGGTCGTATGGGAGCCCTTAGCTGGCTCCCAAACTTTGTCATTGACGTGTCCTGCAAATATCATTCAATTCGACGGTTCCCGTGGTCCTGGTAAGACTGATGCCCAGTTAATGCGTTTCCGCCGGTGCGTTGGACAGGGTTACGGCCGATACTGGCGTGGTATTATTTTTGATCGCGAATACAAGAACCTGGACGACTTGGTATCAAAGTCCATGCGCTGGTTTCCAGAGTTCAAGGATGGGGCGCGCTTCCTCAGTTCTAAGTCCGATTACCGTTGGGTATGGCCTACTGGTGAGGAACTCCTTTTCCGAGCAATCAAAAAAGATACGGACTATTGGGGTTATCACGGTCAGGAGTTCCCATTTATTGGATGGAACGAGCTTACTAAGTACCCAAACGACAATCTGTTTGAAATGATGATGTCGTGTAACCGGTCATCCTTCCTACCTAGCGAACATCCCATCTTCGTTGGCGATGACCCGAACCCGACTTACTTGCCCGAACTACCTTTGGAGGTATTTATTACCACAAACCCGCACGGCGTTGGGCACAATTGGGTTAAGAAGCGTTTTGTATCGCCTGCAAAACCGGGGCAGATTGTCCGGAAAACTATCAATGTCTTCAACCCAAGAACTCAGCGTCGTGAAGAAGTTACAAAGACGCAAGTTCGTTTATTTGGATCCTATCGTGAGAACAAGTACCTGTCACCTGAATACGTCGCTGAACTCGAGTCTATCACTGATCCAAACAAGCGTCGAGCTTGGTTGTTTGGCGATTGGGATATTGTTGCCGGTGGCATGTTCGATGATGTCTGGGACAAAGACTATCATGTCATTGCACCGTTCGACATTCCGCATAATTGGCGAATCGACCGCTCTTTTGACTGGGGCGAATCGCGTCCGTTCTCGGTAGGTTGGTGGGCTGAATCCGATGGTTCCGATATTCGCTTATCGAATGGTCAATGGATTAGCACCGTCAAGGGTGATCTTTTCCGGATTGCGGAATGGTACGGTTGGACAGGCAAGGCAAACCAAGGTCTGAGACTTCTTGCTACGGAAGTAGCTGAAGGGATTGTTGAGCGCGAGATAGCTCTTGGAATTCACAATCGCGTACAGGCCGGCCCGGCTGACAATAGTATTTGGGACGTGGATAACGGAAAATCTATTGCTGCAGATATGGCTAAACCTGTCAAGTTGGACCGGAAACGTTATAAGGGTGTCCAGTGGCTCCGAAGTGACAAGAGTAAGGGTAGTAGAAAGGCGGGTTGGAAGCAAATTCGGCAAGCCTTAAAGGACGCACTTCCCCAGACAATAAAGAACGAGCAGGGTAATGTGGTCATTGTCCCAAGAGAAAAGCCTGGACTATTTATTTTCAATACCTGTAACATGTTTGTTGAGCTTTTCCCAATTGCACCACGCGATGAAACGGATCCTGACGATATTGATACGGATTCCGAAGACCACATTGCAGATGAAGTGCGATACAAGATCCTTTCTACTAACATTGGCGCCCGCGGTGGCAGAACTCAAGGGATGTAATTATGTCATTAAAATCTATCCACCCACAATATAGTCAGTTTTTGGACGAGTGGGTTGCCATGCGGGATTTCCATAAGGGTGAAACTGTTGTCAAGGAGAAAGGGCTAACCTATCTTCCCGCTACGGCTGGGATGGAAATTGACGGTATGCTCCCGAACCAAATCGGTTACAAAATTTATCAGGCTTATAAAGCGCGAGCAGTCTTTCCGGATTATGTGAAGGAAGGTGTTGAAGCCTTAATGGGTTTGATTCACCAGCATGATGCTAAAATTGAACTTCCCGCTCGAATGGAGTACCTTCGCACTCGAGCGACTGTCAATGGTGAATCCCTTCTAATGCTTCTTCGTAAAATTAACGAGGAGCAGTTAATTACGGGGCGACTTGGCTTAATGGTGGATCTTCCAACGAACCCTGATCCTACAAACCCAGAACCGTTCATTTCAATTTATGAGGCCGAGGCCATTACTAATTGGGACGACGGGTCTAACGAAGCTGGTTTGGATGAGTTGAAACTTGTTGTCTTAAATGAAAGTGCATTTAAACGGGAGGGGTTTGAGTGGAAGTTCCAGGAGCGTTATCGTGTCTTAGAACTGAAAGATGGTATTTACTCCCAAGGTACTTTTGAGAGTGAAGATTATTCGCCCGATACAATGTTTGTGCCGCTTCTTCGAGGGCAGAGTCTGGACAAAGTTCCCTTCACCTTTGTAAACTCAAAAGACCTTATTGCCTCTCCCGATTTTCCGCCGCTTATGGGCCTTGGGTTGTGCTGCCTTACCATTTACCGCGGCGAAGCAGATTACCGGCAGAATTTGCACATGCAGGGTCAGGACACCTTGGTTACTGTTGGCGGTATTCGTAATCCCGGAGCTGTTGCTGGACAAGATGGTGCCCCGGATGACGCGATTCGTGTTGGGGCTGGTAGCCGTCTGGATGTTGAAATGGGAGGTGACGCTAAGTTTATTGGTGTCTCCTCTACAGGATTAGCTGAACAGCGGAATGCGATTGAAAATGATCGCAAACGTGCAGAATTCAAAGCTGGTCAATTGATTGGTAATCAGAGCCTTAAAAACGAAGCGGGCAATGCAATGATTGCGCGCTTGGCATCCCAGACAGCTAACTTAAACCAAATTGCAATGTCCTCTGGGGAGGGATTGGAAAGAGCCTTGAAGCATATTGCAAAGTGGCTTGGCGAAGATTCTGAAAAGGTCAAGGTTGTTCCGAATACCGAATTTACAAATGGCGCATCTAATGCGCAGGAGCTTGTCTATCTTATGACAGCTAGAAGTATGGGGGCCCCTCTGTCTATGCGGAGTATTCATGCTTCGCTGAAGGATAAGGGTTATACCATGATGGATTACGAAGAAGAATCTACCCTTGTCAAGCAAGAAGGTCCAAACGAGCCTTCCAAGACTCAATCCGAGGAAAATGGTTCTAAGGATCAAAATCAACAACCAGATTCGAAAAAGTAGTAAGCTGCAAGTTCTGAGCGGGGCAGTGGTGCTTACGCGGAAAAACATCTGCATGGCAGAGGAGTAATAAAATGGCTTTGAAAGCAATCGTTGACACATTGGACGGTCTGGACGAACATATTGCAGGTCTCTATACGCAACGCGGTGACAAGTTTGAACTGTCCGTTGAAATTCCAGGCATTGAAGGTGTCAAGAGTTACACAGACTTTGCTCGTTTGAATGAGGCTCTCCGTAAGGAGCGCCAAGACCACAAGTCCCTGAAGGATCGCTTCGCTCCACTTGGCGACCGCAAGGTGGAAGACATTCTTACTGTTTTCGATCGTCTCCCGGAACTTGAAGCTGCTGCATCCAACAACAAGGTTGATGACGCCAAGATTGAATCCCTTGTCACTGGGCGTCTGACAGCCAAGCTGGCCCCGGTTGAGCGGGAACTCCAAACGACACGTGAAGCTCTTGCCCAGCGTGATGCTTTGTTGCAGTCTTACGAGCAACGTGAAGTCCAACGTACCATTGGCGATTCCGTTCGTACTGCTTCCGTGAAGTTAAAGGTTGTGGATTCGGCGGTTGAAGATGTCACTTTGTTGGCGGAGCGAATTTTCAAAATCGACGAAAACGGCAACGTTGTTGCCAAAGACAACGTTGGCTGCACACCGGGAATTTCTCCGGAAGTTTGGCTCAACGAAATGCAGAACAAGCGTCCGCACTGGTGGGGCCCGTCTCAAGGTGGTGGGGCTGGCGGTTCCGGCAATCGCAACGGTGGCAACTATACTGCCAATCCCTGGAGCGCGGATGGTTGGAACATGACCGAGCAAGGTCGCATTTACCGTGAAAATCCAACGAAGGCGGACCAGATGGCTAAGTCCGCTGGTACGAGCATCGGTGGTCCGCGGCCCAAGGGTAAGTAATATCAAACAATGTGGTCATTGCACAAGCCCGAAAGAAACGCTATCCTGCATCTTGTAGGGCTTGTGCTCTAAATCACAATCGAACATGCCATGGGGTGTGCTTCGAGTTAGATGTATCTTTTATTAACTTGAGCCACTTAGAGGAGAACTCACATGGCTGCTGGTGTAACCCGTCTGGCGGACGTCATTGTCCCCGAAATCTTCACGCCGTACGTGCAACAAATGACGGAACAAAAGTCCCGTCTGATTCGCAGCGGCGCGATTGTCCGTGATCCTGTTCTGGATCAAAACCTGGCCGGTGCAGGTCTGACCTTCAACGAGCCTTCCTTCAAGGATCTGGACAACGACGAAGAAAACGTCTCGACCGATGATCCGGCTCAGAACTCCACCCCGAACAAGATTGGCACAACCTCGGAAATCCAGGTTCGCCTTTCGCGTAACAACTCCTGGAGCTCCATGGACCTGACCAGCGACCTGATCGCTGTCGATCCGATGCAGGCCATTGCCAATCGCGTTTCGGACTACTGGTCGCGTCGCGAACAAGCTGCCTTCATTGCCACCATGAAGGGTATCTACGCCAACAACGCAACCGTGACGGATGCTTACCACACCCAGAACGACATGCTGTTCGACGTCTCAGGTGCTTCGTTCAGTGCCGGTGTCACCAACTTCACCGCCGAAGCTTTCATCGATGCAACCCTGACCATGGGCGACGGCTTGGAAGACTTGACGATGGTGTGCGTCCATTCCATCGTTTACGGCCGGATGCTGAAGAACAACCTGATTGACTTCATCCAGGACTCCATCAACGGCCAGGCTATCCGTATCCCGACCTTCCTCGGCCGCGAACTGATCGTTGATGATGGTATGCCGTTCAGCTCCGGTGTCTTTGACACCTGGCTCTTCGGTCGCGGTGCTGTCCGTAACGGTCGCGGTGCTCCGAAGGTTCCGACCGAACTGGATCGCAAGGCGTCCGCTGGTAACGGTTCCGGTCAGGACATCATGCACAACCGCGTTGAATGGTGTCTGGCTCCCGTTGGTTACGCTTACATCGGCACAGCTCCCCAGGGCGGCCCGTCGAACGCGGCTACCGCCAACAACCTGGCTGCCGCCGCTTCGTGGCGTCGTGCGTTCCCGGAACGCAAGCAGCTCAAGATGGCCCGCCTGGTCACCCGCGAGTTCTAATCCACTGAAGTTAAAAAAGGGGGCCTTGTGCCCCCTTTTTGAAGGAGAAACAAATGAGCAAGATTTTGGAAGCTCTTGGTAAGTTGGATCCGTCCAACGACAACCATTGGACCAACGATGGTCTCCCGCGTATCGATACCGTTCGCATGTTAGCGGCCGACCCGTCGCTGACTCGCGAAGCCATTACGGCAGAAGCCCCGAATTTCAGCCGTCAGACTTTGGCCGCCTCTGTTGTTTCCGAACCAAAGGTGACGGAAGCTGTTCCGGTCAAGGGTGAAGCTCCGGTGAAGGACTATTCGGCAATGATTGCTGAAGGGCGGCAACACCTGCAAGATGCAATTACAGCTCGGGACGAAGCCCAGGCCCGCGTCAATCATATCCAGAACAAGTTGGATGAGTTGATCAGCGATCAACAAGCCTTTGCCCCGACCGAATCGAACGCTGACGCTATCCAGGGATATCTGTCTGCCCAGAAGGGTGTCCTGAACGAACGGGCTCGCCGTGCGCAAGTCCTTAAGGAAAGTGGCGTTACCATGGCGGACATTCAGGCTTTGATTCCCCAAGCTGCCCCGATTGATCAGGCTCTGGCTAAGAAGCGGTAAGGTGTAATCATGCCCCAGATTGGTTTTATTGGCGAACGACTGGATATTATTGTCCGTCAAGGGACCAATCTTGGTCCATACCTTGTAACTTTGACCGATAAAAATAATGTACCTATTGATTTGACAGGTTGCGTTATTCAAGGTCAGGTGCGAAAAAATGCTTTAGACCAAGGTAATCCAGTTGCCGCGTTTGAGGTTACTTATAACGATCGTCTAGCTGGTCAGTTTTCATTTGGAATGGCACACGCTACCACAGCCTCTATTCCAGCAGGTGAGTATCAGAAAGATGAAGCGTCTCAATACAAATGGGACATGGAACTTCAAGATAGTCAAGGACGTATAATTCCATTGTATTACGGAACGTTTGAAAACTTCCGTGAGGTAACACGTGACTAACCTTCAACTTGAACCTCCGGTTGAAATTTTTAGTCGCATTGAACTTCCTGGACAGCTATTCACAACAGTTTCAATCCCGGAAAATTCTACCTTAGTTTTACTCAACCAACAATCCCTGAACCTTCACATGGAGGTTATGGAGCTAAACTCGTCCCTTTTAATTGGCCAAGGCCCTGCTGGGGCTCCCGGATCGACAGGTAATGAATCCATGCCATACGCAAAGAGAACAGATTTTGTGGGTAACGACGCCATCTATAAAGGTGAAGCTGAACCCGGTAGCTCAGAGGATGACACAGTTTGGCGGATTAGTAAGATCACATTTGTTGGCGAAGACGCTACCGAGCAATGGGCCGAAGGAAATGCTAGCTTTGATAAAATGTGGTCATCCCGGTTAGGTTATAATTATTATTAGGTATAATTATTATTAAGTATAATTCACTTATAAATTCCACACTGAGTATAAATGACCTACCCCAAGCGCGTCCTGATCGCCCTGGACCAATTGTTCGCCGTCGTGCTGTTCGGAACGATGCCGGATGAAACTATTTCAGCCATGGCCCACCGTCGTGGCTGGAAGCGGCTGGAACGCTTCATCAACTGGTTGTTTCAGGACGACATGCACTGCGCAACGGCTTATGTAGCCGAGATGGCTGGAACACAGAATGCGAAGGAGTATCACCGTGGCTAACTGGATTGTCGAAGACCGCATCACAGGTGAAGTCGCCTATGCCTACGGGGCAGACCAGCCTGACCACTTCGGCGCCTTCCCGTTCGCTCAGTACAACCACATCCGGCAGAAGGAAGTGGAAGCCGCGCCGGTTCCGCGCACGATCACAAAGCTGGAATACTTGCGCCGCTTCACGCCAAAGGAGCGTATCGCCATCCGCGACGCTGCCGAACAAAACGCCGTGCTGGCCGACTACCTCAAGCTCATGGAACTGGCGCAGGAAATCAATCTGGACGACCCGGACACCATCGCCGCCGTGCAGATGCTTGAGCAAGCGGGCCTGATTGCCACCGGACGCGCCGCCGAGGTGCTGGCCTAAATGGCGACTGTTTATAGCCTGATCTGCTGGG
>WBZM01000785.1_pt1 | contig 38354 bp, 29 predicted proteins | sample 5204271 | NCBI WGS metagenome assembly WBZM01 (sample SAMN12344346, study PRJNA552823) | activated sludge metagenome | biome: Activated sludge suspended growth; feature: Nitrification reactor; material: Wastewater; isolation source: activated sludge from nitrification reactor of wastewater... | reverse complement strand
ACCGTGAATAGTTGGTTGCACTCATTGAGCGCAAACCAACCATTTACTGGATACGTCATTCGTCCAGCACGGACTGGATTAAAAACTGGCTGTCGGCCACGGCGGCGGCGTTGAACAGGGCATCCTCGGTGGGTAGCGACGGCATGATCACGTCGTCGCGCATCACGTTGCGCCGCTCCTGAGCATCCCTGGCGGCGCTGCCCGCTCGCGCCTCGTCGCCGAGATGCACCTCGTTGAGGCGCGCCGCATAATCGAGCACGGCCGAAAGCTGCACACCATAATGGTCCAGCTCTTCATCGGTCAGCGCCAGCCGCGCCAGGGTGGCGATTTTGCTTACGTCTTCACGGGTTAATGACATTGATTCCCCTTATGGAAAAAGCATCCACAGTTTTAGTAGATGTTGAGAGGCTGTTTTCTTTAAAGTCTATGACGACTTTAAATACGTTGTGAACTAGATTGACCAGATATCGAGTTTCTCGCAAGAAACTCGATATCAAAATTGTTAATCACCGACGACTGGATCGTGTTCTTGCGGCTGGTCTTTTAGTTTCTGACGCTCTTCGCGCATCTGCTCGAACTCTTCCTCGGTCCAGATATTATCCGGCCCGGTCAGCTTATCGATGTAGAGCACGCCGTTGAGGTGATCGATCTCGTGCTGAAAAATGCGCGCGTCCCAATCGTCGAAACGCTGGCGAAATTTACGGCCGTGGCGATCCAGTCCGCGCACCCGGATCGAATCTGCTCGTTCCACCTCGCCAAGGTAACCGGGGATAGACAAACAGCCCTCCAGCCCTTTTGTGGTTTCGCGCGTAGTCCAATATATCTCGGGATTAATGATTACGAACAGATCGCGAGTCCCGTCGATTTCATTGCCGTCATCATCTTCTTCGGGCAGTGTCTCGATGACGGCCAGCTTCAATGGCCGGCCGATTTGGGGTGCGGCCAGGCCCACCCCATTGGCCTCGCGCATGGTTTCGATCATGTCGTCGATCAACTGTTGCAGCTCGGCATCAAATTTGGTGACCGGTCGAGTTTTCGCTCGCAGTACCTCGTCGGGTATGGCCACGATGGATAGTTTACTCATGTTTCCTCAAAATCATCGGGTATATCGGTTGGTGTGCGCTGCGGAATGCGCTGCTGTTCCATGGCCTGCCGGTATACATCCAACAATAGCGCGTACTCTTGGCGGCGAGAGCTGCCTTCCGAGATGCGCTGCTGGCGACGCGACTCATCGATGCGCGCAAAAATATCGCTCTGAATCAATTCGGGGTTGGGCACGTAGTCGAAAACGATATCGGATTGGGAGCCGGCGGTGTCAATACTGACAAAGCCATAATTAAAAATGGTGGGCAAAAATCCTGGTCGCGTCGCATCGACATTTTGAATATTGGCGATGGCTGCTTGTTTGCGACTTTCCCCAAACCCAAACGGCTTGCGATCCACGTCGAGCACAAAGCGATCGGTCAATTGAAAGATATCGTTGCGCCAGTTCTCCAATTGCCAGATGAACCAGAGAAGAACGACGAATCCACCGCCGCCCAGCCCCAGCCCTAACACCCACGGCGACAGGTCCAGATAGATACCCAGCCCGGCCAACACGCCTAGCACGATCAAACCCAGCAGCGGCAGCGCCACCTGTCGCAATAAGATAAAAAGGCTCTTGCGATAGGTGATTGTGTTGCCGTCGACGACGCGCCAGCCGAATCGCTTGCGCAGGTCGTGCCAAAAGCCGCCCTGAGGCAGGCGAATAGGGGCAGCGGCCACATTCCCTTCGGCCGAGGTCAATTGCGGGCTGAGGCCGAAATGTTTTTCAATCGACTGGCGCATCACGGCCTGGGTCTGGGCCGACTCCAACGATTTGTATTGGCCGGTCAGCCGTTCGAGGGTCTTCTTGACCGTGACTGGGTTGTCGATGTTATCGAACAGGACGACGCCGGCGACGGCGGCCGTCGTCACGCGCGCCGTGCCGATGTTGAACAGATTTGCCAGAAGCGTAGGCTTCATAATCTCAACCGTCTGCACCTGGCCGATGGGCACCTTCACCAGATGGATGCGAAAGTGGCGCAACTCAAACTCATGGTGGGTCAGATGCTTGTTAGTGATGATGAAATAGTCAGCCCGGAAGTCGATCAGCCGGAGCAGGAAGATAATCAACCCAATCAGCGTCATGAGGATGGGTAGGCCTATCTTGACGACCCGTTCCAATTGCGTATCGGTTGGCGTGATGATCAGAATGACCGCCGCGACCAGTACAATGATCGCTGGGGGGATGAGGCGTCCCAACAAAAACCACCAACTGCGACGGGTGAACAACTCGATCCGCTCATCGGGCAACATGGCCCCGGCGGCCGAGGAACTCGTCCGGCGCGGCCGCAGTTTCAATTTTTGGGCCTCGATCCAGGCGTCATCGCTCAGGCCGTAATGAATGTCGTCTTCCTCGCGGGGAGCCAGTTCATCGATGATTGAAGGATAGCGCTTCAGGAGTTGGATGAATTCAGGGCCTTCGATGACGTATAGTCGGCCGCCTTCTGCCCCCTTGCCCTTGATCGTTGCGGAATGAACCCCCGGCACAAAAAGCCAGTGCTCATTGAAATATTGTTTCGGCAGGAAGGAATAGGTCTCGCGGGTAATGCCGTTGTTGTCCAACGCCTTGGCGAAGAGGCGACCTTCCTTCACGATAAACAGCCGGTTGGCGATGTCGCGCTGGTAAGCAATGACCGCATCGTCGTCGAATGCGTACTCTCTGGTAATTCGCGCGACAGCATCCAGCGCCGCCGGGCTGAGGTCGGCGAAGATGGGCAGTTCGGTTAGAAACTCCAGCTTGTCGGTCACACCTACATTTTAACATGGCGGTCCATTGGTGACTAATCCCGGCAAAATGGTATGACGATCACACAATTAACTATTGCCAGAGATCAGTATGTCCGCTATGATGGGCGATAATCAACCAATGTCACTGATAACGGGTCTATTCAATCTCCTCGCCCTGTTGTACATTGGTCGCGCCGTCCAAATGGCTCTACAGGTGAGCCGTAACTGGAGCGCTGTGCGGCAGGAGCCACTTACCAGGGAAAAGCAGCGCCTGGCTGAACAGGCGGCATTTTTCCTTGGCGTTCCCCCAGCGGTTTTCGTGCACGAACTGGCGCATGCTGTGGCGGTGGTGGCCTTCGGCGGGCGCGTGGTAGAGTTCGGCTATCGCGTTTTCTGGGGCTATGTGGTTCCGTCAGGTACGTTCACGGCCCTGGAGAACTGGATCATCGCCGTCGCTGGGACGCTCGGCTCGCTGAGTTTCGGCGCGTTGCTATGGCTGGCGTTGCGGCGCAACCCCAGCCGCACACTGCAATACTTCGGCTTGCGCGCCTTTCGTTTCCAGATCTATTTTTCCCTACTCTATTACCCGATATTCAGCCTCTTCTTGCCGATTGGTGACTGGCGAACTATTTATGATTTCGCGGCCACGCCTCTTTTGAGCGGAGCAACAGCCGCCGTCCACGCCCTGCTATTGCTCCTGTTCTGGCGCTCGGATCGCACAGGCGCGTTCGAGATGGTCGCTTTTGATTCGGCCGCCGGCCAGGCCCGCTTCCAATCAACGCAGGCAGCGGCCGATGCGGGCAATCCCCAGGCCCAGCTTCGAGCAATCTCTCTACTTTGGAGCGGCGGCGCAAGGCGCGACGCGCGCCGCTCCCTCAAGACCTTCCTGTCAGCTTATCCAACATCGGCCGAGGGACATCTGCAACTGGCTATCCAGGCGGGGGACGGATCGCAACAGGTCAACAAAGATGCATATGAGGCCGCTGGTAAGGCTTTGTCTTTGGGGCTTGCCGGGGCAGACCAGAAAGCGCTGGCCCATCAGTTACGGAGCCTTTACCATCTGGAGCGCGGCGACGGCCCGGCGGCCGAGACAGAACTCGACGCGGCTTTGACCCCATCACCCTTCCACGACCTGGATGAAATCATGCCAATTCGGCGCGCGGAATTGCACCATCTGCGCAGCCAAGCCTATAGGCGACAGGGGCGCTATGAAGCAGCATACGCTGAGGTCGACAAGGCGCTCAAGCTGGCCCGCGAGATGGGGCTGGAACCGGCGATTCGAAAATACGCGGACGAAAAAGAGCTGATCGAAAAACATGCCGGGCGGAGTCTGGCGGAATTGCTGCCAGATGCTAACCCTCGTGGGAATCCGTCCGGGCATTGAATGGATAGCAAATCAGGCCCGTTTGTGCATCGTTTACGATGAATGTCATATCAAACTCAGGATCAATGGCAGTATTCACAAGCTTTTTCTTCCGTTATTCTTAGTGAACTGTTTAACGCCTTTGATTATTTTTCAACAATGATTTAGGCAAAGTGCGAATCGAGAGGTCCTATGCAAGTTGAGCTTCGGGACATTCGAAAGTATTTCGGACACGTGAAAGCCAATGACGGCATCAACATGGTGTTGAAGCCGGGCAAGATCTATGCCCTGGTGGGGGAGAATGGAGCCGGCAAAAGCACCCTCATGAAAATTCTCTCCGGCTACCAGCCCCCTACAAGCGGGGAAATCCTGCTGGATGGTAAGTCGGTACGGTTTCATTCCCCGGCCGATGCCCTGGCCAAGGGCGTCGGCATGCTCTATCAGGATCCGTTGGATATGCCGCCGTTTCGGGTGATCGATAATTACCTCCTCGGCCGCGACAACCAGGTGCGTCTGAACTACACGGCCGCCCGCGCCGAGTTACAGAGTCTGGCGGAGCGTTACGGCTTCCAAATCGATGCCAACGCGACGATCGATTCCCTTTCGATGGGCGAGCGCCAACAACTGGAGCTGGTTCGCCTGCTGGCCGGCGGGGCCGAGGTGCTCATTCTCGACGAGCCGACGACCGGGATCAGCGCCGAGCAAAAAGAGGTCCTCTTCGATTCGATGCGCAAGATGACGCGTGAGGAGGGCAAAACTGTCATTCTCGTGTCCCACAAGCTGGAAGAAGTCCAGGAATTGTGTCTTTATGCCTACGTCTTGCGTCGGGGAAAGCTTGAAGGCGAGCAGGAGTTGCCGTGCCTGAATGAGGAGTTGGTCGAGATGATGTTCGGCCAGGTGCCACAACGTACCCGCCGGCCGCTATTCGATGTGGGTGAACCAGTCCTTGAACTGCAAGATCTGAGCATCGAGACCTATCAACTAAATATTCCTGACATAAACCTCTCCGTACGCGCCGGGGAGATTTTTGCTTTTGCAGGGCTGGAAGGCAGCGGTCAGCGTCTGGTGATGCAGGTTTGCGCCGGTCTCCAGTCGCCGTCACGCGGTCGCGTGCGGCTGGGCGGGCAAGATGTGACCGGCTGGAATCTTCACCGGATGCAGAAGTTTGGTATGGGCTACGTGCCTGCCGGACGGCTGGAGGAAGGTCTGGTGGCCGGGTTATCGCTGACCGAGCATCTGGTTCTGGCTCGGCCGGAAAAGAAATTCTTTGTCGACTGGAAAGATAACCAGGTGGAGATGGCCGAGCGCATCAAGACCTATCAGATCGTCGGACGGCCGGAAACGACCGCCGACGCCCTTTCCGGCGGTAATCAGCAGCGCCTCTTGTTTGCGTTGCTCAATACGCCGTTGAAGCTACTGTTGCTGGAGCACCCGACGCGCGGTCTTGATGTGCGTTCATCAGACTATACGTGGCAACTGCTCTACAAGCGGCGCGAACATGGGACGGCGATTTTGTTTATCTCGGCTGACCTGGATGAGATTATCGAACATAGCGACCGGATCGCCGTGTTCTCCGGCGGCGTCATGTCGCGCGTGTTGGACGCGCGCCAAACCTCGGTCGAAGAACTCGGCCATCTCATAGGAGGTCAAGTATGACCCAGGCGCAGAATAACGGGCGAGCCTGGCTGTTTCGTCTGTGGCCACTTGTGCCGATTGTGGCCGCGCTGATATTTACCAGCGGCTTGTTGCTTTTGTACAATGCCAGTCCAGTCGAATCCTACCAGGCCATCTGGGACGGTTCATTCGGCGGCCAGGACAAGATCCTGAGTGTGCTGGCATTCTGGGTGCCGCTTCTGCTGGCGTCCGCGGGTCTGGTCGTGACTTTTACGGCCGGTCTCTGGAATATTGGCGTCGAGGGGCAAATTGTTCTGGGCGCCATTTGCGCCAGTTGGGTCGCGCTGCACGTAACCGCGCCCGCCTGGGTGCTCATCCCGCTGGAGATTGGCGCGGCCATGCTTGGCGGCGCGCTGTGGGCGGGGTTATCGGGGGTGCTAAAAACACGCGGCAAGGTCAACGAGATCTTCAGCGGTCTGGCGCTCAACAATCTGGCCATCATCCTGACCAACTATCTAATCTCCGGGCCGTGGCAGCCGCCGGAGGGCGGCTCATTTCGGGGGACATCCCCCTTCCAGGATGCGGCCTTATGGCCGCGCCTGTTTGAGTCTCGGTTTAGTCCCCTGTCGCTTATCCTGGCCGCGGTGGTGATTGTGATCGTCTTTTTCGTCCTGCGCGGCACGACCTGGGGGCTCAAACTAAAGGCTTTGGGCAAGAATCCCTACTCATCTTACTTGCTGGGTGTGTCCAGCGAGCGCGAAACGATCATGGCGATGATGTTTTGCGGCGCGCTGGCCGGGTTGGGTGGAGCGGTACGCGTTCTCAGCTGGTTCGACAGCCTGCGCCAGAGCATTTCCGGTGGGATTGGTTTTCTGGCCCTGCTCATCGTGATGCTGGCCGGTTATCGCATTTTGTGGGTACCACTCATCGCCTTCTTCTTCTCCGTCGTCCTCAACGGCAGCATCACATTGCAGTTGAAAACCCAGTTGCATTCTTCATTAGGTGGCATCCTGACCGGCGTCATGGTTCTGTTCGTCCTGTTGTTCGGATCGCCGCGACAGTTGGGGATCGGTGGCAAGCGGGAGGCCGTTGCCGCGCTGGAGGTAATTCCGGCGGAGGAAATATCTCCCCCCGAATCCATTGGCACGGAAGTAAAGGGAGGCGACTGATGGACAACGCCCAACTGATCGCCGTTCTCGCTTCGATCGTTCTGCAAGCCTCGCCGCTCATTATCGCTGTCTGTGGCGAGATTCTGACCGAGCGCTCCGGCGTGGTTAATCTGTCCCTTGATGGAACGATGCTCATGGCGGCCATGACTGCCTTCGTCATCGGGATGAAGACGGAGAATGTCTGGCTTGGTTTCGCGGCCGCTGCGGTGGTCGGCATGATCTTCGCCTTCATCGTCGCCTTCGGCAGCATCCGCTTGAACCAGAGCCAGGTCGCCATTGGTTTTGTGCTCTCCCTGCTCGGTGATGATCTGAGCGCTTTTCTGGGCCAGAACTACACGCGCATGCGCGGCGTGGTCGTGCCCCACTACGGCATCCCGATTTTGAAAGATATACCCGTCATCGGGCCGATATTCTTCAATCATGACGTCGTCGTCTACTTCGCGATGGTGCTCATCGCCGTCACGTGGTGGTGGCTCAATCGCACGCAACCCGGACTGAGATTGCGGGGGTCCGGAGAGCGGCCGACGGCTGCCTTCGCGCGCGGCGTCAACGTTAACCGGCAGCGATATCTCTACACTATCCTTGGCGGCGCGCTGGTCGGCATTGCCGGGGCAGCCTTCTCGCTGAATGTCAAGATCGGCTGGTCCGACGGTCACATTCGCGGCATGGGCTGGATTGCGCTGGCCATCGTGATCTTCGGTGGGTGGTCACCCATCCGCGGCGCGTTCGGCGCATTGCTCTTCGGCGCGACCAAAGCCTTGGCAACGGTTTTGCAGCGCGCCTTTCCCGAAGTCTCCGTCGTGGCATTCAACAGTATTCCCTGGATTCTGATGATCCTGGTGTTATTGGCTGTGGGCAGCGACTATACGGAACGATTTATCAACGCCACGCCCAAGAGCTGGCAACGGCCGCTACGCCGCATATTGCGCGTCTCGCCGCCCATGGCGCTCGGGACGCCCTTCCACGAAGGGTAGCGCAGGTATCGGACAAGGTGACTTATGCTCGATTTTTTCGCTAAGTACCCGCGACTCGGACGATTATTCGATTTGCTCTTGCCGCTTTTGGCAACCCTGGCTGCTCTCGGGGTGGGAGCGGTAATGCTCCAGCTCTTGGGGGCCAACCCCATCACCGCTTATGGCGCATTGCTCAATGGTGCTTTTGGCAGCCAAAATGCTCTGGCCGACACGATCGTCCGCGCTACGCCTCTGTTGCTGGTGGCGCTGGGAATTTGCATTGCTTTTCGCGCCGGGGTTATTAATATCGGTGGAGAGGGACAGCTGGTGGCCGGGGCCATCCTGGGCACGCTGGTTGGCCTGTGGTTTCCCGATGCGCCGGGTATCGTCATTATTCCTGCGGCACTGGTAGCCGGGTTTATCGGCGGGGCCATCTGGGGGGGAATCCCTGGCATTCTGAAGGCCTATTACAACGTCAACGAAATTCTGAGCACGATTATGCTCAATATTATCGCCGTTCAGGGGATGAACTACCTGCTGCGCGGACCGATGATCGACCCGGCTCAGGCTTCGCTCGCCTCACGCATTCCACAGACGGCAAGGTTAGCCCAGGCTTTTGACCTGCCACGCTGGGTGCCAACCCGCCTGCATCTGGGCGCGCTGATCGCGGTGATATTGGCCTTTCTGGTCTACATATTTCTGTGGCGGACGACGACCGGCTATCGCATTCGCGCCGTCGGCCTGAACCCCGACGCCTCGCGCTATGCCGGTATCAACGTTAAACGCAACATAGTCCTCGCGTTGTTGCTCAGCGGCGCGTTCGCCGGGCTGGCTGGGGCGGTGCAGGTCTATGGTGTCCACCACCGTATGTTCACGGACGGGTCGCTGGCCGGGTTCACCGGCTCAGCCGGCTTCAACGGCATCGTCGCCGCCTTATTCGGCAAGCTCAACCCGATTGGCGCCATCCCGGCATCCTTCATCTTCGGCGCCCTTATTGTCGGCGCCAACAGTTTGCAGCGGGCCATGCAAGTGCCCGCTGCCCTGATCACGGCCTTGAATGGTCTCGTGGTCGTCTTCGTCGTCAGCAGTGATATCTTCAGCCGGCGGCTCGCCCGCAGCCGCCAAATTGGAACGGAAGCGTCGGAGAGCCCGCCATCCAAACCATCGCTGCCGCCAGCCCTAAGCATCGGAGGAGAGGCTACTAAGTGATAAGCGACCTGTTTACCACCACCGTACTCATCGGCATATTGACCTCCGGCATCCGGCTGGCGACACCCTACCTGTTTGCCTCCATCGGCGAAATGTTCGGCCAACGCAGCGGCGTTTATAACCTGGGCGTCGAAGGCATGATGCTCATGGGCGCTTTCGCCGCTTTCTATGTGACCCTGATCTACGGCAACCCGTGGCTGGGGCTGCTGGCGGCCATTATTGTTGGCGGGGTCATGGGGCTGGCGATGGCCTTCATCAGCGTTACCTTGCAGGCCGAGCAGGGCATCAGCGGCATCGGCGTTTATCTATTCGGCTTGGGAATGAGCGACTTGCTGTTCCAGCGAATGCTCGGTACTGTCGAGACAGTCAGCGGCTTTCGCCCGGTGGGCGGTTTCTTCGGCAATAATTTCCCGGAGTTGTTACCTTCGCTGCTCGAGATTCCGATTCTTGGAGCGATCGTTTCGATCCTGGCTCAACAGAGTATTCTCGTCTATCTGGCCTATGCCCTGGTGCCGGTCGCCTGGTTTATTATGTATCGCACGACGCTGGGGCTAAAGATACGCGCCGCCGGCGAGAACCCGGCCGCGGCTGACGCGCTCGGTGTCAGCGTGACCCGCACTCGCTATGCCACTGTCACATTCGGCGGCATCATGGCTGGAGTGGCTGGGGCCTCTCTTTCCATTGCGCTGCTCAACGTCTTTCAACAAAACCTGACCAGTGGCATCGGCTTTATAGCCGTGGCGTTGGTCTATTTCGGCGGCTGGCGGCCATACGGCGTATTGTTCGGCGCGATGTTGTTCAGTATGGTGAACGCGCTGCAACTCTGGATCCAGGCGCTCAATATTCCCATACCGGGCGACGCCTCGGAACTGCTCATCATGATGCCCTATGTGTTGACCATTGTCGTTCTCATCTTCTCGGCCGGCCGGATGCGCAAGCCTTCGGCCCTGGGTGTGCCGTATGAGCGTGGTGGATAATCCAATACGCCCGAAGACCTGTTAAGGAGGTGATGCTTTCGCAACCTATGTCCAGTTTCAATTACTTTACAATCGGCTGATCGTGCAACGATCGGCTACCTATTGTTAACCACCTGGTGGTGGAGTGAAGATTCTCATGTGGAAACCTTTAGTTTCAATGGAGAAGAAGAAAATGAAACGTTATGCATTGCTTGCCCTGATGTTGGTCCTCGCGTTGGTCCTTGTGGCCTGCGGGGGCACGACTCCGGCAACCGAAGAGCCGACGACTTCCGAGGAAGTGGCCCCGACCGAGGCTGTTGAGGGAGAAGCGCCGGCCGAGGAAGCGCCAGTTGAAGAGGCCACCGGCCCGTTTCGGGTAGCCGTGGTCATGCCCAGCGCCATCAATGACCTGGCCTTCAGCCAGAGCATCTACGACGCGCTGACGGCCGTTCAGAACGAAATGGGCGCGGAGAATTTTGAGTTCGCCTATTCCGAGAACATGTTCGTAGTGGACGACGCCGCGACCGCGCTGCGCGACTACGCCAGCCAGGGCTATAACCTGGTGATCGCTCACGGCTCGCAATACGGCAGTTCGCTGCAAGAGATCGCCCCCGACTTCCCGGAAACGAGCTTCGCCTGGGGCATGACGGTCGACACTTTCGGTATCCCCAACATCTATGCCTATGAAGCTCGCTCGGAAGAGGGCGGCTACGTCAATGGCGTGCTCGCGGCCAGCTTGTCCGAGAGCGGTGTCCTCGGCGTCGTTGGCCCGATCGAGACGGGTGACGCCAAGCTGTATGTCGACGGTTTCGTAGCTGGCGCGAAAGCGACCAATCCCGACATCACCGTCAACGTCAACTACATTGGCTCCTTTAGCGATGTCGCTCTGGCGTCTGAAGCGGCCAACACGCAGGTCGGCGCGGGCGCGGATGCCCTGACCGGCACGGCCCAGATGGTCGTCGGCGCGATCGGTGTGGCCGAAGAGAACGGCGTGCCGTGGTTCGGCACCCAGTCGAGCCAGACCTCGCTCGCCCCCGATATCGTCGTCGCCAACCAGGTGTATAACTGGACGGGCGTTCTGAATACGATCATCGAGAATGTAAAGAACGGTGAGTTGGGCGGCACGTCCTTCGCACTGACGCTGGAGAACGGCGGCCTGGTGATGGACTATAACCCCGATTTCGCGCTGGCGGAAGAGGCGAAGACTGCTGCCGACACGGCTGCGGCCGCCATTGCTGCCGGCACGCTCTCCGTTTTTGGCGGTGAGACCGCGGCCCCGGCCGAAGAAGCCGAAGCCCCGGCCGAAGTCGCACCGATTACCATCGGTATGGTCCTCGTTGGTCCGAAAAACGACCACGGCTGGAGCCAGGCTCATGCCGAAGGCGGGCAGTTCGTTGTCGACAATATACCCGGCAGCGAATTGATCGTGTTCGAATCGCTTAACCCGGCCGATAAGCCGGAAGCGACGCTCGAAGGCGTTGTCGATGACATGGTGGCCGAAGGCGCGACGCTTATCTTTACGACCTCCGATGAGTTCGAGGAAGATACCCTGGGCGTGGCCGAAAAATACCCCGACGTGACCTTTATCAACGTCTCCGGCGATGATGCCAAAACTGGCGAAGCGCCGCCGAATCTTGGTAATCTCATGGGCCGCATGGAAGACATGAAGGCCGTTGCCGGCTGCACGGCCGCCCTGGCCACCGAGACCGGTAACATCGGCTATCTTGGCCCGCTGATCAATTTCGAGACCCGCCGCCTGACGGCCGCGGCCTATCTGGGCGCGAAATATTGCTACGAGAATTATCGCGGCATGGATCCCGCCGAAATGGGCTTCACGGTCAGCTGGATCGGCTTCTGGTTCAACATCCCCGGCGTCACGCTTGACCCGACCGAAGTGGTGACCAACTTCTTCGACACGGGCACGGACGTGGTGTTGAGCGGCATCGACACGACCGAGGCCATCGACATCGCCGGCCAACGTGCTACCCAGGGCGATGCCGTAGAGGCGATCCCCTACGACTACGTCGCGGCGTGCGACATCGCGCCGGAAGTCTGTCTGGGCGTCCCGTTCTTCAGCTGGGGTCCGTCCTACCTGGCAACGGCGCAGGCTGTCGCCAGTGGCACCTGGGAACAGTCGTGGGACTGGCTGCCGGCCGATTGGGAAAACCTCACGGATCCGGCCCTGACTAACGTCGGCTGGATCAACGGCCCGGCCATGACCGAGGAAATGAGCGCGCAACTCGATGAATTCATCGCCGGCATGGCCAGCGGTGAGATCAACGTGTGGACCGGCCCGCTTAACCTGCAGGATGGCACAGCCTACATCGCCGAAGGCGCGACCGCGACCGACGACGAGATCTGGTATTTGCCGCAGTTACTCGAGGGCATGACAGGCTCGAGCGAGTAATCACTAAATAGTTACCAGTATCCAGTATCCAGTTCGCAAGTATCGAGCTGGATACTGGATACCAATAGCCGATCCCGTTTGCTGTTCACGGTTCGCTGCTCACTAGTTATCGTTGACGATCGATTTTATTACGCCAACTTGAGACTCAAATGACCACAGAACTCCTTCCTTCCGGCAGTCGCCGCATCGACCATCTGGAGATGCGCGGCATCACCAAGCGGTTTCCGGGTGTATTAGCCAATAATCGTGTCGATTTCGACGTTAAATCCGGCGAAGTCCACGCCCTGCTGGGCGAAAACGGCGCGGGCAAGAGCACGCTGATGAAGATTCTTTACGGCCTGTATCTGCCGGATGAAGGGGAGATTCGCCTCAACGGTGAGGCAGTGGACATCCATTCGCCGGCCGACGCCATCCATCTGGGCATCGGCATGATTCACCAGCATTTTATGCTCGTGCCGTCCCTGACGGTGACAGAGAACGTGGCCCTGGGTCTCAAGTCTTCTCGCGGCGTTCGCACCGATCTGGATCGCGTGGAGAAGCGGATCAACGAACTGGCAAACCTGTACGGTCTGCGGGTCGATCCCGACGCCCTCGTGTGGCAACTATCCGTCGGTCAGCAGCAGCGCGTGGAAATCCTTAAAGCGCTCTATCGCGGCGCGGCGTTGTTGATTCTCGACGAGCCGACGGCCGTGCTGACGCCTCAGGAGGTAGATGAGTTCTTCCTGACTTTGGAGCAGATGAAAAAAGATGGTCACGCGCTCATATTCATCTCCCACAAGCTGCACGAAGTATTGCAGCTATGCAATCGCGTGACGGTGTTGCGCGATGGTCAGGCGATCGACACCAAGACAACGGATGGAGCCACCAAGCAACAACTGGCCGAGATGATGGTCGGCCGGCCGATCAGCATGCAGCCCCAGAAGGCGTCGGTCGATGTGGGGGATGTGCGCCTCAGTTTTCGCAACGTCGAGTCATTTAGTGATCGCGAGGTTCCGGCGCTGCGCGGCGTATCTTTCGAGCTGCGCGGCGGCGAGATCGTCGGGTTGGCCGGTGTTTCGGGCAATGGCCAGCGCGAGTTGGCTGAAGTGGTTGCCGGGTTGCGGCCGCTGACCGGCGGCGAGATCGCCGTGGACGGCCGCTCGCTGGTGGGACAATCGCCACGCAATATTATGGAGTTGGGCGTCTCCTACATCCCCGAAGAGCGAATGCGCGATGGGATGATCAAGGAGTTTACCGTCTCTGAAAACTTGATTCTACGTGAATTTGACCAGGTGCCGTTCGCCCGCAACGGCTTCCTCGATCAGGGAGCCATCCGGCGCAACTCCACGGAATTGGTCAAGGACTTTAGCGTCAAGACTCCATCGTTGGAGACGCCGGTGAAGAACCTGTCCGGTGGCAATATCCAGAAGCTAGTGTTAGCGCGCGAATTGTCGCGCAAGCCGCGGGTGATTATCGCTGCCCAGCCGACGCGCGGCCTGGACATTGGCGCAACGGAGTACGTTCACGCCCGGTTGTTGGAGCAACGCGAATTGGGTACGGCCACCCTGCTGATCTCCGAGGACCTGGATGAGATCCTGGCCTTGTCGGACCGCATCCTCGTGATCTTTCACGGGAAGATCATGGGCGACGTGCCCCGGGCCAAGGCCACGGCCGAGATGTTGGGTCTGATGATGGCTGGCGAAGAGCAAGATGTACCCGGCGAGCAGGTCGTCTAGCCGGGGTGATGCTTCCTCACTACGGGCTGGCGTTACTCAGCTTGATCGCTAACGGAACGGGGCCGGTTTCGACCCACTATCCAGAGAAACAGCAATACCACAGCCGCGACGAGGATCGCGCCGGCGACACGCTTTTCGCGCTCGCCTGTGCGGGCCGGCTCCGTGGCGGCGATCCACTCGAAGGTCTCCAGCATGCCGGCCTGAATCGGCCGCGGCCGCCAACCCAACTCGGCGCGAGCTTTATCCGATCGACCGGCGTAGGTTGCGCCCAACGTGCGGAACAAAGCTCCACTGAAAGCCTGTGACAGCGAGAGAGCAGGTTGCGCCCGGGCGGTGATCGGAGCCAGACCACGGGCGAAACGCGCGGGAATGCGCGCCGCGGGGCGGGGTTTCCCGGTCAATTGAGCCCAAAAGTCGACCATCTCGCCCAGGGGCACGGCCGGGCCGGCCAGGATATAGCTTTCACCAATACGTCCCTTCTCGGCGGCCAGGATGTGTCCCTCGGCTATGTCATCGATGTAAGCAAAGGTGAGGACTGTTTCCGGGCCTGGCAAGACCGGCAGCATGCCACGATAGAACATGCGCATCATGTCCACCAGCCAGCTGTTGTCGCCGGGGCCATAGACAGCACCGGGCATGACGATGATGATCGGTGCGCCCTGGGCGATGAGAGGCTCGGCCACCTCGTAATGAGCCAACCATTTGGTGCGGTCATATTCCGAAAGGAAGGGGCCGCCGGCGTAGTACGTCTCGTCCGGCACTTCACTCTTGGTATCGCCAAAGATAGCGACGGTGCTGGTGTAGACAATTCGGGGCACACCCAGATCGAAGGCCAGTTCCAGCACGTTGTGGGTGCCGCCGATATTGATGCTCTCGGATCGGGCGATTCCATCAGGGGTGAAGTCATAGACGGCGGCGATATGAAAAACAATGTCGCTGCCCCGCATTCCCTCGCGCATCGACTCTCGATCGATGATATCGCCGATCGTGACCGCCGCGCCCATGGCACGCAGCATGGCCGCGCCACTCTCGGCGCGTGCCAGAGCCTGTACTTGATAGCCGCGCTCGATCAGTTTACGCACGACCGCGCGGCCGATGAACCCCGTGCCGCCGGTTACAAATGCTTTCATACACGCCTCCTGCTGCTCAACTAAATGGGATTATAACCGTGAATGGGTGGATGGTGAACTGTGACGACTATCTGGTATAGTACAGGAGTATGCTGAGCGTTAATCAGGCCGTAAGGTGTTGACCTTATAGTATTAACGGCATCCCTGCCGGACTCGATAGGATACAGCCGGATCGCTCCGGCCATACATCATCAGCATGGACGACTCAGTCACCGACATCATCCAGACCCGCCAAGCCCGGGCCGCTCGCCTGATCGGGATCAGTATGTTGATCCTGGTGGGGCTACAGGTGGCGCTATTTTTGCTGCTGTTTGCCTTTTTAGGGGCGCAGATCGCCGCGGAATGGCTGCCGGAATTAGTGCTGTCTGTATTATTTACCCTCTTGTTGGGAGCAATCGCGCTCTATGCTCTGGGGCAGGCCCGTATCGCCATCTTGCGAGAGGTGAACCTGGCCGTGGGGCAGGAAATGCGCGAGTTGAAATCGACTAATGATCGGGCGCAATCGCTGCAGCGCATGGCCTCAACGCTGAGCGCAACGTTGAGCTTCGAGCGGGTGGTCGAGCAATCGCTGGATGTGTGCAGTATAGCTCTGGAAGAAATGGGCATTCCGCGCCAATCGCTGGTCGGCGCGGTCTTTCTCTACGAGCAAGGCGTCTTGCGGCCGATCGCTCGCCGCCGCTTTCTGGGGGGCGATAGTCAGCAAGTGATCGCCGGAAAGCAAGGCGTGGTAGGAGCGGCCCTCAGCCAGGCCGAACCGGTCGTGACGAATAATCCTCAGGAAGACCCTGAATTACAGGTATACGAGGCGTTTCGGGAATGTCTAACGGCCGTGTGCGTGCCGCTGCGGGCCGGGTTCCAACTGTTTGGCGCGATGGTGATCGGCACCGATACGGCCGTCCATTTCGATCGCGATCATATCGATCTATTTAAGGCCGTCGGCGATCAGGCAGTCATCGCTCTGCAGAATGCCCAGCTCTACCAGCGTCTGGAGGCGGAAAAGCAACGCCTCATCGAGGCCGACGAGGAAGCTCGCAAGGAGCTGGCCCGCGATCTCCACGATGGCCCCACCCAAAGTATCGCCGCCATCGCCATGCGCATGGGCTTTGCGCGGACCATGATCGACCAGGACCCGGCGCGCGCGAAGGAAGAGTTGCTCAAGGTGGAGGCGCTGGCCAAGCGCACATCGGCCGAAATTCGGGGGATGTTGTTTACGCTACGCCCGCTCGTCCTCGAAACTCAGGGGCTTGGCCCGGCTGTCGACGCCCTCTTGCGTCGCTTTGGCGAGAGCGACGGCATAGAAATGCGCCTGATAGGGGCCGAGGCCGGGGCGTTGTTGAGTAAGCGGGCCCAAGTGGTGACTTTTGCCATCATCGAAGAGGCGCTCAATAACGCTCGTAAATACTCGAAGGCCACCCTCATCGAGGTGCGCCTGTGGCAGACGGACGGGTTGTTCGCGGCCGCGGTCCGCGATAACGGCGTCGGCTTCGACACCTATGACATCAGCCGGGACTACAGTACGCGGGGCAGCCTGGGCATGGTCAACATGCGCGAGCGCGCCGAGCGTATCGATGGGTCCTTGCGCGTCGAGTCCACCCCCGACTCGGGCACAACCGTGACATTGGTCGTCCCTCTGGATAAGCACGGCGCGGATGTCGAAATGGACGACGATGAAGCGCTTACTGCCGAACCGCAACTGGTCAATGCCGGTCGATAATCCGCCCGCGTCAGATCTGGCTGACCGGTTTTCTCTTCACTCTATCCTGTTTCTCAGCCTGCTTGCCTACGGGATCATGGCCGTGTGGTTTCCGTTGATGCCGAACGTGTCGATGATACCGCCGGGAGACATCCGCACTTTCGCGCCGACCTTGCTGGGGGGATTGGCTTACGCCGCGCTGGTGGTCGGGTTGTTCGCGCTCCTGATGCTGGGCTTCCAGAGGGCATATCGCGAGGGAGCGGGCGCAAGGCCATTACTGTTTATCCTGCTCGGAGCCACGCTCCTGGCGCTCCCACTGCTATGGAGCTACCCCGTAAACGCCACCGACATCTTTGGCTACGTCATTCGTGGTCGCATCGCCAGCGCCTACGGCGAAAGTCCTTTCTCGTCCCCGGCGGCCGCTTTCGTCGGCGACCCGTTCATGCCGCTCGTAGGTGAATGGGCCGGCGCGACGACGCCGTATGGCCCGCTATGGGAGATCGTCGCCACCGTCTTGACGGCGATCTCCGGTGATAGCTTGCTGCTGGGAGTATTGTTGTTCAAGTGTCTGGCGCTGGCAGCCTTCCTGGTCACGGCTGGAGTTATCTGGCAACTGTTGCCGGAGGGTCGCGGGCGGGTAGCCTTCACGCTGCTTTGGGCCTGGAACCCGGGATTGCTGCTGACGTTTGTGCTCGACGGCCACAACGATGCCCTCATGCTGATGTGGTTGGCGTTGGGAGTGTGGCTGGGACGGCGCGGGCGACCGGCGGCTGGTTTGGGGGTCATGGTTCTGGCGGCGCTGACCAAGCCGGTCGCCGTGCTGGCCCTACCGTTCTTCATCCTGGGCTTCTTGCATGAACTGCCCACAAGCCAGGCGCGGGTGCGTTTCGGGGCTATCTCCATGGGCGGCGCTCTCCTGTTGACATGGGTAGCTTTTATACCGTGGGCCGGCACAGGAGACCTGCTGCGTGTCCCAATTGATCTGGCGCTCCGGCTGGTTCAGGAGGCGACCGGCGGCGCCGGTTTCTCGCCCGCGGTATGGGTTTACATGATCCTGGGACAGCGAGTGCCCATCGAGACGATTGGGGCGACAGGCCGGATTATCTTTGCCGGGATGGGGTTGTGGCTGGTGTGGTTGGGCTGGCGCGGCCGCTCCTCGTTGCGCGGCGTGGCTGAAATCTTTTATGGTTATGTGCTGACCGCGCTCAACTTTCGGATCTGGTATGCGGTGTGGCCTTTTCCGTGGTTGCTTCTGGATGCCGGCCGGCTTGCCGTCGACGACGGTGACGATGGGCGCAGGGCCGATTATCGTCTGCGTGTGGGATTCTGGTTCCTGCTGACCTCTCAGCTTTCCGTTGTGCTCTACGGGCACGCCCGCGCGTTCATGCTTGGCGGCGATCAGGTGATGGCCCATCTGATCGGTGTTCCCTTTGTGTTTGGCTTGCCGTGGCTTTTGGCGATGTGGCCGGGATGGCTTTCGCGACCCTTTCACGCCGCTTAACGCATCTTTCATAGCGACCGCGGCCCGTTTCTGCTATCCTAGACGCATAGAATGCCTCCACTGGCGGCGCTTCGTGTCGCCGGGTCAGCGATCGAAAGTATGGTCTTTCTTCAGCAGATTATCGAATTGTTAAGCCGCCCGCCGGGCAGTGTCATCTACCATCTGGTCACGTTGTTCGCGCTGCAGGTGGTGTTGGCCCTCGCCTTCTCGCGCTGGCAACGGGACGCCAATGACGAATCCGCGCGGCGCATGACCTTTGCCGCCTTCGGAATCCTCATTGCGCGCCTGGTGATGCTGTTTGTGGGACTGATGGTGGAAGGTGATCCGGCGCAGGCGCGTATCGTCCTGCCGCCCCTGGAGCAGGCGATAGACATGGCGACGGTCCTCCTGCTGGTGTGGGGACTGGCCTCGTTTGCGATGGACCGGCCGCGTTTGGCCGATGGCCTCCTGCTGGTTAGTCTGGTTGTGGTGGCCGTCATGTTCCTGTTTTTCTTCCAGGACTGGCAAAACCGCGTCACGGCTACTGGGGCGGCCACCGCCTATATCGGCACTATTCAGGCCTATGTGTGGGGCGTGTTACAGATGGCGATTCTGGCCATCGGCCTGATGTGGCTGGTCATGGATCGCACCAGCCGTTTCACACTGCGGCCGATCATCGTCGCTGTCGTCTTGCTGGCCCACGTCGCCAATTTCTTCAACTACCCGGAGATCATTCCCACCGGCACGGAGATCGTCTATTGGCTTCGCCTGGGTTACCTGGTGGCCTTTCCTCTCTGGGCGGTGCAGGCTTACCGTGACAATATCCGCGGCCTGTTGACTCCCGCCGAAGCCGAACGGTTGCAATCTGCTCAATTGGCCCGCAATCTGCGCCTGTCGACCAGCGTCATCAGTGCCCGTATCCCCGAAGTACGACTGGAACAAGCCCTCGACATGGTGACCGGGCTTGTACCGACACGTCTGGCGGCCATTGGTCTCATCGACGAGAAAAACCCCCAGCGCGTGGTATTCGGGCAATTGCGCCCGGCACCCGCGCGCGATACCGGCTACGGTCGCCAGATCAACCTGGGGGATCATGCCGCGTTTCGGCTGGCCTATGAGCAGCAGCGGGGGATCGAATTGTTGCCGCGCGGGGTCGGCGCGCGCCAGGCCCACGAGCTTTCCCAGCAATTCAACGCCGGGCCATTCGGGGCTGTATTTGTGGAGCCGTTGGTCGTCGCCAATCAATGCCTGGGGTTCTTGTTGCTGGCCGGCCCACCGACCGCCCAGAATTGGTCAGAACGTGACCGCGCTATCATCCCCGGTCTGGCGGCGTTCATCGCCCAGGCTATCGCCAACAGCCGCCGCCTTGAGGGGGAAGCGGTGAGCCCCTATACCGCCGCGCCCCCATCGCCGACGGCGATCACGCTGGCGCGCGCTTCCGACCGCGACACCGAAAAAGAGCGGCTGATGCTGGAGTTGGCGGAAACGCGGCGGATGCTGTCGACGGCCGAAGAGCGTGCCCGGCAGGCCGAGACGGTGGCTGTCTTCCTGCAGCAACGCGAGCCGGGGCAGCCGACCGCGGCCCGACCCCAGGTTACCCAATCGGCGCTTGGCCCGGCTGTCGATCACGCCATGGGCATCATTTTACCCATGTTGCGACAAAAGAATTTGAAGCTGGACGCAGACATCGGCGACGATTTACCGCTTGTGGCTGTGAAAGAGACAGTGCTGCGTCAATTGGTGCTGAGCTTGCTGGAGAATTCATGTCGAGCTTCGACCGAGGACGGAACGATCCTCGTTCGCGGCGAGACGATTTCGACCAATGGTAGCGCGCCTTCGACGGGACGCGCGGTGGTCTTGATGGTGTCGGACTCGGGATCTGGCATTCGCGCTGAAGACCGGGAACGCGTTTTTGATTCACAATATTACCTGGCCGGCGGGCGGCCCATCATCGGACTGGGCGATAACAGTGCCAACCTGGCCGTTGTCCAAAAGTTGGCCCAGGCCAGCGGTGGTGACCTGGCTTTCGAGAGTACGTTGGGGAAGGGTACGATGTTTACCTTGCGCCTGCCCGCGGCCGAGGTTCGCCCGTGGACCTTGATGAAGGTCAAGCAAGAAATGGAATTGGGCGGGAAGAAACAGCCCAAGCCCACCCCCGGCACGCCGGCCGGAGAGGCTGGCTGAATGAGGAAGCGTTGACGATGAATACGCAACCAGGGCATCAGCGCCGGAACTGGCAAGTCAATCTCCTTTTGACTGCCGGGGTCATGACCACCGTCTTGCTGGCGCTGATCCTGGCTCAGTTGGATGCGTTGCAAGCCCGCGCGGCTCTCGACCGGCCGGGAATTCCCATCGTCAATATCCAGGCCACGGCTATCGCTGTCGGTAACGTCATTCCTCTGAACCTGAACCCTGAAATGCCCGTGCCGGTTACCGAGCTTGTGAACCCGGTGCCCGACGACCTGAACCCGCGGCCGGAGTTCATCACGGGCGTCAGCGAAGAAGGCGTGATCTTCACTGTTTGCGGCGTGGTGCCCGAGGGATGGTTACTCTATACCTTGCAGCCGGGTGAAACTTTGGCCTCTCTGGCCGCCGGCACGGAGACTTCCGCGGCCGAATTGACGGCCGCCAATTGCCTGACAGACGGCCAGATCACCGCCGGTATGCAACTTCTGGTCCCGCGACAGCCGGTGGCATCCCTCTGTGGGCCGCCGCAATGGTGGGTGCGCTACCAAGTCCGGCCGGGCGACACAGTCGGGGCGTTGGCCGCCAACCGGGGCACGACAGCCGATGAGGTGTTGCGGGCCAATTGTCGCGACACGTTTGAATTGCAGGCCGGCCAATCGATTTTTCTGCCGCCCGGCTTTTCGTCGGGTGGTTCCGCGCCTATTGTTCCCCAACCTTCCTTAACGCCACTGCCGACGGCCACGGCTATCCCGACGCTGGCACCGTTGCCGACGGCCACCACCATATTCAATCCTCCGCCACCGCCGTCACCGACCGCGCCGATCGTTATTATTAGCCCGGTTCCGCCGACAGCCACACCGCCGGCGCTGCCGACGGCCGTGCCGCCGACATCGACGCCCCAACCGCCGCCGACCCAGCCGCCGACCGAACCGCCACCCACGGCTCTGCCGCCGACGCAACCGCCGCCGACGCAACCGCCGCCGACCGTGACGTTGCCGCCCCCGCCGCCGACCGAGCCGCCACCGACCGCGACAGCCGTTCCGCCACCGACCGAACCGCCGCCGCCGACGGACCCGCCGCCACCGACGGACCCGCCGCCCACAGAGGAACCGCCACCGGGTGAAGGCGGGTAAACAGCCTGACGATGGGGTGCAACTTGGAGATGGTCTCCGCTGTGATATAATCCTCCTTCGGCTTCGGGTAGTCTGGACCCATCGGGAGACCGTCCCCGAGCGGGCGGTTTATCCGGCAGCTACATCAGTTGTTGGGCTCTACGAGAGCGCCAACGCGGAAGAGAAAATGTAGAATGGGTGATATCGAAGAGCTACGGCAGTCGATTCTGGACCAAGTCGCCGACTATTACGAAAAAGCTCACCATAACCGGACGTTTGATCCGGGAAAAACAACCATAAACTACGCGGGCCGCGTCTACGACGAGACGGAAATCCAGAACATGGTAAGCGCCGTTCTCGACTTTTGGCTCACTGCCGGCCCGTATGCCGAGCAGTTCGAGAAGCAACTGGGCGGCTTCATCGGCGTGCGCGAAGTTGTGCCCGTCAATTCAGGTTCTTCGGCTAATCTGGTTGCCGTGACGACCCTCTGTTCGCGACAGATACCGGAAGGGTTGCGACCAGGCGATGAGGTCATTGTCCCGGCCGTCAGCTTTCCTACCACAGTAAATCCGATCATCCAGAACAGATTGATTCCGGTCTTTGTCGATAGCTGTCTGGGCGACTTTAACCTCGACGTGTCGCAACTGGAGGCAGCCGTGTCGCCGCGTACGCGGGCGCTGATATTTGCCCACACCCTCGGCAACCCGGCGAACATGGACGAGGTGATGGATTTCGTCAAGCGCCACGACCTGTTCCTGATGGAAGACACCTGTGATGCCCTGGGTTCGAAGTGGGATGGCCGCATGGTGGGTACGTTTGGCGACATGGCCACGCTCAGCTTTTACCCGGCGCACCACATTACGATGGGGGAGGGGGGTGCGGTCTATACTGATCGGCCCCGACTGGCCAAGATCGCCCGCGCCGTGCGCGACTGGGGCCGAGATTGTTGGTGCGGCTATGATAATCCCGTGAACGGCAAGTGCGGGATCCGTTTTGAGCGGGAGGTGCCCGGTATACCCGGGTTTTATGACCACCGCTATTATTACTCCGAGATCGGCTATAACCTGAAGCTGACAGATCCCCAGGCGGCGATGGGGCTGGCGCAATTGCAAAAGCTTCCGGAATTTATACGCCGCCGCAAGGAAAACTTTGCCTATCTCTATGAAGGGTTAAAGCCGTACAGCGAGTTCCTGATGCTGCCGACCTGGCATCCGAAGGCCGATCCGTCGTGGTTTGCCATGCCGCTGCTGGTGCGCGATGATGCGCCTTTCATGCGACACGAACTGACGCGATTCCTGGAGGCTAATCGGGTGCAGACGAGGCTCATCTTTGCCGGCAATATTTTGCGCCAACCGGCCTACGAGCATATCGAGCATCGGGTGATCGGCGATCTGCACAACTCGGACCAGGTGATGCGCGGTGGCTTTTTCGTAGGTGTCTATCCGGGGCTGGATCGCCCGCGTCTGGATTACATGCTCGATATCTTTGACCGTTTTTTCAAGCAGTTATAGCGGGTTAGCCTTGCCCGGCGAACTTGGGATCGCCGCGAGGTGTGGGTGGGTATGGATAAGAAAAAGCTCTCCGTCATCATTTGTTGCTACAACGAGCAAGCGACAATTCGCGATATCATCGACCGGACGCGCGTCGTTGACCTCGGGGCTGGCTGGGCGCGCGAGATCCTCGTCATAGACAACTTCTCGACCGACGGCACGCGGGAGATATTGCAGCAAGTCGATGACCCGGAGATTCAGGTCATCTTCCACGAGCGCAATATGGGCAAGGGGATGTCGATTCGCACCGGCATTGCGCATATGACCGGCGACTATATGATTATTCAGGATGCCGACGCGGAATATGATCCTGCCGAGCATCCACGCTTCTGCCGCAAGGCGGACGAGACGGGGGCAGCGGCCATATTCGGTTCGCGCGTTTTGGGCGGTGAGGTGAAATATAAGTATGCCCATGCTTATCTGGGTGTGCGTGTCCTGACGGCCATTACTAACCTGCTTTTCGGCGGCCATCTGACGGATGTGGCCACAGCCACGAAGATGGTGCGCGGCGACGTGGTCAAAACACTGAATCTGACGACGACCGATTTCAATCTGGATTTTGAATTGCCGAACAAGATTCTGTTATCTGGCCATGACATAATTGAGATTCCGATCAGCTATAACCCGCGCACCTATGCCGAAGGCAAGAAAATCAAGACCAGTGACGGCCTGCGGGCGCTGAGGACGATGCTGCGCGATCGATTGGGGATGACGCCTGTGCTCAAACCCATTCAGCCCGGCGTCAATCAGGTTGCGCGCGACGCACTGTAAGGTTCATCGTAATCGTAAGTCAGTATAGTTCTACGGGTGCGCCTGCGGATAATCGCGCTATACTGTACTGTTGCGCGCCCTTCGAAAGGTACGCGTCGCCTGAATAAACAATTGAGCGGGGTCGGCGGCTTGGTAGGGTGAAAAATCGACCAAATCGCCGCTTGTTCGCGCGAGGCGACGGCGCGTAGCGCAATCCTAAGAGAGAAAGCGGATCCTATGAAAATTGTCATCACCGGTTCAATCGCGTTTGATTACCTCATGTCGTTTCCCGGCAGGTTTCATGATGCGTTTGTGGCCGATAAACTGGAAAAGATAAGTCTCAGTTTCCTGGTCGATTCCCTAAAGCGGCAGCGCGGCGGCACCGCGCCCAACATTGCCTATACAATGTCTCTGTTGGGCGACCGGCCGACCATTATGGCCACAGCGGGACAGGACTTTGGCGAATACCGGGTTTTCCTGGACAGCCACGGTATCGATACATCAGCCATTATCGATATAGAAGATGAGTTCTGCGCGTCCTTTTTCGTCAATACCGATGAAGACAATAATCAAATCGCCAGCTTCTACACCGGCGCTATGGCTCATGCCGGTAAGCTGACCTTTGCCAAATATGCCCCCGATGCCGATCTGACGATCATTACGCCCAATGACCCGGGCGCGATGCTCAGTTACGTGCGCGAATGCAAGGCCATCGGTTTACCGTTCATCTATGATCCCAGCCAGCAAACAGCCCGCATCAGCGGTGAAGAGATTTGCGAAGGGATCGACGGTTGCTATTTGTTGTCGAGCAATGAATACGAGTTCCAGCTTATTCAGGAGAAAACCGGTCTGAGCGAGGCCGCTATTCTCGATCAGGTGGGTGGTCTGGTAATGACCATGGGGTCGTCGGGGTCGCGGCTGGTGATAGATGGGCATGAGGAGTTCGTGCCCGTTGCCCCGACTCGCTGGGTGGCCGAGCCGACCGGGGCGGGCGATGCCTACCGTGCCGGCTTGATGCGCGGCATGCAGTTGGGGCTGCCCTGGAGTGTGGCCGGGCGTATGGGCGCGCTGGCGGCCGCCTATGTGCTCGAACAATTTGGCCCGCAAAACCACTATTTCACGCGCGAAGAGTTTGTTGCGCGCTACCGTGAATCATTTGATGACGAGGGGGCGCTCGACGCGCTCCTGCAGCAACCTGACCCAATAAACATGCCTCTCTCCGTGAGCCGCTAGGCCACGGAGCCACAGGCCATTTCCAAGGAGTAATTAATCGCAATGGACTTTGACGTCAAGAATATCGATCTCGCGCCCGGCGGCCGGCATCGCATTGAATGGGCCGAGCTGGAGATGCCGGTACTGCGCGGCGTGCAGAAGCAGTTCAAGGATGATCGCCCGTTTGCCGGCTTGCGCATCAGCGCCTGCATGCATGTGACCACCGAGACGGCTAACCTGATGGTCAGCTTGCAGGCGGGTGGCGCGGATGTCGTGTTGAGCGCCAGCAACCCGTTGAGCACCCAGGATGATGTGGCTGCGTCGTTGGTCAGCCACTATGAGATCCCGGTCTACGCCATCAAGGGCGAGGACAACGAAACCTATTTCAAGCATATTAACGCTGTGCTCGATCATAACCCCCACATCGTCATGGATGACGGGGCCGACCTGGTAAGCACGATCCACAAGAACCGCCGCAACTTGATCGACAACATGCTGGGCGGTACTGAGGAGACGACGACCGGTATCATCCGCCTGCGCGCGATGGCTCGCGACGGCGCGCTCCAGTTCCCAATGATGGCCGTCAATGATGCTCTGACCAAGCACATGTTCGACAACCGTTATGGGACGGGACAATCGACGATGGACGGCATTATCCGCGCGACCAACGTCCTGATCGCCGGCAAGAACGTGGTCGTCGCCGGCTACGGCTGGTGCAGCCGCGGTATCGCCATGCGCGCCCGCGGGTTGGGCGCGAACGTGATCGTGACCGAGATCGACCCGCTGAAGGCGCTGGAAGCGGTCATGGACGGCTACCGCGTGATGCCCATGATCGATGCCGCCCCCATCGGCGACATCTTTGTCAGCGCCACGGGCGATATCCACGTCTTTGACGAGCATCACTTCATGCTCATGAAGGACGGCGCGTTGCTTTCTAACTCCGGTCACTTTGACGTGGAGATCAACAAGCCGGCGCTGCGCCAGCTGTCCACCAGTGATCCGAAGCGCGTGCGGCCGTTTGTCGAGCAATTCGTGATGAAGCACAACGGCCATCGTCTGAACCTGTTGGGCGAAGGCCGTCTCATCAACTTGGCCGCGGCCGAGGGACATCCGGCGTCAGTGATGGACATGAGCTTTGCCGGTCAGGCGATGGCGGCCAAGTATCTGGTCGACCATAAGGGTCAACTGGAGAACCGCGTCTACACGGTTCCGCAGGAAGTCGACCAGGAGATCGCCCGCATCAAGCTGGATGCGATGGGCATCTATATCGATACCTTGACCGAAGAGCAGGCCAACTATCTCGACTCGTGGGAAGAAGGTACCTGATCTTCTGTTTTATTCGATTGACTGAATGACCGGCCGGCGCAGTAGCGGCATATCAGGCCGCCGCGCCGGCCGGTTCGCGGGAAGTTGGCCGGCGATCGCTTCGCCGGCCGAACCGTCATGACCGTACCAAGAGATCATCACGAAGCGGACCGCACCGGTATGGTGCGGCTGGCGCGCATCCTCTCCAACATTATCAGTCCGCCGATTATGTTTGCGGCGATAGGACTGGCTCTGGGCGTTTACGAGCGCGGTTGGTGGCCGGGACTGGGCTGGGGGGCTTTGTATAGCCTGCTGGTGGCCCTGACCCCTATCATTGTCATCGTCTATCTGATGCGCGTCGGCCGTATCGGCGATCTGCACATGAGCGCCACCCACGAGCGTCATATCCCCTATCTGTCTTCGGTTATCTCCGGGGCATTGGCCTACGTCCTCCTGACGATCTTCGACGGGCCTGTTGTCCTGCGCTGCCTGGCTATCCTGAGCATTATAACGCTCGGCGCGTTGGGACTGATCAATACCAAGTGGCTGATCAGTATCCATGCCACCGCCGCGGCCGCTACCTGGCTGATCGCTACCCTGATCTATGGCTGGTTGGTCGGGCTAATCTTGTTGCCGTTGTTAATCCTGATCTCCGGGATTCGCCTGTACCTGAAGCGCCACACGCCGGCCCAGGTGTTGGCGGGGATTGCATTGGGAATTTCGACGGTCTTGCTGATGCGCGCTTTTGGTTGCTTTATTCCCTGACGCCTAATCATGTTCGAGCAGGAGCGTTTCATCGGCCGTCTGCAACGCCATGCCCAGTCTGATCCGTCTGTGCTGGTATGCTTTCTTCATGGCTCGTTCGGCCGTCGCGCCGAAGACGCGTACTCCGACGTCGATATCACCCTGGTCTATGCCGGACAGACTGAGCGAGAAAACGCCTGGAGAGGGCGGCAGGAGTTCGTCAAGGCTGTCATGCCCTATGTGGCCGTCCGGTCGTTTGATGCGGATCACGTGCGCCCGTATCTGCATATTGCCCTCTATAGTAACGGGACAAAAGCCGATTTCGGCTTCGAAACGATCGATGCTCTCGCGCCTGACTCGCTGTATCGCGAGCTGCGCCTCCTCAAAGATAGCGACCGTTGGGGCGAGCAACATCAGGCGGCTTCGTCGCGCCTGGCTCCGGCGCAGCCCTATATCAGCCCGGCCGACCTGACCGATCTGGATAATCGTTTCTGGGTGATGCTATGGGACACCTTGCGCCTGTTGAAGCGGGGGGATGCGGATAAACCGTTTACCACTTATCTGCAGATGCTCTACTTCACCTTGCCGCCGCTACTGGACGCCTTGCCCCACGAGGAACCGGCGCGACAGGCGCTTATGCGAGCCACCTATAGTCGCGATTCCGCAGCTACCGCTCGCAGCCTGGGCGAGTTGTTGGACAGCTATATCGCAGCTCGCGCGGCCGTCGTCCGCCGGCAGAACCTGATGTTTCCCATCAACACAGCCTTCGAGTCGGAGATACGCCGCCTGGTTGAGCGTTTGGCGCGGTAATAGAATCCACAGATTTATACAGATATACCGTTGACCTACCACGAGCGGCTATCTGTTTCCAATTAACAGGCGTCATCGGCCGGTTGACGCGCCAGCCAGCGGGTGACGGATTCAACGACTGTTTCAAATGCCGTTTCCGCATTGAACCAGAAAATTCGCGGATCGTCAGGGCGGAACCAGGTGGCTTGCTGGCGCGCGAAACGGTGGGTTTCGAATTTGATGCGCTCTATGGTCGCATCCAGGCTCAATTCCCCATCCAGATAGGGCTGCAATTGCCGGTATCCCAGGCCGCTCATCGGCGGCAGATCGGGACCATAGCCTGCCTCGCGTAGCCGCAGAAGCTCGTCCGTCAATCCGTCGGCCATCATAGTATCGACGCGCTGGTCGATGCGCTCGTAAAGCGACCCGCGATCGCGCAGCAAGCCCAGGATGTGGATGTCATAGGGCGGTGGCTTTTTCCGCTGGAGTTGGGAGATGGGCCGGCCCGTCGCAAGCGTCACTTCCAGAGCGCGAATGACGCGCCGCACGTTGCGGGGGTCGATTCGCCCGGCGGTCGTAGGGTCCAAGGCCGCCAGCCAGCGCCCCAGTTCCGCCTCGCCCAACTTCTCCAGCGCAGCCCGCAACGCCGGCTGGGGCGCCACTTCGGGAATTCCCCACCCTTCGACAACTGCCCAAACGTACTGGCCCGTGCCGCCGACCAGGATTGGCAGCCGGTCACGGCTGAGTATTTCGTCAATCGTCCGATATGCCAGACGCTGGTATTGGCCCAGGCTGAGCGTTTCGTCGGGGTCGCAAATATCGATGAGGTGATGGCGAATAGCCTGGCGCTCCGCGGTGGTCGGCTTGGCTGTGCCGATGTCCATGCCACGATAGAAGAGCCGCGAGTCGGCCGAGACGATCTCGCCATCGAAACGGCGAGCGAGCTGCAAGGAAAGCGCTGTTTTGCCTACAGCCGTGGGGCCGACGAGAACCAGGAGGCGGCGGGTCATACGGCAACTCACCAGCCGAGCACGGCGTTGGGGATGTGATCGCAGCGTAACAGGCGGCCGCGCTCATCCAGTTCGATGGCAACTAGATCGATGCGCCAGTCGACATCAGCCAGGTCGTGGTCGACCACGTACTGCTCCCCCAGAGTCATCAGTTTTCGGGCCTTGGCCGGGGTGAGCGCCTCTTCGGGCGCGCCGAAATCGCGCCCGCGGCGAGTCTTTACTTCGACGAAGACAACCGTTTCGCCATCGCGTGCTACCAGATCGATCTCTCCGCTGCGGCAACGCCAGTTGCGCTCGATAATCGCATAGCCCGCGCTTTCCAGGTGGAGCGCGGCGACGCTTTCCCCCCATTGGCCGAGACGGCGGCGGGGGTCTTGGGCGGGATCACTCATCGCCTTGTTTACGCATGCTGTGGGTGGCTTGCGCTCTCCATCCGTGCGTATTTGGATCAACATCTTCCGACGACGGCCAAATGAGTTCCGCCAATTGATCGAGCATTGAACCCCATTTTTCGGTTCGCCGGGCCCAGCGGCCATGCTCCCGCTCGCGGCGTAGATCAGGTCTTGTCTGTAGCAGTTGCTCATATAGGTCGACCGTAGCCCCGATCGTGCGGTGGATATCGAACCGCGCGCTGACCGCGCGCGCCGCTTCGCCCATCGCCCGGGTGCGCGCCGGATCGGCCATTAAGGCGACGATGGCGGCGTCCAGGCTATCGCAGGTGGCCGCCAGATAACCACTTACCCCGGACTCGACCGAGTCGCTGATGCCGGGTGAGTGGACCGCGGCGACTGGCTTGCCGGCGGCCATAGCCTCGATGACTGTTAACGGATGAACCTCGCTGGTGGAGGCGGTGACGAATGCATCAGCGGCGGCCAGCCAATTGGGCACGTCGTCGTACGGCACGATGCCTCGGAATTGGACGGAGGAGCCGAGTTGCAGCTCTTCCGCCAATTTGCGCAGTTCCTCTTCGTTGGCCCCCTTGCCGATTAGCGCCAGGTAAAGGTCGGGGACCAGATAGCGCGCCGCGGCGAATTGCTCCAGAAGTGCTTCAAGATTCTTCTCGGTCGCGATACGGCCGATGTAAACCATGAGGCGGGCTGTTTCCGGCAAACCAAAATCGACCTTCGTGCGTGGTTGGGGTGGATGCAGGAAGGGTTCCATCTCGATCCCGTTCTCAATGACGACGATCCGGGCGCGAACGCCGAAATCGATCATCACCTGCCGCACGCTCTCCGAGGGAGCGATGACGACATCAGCCAGGTCGGTAAATTCCGGCCATACCTGGCGCATGATCGCATCGGCCGCGGGTTGGGGCAGGGGCGTATACGTGCCGGTATAGAGATCGTAGCGCGTGTGGTTGGTATAGACGATTGGACAATCGGCATAGCGATGGGCCATTTCCACGCTCATCAGGAGGTGATGTGCATGAACGACGTCCATCTGGGACAGCAGGGCCTGAGCCTTGCGGCTGTAGCCCATGCTCAGATAGTAGCCATAATTGCCGAGGCGAATACCGGGCGAGCGAATGACCCGCGCGGACTCATCCGATTCGCTCTCATCGCCCAGGGTAAAAATGGTTACTTCATGCCCCAACGCTTCGAGATATTGTTTGTAGAGGGTCACCATGCGAACGGCGCCATTGACCACCGCCGGGTCATAGGTAGCCGATAACATTCCGATGCGCATGTTTTCTCCTAAACCGGAACAGCCGGAGCGAGTGATTAACTAGTTCCAGCCTCTTCAGATTGCAAGCGTAGCTGATATTGTCGAACAAGCCAGTCCGTGTTGCGAATCTTGGTGGCTAACTCGGAGGCCAGGTTGCGCATGAGTTTATAGCCCAGCACCGGATAGGTTTCGCATAGGCGCATGAGTTGATCGCGCCGCAGCCGTAGTAGAAGCGTATCGTCGCGGCTGACGCGGATAGTAGCCGAGCGCACGCCCTGATCGACCAGCGCCACTTCGCCGACGACTTGCCCCTGACGCAATTCGGTCAGCACAACCGGCTCCGTCTTCTCGCGATTGCCACCCGATCCAACCGTGCCGGGATTGACCATGACCTCGACTCCGCCGCGGCCGATGATGTACATTTCATCCGATTGCTCGTTTTCCGACAGCAGCATGTGGCCCTGATTGTAAGTGACCGGCGTACACAGCGCGGCGACCAACGTCAATTGGGCATCGGTGAAATTATCGAAGATCTCAGTCGTAGACAAAATGGTGCGGATACTCGGTTGCATACTGGCGCTAATCCCCTTACTCAGACCGCTGTTTCCTCGTTCGCGCCGCGCCCATAGACAACGCTTGCGCCTCGTAGACGGCCGAGAACCCATTCGGCCAGCGCGATGATCCCGATGCAAAGCAGGTCGACGGCGATGGCAATTGAGAATGCCGTGCCCAAATAGCCGAAAAGGACCGACACCGGACGCGCCAGGTTATCCAACAGGGCGGTGTTGCGGCCCAAATAGGCGACGACAATCGAAATAACGGCCATGATGACGATGAAGGCGGGCCAGGCGTGGCGATCGGACCGGCTGGGCAGCATAGCGTTACTGATGGCGAAAATGAGGTAGAGCCAGACCAGAACATTGGGTATGGCCAACAACTGGGCCATGGCGTCGGTCAGGATGTTGACGTCACCGGTACGGATGGCGTCAGCCAGACTGGTGACGCCGAAGACGTGGCGGCCGATGAGCAGGATGGCGACCGTGCCGGCGACTAGCGGCGCGGCGCCGATCAGGCTTTCGCGGATGGGGCCGACATTGGGCCCCTTGTAATACTCAACGTAGCCCAACTGGAGCGAGCCGTCGGGCTGGCGGCGCGGCAGGAGCGACACGCCGCCCGTGCGCACGCCCAACAGGGTGGCGGAGAGCCAATGGCTGGCCTCGTGTAGCACCACGCCAGGGAAGAGCACAACGGCATAAACAATGACAGCCCACTCCGGGCGGCCGACCAACAACAGGCTAACGCCATGCAGGTGCGCGTGGATCCAGCGCTGCATAAAAATCAGGCAGATGAGCGCCAAGGCCGCCCAGAGAAAGGGCATCAACGGGTCATTCATCGGGCTAGACGACGGCCGAACGGACGAGCTTGATGAAGGTTGGTTTGAGTGACGCGCCGCCCACCAACGCCCCGTCGATGTCTGGCTGGCGCATGTAGTCGGCGATGTTGTCCTCAGTCACGCTGCCGCCGTACTGGATGCGGATGGCCTGGGCCGTGTCGTGGCCGAACATCTCGGCCAGCACGTCGCGGACGCTGGCGCGGATGATGTCGCCCGCTTGCTGGGCAGTGGCCGAGCGACCGGTGCCGATGGCCCAGATGGGCTCGTAGGCGACCACGCACACGGCCGCTTGCCAGTCGCTCAGCCCGGCGAAGGCAGCGCGAACTTGGCCGCTGACAAAAGACTGGGTTTCGCCGGCCTCGTTCTGGGCCAAACTCTCGCCTACGCAGACGATTGGTGTCAGATTATGCTCCAGTGCGGCCTTGATCTTTTTGTTGACGCCCTCGTCGGTTTCGCCGAACAGGGCGCGACGCTCGGAATGGCCCAGAATGACATAGCGACACAGTCCCTTGAGCATGGCCGGCGATATCTCGCCGGTATAGGCGCCATTAGCTTCGTAGTACATATTTTGCGCGCCGACGCCGATCTTCGTGCCTTCGAGCGCCTTAGCGACGCTGGGGATGGCGATGAAAGGCGGGCATACGGCGATATCGATGCCCTCAATGGCGTTCAGTTCGGAAGCGATCTCGCACACGAAATCGAAGGCGGCGGCTGCCGTCTTGTTCATTTTCCAGTTTCCGGCAACAAATGGGGTACGCATGGTTTCTCCGTCTAGGTTTGGATGGATCCTTGCAGTCTCCTGTACCCTGTTGAAATCAAGGGGTGAAGGGACTGGGAAATATTGTTGGGAAGGCGAGGGCGGAAAAGAGCGCGGAAACAAGCTCCGCTGCCAGAATTCCGCTCGCGCCTGCTCATTTCACGCTCATGATTATATGGGAGCGGCGACGCGGCGGCAATCTTAGGGCCGGCATCAGGGTCGGCGCAGGTATTCTTCGGGTTTGATCGAGATAACCTGGCTGGAGCTGTCCGGCTGCATGCTGACGCCATAGAGCGTCTGGGCAGCCTGAACCGTGCCGCGGTTGTGGGTGATTAAAATGAATTGGGTTTGCTTTCCCAGCTCGCGCAGGACGTCGCGGAAGCGATTGACGTTGGCTTCGTCGAGAGCGGCGTCGACCTCGTCGAGTACGCAGAAGGGGGGCGGGGCGACCTTGAGCAGCGAGAAGATGAGGGCCGCGGCCGTCAGCGACCGCTCGCCGCCGGATAGCAGGGCCAGCCCTTGCTCGCGTCGGTTGGGCAGGCGGGCGATGATCTCCACGCCGCTGCTGGTGGGGTCATCAGGATCGGTCATCACCAGGCGACCCGACCCGCCGCCGAACAACTGCTGAAAGGTCTGGTCGAATATACCGTTGACTTCCTCGACAGTTTTGGCGAAAGCTTTCGAGGTTAGTTCGTCCAGTTCCGCGATTACGCCACGTAATTGGGCATCCGTTTCCGTCAGATCGCCGACCTGTTGGCTCAGGAACTCGAAGCGCTCTTCCGTGGCTACCAACTCGGCCGGCGCGTCGGGGTTCACCGGCCCCATGCGCTGGAGCTGGCCACGGTAGTGGTGGATATTTTCCTCGATGTCGGCCGGCAGTTGGCTGACGACCGGCAACTCCTCAACGACTTCGCGCATCGGCAAGGGGGGCGCGCCGGTCTGTTCGGCGTCGTAACTGAGCGAGACCAGCCCCAGGTCGGTGCGAATGCGCTCTTGCAAGCCCTCAATCTGGTTCTCGTGCTGTGTCTGGCGAATTCTGACCTGGGTCAGTTGCGTTTCCAGATCGTGGGCGTGGCGCTGCAAAGCGGGTGAGTCGAGCTGCATTCGGGCCAGAAGCGCGCGGTCAGTTTCCATTGCGCTGTGGAGGGGTACCAGCGCGGACTCAACTTCGCTCAGTTCCTGCTCCAGTACGTGGGTCTCGGCTTCGTCTTCCTGTGCGCCAAGGCCAGCGATTTGTTCACGAAGCCCGCTTAGCCGCTGCCGTAACCGGTTGAGCTGGCCTTCGGATTGGTTCAGTGTCGCCCGACGGCTATCGACGACCGCTTGCCGGCCGGCGAGGATCGTTTGCGCCGCCGCCAGCGATTGGCGCAGGCTTTGCTGTTGTTGATCCGCTTCGCCAGTGGGCAGCGCCGCCAACATCTGACGCGCTTCCACCAGCGCGGCTTCGTGCAGAGCCAGCCGTTCGGTCTGGGTGGCAATGGTCGCCTCGGCCTGGGCGATTCGGGCCTCGGCCTGGGTGCGTGCCGTCGCGCGCTCGGTTTGCCGCCGCACGGCAAACTCGCGCTGTTGGCGCAGCTTGTCCAAATGCTGGCGCGACTCGTTGAGTTTCTGGCCGGCTTCCGCTTCCAGGCGAATCAACTGCCGTTCTTCATTGGCGCGCTCATCTACCTGCTCTTGCAGGGCGTCGATCTCTTGCTGGTGCTTGGTAAATTCGCCTTCGCGCTTCGCCAATGCGGCGCGCATCTCTTCCAGTTGGGCCGCTTCCTCGCGGCGGCGCGTTTCGCGGGCCAGGATTCCGCCGCCGGCTGCCGCGCCGACCTCGACCACGCCGCCGTCATGGACAAGTACCCCATCCGGTGAGACCGCGATGTAGCCCGGCGGCCAACCGGCGGCCAGTCGATAGGCCGCAGCCGCGTCCTCGACGAGAAGAACCCCGCCCAACAACCTTTCCACCAAAGACGCCGCGGCGCTATCAGCCTCTACACGTTCGTCCGCCCAGCCGATAACGCCTGGCTCCCCGGTAATTTCCGGTCGAATCCTGTTCCGTGATGGCGCGTCGAGCGCGGCGACCGACAGGCGTGACTCGTTGCCGTCACGGCCCTCGCGGACCCTGGCCACCGAGCGCCACAGGCTGACGCTGTCCGTGACCAGCCACGTCGCCAATCTCTCACCCAGGGCGGCCACGATGGCCGGTTCATATTGTTTAGGAATGCGGATGAGTGCGGCCAACCGGCCGATCACCGCCTGCGGTTCCAGTTGGATATCCCGCTGCCCTTGCCGGTTCAATTGGGCGACGCGCTCCTCCTGCCGCGCCATGTCGTTGCGCAGCTTGTTGAGCTGCTGTTCCGCATCGCGCAAACTCCGGCGCAGTTCCTTGAGACGGCCGATGTCGGCCCCGCGAGCGCGATTTTGGTCGTTTCGCGCCGCCTGCAAGCGAATTGTCTCGTCCCGCGCGGCGGTGACCGTCGATTCCAGTGTGGCGATGGGCGCTGCGCTGTTGCCGTCAATATCAATGAGTTCGCCTTCGTCTCCCAATTCATCCAGCCGGACGCGCAGTTGGGCCAATTGCCCTTCTGCCTGAGCCAGCGCTGTCTGGGCCTGGCGTCGTTCCGCTTCGATGCGGGCTATTTCCGCCTGCCGGCGCGCGATTTCCGACCGGCGGCTCTCGAAGGCGACGTGGAACGCTTGCAGGTCGGCCTGATGGGTTCGGAGTTCGGCTTGAGCTGCCAGCAGGTCGGTTGTCGCCGATTCAAGCTCCACTCGCGCGGCATCGGCCGACCCATCCAGCAGTGGCAATTCGCTCTCAGCTTCGGCGATCTGCCGGTCAAGGGAGCCGCGGCGTTCGCGATAAATAGCCTGGCTGCGGCGGGCTGCCTCGACATTCTGGCGCAGCGTGTCGCGGCGAACCTGCAGGTCGGCCGCTTGTTGCTGGGCCTGGGCCAGCCGTCCTTGCGCCTCGTCGATGAGGCTCTGGTGGGCCAACAACCGCTCGCGCGCCTCTGACCAACTTCGTTCAGCGGCGGCGGCGCTGTTGCGCGCCGAGCGCAGGTCCGATTTGGCTTGTTCCCATTTGTGGCCGTACCAAATACGCAAGAGTTCCCGCAGGTCGGTCGAAATTTGCTCGTAGTTGCGGGTGCGCGTCGCCTGTCGCTTGAGAGAGGTGACGCGTGGCCGGAGTTCTTCCAGGATGTCGTGGACGCGCTGTAAATTGCGCTGGGTTTCTTCCAGCCGCCGCAGGGTCTCGGCGCGACGAGCTTTGTAGTGGGTAATGCCCGCGGCTTCTTCGAAGAGCGCGCGCCGCTCATCGGAACGCAGCGAAAGGGCCTGCTCGATTAGGCCCTGGCCGATGATGGTATAGGTTCGTTCGGCTAATCCGCTGGTAGCCAGCAAATCGGCAACGTCCTTCAGGCGCACTTGCTGGCCGTTGATGAGGTACTCGTTCTCGCCGGAGCGGAAGGAGCGGCGGGCGATCTCGACTTCGGTATAGTCGATGGGCAGCCAGCCGTCGCTGTTGTCCAGCGTAATGGTGGCCTGGGCCATTCCGGCGCGAGCGCGCTGCTGACTGCCGGCGAAAATCATATCGGCTGAGCGTCGGGCGCGCAGTGTGCCATAACTTTGCTCGCCCAGTACCCATCGTAACGCGTCAGCAATGTTGCTCTTGCCGCTGCCGTTTGGGCCAACGATAGCCGTGATGCCACTATCGAAGAAGAACTCCGTCTTCGACGCGAACGTTTTATAGCCCTGGAGGCTGAGTTTACGCAGCTTCATACGTTATCTATCTGGTTCTGGGGATTTTACCGCACCTGGCGCCCGCTGTCGCCTCTTACGCGCCGCACCCTCGCGCCGGCCGTTTTTCGATCTCCGTCGGGTACAGGTTCGCGTGCTGGCGCGCCTATTTATATAATAATTTGTGTGGGTAAGGCAAACGTTAGCCGCCAGGCGCTGGTAGAGGCTATCGCCACGCTTGAAGCGCAGCGCGGTCCGGTCATGGATGGACGTGAAGGAAGCCGCGCCATCGACACGGCTTTGCTGGCGCTGCGCGAAAAGCTGGCCCAGGTTCAGGCGGAACCCGGCGACCAAAAGCGGCATCAACTCGCGGTACTTGTGGCCGATCTCTCCGGTTATACGGCGCTATCCGAACGCATGGATGTGGAGCGGGTGCGTGACGCCATCAACGCGATGTGGGGCGTGCTGGACGCGGTGATTCACTCGTGGGGCGGCCAGATCGATCAACACGCGGGCGATAGCCTGATGGCCCTGTTTGGCCTGCCTCATCCCCGACAGGGTGACGCCGGGCGGGCACTTTACGCGGCGCTGTCGATGCAGCAGGAGTTGGATCTCTTTAATGAACGAGCGCGCCGCGCGGCCGATGATCCTCTGGATGAATCCTGGGTTGGCGAATGGCCGGGGCCGAGCATGCGTATCGGGGTTCATAGCGGCCTCGTGTATTTTGCTCGCTCGCCTGGAGCCGTACCGACAAGCGGCGGCCGAGCCACAGCCGTGGGCGAGACAGTGGCCGAGGCCCGTCGTCTTGAGAAGCTGGCCCCCAACGGCCGCGTGTTGACATCGAACACGACACAGCGACAAGCCCACAGCCGATTTTTCTTTTCGCCGGCTCCCGAATCCGCGACCACCCCTCTCGAAGGGGATGAGATTTTTCTGGTCAACGGTGAGCGCCCAATGGCGACCGGTTACACGCCCGGCAAAGTTGCCGGGCAAGTGACCCGGTTGGTGGGACGAACCGATTTGATGGATCGGCTCCAATTAGCGCTGCAAACTGCGACGGATAGCCGGGCCCCTTTTCTCGTCACCCTGGTGGGGTCACCGGGAGCGGGTAAATCCCGACTGGTCCACGAATTTGAGGCGCAGGCGCGTTTGTTGGGCGACTCGCCGACGATTCTCCGCGCCGGAACCCAAGGCGCGTTCCCTGATTTCCCCTACGCGCTTGTCCGGGACATGTTGTTGCGACAATTTTCGATACGCCCCCAACACAGCCATCATCTTATCGAATACCGCCTACGGCGCGGGTTGGCGGAGTTGGCGAAGGACTGGCGGAACGAGCTGAGCCATGCAGTTGGCTCCTACACCGACACCCTCGGCCTGCTCGAAAAATTGCTTGACGCGAAGACGGCGGCGACCCTTCCAATTGACGAGGTTCTGGCCGTCGTGGAGCCATTGCTGACCGCGGCCACGGCCGGCGGTCCGGCCATTGTTGTGTTGGAGGGCATCAATCGCGCCGATCGCCATTCGCTTGAGCTGGTGGATCGCCTGGTGCAAAAGGCGAGTGCGGGGCCAATCTTGTTCCTTGGTCTGGCCACAGCCACGGAGGTGACCCGCCCGGATAACGCACTGCCCTGGCTTGTTCGGGCCGAGGACGTGT
>WBZM01000784.1_pt1 | contig 38431 bp, 26 predicted proteins | sample 5204271 | NCBI WGS metagenome assembly WBZM01 (sample SAMN12344346, study PRJNA552823) | activated sludge metagenome | biome: Activated sludge suspended growth; feature: Nitrification reactor; material: Wastewater; isolation source: activated sludge from nitrification reactor of wastewater... | reverse complement strand
GGCGTCAGAACGAGCATCGAGGAGGCTCCTTTGACAAGACCATCTACCGCTTGCGCAATCGTGTCGAACGACTCATCAATCGTCTCAAGCAGTACCGACGCATCGCTACCCGCTACGACAAACGGGCCGCGACCTATGCCACTTGGATCACAATCGCGGCCATCCTGCTCTGGATGTGACTTTGCATACACACCCTAGTCGCACCGGCCGCCCCGCTGTGCTATTATCGCCCCATCCCGCGGCCGGCGCGCCGGCCGCCCCAGCAGCAAACAACTATGCATCGAGGAGTAGAGCAGCCGGCCCGCCCCACGCCCGCCACTGTCGCGCCCGCCGTGGAGCTGACTGTCATCGTGCCGACGCGCAACGAGATGGCCAACGTCGCGCCGCTGCTGGATCGCCTGGCGGCCGCGCTGCCGGGCCAGTCGTTTGACGTGTTGTTCGTGGACGACAGCACCGACGCCACGCCCGAGGTCATCGCCGCCGAAGCCGCCGCACGACCCTTCCCGGTGCGCGTCATCGCCCGCCCGCCGGAGCGACGCAACGGCCTGAGCGGCGCAGTCGTCGAGGGCATCGCCGCGGCCGGCGGCCGCTGGCTATGCGTCATCGATGCCGACTTGCAGCACCCGCCCGAACTCATCCCTCGCCTGCTGGCCCAGGCCGGCCGCACGGGAGCCGATATCGTCGTCGCCAGTCGCCAGGCCAATTTGCTGGGGCCGGTGGGGCTAAGCCGGGCGCGGGCCTTCACCTCGCAAGCGTTGACCATTTTGGCCCGTATGGTCTTTCCGCGCGTCCTGAAGAACGTTTCTGACCCTCTGACCGGCTTCTTCCTGGCGCGCCGCGCCGCCATCGATCCGGCCGTCCTCCAGCCGGAGGGCTTCAAGATTTTGCTGGAGCTTCTCGTCCGCCACCCCGACCTGCGCGTCACCGAATTGCACTTCGACTTTGCACCGCGCCACGACGGCCAGAGTAAGGCCGGTCTCAACGAAGGCATGCGCTTCTTCCGCCACCTGACGCGCCTGCGCCTGACTGTCAACCAGCATCTGATTCGCTTTCTGGTGCTGGTGGCCGCGCTGGTGGCCGGTAACCTGGCGCTGCTGGTCGCCCTGGCGGGCAGCGCGGGCTGGCCGGTGATGCGTGCCGCGGCCGTGGCCGGGGCAGTCACCGTCGCCGGCGTCCTGGTGGGCGAGGCGTGGGTCTTCAGCGACCGGCCGCGCGGCCCAGCGCGGCGACGTCTGGCCGGTGTGCTGCTGCTGAGCACACTCTTCCTGCTACTGATCTACTTGCCGGGCATCTGGCTGCTGGCCGTGCGCCTGGGCCTGCCCTACCGGCTGGCCGCGCTGGCGGCCATGCTGCTGGCCGGCCTGGCCTACTACGTCATCTCCGAGCAGTGGATCTGGATGCGCGGGCTGATGATGCAGCCGCGCATCAGCGCCTACTACAACATCCACGACATCCTGACGGTGGCCTCGCAGGTTCCACTCCATGATCTGGCCCACTTCCAGACGGAGAACGAGCCGGCGCGCATCGATCTACAACTGCGCATCGACCGGCACGGCACGCCCAGCCGCGTGCCCCATGCCATTTGCTACGACGAGCACCTCGGCCGTTTCGGCTTCGGCCTGACCGTCATCCCCGGCGACTTCACTGAAATCGTCGTCTCGCCGCTGCTGGAAACCTCGCCGGCGTTTCTCTACACCAACGTCGTCGAGCCGGTGCTGCGCTGGATGTTGCTGGCCCGCGGGCAGGCCATGCCGCGGGTGGCCGGCATCGCTATCAAGCACGACGGCAACAGCCGGGCCATGCTGTTTGCCGGGCTGACGGACATGGGGTACGGGCTTTCACGGCTATGCGAAGAGGGACGCGCCGCTTTCCTCGGCGATGATCGCCTCCTCCTCGGCCGCGACCGCCGCGTCCGCAGTTTCCCCAAGCCCGTCACCGCCCGCCGCGACCTGACGCCACCTGGCGGCGCACTGCGGGCCGCCCTCGCCCTGCGGCTCCAGCGGGTGCTCTACACGCGCCCGGTGCGCCGGCTGGGCCTGTGGCTCAGCGATCGCCGCCTGCCCGCGGCGACGCTCAATACCTACTTGCAGCGCCTCATCCCTCAGCCAAAGTATCCCCTCCACGAGCTTGCCGGGGGGCTGACCTACGGCCAGTCCAGCCCGCTCGGCCGTCTGCTGTGGGTCGAGCGCGACGATGCGCCGGCTACGGCCCTGGAGCAGATGCTCGACGAGGGCAACGGCGCGCTTGGCTTCCAACCCTTCCCCCTATTGCGCAGCGAGCTGGCCCACTGGGGCGGCCGCGACTGGGCGGCCGAGGAACGGGCCATCCTCGGCGCGGCGCTGTCCGGCTGTGAACAGATTGCCTGGCGGCCGAGCGAGCGCTGGTGGGAACCAATCGACCGGGCCATTCGCGCCGGGGCGGCCGGGGGCGCGCTGGTAACCAGCGCCCCGACCGTGGAACCCGCCTGACGGCGCTGGGCCACCCACATCGGGAGTTGACGCACCTATGGACTATCGCAAACCAGCCGTCTTCGGCGAAAACTGGTCCCCCAGTCGCTATCGGGTTCTGCCCCACTTCGCCGCTGAGCAGGAGGTATTGGCCCGGCCGGATATCCGGCGCATCCTGGAGATCGGCTGCGGCAACGGCTGGAACATGAGCCGTTTCGCCCAGGACGGCCACGAGGCCTTCGGCCTGGACATGGTGCCGGAGCGCGTGACTCTGGCGGCCGCCCACGGCCCGGCCATGCTGGGCGACGGCCTGCGGCTGCCCATCGGCGACGGCTGCCTGGATATGGTCTATATCCAGCATGTCCTGCACCACATCGGCGACGTGGAACGAGCGCTGGCCGAGGTGCGGCGGGTTCTGCGGCCGGGCGGCGTCCTGTTCCTCATCGAGACGGTCGAAGACAACCCGATCATCCACTGGGGCCGGCGGCTTTATCCCCAGTGGCGAGGCGACAAGATCAATGCCCTGTTCAGCTTCGCCGGGCTGGCCATGATGCTGAGCGACGCCGGCTTCCGCGTGTCACGAGCCGGGCAATACAGCATCCTCTTCTGGCTCTGGGAAGTGCTGCCCGACCGGTTCCCGGTCATGGAGAAGCTCACTCCGGCGGCCGTCCGCGTCGAGGAGGGCTTGCAGCGATTCGGCCGCCAGTTCAGCGCGCACTGCTACTTCGCGGCCACCAAGGAGGCGTGGCACTGACCGCGATGGGCGAGTTGACGCTGCGCCTGCGGGCCGCCGGCGACCGGCCGGCCATCCAGGGCGGTTTCATGGCTGCGGCGATGGTCGTCGCCGGCGGCTTCGACTATCTGGTCAACATCGTCGCCGGGCGACAGCTCGCGCCGGCGGAGTTCTTCATCTTCGTCACCGTCACGGCCCTACTGCAAGTCATGGTGCAGGCGACCAACGTCATCCGCAATGTCGTCGCCTACTACACCGCCGCGGCCACGGTCGGCGAGGAGGCCGCGGCCCGGGTCGGCAGCGTACTCGGCCGCAGTTGGCGCTGGGCGTGGCGTTGGGGCGTGGTGGCCACGGCGCTGCTGGCCGTGCTCAGCCCCTTGCTGGCGCGCTTTCTCCACATCCCCACGCCCTGGCCTCTCTGGGCGGCCAGCCTGGCCCTGTTGCTGCTCTTCCTGCGGCCGGTCACCGACGGCGCGCTACAGGGTACACAGCACTTCTTCGGTCTGGGCGCTGTGCAGATATTGCAATCGTCATTGCGCCTCCTCTTCGCCGTTGTCCTGCTGTGGCTGGGGGCGCAGGCGGCCGGGGCCGTGGTCGCCCTGCCATTGGCCAGCAGTGTCGCTCTGGTGCTGGCGCTGGTGCTGCTGCGGCCCTATTTTCGCGCGCCGCGGCCGGCCGGTCCGCCGGCGGCGATCAGCTGGCGCTACTCAGCTTATACGCTCCTCGGCCTGCTGGCCTTTGCCGTCATGGCCAACGCCGACGCCATTGTCGTCCGCCGTTTTTTCGGCGATGTCGCCGCCGAGGCCTACGCGCCGGTGATCACACTGGGCAAGATGAACCTGTTCATTCCCCTGGGCATCGGCCTGGTGCTCTTTCCCAAAGCCACACACCGGCGCGCTGCCGGGCGCGACCCGCGGCCGGTGCTGCTGCTGGCCCTGGCCGCGACGCTGTTGCCCGGCTTGCTGCTGACGGTTGTCTATGCGCTCTGGCCGGGGCGCATCGTCGCCCTCGTTTTCGGCCCCGCCTACACCGACCCCGGCTGGCTGCTGGCGCTCGTTGGCCTGGCGACGACGCTCTATGCCGGGGTCAACATCTGGCTCAATTACGCCCTGTCCCTGGAGCGGCGCGGCTATGTGCTCGCTCTGGTGGTCATCGTCGCCAGCCAGCTGGTGGCCATGATCCTGTTCCACGCCCGTCTGGAAAACATCGCCTGGGCCATGCTAATGGCGGGGCTGCTGGCCAATGTCACCGGAGCCGCCCGGCTATTGGGGCGGCCGGTCGCCGCCCCACCCTCGCCCTGAGACCAACCATCGACGCCACTCGCCTACGGAAACCCTCATGTCCAACCGCTACCTCACCAAGTCCGATTTCAAAGTCGCCCAGACCTGTCCGACCAAGCTCTATTACCGCAAGCTGGGCTACCCGACGCGCGAAGACGGCGACGAGTACCTGCAGGCGCTGGCCGAGAGCGGCTACCTCGTCGAGGCGCTGGCCCGCGCGCTCTTCCCCGACGGCCGCTGGGTCGGCTATCGCGATGATGTGGAATCGGCCGTCTGGGACACCATGACCGCGCTGGCGGCCGATCCCACGACACTGTTCGAAGCGACCTTCATCAGTGGCGCGCGCCTGGCCCGCGTCGATATCCTGATCAAGCGCGGGCGGACGCTGGAACTGATCGAGATCAAGTCCTGTGGTTTCGACCGTCAGACCAACGACGCGCGGCTGGCCGCGGGCCAACCCAACCTGTTCCACGCGCAAGGCTCGCCCGATGACCTGCGAATGACGTGGCGACCCTACATCGAAGACGCCGCCTTCCAGGTCAGCATCCTGCAAGACCTCTTTCCCGATGCGGACATCGTGCCCTACCTGCTCATGCCCGACACCAGCCGTCCGTGTTCCATCGACAAGCTTCACCACCAATTCGCGTTGCGTTCGCTGGACGCCCGGCTGGACGACGAGCAGCGCCCCACGGCCGACTACACCGGCGACACGCGCGCGTTGCGCCGGGGCCTGTTCCTGGCGCGTGTCGATGTCAGCCGCGAGGTGGCCCGTGTGCTGCCGGCCGTGCGGCAGGCGGCCGAGGCGTATGTGGCCGACCTGCGGCCGACGCTGCAGCGACGGCCGGGCACGCTGTCGATCGGCTGCCGCCAATGCGAGTACCGCGTGAGCGAGGGCGACCAGCGCGGTTTCCACGAATGCTGGGGCGATCGGGCCGACGTGAAGCCCCACATCCTCGACCTCTACCACGTCTCCGACCTGGGCGGGCGGCAGAAGCCGTTGGCCAACGAACTCATCGCCGCCGGCCGGGCCAGCCTGTTCGACATTCCAGAGCACCGCATCACCCGGCGCGACGGCACCCTGGGGGAAGTAGCCCAGCGCCAGCGCCGCCAGATCGCCGCCGCGCGACAGAACCGGGAGTGGCTGGCCGAGGACATGGGTGCGCGGCTGGCAGCGCTGCCCTACCCGCACTATTTCTTGGACTTCGAGACCTGCACGCCGGTCGTGCCGCGCTATCGCGGTATGCGGCCGTTCGAGGTCATCGCTTACCAGTGGGCTTGCCAGACGGTGGCCGCGCCCGACGCCGCGCCGCAACACAGCGAATGGCTCCAGCCGGCCGATAGCTATCCCAACAGCGCTTTCGCCGCTGCCCTGCGCCGGCAACTGGGCGACGAGGGCGCTATTCTGGTGTGGGGCAACCACGAGGGCACAGTGCTGAAAGCCATCTATCGCCAGATGGCTGAGCGGAGCGAGACGGACACGGAGATCTATACCTGGTTGGGGCGCACCCTGGAGGGCGGTCGTCTGGTAGACCTGTGCCAGTGGGCGCAGAAATATTACATCCACCCGCGCATGGACGGCAGCGCCTCGCTCAAGCAGGTTGCCGACGCCGTCTGGCAGAGCGACGACGCTGTGCGCGCCCGACTGCCACAGTATGCGCAGGTGGCGGCCGATGGCTGGGCCAGCCCCTACGCCACGCTGCCGCCCCTGCTGGTGGGCGAGCGAGCGGTGTCGGTCTCCGAGGGCACGGGGGCCACGCTGGCCTACTACAACATGATGGAGCGCGCCGCGGCCGGGGCCACGCTGGAGGCCGGGCGGTGGCGTCGGCTGTTGCTGCAATACTGCAAGCTGGATACGCTGGCGATGGTGATGGTCTGGTGGCGTTGGCGCGGCTTGGCGGCCGGCTAGGCGGCGGGGCAGAACGCGCGACGGCCGTCCACCGGCCTCAGACCCGCCGAGGCAGCCCGGGCACGACCGAAGACGGGGCCGTCATCTCTCGCAGCCAGCTTTGCAACAGTAGCCCATCGATCCACAATCCGTCGCCCGTGGCCGTGACAATGCCATAGTGCTTCAAGCGCCGAACGGCCGCGGCGACCTCCGTCTCGCTATAAGGCAGGCGGTCGAGCGATGTCTCCCGGGCCACCGCGGCCAGCGTGTCGCGCTCCACGTCGCTGAAGTTGCGCCACCACTGTTCGAAGTACGGCCCCATCTCCGAAACCAGCCGCGCCGTGACCTCGCGCTCGCTGCCGCTGCCCTTATCCAGCTTGTCGGTCAGCCAGATGGTGGCCGTCGCTTGTACGAAGAAGGGCAGCGAGCCGGCAATACGACGTACATAGGCCACATCCTCGTCCTCGGCAAGGATGCCCACGCGCCGCGCTGGCACCCGCACCAGATCATCCAACTCGGCCGGACTGAGACCGGATAGGTAGATCGCCGTCGGGTGGAAGATGTTGTAGAACGGCGACGTGACTGGCAGGCCGACGAAGGTTCCCAGCCGAAAGAGGTCCCAGTAGGAAGCCGTGACATAGCTCAACTCATAGTCCCAGACACTGGCCAGGGCGCGCAACTCGGTCATGAAGTCCGCGCCGAAGTCGGCCACACGCAATTGGTCGAACTCGTCCATCAGCAACACCACGCGCCGGCCGGCCAGATCGTAGAGCAGCGCTTCAATGCCGTAAGCGTCGGCGGGCGGCTCCTGGGGGGTGGCTTGTGGCATGAGCGCGGCCAGCAGGCGACGGCCGACGCGGGCGTAGAAATCGGCCGGCGTCTTGCAAGCCGAAACATCGACATAGATCATCAGATAGCGCTCGGTGTCACTCAGGTAGCCGCCCATGACCGCCGGGTGGGCGACGTGCTGCAAGTACGAGGTCTTACCCGCCCGACGTAGCCCCAGCACGCTGACGCACTGCGCCTGTGGCCCGGCTAAGAGGTCATAGAACTGGCGCGTCTGGACGGCGCGGCCGAAGAAGTCGGTCGGCAACCGCACGGGCGGCCCGACGATGTAGGGCGTCCTCACGGCGTTGTCCCCGCTGCAATGCTGTCTAACCGCGTCCACCCCAGACCGTGAGGCTCAGCGGCGGCCTCGTCAATGGCCCACTGGACATCCGCGACGCGGATAGCGTCATGACGACGCTGGTTGTGGCGCAGGCCCACGAGCCGGTGGCAGATCGACTGGATGGCGAAGGGCCGGCCGCCGGTCTGTCGCCAGATGCGCTCAACAGCGTCGTCGTCGAAGGCCAACTCACCGGCCACCGGGGCGCGGATGAGGGTCGTCGCGGCCGCGAAGTCGAGCGGCCCCAACTCGTGGCGGGCGGTCAGGTCGATGAGCGGCCGCCAGTAGTCGTCCAGCAGGCCATAGCTGCCGCAGAGGACGACGGCCAGACGCGCCCGATGCTGCACCTGCGAACGCAGAAACGGCATAATGGTCTCGTCGAGCAGGCCGGCGTCGATGCCGGCGCGCATCTGCTCCAGTTCATCGACGGCCAGCAGGATGAGATCGCCCGCAGGCAGGTGATCTTCCAGATGATCGAGGGCACGGTCGAAGGCGGCATAGGGCGAATTGTCGCCGGCGCGGCTCCTGGGCATGGCCCGCGTGGGCTGGTGCTGAGCAACCTGGCGGTAGATGTCGCGGGCAAAACGGCGCAGCCACTCGTCGGTGCGGCATCCGGCCAGGCGCTGCAAATCGACGTAGACGGGCAGTAGCCGCCGCGCCCGGCCGCCGCGCAACCGCCGGCCACGTTCCCCCTCGACGAGTTGATACAACGTCGAAGTCTTGCCGATACGGCGCTCGCCATAGAGCAAAAGGGCGTTGGGCGGCCCGTCCACGCTCAGATTTTCGGCCAGCCAGGCGAAAACATCTTCGCGGCCGACAAACAGCGCCGCCGACGCGCCAGCCAGGGGGCGGCCGACCACATAGGGATTCACCGGGTCACTGGCACATTCAGGCGTCGCGCTGTCGCTTGTGCTGCTCACATGTATCCGTCATCGGCCGTGTCACCCACCACGACAGGCTGCAGCGTGGCGCGACAGGGCGCGGGCTAAGGTCGCCGCAGGCGCGAACCGATCTCAATTGTAGGTACTACGCTTCAGGTACAACGCCGATCGTGGTCGACCGGGCTGATGGAGACATTATAGGTAAGTAGTCCTAGCAACGCAAGTGAATTGCCCGTCGCCACGAGAGGGGAACACATGAATCCGGGCGGCGCGCCGCATGCGTCGCCCGGCGCTATCCGCGTCGCGGCTGGGCCAACAGCCGGTCGTAGAGGCCGGCCAGCTGCCGCGCGGCCGCCCGCCAGGTGAAGCGCGCGGCCTGGCCCGCCCCGGCGGCCAGCAGCCGCTGCCGCGCCGCCGTGTCCGTCAACAGGCGCAACATGGCCGCCGACCAGGCCGCTTCGTCCCCCGGCGGGAGCAGCAGCGCCGCCGGCTCGCCGCCGGTCGCGGCCACTTCGGGCAGACTGGAGGCGTCGGAACTGATGACCGGCACGCCGCAGGCCATCGCCTCCAGCAGCGGCAGGCCAAAGCCCTCGTAAAGGCTGGGAAAGACGAACAGATCGGCCGCCGAGTAGAGCGCGGGCAGGTCGGCATCCTCGACGAAGCCAGGCATCATCACACGCTCGCTCAGTCCCTGCCGGGCGATCTCCGCCTCCAGTCCCTCCGTCAGCCAGCCGCGCCCACCGACGATCACCAGCGTGTGCGGTTGGGTCGCGGCCACGGCGCGGAAAGCGCGCACAAGCAGCGCGTAGTTCTTGCGCGGCTGAACCGTGCCCACAGCCAGCACATACGGGCGCTCCCCCAGGCCATAGCGCGCCCGCACCGCCGCCAGGGCGGCCGGCGGCGTCACCGGGCGAAACCGCGCGTTGACGCCGCTGTAGAGCACCGTCACCTTGTCGCCGGGCACGTTCCATAAGGCGGCCAGGTCGCGCCGGGTGGCCTCGGAATCGGCCAGAATGTGGTCGGCGCGGGCCACCGAGCGGGGCACAACGCGGTTGAGATAAGCGACCAGCTGGGCCGGGAAGGTCGCCGGATAGCGGATAAATGACAGGTCGTGGACGGTCAACAACGTCGGAATGCGACCGCCGACGGGTGGCAAAACAAAGTCGGGCGAGTGGAACAGGTCGAGCGGTCCGGTGAAGAGTTGCACCGGCAAGGGGATGCGGGCGCGGTGCCACAGCCGGTAAAGCCAGCGCTCATCGAGCGGCGCGGGCCGGTGGCTGACATGGGGCGCGACGGGCAGCGAGTCCGGCACGGGCAGCGTCGCCGGCGGCCGCGCTGAAAAGAGCGTATAGCGGTTGCCGGGCGCTTCGACCACCAGCGCCTGGACGAGTTCGCGCGTGTAACGGCCGATGCCACCGCCCTGGGTCAGCGCCGCGGTGGCGTCAATGCCGATGACGTGACCGCCATCACTTGACGTCGTTGTAGGTCCAGTGCCGGTTGGCAAAGAAGTTCCAGAACAAGACGACGATGACGGCGATCATCAACGACAGGTTATCGGCCAGACGGGTTGTATATGCCTGCAACGGGCCGATACCGCTGACGAGCGACCGGAACAGCGGCGTCATGAAGAAAACGATGGGGATACGGATCAGCACGCCGATGAGGCTGACCACGAAGAACATCGTGAATTGTCGCCGCCGCGAACGCGAACGCGAGTCGGGGTAGGTCCAATGGCGATTCCAATAGTAGTTGCTGCACACCGCGGCCACAAATGAGATGGTCGAGGCAATGGACGGGCCGAGGTGGGTGATAAAGCCAACGCCGAAGCCCATACCCGTCAACAGATTATAGATCCACTGTCCGGGCAACACCGCGTGGTTGATCGGGTTCAACAACAGGTTGAAGAAGCCGAAGTCGACGATAAAGCCTACACCGCCGACGACCAGGAATTTGACGAAGCGCTTGGCTTCTCTGGGCTTGACGCCCAGACGGGTTGATACATGTTCCAGTGTCGTGATCATCCTTGACATCTCTAGCCAATCTCATCCGGGAGCAAACCGGCCGAAGGCGCAACAGGTGGATTAACGTTACGAAGCGTCGTTGCGCCCCCCCAAGCGGGCGAGGCCAGCAGCTGCAACACGGCCAGCATCACGCCCAGGTGAACGTAAATGTTATTCACATATAGTTTATCCACGAGATGGTGGACTGCCAATGCCGCCCAGGCCGCCAAAAAGCCTACGGCCACCCCGCGTTCGGGCCACGCCAACCGCCGCGCCGTCCGCGCTGTCTGCCAGGCGACGGCCAGCCAGAAGACCACATAGGCCAGCAGCCCCGGCAGGCCCACCTCGGCCAGCAAGTTAAGGTAGTAGTTATGCGCGTGCCCCAGGGCATCGGGCCAATTGATAAGCGCATAGGCAGGGTAAGCGGCCTCATAGTTGCCGAAGCCCACGCCCGTCCACAAGTGATCGCCGGCCATGTTGACGGCTGCTTGCCAGTGGGCCAACCGCTCAAGGACCGCGAAATTCTCGCTGGTGATGTCCACACCACGCATGTCGCCCAGCGTGAACTGCCCGGCAAAGCCGCCCAGCCGGTCGGCAACGGACAGCGCCGGGCCAAAACCCGTGGCCACGCCCAGCAACAAACCGCCACCGACAACGGCCGCAGCCAGCAACGCCAGGACAAGGCCGGCCAACGGCCGCCGCGTGCTGAACAGCGCCAGCACGCCCGCGCCCGCCAGAAAGCCCAGCCACGCCCCGCGGCTCCACGAGAAGACCACCGCCAGCGTCGCCGCCACCGCGCACAGGCCAACAAAAGCCAGCCACAGCCGGCCCGACCAGACGCGCAAGGGGCTGTCTGGCCTACGGAAGCTGACCAGCAGTCCGATGACCAGGCCGATAGCCGGCAGCGCCGTCAGGTTCATATAGCCGCCGAAGGGATTGGGCTGCTCAAAGGTGCCATAGGCGCGGTAGAAGCGGCCAAGGACGAGAAAGTGCTCCGGCCCATCGCCGCGCAGGCCAAACTGCCAGATGCCGATGAGCGCTTGCGATAGGCCGGCCAGGAGCAAAAGAGGCAACAGGACGCGCGCGACGGCAACAGGCCCGCGCGGCCCGCGCGTCGCGTTGGCGGCCAGATCGACAACCAGCCAGACGACGAGAGCCATCTGCAACCACTTCGCCAGTTCGATCAGCCCCAAAGCGACCGATGGCGCGTCGAGCAGCGACACGACCGCCACCAGCATAAAAAGCAGCCAAGGTAGGTTCAGCGGTGTGAAGGGCAAGACAAGACGACGGCGGGCCAGACAGGAACCCAGCCAGGCCGCCACAGTCAGGGCGAGGGCCAGCTGGCCGGCGTCCAGCAGGCTGCTGCCCAGAACGACATTCTGCAACGCCCCCCACGGGCCAAGTAGCAGCGCCAGGCCCAGACCCACCAGCGGCTGGATGAGCGTCAGGACGACGACAGCCGTGCCAAACACCAGCGCCACAGCCAGCGGCAGCGGCAACCGGGCGATGAGCAGTGCGACCACAACGGCCACGGCGCTCAGGCCGGCCCGCAGCGCCGGCGGTCGGTCGGCAAGCGATAACTGGCGGATGCTGGTGATCAAACGCGTTGCCGGAAATAGGCGATCGTCTCGGCCAGGCCCTCATCGACCGGCACACGCGGCTCCCAGTCCAGCAGCGCGCGCGCGCGGGTGATGTCGGGCCGGCGCACCTGTGGATCATCGACGAAGCGATTGTCGGCCGGCTCGACACAGATGATCGGCGACCGGCTGCCCGACAGCCGCACGATACGCTCGGCCAGGTCCTGCACGCTGATCTCCGTGTGCGGGTTGCCGATATTGACCGGCTGGCTCTCGTCGGAATGCAGCAGGCGGTAGATGCCCTCGACCAGGTCGGAGTAGTACTGGAAGGCGCGCGTCTGGACGCCCCGGCCATAGACCGTCAGCGGTTGGTCAGTCAGGGCCTGGTAGATGAAGTTGGGCACAACGCGGCCGTCGTTCAGCCTCATGCGCGGGCCGTAGGTGTTGAAGATGCGTACAATGCGCGTCTCCAGCCCATGATAGCGGTGGTAGGCCATGGTCATGGCCTCGGCGAAGCGCTTGGCCTCGTCGTAGACGCCGCGCGGGCCGATGGGGTTAACGTTGCCCCAGTAGCTCTCCGGCTGCGGATTCACCTGCGGGTCGCCATAGACCTCAGAGGTGGAGGCCAGCAGGAAGCGCGCGCCCTTGTGTTTGGCCAGGCCAAGCGTGTTATGCGTGCCCAGGGAGCCAACTTTGAGCGTGGGGATGGGATGCTCCAGGTAGTCGTTGGGGCTGGCCGGCGAGGCGAAGTGCAGCACGGCATCGAGCGGGCCATCGACATAGATGTAGTTGCTGACGTTGTGCTTGATGAAGCTGAACCGCTCATGGCCAAATAGATGGGCGATGTTGTCCATGTTGCCGGTAATCAGGTTGTCCATGCCGACGACGGTATGCCCTTCGGCAATGAACCGGTCGCACAGATGGGACCCCAGGAAGCCGGCCGCGCCGGTGATGAGTACACGCATGTCATTCTCCAGTAAATGGGCCACGAGGGCGATAAGGATACGGTCGCCATCAGGCGACAAGGTCGATCTCAAGCGACGATTTTACCCGCGGTCGGGCGAGCCGGCGAATCCCATCCGGGGCTTTCTTCGTATTCGCCCCCGTCGTCGTCTATAATCCTGTCTCATGATAGAAGCAAGCAACCCTGCCGCGGCCGACGTGGACCTCCACGAACGGCGTAAGGCCGACGCGGCCGCCGCCCAGCCCGACAGCGATATCCACGAACGGCGTAAGGCCGACGCGGCCGCCCAGCCCGACAGCGATATCCACGAACGGCGTAAGGCCGACGCGGCCGCCGCCCAGCCCGACAGCGATATCCACGAACGGCGTAAGGCCGACGCGGCCGCCGCCCAGCCCGACAGCGATATCCACGAACGGCGTAAGGCCGACCATATCCGCATCAACCTCGAAGAAGACGTCGCCTTCAAAGCCCTGACGACCGGCCTGGAAGCGTACTTCTTCATGCATCGCGCCCTGCCCGAGCTGGACCTGGCCGCCGTGGACACCGGCGTGGAGGTATTGGGTAAGCGCCAGCGCACGCCGCTACTCATCTCGTCCATGACCGGTGGCACGGCCCGCGCCCAGGCCATCAACCGCGAGCTGGCCGCCGGGGCACAGGCAGCCGGCATGGCGATGGGCCTCGGCTCCATGCGCGCGGCCATCGAAGACCCCTCGCTGGCAGCCACCTACCAGGTGCGCGACGTGGCTCCCGACATCCTGCTCTTCGCTAATCTCGGCGCGGTGCAGCTCAACTACCGCTACGGCATCGACCAGTGCCACCGCGCCGTCGATATGATCCAGGCCGATGCGCTGATCCTGCACTTCAACGCCCTGCAAGAGGCCGTCCAGCCCGAAGGCGACGGCAACTTCGCCGGGCTGTTGGCCAAGGTCGAGGCCATCTGCCGGGCGCTGCCCGTGCCGGTCGTGGCCAAGGAGGTCGGCTGGGGCTTCGCCGCCGAGGACGCGCGCCGTCTGGCCGAAGCCGGCGTGGCCGCTATTGATGTTGCCGGCGCGGGTGGCACGTCGTGGAGCCAGGTGGAGATGCACCGCGCGCCGACAGCCCGCCACGCGCGCGTCGCCGGGGCTTTCCTCGACTGGGGTATCCCCACGGCCGTGTCGCTGCGCTATTGCCGCCAGGCCGCGCCCGACCTGCCCCTCTTCGCCAGCGGCGGCATCAAAGACGGCATTGACGTGGCTAAGTGCGTTGCCCTGGGCGCGTCACTTGTGGGGCTGGCGGGCGAATTCCTGCGCGCGGCTGACGGCGACGGCGCGGCCGGCGTCGTCGAACTGGCCGAGACCCTTGTTGAAGAGCTGCGGGTGGCCATGTTCTGCGCCGGCGCGGGCGATATCGCCGCGCTGTGGCAGACGCCCCTCCATACGCACTTCTAGCCGCTACGGCACAGATCCAAAAAGACTGAGATGATGACCACAGACCTGGAACGCATGAGCGCCAACTTCCTGCCGGCGGTTGAGGCCGAGATGCGCGCTGTTCTGCGCGCCGATGGCGCGGGCAACCCCGACCCCTTCTACGGGATGATTCACTACCATATGGGCTGGGCCGACGAAGCGCTGCGGCCGGCCGGCGGCAACAGCGGCAAGCGCATCCGCCCCATCCTTTGCCTGTTGGCCTGCGCCGCCGCTGGCGGCGACTGGCAGCAGGCTCTGCCCGCGGCCGCCGCCATTGAGATCGTCCATAACTTCTCTCTCGTCCACGATGACATCGAAGACCAAAGCCCGACCCGTCGCGGCCGGCGCACCCTCTGGACTCTGCAAGGCGAGGCGCAGGCCATCAATACCGGCGATGCCATGTTCGCCCTGGCGCATGTGGCGCTAAGCCGGCTGGTCGAGCGCGGCGTGGCCGCCGAGGTCGTCGTGCGCGCCCTGCGGCGCTTCGACGAGACTTGCGTCGCCCTGACCCACGGCCAATATACAGACATGTCGTTTGAGACGCAGGCGCAGGTGACGGTGGACGAATATGTGACCATGATCACCGGCAAAACGGCCGTGCTACTGGCTAACGCGGCCGAGTTGGGCGCGCTGGTGGCCGGGGCCGGCGCCGAGCGCGTGGCCCACTTTGCCGACTTCGGACTAAACCTGGGTCTGGCCTTCCAGGCGCAAGATGACCTGTTAGGCATCTGGGGCGATGAGCAGTTGATCGGCAAGTCGGTTAGCACCGACATCGCCACGCGCAAGAAGACGCTGCCGGTGCTCTATGGACTGGAACGCAGTGCGGCTCTGCGGGCCTTGTACGCGGATGACGCCATCGACGCAGCCGATTTCGTCGGCCGGGTCGTGGCTCTACTCGACCACATCGGCGCGCAGACCTATACGGCCGAGTGCGCCGCTCATTACACCGACAAGGCCCTCATCCACCTGGCGGCGGCGCAACCCCAGGAACCGGCCGCGGCGGCCCTCTACCAGCTCACCGACATGCTCCTGCGCCGCGATTCTTAGCTCGCTAGGCCCCAGCCCGCCCCACAGGAACGAAAAAAGACCGGTCGGCAGATAACCGACCGGTCTCTTGTTTAGCATTCGGCTACGACCAGCGGGATGCTAGTCGCCCGGTTCTTCCCAGTCTTCCTCATCGACCGTTTCGATCTCGATGGCCCCTCGCTCGTCCTCGTCCTCGTCGTCGTCAACCCAGGTTTCCTCTTCATCCCAGATGCTTTCGCTTTCCTCGGCATCCTCGAAATCGGTCACCAGGGCCAGACGAGAGGCGTCGGCCGCGGCCGCGGCGATAGCGGCCAGGATCTCGTCGTCGGTGTCGTCGTCAATCAGGGCGCTGCTCGTCAGACGCCCAATCCCGGTATCCCCCTCGAAGAGGAGGCCTTCCGACAACCCCTCGGTTTCTTCCTTGCCAACGCGGAAGCCCGTGCCGGCCGGGATGAGCTTGCCAATGATGACATTCTCCTTCAGGCCGATGAGACGGTCTTCCTTGCCGGCAATGGCCGCGCCCGCCAACACCTTGATCGTATGCTGGAAGGAGCTGGCCGACAGGAAACTGTCGGTGTTAAGCGACGCCTTGGTGATGCCCAACAGCACCGGCTCGGCCTGTGCGGGCTGGCCGCCTTCGGCAATGACTTCCTCGTTCTTCTCCTGGAAGGCGGGCGCTTCGACCAGATCACCGGGCAGCATGTCGGTGTCACCGGAATCGGTAACCGACACCTTGCTCAGCATCTTGCGAATGATGACCTCGAAGTGCTTGTCATGGATGTTCTGACCTTGCGGCCGGTAGACCTGCTGCACTTCGCGCAATAGGTACTGCGTCACGGCGTCGCGCCCCAGAATCTCCAAAATGCGGTGCGGGTTGCGCGAGCCTTCGGTCAACTGGTCGCCGGCGCTGACGCGCTGGCCGTCACTGATGAGCAGGCGTACACCGGCAGAGATCTCGTAATCACGCTCTTCGCGGCTTTCCCAGGTGACGCGCAGGCCGTTCTCATCGATGGTAACGCGACCCGGATGGCGGGCATGGATGATCTCGTCGCCGCTCTCGGCCAGCGTCTCGCCCACAGCCACTTCCTGGTTGTTCTCCACCAGCACCGACCAGCCGGCCGGTACCTCATAAACGTCATCGACCAGCTTGCTGTCGGTGATGAACACATGGCGGACATTGTCAATGATGCGAACATTGGCGACGCCGCCGATCTCGGTCATGACCGCCTCGCCCTTGGGCCGCTGGCGTGCCTCGAACAGCTCTTCGACGCGCGGCAGACCCTGGGTGATGTCGCCACCGGCCGACGCCGTGCCGCCGGTGTGGAAGGTACGCAGTGTCAGCTGCGTGCCCGGCTCGCCGATGGACTGGGCGGCGACAATGCCGACAGCCACGCCGAGGTCAACCGGCTTGCCACGCGCCAGGTCGGTGCCATAGCACTTGCGGCAGATGCCCAACCGCAGTTCGCAAGTCATCGGCGAGAAGACATAGACCTCTTCGACGCCCAATGCGTCCACGGCTTCGATAATCTCGCCAGTGAAGTACTCGTCCCGGGCGACGACGATCTCGCCCGTCGCCGGGTTGGTGATCGTCTCCGCCGCCACGCGGCCGATGAGGCGTTCGCCCAGCGTCTGCTTGCCGAAGTTATCGACGCGGCGAACGTAGATACCCTTATTCGTGCCGCAGTCCTCTTCCATGATGATGATGTCCTGGGCAACGTCCACCAGACGGCGGGTCAGGTAGCCGGCGTCGGCCGTGCGCAGGGCAGTATCGGCCAGACCCTTGCGCGCGCCGTGGGTGGAGATGAAGTACTCCAGCGCATCCAGGCCCTGGCGGAAGTTGGACTGAATCGGCACGGGGATGATGCGCCCTTGCGGGTCGGCCATCAGGCCGCGCATGCCAGCCAACTGTGTGATCGGGCCAAAACCGCCCTTGCCCGCGCCCGACAGGGACATCAGCGCCAACGGGCCATTGGGGTCGAGCGCCTTTTTGACTGCATCGGCGATGTAGTCCTTGGCGTCATTCCACTGCTCGATGGTGCGCTGGTACTGCTCCTCTTCGGTCAACAGGCCACGGCGGAACTGGCGGTCGATTTCGTCCACACGCTTGCGGGCGTTATCGATGATCTGTTCGCGTTCCTCCGGGATGGTCAGATCGGACACCGCCACCGTGGTGCCCGACACCGTGGCGAAGCGGAAGCCGATGTCCTTGATGGCATCGACCATTTGGATGGTCGCCTTGTCGCCCAGCACCTGATGGACGCGGTTGATGAGCGCGTTGACGCCACCTTTGTCCAGCAAGCGGTTGACAAAGCGGGCCTGCTCCGGCAGGGCCAGGTTAAACAGCACCCGGCCGGGCGATGTCTCGATCAGGCGCGTCACCGGCCCGTCGTCGGTGTAACGGATGGCGTCGTCGTCCTTCCAGTAGGTCGGCGTCAGGACCTTGATCTTGGCGTGGATATCGAGATAGTCCAGGTCATAGGCCATCTCGACCTCTTCCAGGCTACTGAAGACACGCCCTTCGCCCTTCATGCCATCGCGCATGTTGGTGATGTAGTAGACGCCCAGGACCATGTCCTTGGACGGGCCGACGATCGGCTGGCCGTCGGCCGGCTTCAACAGGTTGTGCGTGGCCATCATCATGCCGATAGCCTCGGCAACTGCCTTGTCCGACAGCGGCACATGGACGGCCATCTGGTCGCCGTCAAAGTCGGCATTAAAGGCGGCACAGACCAACGGATGCAGTTGGATGGCCTTGCCCTCGACCAGCTTGGGCATGAACGCCTGGATGCCCAGGCGATGCAGCGTCGGCGCGCGGTTGAGCAGAATGGGCCGGCCCTGGATCACTTCCTCCAGTACCTCCCAGACCTCCGGCGGCTGGCGCTCCATGAAGCGCTTGGCGCCCTTCACGTTGCTGGCGTAGCCGTAGGCAACCAGCTTACTGATGACGAAGGGCCGGAACAGCTCCAGGGCCATCGTCTTGGGCAGACCGCACTCGCCCATCTTCAGTTTCGGGCCGACGACGATGACCGAACGGCCGGAGTAATCGACGCGCTTACCGAGCAGGTTGCGGCGGAAGCGCCCCTTCTTGCCCTTCAGCATATCCGACAGCGACTTCAATTCGCGCCGGCCGCGACGGCTAAGCGCCTTACCGCGCTGGCTGTTGTCGATCAGGCTATCGACGGCCTCCTGCAACATGCGCTTCTCATTGCGAACGATGACGTCCGGCGCGCCCAGTTCTAGCAGGCGCTTGAGGCGGTTGTTGCGGTTGATGACGCGGCGGTAGAGGTCGTTCAGGTCAGACGTGGCAAAGCGGCCGCCGTCCAGCTGCACCATCGGCCGCAGGTCGGGCGGAATTACGGGCAGAACAGTCAGGATCATCCACTCGGGCCGGTTGCCGCTGGCGCGTAGCGCCTCGACGACCTGCAGGCGCTTCGTCGCCCGCTTGGCCGCCTGCTTAGAGCGGCTGGTGCGAACTTCGCGCCACAAGTCACGGGACAGCTTGTCCAGGTCCATGCCCTTGAGAATGTCGTGGAACGCCTCAGCGCCCATGCCGGCGCGGAAGACATTGCCGAACTTGCTCTTGCGCTCGCGGTAGTCGTTCTCGTTGAGGAACGTCATGACCGACAGCGCTTCCAGCTGGTCGCGGTTGGCCTGGGCTTGCTGGCGCAGACGGATCATCTTCTGGTCCATGCGCTCGCGCAGCCCTTCCCCGGCCACATCCATCTCGCTGTGTAGTTCCTCGATCTCGCGCCCCAGGTCTTGCAGGGTGCGCTGCTGGTCTTCCTCGGCCAGGCGCTGGATGGTCTCCAGTTGCTCCTTGGTCATGCTGCTGACGAGGACGGTGTGTTCGCGGCCAACGATCTCGCCCTTCTGGACGATGAGTTCGCCGGCCAGGATGATATCTTCCGAGGCGGCCGAGCCTTTCAAGTTCGCCAGCCGCTGCTCGATATGCTTGGCCTCTTGCACCAGTTCATCGCTGCGAGCGCTCAAGCGGTCGTCGAAGGTGCGGTGCAGCTCATCGCGCTGGGCCTCCAGTTCGGCCAGCCGCGTGGCGGCCTCGCCGGTGGTTTCCTGCAACTGGTCGCGCAGCTTGCCGTCGAGCTGGCTCTCAGCTTCCACAAGCTCTTCGTCCAGCCGCTTCAGGGCGCGCTGGCGCGACTCCTCATCAACCTGGGTGATGACGTATTGCGCGAAGTAGAGCACACGGTCGAGGTTGCGACGGGAAATATTGAGCAGCAGCCCCATGTAGCTGGGCACGCGGCGCGTATACCATACATGCGCCACCGGCGCGGCCAACTCAATATGGCCAAGCCGCTCGCGCCGAACCGAAGAGCGGGTGATCTCCACGCCGCACTTGTCACAGACGATGCCCTTGTAACGGACGTTCTTGTACTTGCCGCAATAGCATTGCCAGTCGCGCGTCGGGCCGAAGATGGCCTCACAGAACAGGCCGTCCTTCTCCGGGCGCAGCCGGCGATAATTGATCGTCTCCGGCTTGGTCACCTCACCATATGACCAGGAGCGAATCTGCTCCGGCGACGCCAGACTGACGCGAAGCGAGCGGAAATCCGTTGTCTCCACTATTGACCTCCCAAAAACACTAAGGCCCCTACCCTTCCGGAAGAGACTACTGGAAGAATTTGCGTTGAGGATTGCGGTTGATACAGGGTGCTAAACGCGCAAAAGAGCGTTTGGCGTAGGGCCAACGCTCTCAGTAATAGCGCATTCATTCGCTGAATAACTTCGGCAATTATATCGGGCTTCGTCAATATGTCAACCACATCCCCATTAGAAATGCGTTAATACGCGATCCAAGATTATATCATGGCCGGCCAAAAACGCAAGAGATATGAACGAGGACTTTCCGTCACGCAGCAACAACCTGCCGCTGGCTATTCTATCTCATCGGGCGTCCCGCCATAGATATCGTAGTTTCGCCATCTATTGACAGCGAACAAGTGTTCGTGTTATACTGCCCTCAGAACAAATGAGCGGTTTCCCACGCGCGGCAGTGACGCCGCTGGTGATGGTTGCAGGAGTTGTATTGATGAATGAAAAACCACTATCCAAACGGCAGCAGAACATCCTCCAGTTCACGCGTGGTTATATGGAGGAAAACGGCCGCCCGCCCACTATCCGCGAGATCGGCAAGGCCGTCGGTATTAACTCCACTTCCGTGGTGAACTACAACCTCGGCAAGCTGGAGGAAAAGGGCTTCCTCAGCCGCGACCACGATGTCTCGCGCGGCCTGCGCCTGACAGACAAGGCCGCCGAGGTCGTCAACGGCGTCGGTCAGGCCCTCGGCCAGGCTGTCGGAACGTTGCGCACCGTGGCCGGACAGGCTTTCGTCCGTGTCCCCGTCTGGGGCGACATCGGCGCCAGCGCCTCGCCCCTGCCGACCTTCAACGACTTTGACTTCCTGGCCCGCGACGAGGAGAACGATGTTGTCGTTCCCGTGGATATGCTCAAGGTGAAGTCGGAGCAACTCTACGCGCTGCGCGTGCGCGGCGACTCGATGATCGACGCGATGGTCAATGACGGCGACACGGTCATCATGCAGCCGCAATACGAAGCCCGCAATGGCGAAATGGTGGCCGTCTACCTGAGGAACGATACCTCGGCCACGCTCAAGCGCTTCTATGCCGAAGACGGCCGCGTGCGCTTACAGCCGGCCAACCCCACGCTGAAGCCAATCTACGTCGATCCTGAGGAAGTGCGCATCCAGGGCAAAGTCGTGCTCGTCATTCGCCAGCCCAACTAGGGCTTCTAACGCCCCTATCTTGGAGCGGTCAGGTGACCGCTCTTTTTCCGGCTACTAGATAGAACAGATGTTCTTTTTCGGTGTGAAAAGATGAGCCGCGAACCACTGGCCGATAGGCGATTGCGTCATCAGTTGAGCATCCAGGTGCAGCAGATCACCCGTGTGCTGAATCACCACCACGTCCCGGCCTCGGTCGACGGGGGTGTCGTGCGGCCACAGACGATCAGCTTCGACATCCAGGCGCAGCTGGCCGCCGGCCTGGAGCGGGCGCGCGGGCTGAAAGACGACCTCATCAACGCCCTCGGTGTCGGCGATGTGACCGTCATGCGCGAAGAGGGCCAGTGGCGGCTGCGTGTGGGCCGGCCCGACGACGCGCCCGTGCCGCTGCTACGGTTGCTGGCGTCGCTGCCCAACCTGCCGCCAATGACGGCCGCCGCGGGCATATCCGACGGCAACCAGCCCGTCCTCCTGCGCTTCGGCGCCAATCGCATCAAGAACGTGCTCATCGCCGGCGAGCCGGGCGCGGGCAAGACAACCCTACTGCGCTCCATCGCCGTCGGTCTGGCGCTGACAAACCGGCAGTCGGCGCTCCAGTTGCTGGTGCTCGACCCGCGCGGCCTGGACAACACGCCGGCCGGCGCGCCCCACCCCCTGCGCCCGCTAAGCTACTTGCCCCATATCCTGACCGACCCGACCGGCTCGGTCGAAGCCTGCGCCAGCATCATCCACTTTCTGGCCGAGGAGATGGAGTACCGGCGACGGGAGCGCGTGCAATGGCCGCGCATTGTCGCCCTCATCGATCATGTTGTCACTCTGGTCGACGAGGCCGGCCGCGCGACACAGCACGACCTTTTGCGTCTGATCCAGTACGGCGCGACGGCTGGCATCCATCTGGTCATGGCTACCGACCAGGCCGAAGCACCGTTTCTGATGGATAGGACGTTGCGCGTGGGCGTCTCGGCGCGGCTGGTTGGCCGCCTGAGCGACGCCGCCGCGGCGCGCAAAGTCGCCGGCATGGCGCTCGATGGCGCACCCACTCTCGACGGCCGGGGCGACTTCCTGGCTGTCGTCGGCAGTGAGGTCACCTACTTCCAGGCCGCCTACATCGGCGACTACGACCTGCACATGGAGTTGAGCAAGATGGCGGCGGCCCGGCCACGGCTGCTGGCCCAACCGTATTCGCCGCGGCTGCGGCTTGAGCCGGAGGCGGATGCCCAATCCAAAACCTTTCGTTGGCACGATGGCGTCGTTGACTTGAGCGATGACGCCGACGCCAACCCAAAGGACGAGTGAACAACAGCAGAGGTGTAAGCATGAAGACGGGAATGTTATGGCTAGACGCAGACGCGCGGCGCACGTTGGAGGAGAAAGTCCAGCGAGCGGTGGATTATTATCGCCAAAAATACGGCGCGACGCCCGACCTGTGCCTGGTCAATACGAGCACGTTCAACGAGGAAGAACTGAACATTGGCGCGGTGAAGGTGCAACGCACGCGCACCGTCTTGCCCCACCACTTTTGGGTCGGCCTGAGCGCCAGCTAGCCTAGCACGCGCGCCGCCTCGACCTTATGACTGTTTTCGACCGGGAAACTATGCTACCATTGGCCGATGGATTTGTGGCAGGAGTTTCACGGCCCCAACGCAGCTTACATCCTTGACCTCTACGACCGCTATCGACAGAATCCCGATAGCGTCGATCCCAACACCCGAGCATTCTTTCAGGAATGGCAGCCGGACGGCGCGTTTTCGCCCGCTCCGGCTGTTATTGCTGCCGGCCCGGCCGGCCCATCGGCCGAGAAGATCATGGGCGCCGTCAATCTGGCCAAGGCTATTCGCGGATATGGCCATCTGGCCGCCCATGTCGATCCACTTGGTCTAGCCGACCCACCCAGCGACCCGGCCCTTCACCCCGGCGCTTACGGCCTGACGCCGGAGGACCTGCGCGAGCTGCCGGCGGCGTTGGTCGGCGGACCGGCGGCCGTGGACGCGGCCAATGCCCTGGAGGCCATCGCCCAGTTACGCCGCATCTACTCCACCACCATCGGCTACGACTACGACCACATTCGCCTGCCCGAAGAACGCGACTGGCTGCGCCAGGCAGCCGAAAGCCGGCGCTTCCGCCCGCCCAACGACCCGCTTGACCCCCGCCGCCTGCTGGACATGCTGACGCGCGTGGAGGCATTCGAGCACTTTGCCCATCGCATCTTTCCCGGCAAGACACGCTTCTCCATCGAGGGGCTAGACATGATGGTGCCCATGCTCGACGCCATGTTAAACGAGGCGGCCGAGGCGCGCATATACACCATCCTCATCGGCATGGCCCACCGCGGCCGGCTCAATGTGCTGGCCCACGTTTTAAACAAGCCCTATGCCGAAATCCTGAAGGAGTTTCACGACACGGCCATCGAAGACCACCCCGTGCGCGAGTACCTCGGCTGGACGGGCGACGTGAAGTACCATGCCGGGGCCAGCCGGGCGCTGGCCAACGGCAACCTGGTCAACCTGGTCGTGAAGATGGCTCCCAACCCCAGCCATCTCGAACACGTCAATCCGGTCGTCGTCGGCATGGCACGGGCCGCCGGTTCACGGGCCGACCGGCCCGGCCGTCTCTACTTCGACTCGCACGTCGTCCTGCCGGTACTCATCCACGGCGACGCCGCTTTCTCCGGCCAGGGCATCGTCGCCGAGACGCTGAACTTGCAGCGTCTGCGCGGCTATCGCGTCGGCGGCACGCTCCATCTGATCGCCAACAATCAGATTGGCTTCACGACATCGCAGTGGGAAGGTCGCAGCACCCTCTACGCCAGCGACCTGGCCAAGGGCTTCAAGGTGCCCATCGTCCACGTCAACGCCGACGACCCCGAGGCGTGCATCGAGGTGGCGCGGCTGGCCTGCGCCTACCGGCAGAAGTTCTCCACCGACTTCGTCATCGACCTGGTCGGCTATCGACGCTACGGGCACAACGAGGGCGACGAGCCACGCTTCACCCAACCGCAAATGTACGCCGCCATCGACCGCCAGCCCAGTGTCCGCGAGCAATGGGCAGAGACGCTTGTCAACCGGGGCGAGTTGGCTGCTGGCGCGGCCGAGAACATGTTGCAGGCCAGGCTCGATGAACTCAACGAAATCTACCAGACACTGCCCGACGAACCGGCAGCAGCGCAGGAGCCGCAACTACCGCCCCCGCCGGGCGGCGCGGCGCGGCGCGCCCAGACGGCTTACCCGGCCGACAAGCTGGTAGCTCTGAATGACGCCCTGCTGGCGCTGCCGGAGGGCTTCCAGGTCAATCGCAAGTTACTGCGCGTCCTGGAGCGCCGCCGGGACATCTTCGCCGACCCGGACGCGGCCGCGGTCGATTGGGCGTCGGCCGAGGCGCTGGCTTTCGCCTCCGTTCTGGCCGACGGCACGCCCATCCGCCTGACCGGCGAGGACGTGGAGCGGGGCACGTTCAGCCATCGCTACGCCCTGCTGCGTGACGAAGCCAGCAGCGCAGTCTACATCCCGCTCCAGCACATTCCCCAGGCGCGCGCGGCCTTCGAGGTGCGCAACAGTCCACTCTCAGAAGCGGCCGCCATCGGCTTCGAGTACGGCTACAACATCCAGGCCCCGGAGCGGCTGGTGATCTGGGAAGCGCAGTACGGCGACTTCATTAACACAGCCCAGGCCATCGTCGATGAGTTCATCGTCGCCGGCCGGGCCAAGTGGGAGCAAACATCATCGCTCGTCCTGCTGCTACCCCACGGTTATGAGGGCCAGGGGCCGGACCACTCCACTGGGCGACTGGAGCGCTTCCTGCAACTGGCGGCCGAAACCAACATGCGCGTGGCCAACGCCACTACCGCGGCCCAGTACTTCCATCTGCTGCGGCGGCAGGCGGCCCTGCTGCTGACCGACCCGCTGCCGTTGATCATCATGTCGCCCAAGAGCCTGCTGCGCAATACACGCGTCTATTCGTCCCTGCGCGACCTTTCCGAGGGCCACTGGCAGCCGGTGATTGACGATGCCCAGGCCGCCGATCGCGACGCTGTGCGCCGCCTCATCCTGTGCAGCGGCAAGATCTACGTCGATATGAGCGCCGATCGGCGGCGGGCCGAGTGCCATGATGTGGCCATTGTGCGCGTGGAGCAACTGTACCCGTGGCCGGAGACGGAACTGAACGCGGTGATCGACAACTATCCCCATGTCCGCGAGGTGGTCTGGCTGCAAGAAGAGCCGACCAACGCCGGCGCATGGGAGTTTGTGCAGCCGCGACTGCTACGCCAGCTAGACGGCCGCCTGCCGTTACGACTGATTGCCCGGCCGCGCCGCGCCAGCCCAGCCGAGGGCACGATGACGATGCACATAGCCGCCCAGACCGCGCTGCTGGATCGGGCCTATGAAGTCAATGAGGAGATGACGACCCCATGAGCACGCAGATCGTAGTGCCCGAGCTGGGCGAATCGGTAGTGGAAGCGACCGTCGGCGCATGGCGTGTCGGCGAAGGGCAGGCCGTCCGGATGGGCGATGTCGTTGTGGAGTTAGAGACGGACAAAGTCGATGTCGAGGTGGGGGCCACGGCCGCCGGCGTGCTAACGCGCATTCTGCAGCCCGCCGGCAGCGACGTGCATATCGGCGACGTGCTCGGCCTTATCGACAGTGATGGCCAGACGCCAGCCGTCGCCTCTACGCCGGTCGATGGCCAGGCAGCGCCACCGCCGCAACCCGCCCCAGCGGCCGAAAAGGATCGCGCCACGCCCGTCGCCCGGCGCATGGCCGAGGCGGAGGGGGTCGATCTGGCCCACGTGCCCGGCAGCGGCACGGGCGGGCGTGTGACCAAGCAGGACGTTGCCGCGCGCCTCTCGCCGGAGGGCGGGCCGCGCCCGGAGCCGCAACCCAGCCCGCAACCCCCGGCCAGGCCGCCAGCGGCCGCGCCCACCGCCGAGGCGAGCCAGCCGGCGGCGGCCCTCGGCGCTCGCCCCGAAGAACGCGTGCGCATGTCCCGGCGTCGCCGCACGATCGCCCAGCGCCTGGTGGAGGCGCAGCACAGCGCGGCCATCCTGACGACCTTCAACGAGGTCGATATGAGCGCGGTGATGGACATGCGCCGGCGGCGGCAGGAGGCCTTCGTCAACGCCCACGGCATCAAGCTGGGGCTGACGTCGTTTTTTGTCAAGGCGTGTATCGGCGCGCTGCGCGCCTTCCCCCGGCTCAATGGCGAGATTCAGGGTGACGATATCGTCCTGAAGGGCTACTACGACATCGGCATCGCCGTCGGCGCGGAGGAAGGGCTGGTCGTACCTGTCATCCGCGACGCCGACCGGTTGTCGTTCGCGGCCATTGAGCGCGAGGTGCGCGACTTCGCCGCCAAGGCCAAGGACAACACCTTCACGCTGGAGGAATTGCGCGGCGGCACGTTCACCATCACCAATGGTGGCGTCTTCGGCTCCATGCTCAGCACGCCCATCCTGAACCCGCCGCAGGTGGGCATCCTGGGGCTGCACAACATCCAGGATCGGCCGGTCGCTCGCGATGGCGAGGTGGTCATCCGGCCGATGATGTACGTCGCCCTGAGCTACGATCACCGTATTGTCGACGGCCGCGAGGCGGTGCAATTCCTGGTGCGCGTCAAGCAGCTGGTGGAGGACCCGGAATCGCTGCTGCTGGAGGGGTAGCGCCTAGAGGACGGTCAGCAGCGGGTCGATGGTAAAGCGCAGCTTGCCGTGCGCGACGCGTAGGGCGGCCTCGACCTCCGCCGGCATCTCCCCACGGGCGAAGATGAAGCCCAGGTAGCTGTCGCCCTCCGGCAGTGGCGTCAGCGGGTAATGCAGCCGGGCGGTGATTTCAACGCCGGTGACCAGCGGCACGGCGACCGCCTCTTCCACGCCCTCCACCGCCCGCAGCAGCCCGGCCTGGGGGATCGGGATCATCATCACGCCGGCGGCGCGGTCGCGCCGCTCGACATCGCCCAGCGGTAGGCCCACCGCCTGGCGCAGAATCAGTTCCTCCAGCGAGGCGTCGATGCCGAAACGCAACACTTGCGAGCACAGCCCGCCGATGGAGCGCCCAGCCACCTCGACCAGCCACGCCCCATCCGCGTTGACGCGCAGTTCGGCGTGAACGGGACCGACGCACAGGCCCAGCGCACTAGCGGCCGCGGCCATCGTCGCCGCAATAGTCGTCTGTGTCGCCGCGGGCAGCCGCGACGGCGTGACGTAGATCGTCTCCTCAAAGAACGGCCCGTCAAGTGGATCAGGCTTGTCGAACAGGGCCAGCACGCGCAATTGGCCGTCGTCCAGCAGCCCCTCCAGGGCTACCTCGACACCGGGAATGAACGCCTCGACGAGGTAGGGGCGCGGCGCGCCATCGGCGGCCAGCAGCCGCGCCAGACGGCCCACGGCGGCAACCAGTTCGGCGGGCGAATCGGCGCGGATGACGCCCCGGCTGCCGTTGAGGTTCAGCGGCTTGACGACGCAGGGGTAAGGGACGCGCGCGGCCACGGCAACGGGGTCGTCGGCCGTGGAGAAGCGCTCGAACCACGGCGTGGCCACGCCGCCCTCGCGCAACAGCCGGCGCATCACGAACTTATCGCGGGCGGCGACGGCCGCGGCGGGGTCGTTGTGGGGCAAACCCAACGCCCGGCTGGCCGCGGCGGCGACCAGGCTGCCGCTGTCATCCACGGAGAGGATGGCTGTCAGTGGGTGCTCGGCGGCGTAGGCGGCAATGGCGGTGGCGGCTTCGTCGGGCGCGGCGAAGGACAGCGGCAGCGCCCCCGGCCACTGGTCGGCCAGCTCCGGCGGCAGGTCGAGGCCGGATACCACGGCGATGCCCAACCGCTCGGCCGCGGCGCGAAACGCCTCCAGGCGATAGGAGCGCACGGTTGTCAGGAGCATGAGGCGCGGCGGCTGGTCGGTCACGCGGCCCATTATAGCATCGCCGCGTGGGCTGCCACGTCGCTGGGGGGCGGCGGGCGGCGTTTTTTTACGTGCGGCTCACTGACCTGGCGACCAAAAGGGGATATAGTTGGCTGGAGACGCCCTCTGTGGCAAGGAGAAGGAGCATTGAGTCACACGACACGTACACACCCGCAGCCCGCTGACCGGCCGCCCGTCCGCCCGGCATTGGCCATCGTTGTCTTTGTGGCTGCGTCGCTTTGCCTCGTCGTTGCCTGCCGGGGACTGGGCGTCGAGTCGGCCTCGTCTACCAGTGAGTTTCAGGTCATCAGCGAGGCCGCGGCCACGTCAGGGCCGTTGGGCTACGTGCCGGCGGCGTTCGGCAGCCCACTCGACCCGACGCCCACGCCGACGGCAACCCCTTTACCCACGCCGGTGACAGTTGGCCCGCCGCTGCCCGCGCCGACGAGCGTCGTCGCTGTGCCGCCGATCGACTTCGAGGCCGCGCGCGAAGAGGCCCAGGCCAAAGGGCTTGATCTGGCCTTTGTCAAGATCGGCTTCCACACTGGCCCCGGCGGCAACGCTCAGGGTATCGGCGACTACTTCCGCAAGCTCAATGATGCCGGCGTGCCCATTTTTCTGAAAAGCGTCGATGATCCTGGCAAGATTCTTGAACTACAGCAGATCATCCGAGCCAACAGGGCCGCCGGCAATTCGGTGCCCCACACGATGGTCTTTCGCCTGACCGATGCCCGTTACGAGGATCCCTTCTACAACTATGCCACCTCTCCGGAACAGGCGGCGGCCATCAGCTGGGAACTCAACCGAAGTAATTGGTCTACCAGTTTGGACAAAAGCATGGTCTGGTTCGAAACGCTCAACGAACCCGGTCGCATCGGCCGCAATGGCGTATATCATGTAGACAGACTGGGACGCTTCTCTCTGGCAACGGCTAAGCTGGCCGTTGCCCAGGGCTATCGCTACGCCGCCTTCAGTTGGGAACCGGGCCAGCCAGAACCAGAGGACTGGGAGCAACCGGAAGTGCTGGAGTTTCTGCGCTATGCGGCCGAACATCCTGAACAGGTAGCCGTGGCGCTTCATGAATACAGCCTCAGCCCAGATTTTATCGTTCCGCCTGTGCCGACGGAAAATGGCGACCCGCCCATGTACCCTTATGCCGTCGGCCGCTTTCAGGCCCTATTTGCCGTATGCGATAAATACGGTATTCCTCGCCCCACGGTCTTGATTACCGAATGGGGCTGGACCTTCAACGCTCTTCCTGAGCCAGAGGCAGCGCTTGAAGGCATTGCCTGGGCGTCCTGGCTCTATGCCGCTTATCCGACGGTCAAAGGAGCAGCGATTTGGTACTTGGGTAAGGGGACAGACGGCATTCATAATCAGACACAGCGGCTTATTGCCCCGTTAGCTGACTATGCCGTCAGCCATTACTACCTCTACCATCCCGGCATCGGGCAGATCGACGCCGAGTTGTTCCGGCCCGAACAACCAACACTGCTCAACCCGCAGTTGCCGGACAATTGGCCGACGCCGATTCCACCGGGCGTCAGGCCGTGAACCAGTGACCAGGTTCCGGGTGTCAGGGAGTATGGAAGATCATCCTTCCGCTGATTTCTTCCCTGGCCCTGGAACCTGGCCCCTATCCCAGCAAGTGCCGGGCGATGACCAGCCGTTGGATTTCGCTGGTGCCCTCACCGATAGTCATCAGCCGTGTGTCGCGGTACATGCGCTCCACTTCGAACTCGGAGCTATAGCCGTAGCCGCCGTGAATCTGGATGGCATTGCGGCAGACGCGCTCACTGGCCTCGGTGGCGAAGAGTTTGGCCATGGAAGCCATCTTGCTATAGTCTCGCCCCAGCCCCTTGAGCCAGGCGGCCTTGTAGACCATCAGTCGCGCGGCCTCGATCTCCGTCGCCGCGTCGGCCAGCATCCACTGGATGGCCTGGTAGTTGGCAATGGGTTCGCCGAAGGCCTCGCGCGTCTGGGCGTATTTCAGCGCCTCCTCGAAGGCAGCCTGGGCCAGGCCAACAGCCAGCGCGCCGATGCCGACGCGGCCGCTGTCGAGCGTCGCCAGCGTCTGCGCCAGGCCACGCCCCTCCTTGCCCAGCAGATTCTCGCGCGGCACGCGCACTTCGTCGAACGCCACCGCGTGCGTCGGTGAGCCGTGGAGACCCATCTTCTTCTCCGGCGGGCCAATGGTGATGCCCGGCGTGTCGGACGGCACGAGGATGTGGCTGAGGGCGTTGCTGCCGCTGTCGCCCGTGCGGCAGAGGACGACCATCAGGTCGGAGATGGAGGCGTTGGTCATCCACATCTTGCTGCCATCGATGATCCACGCATCCCCTTCGGCCGTGGCCCGCGTGCGCACACCGCCCTTGAGGTCGGAGCCGGCTCCCGGCTCGGTCAGGCTCAGGCAGGCCAGCTTGCCCTCGCCGCTGGTCAGGCGTGGCAGCCAGGCGCGCTTCTGCGCCTCCGTGCCGTAGGCCACCAGTGGGCCGAGGCCGAGGCCGTTGTGGGCGGCAATGGCCAGGGCCGTGGAGCCACAGCCCCAGCCCAGCTCCTCGACGACAATGGCCACACTGACCGCGTCCAGGGCCGCGCCGCCGTACTCCTCCGGCACTTCCAGCCCCAGCAGGCCCAGCGGCCCCATCTTGCGCACCGCCGGCCAGTTGAATTCGCCCGTCTCGTCGGTGTGGCGCGCGCGCGGCCGCAGCTCGCGGGCGACAAAGTCGTGGACAACCTCACGCAACTCGCGTTGTTCTGCTGTCAGTTCGTAGTCCATAGTTGGCTCCTGTGATGTTCTCCCGGCGGGTCTCAGGCGCGGCCGCCGTCCAGCCCGGCCGTGGCCAGCGTCACCAGCAACAGCTGCCCCAGCCCCGCCGGTAAGTGGGTTATGTCGATGTATTCATCCGGCCGGTGGGAATTGCCGGAGTGCGTCAGGCCAAGGCAGACGGCCTCGTACCCCCGGCTAAGGGGGATATTGGCGTCGGTGCTGCTGACGATATAGCGCACGTCGCCGCAGCCGACCGCGCGCAGGGCCGCCTCGGCGTGGGCAACGATGGGCGCGTCGCGGCCGATGGCCCCCGCCGGCCGGTCGCCGACCGTCTCGGCCGTCAGGCGCACGCCGTCGCCCGCCTCGGCGTGCTCGTGGTTCATGCGCGCCAGAATGCCTTGCACCTGGCCGACCAGCCGCTCCAGTTCCCGCGCGTCCTCGGAGCGCAAGTCCAGCCACAGCTGCGCGGCGTGGGCGATAGAATTGATCGATAGCCCGCCCTCAATGATGCCGACGTTATAGGACGTCTTGGGCGTAGCGGGCACGTCCAGCCCATCGATGGCGGCAATGAGGTGGCCCAGCACATGGATGGCGCTGGACGCGCCGAAGCTACCCCATGAATGACCGCCCGGCGCAGTCACCTCGATCCGGTAACGACGCACGCCGACGGCCTGGTGGGTTAGCTGGCCGAAGAGGCCGCCCTCGACGACGAGATAGACGGCGCGCCCGCCGAACCGATCGACGACAGCGCGCATGCCGCCCAGGTCACCCAAGCCCTCCTCGCCCACGTTGGCCACCAGGTAGATGTCGGCCGCGTGGGGCAATGCCCGGTCGATCAGCGTCCGTCCCAGCACCAGCAACCCGGCCAGCCCGGTCGAGTTGTCGCCGATGCCCGGCCCGAAGAGCAACGGCCCTTCGCGGCGCGTGGCCAGATCGGTTGTCGCCGGGAAGACCGTGTCCAGATGGGCGGAGACGATCAGCGGCGGCCGATCGGCGTCGCGCCCCGGCAAGCGGGCGAAGACGTTGTGGAGCGTGTCGCGGCTCACGCCGGCGATGCCAAGAGCGCGGAACTGCGCCTCCATGTAGGCCGACCGGCGCTCTTCGGCGAAGGTTGGCGAGGGCACCTGCTGGATGGCGACGATCTGGGCCAGTATCGCCTCCAGACGGCGATGATAGTCGGCCAGGGCGGCGCGTACGTCTGTCCGGCGCATGAGTTCGATGATGGCGTTTTTCATTCGATGTAGTCGGCAAAGACGGGCAGCAGCCGGGGCGGCAGGCGGCCATAGAGCTTGACGCCCGTGCCGCTGTGTTCCTCGCCGTCCACCTGGCCGCGCTCATAGAACAGGGATAGCAGGTCGCCGCGGTCGTAGGGGATGTTGACGCGGATCGGCTCCAACAGGCCGACCATCGTCGCCTCCACCAGCGTCAGCAGCTCATCAACGCCCTTGCCCGTGCGCGCGGAGACGAGCGCCGCGGGCACGCTCAGTTGCAGCGCGTCGACGGCCGTGCGGTCGTGTAGCGCATCGGCCTTGTTCAGGGCCACGACCATGGGCAGATGATCCACCTCCAACTCGGCCAACGTGTCCTCCACAGCCTCGATCTGCGCGGCCATATTGGGATGGGTGGCGTCAACGACGTGGAGCAGCATGTCGGCCTCGCCGATCTCCTCCAGCGTGGCGCGAAAGGCGGCGACGATCTGCGTCGGCAGCTTCTGGATGAAGCCGACGGTATCGGTGAAGAGCACCTCCCGGCCGCCGGGCATAGTGACCTTGCGCGTCGTCGGATCGAGGGTGGCGAAGAGCTGGTCGGCGGCGTAGATATCGGCCCCGCTCAGCCGGTTGAGCAGCGTGGATTTGCCGGCGTTGGTGTAGCCGACGATGGCCACGACCTGCAGCTCGGTCTGCTGCCTTTTGGAACGATGGCGCTCGCGATGGGCGCGCACGGCGTCCAGCTCCTCGCGAATGAAGGCGATGCGCCGGCCGATCTCGCGCCGGTCAGTCTCCAGCTGGGTTTCGCCAGGGCCGCGCAAGCCCACGCCGCCCGTTGCCCCACCGGCGCGGCCGCCGGCCTGTCGCGCCAGATGGGTCCACATGCGCGTCAGCCGCGGCAAGCGGTACTCCAGTTGAGCCAACTCCACTTGCAGCTTGCCCTCGCGTGTCCGGGCGTGCTGGGCGAAGATGTCGAGGATAAGCGCCGTCCGGTCGATGACCTTGATATCCTCGCCCAAGATCTCTTCCAGTTCGCGCTGGTGGCGGGGCAGCAGCTCATCGTCAAAGATGACGACGCCGGCGTCCAGCTCCTCCAACAGCAGCTTGACCTCCTCAACCTTGCCCGGGCCGATGTAGGTGGCGCTGTGGGGCTTCTCAAAGCGCTGCTCCATCTGACCAACAATGTCGATCCCGGCCGTGTCGGCCAGCCGGCTCAGTTCGTCGAGGCTTTCCGTAATGGTCAGCAGGGGGTCGCTGTCGTACAGCTCCGTGCCGACCATCAGCGCCCGCTCGCGGGGCGGGGCTGTTTCGTGGATTCTGGTTGTCGTGGGCATAAGACCCTCTCCCTAACCCTCTCCCAGAGGGAGAGGGAACTCGATCAGCGATCCTCTCCCAGAGAGAGAGAACTCGATCAGCGACCCTCTCCCAGAGAGAGAGGGAACTCGATCAGCGACCCTCTCCCAGAGGGAGAGGGAACTCAATCAGCGATCCTCTCCCAGAGGGAGAGAGAACTCGATCAGCGATCCTCTCCCAGAGAGAGAGGGTTTCGATCAGTCGATTAGCCCGACGACTTGAAGCGCGCGCGGGTATTCGACCTGGTACTCATAGCGGATGGTCTTCTTCTCGGCCAGGGCCAGGTCGAGTTGCCACTTCAGGATGTGCAACTCCGACTGTTCCACCGGCTCCGGCACGACGCGGTCGAGTCGCACCTTGATCTGGTCATGGCGAGAGACGGGGTACTGGTCCTGCACGGTGACGCGTGCCGGTGTGGGCAGCAAGTTCTCCAGTTTGATCTCGTAACCATAGGCCACCTGGCGCACATCGCGCAGCAGGCGCTTGTCTACGTCGCGGCGCACCAGCTCACGCTTGACGGTGATGCGCTCCTCGACACCGAGCACCAGCTCTACCTCGGCCCCGCCGGGCGTATACTGCAACCGATTCTGACCGATGTACTCGTCGCCGACGTAGAGGTTGACCGGGCCCGGCAGCAGCGGCGCGCCGGTGCTGTTGGTCAACTTGGCGCGGCGGTAGACGGCATCCGTGTGGCGCGGCACGGCCAGAAAGTCCAGCTGCGGCGGCAGCTCGTGGCGGGCGATGGTCGTCTTGTGGGGCGTGCCGTCGCCGGGAATGTCGATGTTGCCGGAGAGGGTGAACGACACGGCCGTGCCGCTCTCCTGCACCTCGGCCACCATGACCTCGGCCGGCATCTCCGCCGGGGCCATGGCCATCATCGCCATCGGTGCCTCGTCGTAGAGCATCTCCGCGCCGGCGTCCTTGGCCATGGCCCGGGCGCGCATCGGCCGCGGCTGCGGCGCGGGTGGCGGGGGCACATCCACATACCACGGCGTCAATTCGGGCACGCGCTGGTTTAGCGCCGGCCGTGCCGTCGAGACGGTCAGGCCGACGCCGCGCCAATCCTGGCCGGTGTTCTGGCTGATCTCGGCCAGGGCCGTCAGGGCGACGGTGGCCGCCCCGCCCGCGGCCGGCGGCTGCGTCAGGCGCATGTCGTAGAGCGGCCGCCAGCCAGCGCGCCCGACGACGTAGGTCAATTCGGCGGTGAAATCGCCGGCCGACAGCACCTCGATCTCCACGCGGGCCTCGAAGCGCTGGCGCGGCTGGGCCGCGCGCAACTGCTCCAACTCCGCCTGAAGCTTGGCCAACTGCTCCTGCAAGTCGCGCCCCTCGACCGCCAACGCGCGCAGGTCGGCGCGCAGGCGGGCGTCTTCTTCCTCAAAGAAGCGCATCAGCGCGGCCTGGTTGTCGACCGTGCTGCGGCCGCGGGCCAGCCCCCAGGCGTACTCGGTCGTCGCCTGGCGCAGCCCATCCAGATGGCTGATCGACGCCTGTTTGACCGCCTGCCGGTCGCTCAGCGCCTGCAAGTCGCCTTGCAGCCGCTGGATCTGCTCCTCCAGGGCCAGCACGTTGGCCGCGGGAGCCTGGGCATAGTGGCGGCGCTGCACGTTGACGCCGCGCAATTGCACCCGGGCCGTGCCCGCGCCGCCCACGCGCACAGACTCCGGCTCCAGCGCCAGAGGCAGCTCGCCGACGATGAGTTGGTGCTGGCCGGGAACCACACCGGCCCGGCCGCGGCAGGTCACACGTGCCCGGTCAGGGTAGACGGCGACGGTGGTGATGGTCGTTTCGATTGGTATCTCCATAACTCTCTCTGGCATTGCCCAGGTCTGACAGGTCTTTTAGCTCCGGAAGAATTGGGGCGAGGTGTCAATCTGCATGGCCAAGACTCGCCGGCTCCAAAGGACTGCGGGCGGGCGGATCGGGTTCGGTTGGCGGCGTCTGGCTTGAAGTGGTCCCGCCGCCCAGACTCCTGGCCGGATCGTATCGCAGCCTGTGCTCGCGCGCAAAGCGGCGCAGCGCCGTCAGGGCGCGTTCCGCATACAGCTCGCCCCGCTCGCGCTTGCCAGGCCCCGGCGGCAGCGGCGGCAGGATGCCGAAGTTGGCCTTCATGGGCTGGAAGTCCTTCACGGCGGCGTGGGTGACGTAGTGGGCCAGCGCGCCGAGCATCGTCGCCGGCGGCAGGATGAGCGGGTGGCTGCCAGTCATCAGTCGGGCAGCGTTGACGCCGGCCAGCAGCCCTGTGGCGGCGTTGCCGACGTAGCCCTCCACGCCGACGATTTGCCCGGCAAAGAACAGGTCGGCCCGGTTGCGATACTGGAGCGTCGGCTGCAAGAGGGCCGGGGCGTTGATGTAGGTATTGCGGTGCAGCAGGCCATAGCGGACGAACTCGGCCGCCCCCAGACCGGGGATGAGTCGCAGCACGCGCTTCTGGTCGGGCCACTTCAGGTTGGTCTGGAAACCGACGAGATTGTAGAGTGAACCGATGAGGTTGTCCTGGCGCAGCTGGACGACGGCATAGGGCCGCTGGCCCGTGCGCGGGTCGAGCAAGCCCACCGGCCGCAGCGGGCCGAAAGCCAGCGCCTCGCGCCCCCGCCGGGCCAGCGCCTCCACGGGCATACAGCCTTCGAAGAAGTGGGGGTCTTCGCGCTCGAACTGCTTCAGGGCGATGGTTTCGGCCGCCAGTAGCGCGTCCACGAATGTCTCGTACTCCTGGCGCGTCATCGGGCAGTTGATATAGTCGCCCTCCTCCTGCTCGCCGCGGTCGTAGCGCGACTGACGGAAGGCGACGCCCATGTCGATCGTCTCCGCCTGGACAATGGGGGCGACGGCGTCGTAGAAGTAAAGGTAGTCCTGCCCACTGAGGCGGCCGATGACCTCGGCCAGCGCCGGCGACGTCAGCGGGCCGGTGGCGATAATCGCCGGACCGTCCGGCAGCGCCGTGACCTCTTTGTGGACGAGAGTGATGCGCGGATGGGCACCGATGCGTTCGGTGACCAGCTGGGCGAAGGTCTCGCGGTCGACGGCCAGCGACGAACCGGCGGGCACGGCCGTCTGCGCGGCGCAGTCGAGAATGAGCGAGCCGAGGCCGCGCAATTCCGCCTTCAGCAGGCCCGAGGCTTTGTAGGCCAGGTCGGAGCCAAGCGAGTTGCTGCACACCAATTCGGCCAGCCAGGCCGTCTCGTGGGCGGGCGTGGTCTGGCCCGGCCGCATCTCGTAGAGGCGCACGGGCACGCCCAACTCGGCCGCCTGCCAGGCCGCCTCCGTGCCCGCCAGGCCGCCGCCAACGACGATAAGTTCCTTGATCATGGCCGGATTCTACCACACAGCACCCGTAACGCGATTCTCCTGCATCGCGCCCCGGCCAATCGATTCGGGAGAATCGGGCCACAATCCACCCCGTTTTCGAGAATCGCGTTACACTCCGTCCATGGACCAAAACAGCAGCCAGCCATCTCCCGCTCTGCCCGATGCTCAGGGCAAGTTCGGCCCCTACGGCGGCCAGTTCGTGCCCGAGACGCTCATGCCGGCGCTGGAAGAACTCATTGCCGCCTACGATACGGCGCGCCGCGATCCGGCCTTCGTGGCCCAGTTCGAGGGGCTGTTGGCCAGCTACGTCGGCCGTCCCTCACCCATCAGCCACGCCCGCCGCCTGTCGGCCAGGCTGGGCGGGGCGCAGATCTACTTCAAGCGCGAGGACCTCAACCACACCGGCGCGCACAAGATCAACAACGCCCTGGGCCAGGCGCTGCTCGTCCAGCGCATGGGCAAGCACCGCGTCGTGGCCGAGACGGGCGCGGGCCAGCACGGCGTGGCCACGGCGACCGCCTGCGCCCTGCTGGGTCTGGAGGGCATCATCTACATGGGCGAGGTCGATATCGCCCGGCAACAGCCCAACGTCTACCGCATGAAGCTGCTGGGGGCGGAGGTGCGGCCGGTGGCCAGCGGCAGCCGCACGCTCAAGGACGCCATCAACGAGGCCATCCGCGACTGGGTGACCAACGTCGAGACGACTCACTATCTGCTCGGCTCCGTCCTGGGGCCGCACCCCTACCCGATGATGGTGCGCGACTTCCAGAGCGTCATCGGCCGCGAGGCGCGCGCGCAGATGTTGGCGACGTGCGGCCGGCTGCCCGACGCCATCGTCGCCTGCGTCGGCGGCGGCAGCAACGCCATGGGCATCTTCCACGCCTTCCGCGACGACGAGAGCGTGGACCTGATCGGCGTCGAGGCCGGCGGCGAGGGGGTGGCCGGCGGCCGCCACGCCGCCCGCTTCGCCGACCCGGCCGCGGCGCGTATCGGCGTGCTCCACGGCACGAAAAGCTACGTCATGCAGACGGCCGACGGCCAGATCAGCGAGACCCACAGCATCAGCGCGGGCCTCGACTACCCCAGCGTCGGCCCGGAACATGCCTGGCTGCGCGACCAGGAGCGCGCCTACTACACCTACGCCACCGACGACGAAGCCCTGGCCGCCTTCCACGAGCTATCACGCACCGAGGGCATCATCCCCGCCCTGGAGTCGGCCCACGCCGTGGCCGAGGCGCTCAAGCGCGCACCGACGATGCGGCCGGATCAGATTCTGCTGGTCAACTTGAGTGGGCGGGGGGATAAGGATTTGGATACGGTGTTGCGGGCAGCGGGACAGTAGGCCAGTGAGCCAGTAGGTCAGCGAGTCAGAGTTTACTCTATGTACTAACCCACTGCCCTAGCAGCCCACGCCCGATTTGTGAAAGAAGTCACAAACGGGTTGCGTATTTCGGTTGATTGCTTTCGCCCCCCGTGCGTGCTACGCTGTTGTCATCGCGGTTTCTATTCTCTTCCCTTCGACAGCCGATTGGCCCTTTCGCCCAACTGCCTCCTGCCGAAGCCGATAGCCGGGCGACCGGCGGCGTCGCCTCTCGCCCGACCCAACGGGAGCGTGTCTGATGTCACCCAACCGCCTGACCGATGTCCGACGCCTGTCCGGCGGTCAGCCGCAGACGCAACGGATTGCCCAGACCGTCGACGGTGACGTGAATCTTGGTGGTGAAACCGCCGCGACTAC